>Ga0247727_10014579_pt1 | contig 13033 bp, 7 predicted proteins | sample WisWelCaveWW1625_FD_202498 | JGI IMG/M metagenome (GOLD analysis project Ga0247727, IMG submission 202498) | Biofilm microbial communities from Wishing Well Cave, Virginia, United States - WW16-25 | ecosystem: Environmental > Aquatic > Deep subsurface > Groundwater > Cave microbial mat | place...
TTCGACTGATATAGGATCCCGGGCGCGGTCGTCCCCATGTCGAAGCTGAAGTTGCAGCGGTGGCCCACCAACACGATCCCGGGACCCCGAACCATGTGGGCGTAGTCGGCCAGGTCCACCCATTGGGCCGGGTGATCGGCCTCGGTTCGCCAGCGGCCGAAGATGGCCAGGAACGGATCCAGATTCAGTGTTACGGGCGCGTCGGTGAGGATCTTGACGCCGGCTTTCTGGAGATCCATCAGACCTTGGCGCCCGCCATCCGGGAGTACACGGTCTGGGCCATCTCGATGAAGAGGGTGGTTTCCTCCACACGCCGCCGCGTCCGCTCGGCGCCCAGCCCCGCGCCGCCCTCGTCGGACGCGCGGAAGAAGTTCGCAGCGAACGGGGCGTAGAACTCGCCGGTCTCGAAGAACAGCTTGCGGAACTGCTCCACGGTGTTGAACTTGTCCGAGAGCAACAGCCCGCGCTGCACCAGCAGCGAATCAGCCGCCTTGAGCATCGCCACGCAGGCCTTGGAGGCGGCCTCATCCCAACGGCCCTCGTCGTAGGCCAGCGTGGCCTCGAACACCAACCGGTCGGCGTCCTCGAGGAGAAACTCCGACTGGTTGACAAGCTGACCCGCGCACTCGCCTTCGCTGGTGGCCATCTGGAAGTCCCAAGGCTGCCGGTTATCGTGATAGAAGCCCGGGTTCTCCTCGTAGGTGGGAAGCGCGCATAGCTCGGCCAGCTCCTCTTTGATCCGCGCCTTGCCCAGCCGCCGGGTGAAGGCGGCGAAGCTCTCCGTCTCTTCGCGCTCGGCCGAATAGAGGTCGGTCAGCTTCCGGATGGCCGCCGGGGCGTTCTGGGCCGGGACTTTGGCCACCGCCAGCCCGTAGGAGGCGGCGTTGCCCGCCGTCTCACCCCCCACCAATACCTGGAACACCGGCGCTACGTGCGTCCCCTTGCGCTGCACCGAGCCGAAGAACCCGATATCCGCAAGATGGTGCTGGCCGCAGGAGTTGAAGCACCCGCTGATCTTGATCTTCAGATCCTGCCGCTCGGCGATGGGCCCCAGCCCGTTCTGGAACTTCTCGTGCAGCAGCGCCGCCAGCCCGCGCGACGAGGTGATTCCCAGCTTGCAGGAGTCGGTGCCCGGGCAGGCGGTTACGTCCGAGAGCGTCCCGGACCCAGGATGCGCCAGGTCGAGCTCCCGCAGCCCTTCGTAGAACTGGGGCAGCGCCGACTCCGGCACCCACCGGATCACAATGTTCTGGTCGACCGAGGTCCGCACGGTGTCGCGAACGAAGCGCCGGCACAAGCTCGCCAGCCCACGCAGTTGGTCGGACGAAATATCCCCCAGCGGCAGAAACACCGTTACCGTGGAGTACCCCGCCTGGGGCTGTGGGCGCGTGTTCAGCCTCGCCCACCGCAGGAACTCGGGGCTTTGCCCGTTGGGGTCGAGGACCTCGCCGGGGAGCAGCGGCTCCTCGCGGAACGACTCGGCCTCGGCCAGGTGGGACGTCCAGCGCGGATCCGGCGGCAGCTTCTCGCGTTCCTCGCGGACCAGCCGGCCAAACTCCTCATTGCCAAGATGCGCCACCAGGAACTTGATCCGCGCCCGCGCGCGATTCTTCTTCTCACCGAGCCTGGTGAACACCCGGGCGATTGCCTGCGCCGTCGGCAGCATCTCTGCCGCGGGAACGAACTCGCTGAGCAGCTTGGCCTGGTAGGGAATCGGCCCCAGGCCTCCCCCCACCCACACCTGGAATCCGCGCACGCCGTCCTGAATCCGCGCGATCACGCCGATGTCGTGCATGCGGGCCAGCCCGCAGGCGTGCTGCTCGCAGCCGGAGTAGGAAATCTTGAACTTGCGGCCGAACGCCTGGGCGTCCGGATGCCGGAGCATGAAATACGCCATCGCGTGCGCGTAGGGCGTCACGTCGAAGACTTCATCCTGGCAGACGCCCGCGCGGGTGCAGGCGCACACGTTCCGCACCACGTTCCCGCAGGCTTCCTTGGTGGTAATCCCGACCTCGGCGAGCCGCCGCATCATGTTCGGCGTGTCGTTGATATGGAGGTAGTGGAGCTGGATATCCTGGCGCGTGGTGACGTGGCAGACCGCATCGGCGTACTCCTCGGCCACGTCCGCCAGGACATCCATCTGCTTGGCCGACAGCATCCCGAGCGGGATCTTGATCCGCTGCATTTGGACGCCCGGCTGGCGCTGGCCATAGACGCCGTGCCGGAGACGGAACTCCAGAAACACCTTCTCCGGGGCCAGGCCTTGCTGGAATCGGTTCAACTCGGTTTCAAAGGTATCGAGCTCCTGCTTGATGTCGGGGGGCAGGTGGCTCCAACGATCGGTTCCGGGTACTACTGAGGCAGCCATGGGGGGCGCTCCTGAGAGGGATGACTATCACCCCATTCTCTATGGGAATTATAGACTATCCGCGGCCGCATGGCAACCCCGGGAGGTGACGGCCAAGAGCGGGCTGTGCCTAAGAGCCAGATCCGTTAGCCGGGCGGGGCGGTGGGAGGGGTGGTGTATAACGTCCCGCGAGGTTTGCGTGGTACGCTTCCTTGAGAGGGTTAATAAACGCGATGGGATTCTCGATCAGGTTGGCGCCGCTCGCCGTCGTGCTGGGGATGGCGGCGCGGTTGGCCGCCCAACATCCGGAGCCGAGCGCGGCGCACGTGGCCGAGATGAAGAAACTCGATTTTCTCGCCGGTGAATGGAAAGGCGCAGGGTGGATGCAGATGCCCGGCGGGCGATCGGAGTTCAGCCAGACCGAAGTCGTTCAGAAGAAGCTGCACGGCGTGGCGCTGGTTATCGAAGGCCGCGGCACGTCCAAGGAAAGCGGCCGCGTGGTTCACGACGCGTTGGCCATGGTGACCTGGGACGAGCCTTCGAAGGAGTACCGTTTTCAGAGCTGGTTATTCAACCGGCCGGCGGGCGGCGACTTCCGCGGCAGGGTGCTCGGCGAAAACACCTTCCAGTGGAGCATGCAACCACCGGGCATGACGATCCGTTACACGATCCGGCTGAACGAGAAGAAGCAGTGGCACGAGGTCGGCGAAATGTCACGAGACGGCCAGTCGTGGCAGAAGATCTTCGAGATGACGCTGGACAAGGTGAAGCAGGCGCCCTAAAAATAGAAATGCAGCGCGGCCTGCATCACGCGCGGTAAACGCGTCGAAATCACCTGGCCGAAGCGGCGGTTCACCTGCGCACCAGCCGGATCGAAGCGCGCCCCGGTATCGACGCCCTGGTACTGGGTGTGGTTGAAGGCGTTGTACATCTCCCAGCGGAGCTGGAGGTAGCGGTGCTCGCTTTTGCCCAGGGGAACGCGCTTCAGGAAAGTCAGGTCCCAGTTGTTGATTCCGGGGAGGCGAAACACGTCCTGTGGCGCGTTGCCGAAATCGCCGCGGGCGGGACGCGCGAAGGCATCCGGGTTAAGCCAGCGGTCGAAGTTTCGCTCGCCGCCCGGCAGCACCGGCGGCCGGACGACGTTGACGCGAACGCCGTCGCCGCCGCCGGTGATGTCGGCGTTGTCGGTGGTGGAAAGGCCGATCCCGGCGGGCGTGCCGCTGGAGAACGTGGTAATGCCGTTGAACTGCCAGTCGTCGAACAGAACCCGCACTACGGCGTTCGGCGCCAGCCGGCTGGCCTTGGGTAGGTCCCATAGATAGTTCACAACCAGCTTATGGGTCTGATCGAAGCCCAGCTTTCCGTAGTTCCAGATCCGGTAGGGCCGATAGGTCGGCAGCGTCTGGTCGTCGTTGTTGGTCAGACCCATGGTCTTCGACCAGGTATAGGAAACGCCGAACTGGGTCCCGCGGGAAAAACGGCGGTTGGCAGAGACGTGCAAGCCGTTGTAGTTGGAGGAGCCGGAGTTCTCGATATAGGTGATGGTTCCGTGTCCCGGGAAGGGCCGGAAGAAATTGTCGGGCAGCGCGCGCTGCGGCGCGGTGGGATCGGAGTTTTGCGCCAGAAACCGCGCGCCGTAAGGAATTTGGTTGATATTTCGGCGCTGCAACAGGTGCCGCCCGACGTTGCCCACGTAGGAAATGTCCAGCACCGTGTTGAAGCCGATATCGTGCTGAACGCCGAAGCTGTAGTTGTAGACGCTGGGCGTGGTGACGTCGTCGATCGCGCCGACCGAGCTGGGGAACAGCACGCCCTGCGCCTGCAGAAACGTGTCCATCGAGCTATAGAAAATCTGGGGGCTGAACATGCGCGGGGGCTGCGTCTCGACCATCTGGTAGATGTAAGTGTTGTTGGATAGCTGCGTTTGCTTGGTGAGGCCGAAGCCGCCGCGGACCGCCGTCTTGCCGTTGCCGAACACGTCGTAGGCGAAACCGAACCGCGGCGCTAGCTGCACCGCAGGCCGCTTCGAGTAACCGTTCGGCACGCTGGGGTCGTCGGCCAGCACCATGCCCGGCGCGATGTCGCCGGTTCCCGGCACGAACGCTCCGATCAGCGTGGCCGGGAAGAACTGGCCCGTGCGCGGGTCCTGCGCCACCCGGGCGCCCGAGGCGTTCAGCGCCGGGCGGTAGAAGACGGACACCTTCGAGGGATCGTAGCGATCGAAGCGGAACAGCGATCCCTCGCGCTGCGGCTCGCGCAACTGCCAGACGCTGAACGACGAAAACCGCAGTCCGTAATTCAGGGTCAGTTTTCGCGTCGCTTTCCAGGTGTCCTGGGCGAACCACTCCACCAGGTGGTTCTTCCCCCAGCCGCGGAATCGCTTGCTCGGCTCGGTGTAGGAAAGGAAGTTCCCCAGCGCGGCGTTCGAGTAGGCCCAGTTGGTGTCGAGCGGATTGTTGGGGTCGCGGCCGAAGTCGAACCGGCCCGAGAAACTGGGCGCGCGCGGTCCTTCGCTCGACCAGTTTCTCTCGAAGTAGATCCCGAACTTGAACGAGTGGCTCCCCTGGACCCAGCTCAGGTTGTTCACCAGATCGAACCTCTGATCGCCCGCGTCGATCGGCATGCGGCGGTCGAAGGTGACGTTGGCCGCGCTCGGTACGCCGCCGAAAGCCAGCTCCGGGACGAAGCCCAGCGGGTTCACTTCCGGGTAAAGCTGCCCGACGGTGATGCCGCGGCTGGAGCGCGAAACAGGCCCGTAGCCTTCCGAGCTGATCTCGCCGGCGCCGCGCTCACCCAGATCGCGGAACGCCGCGCTAAAATTCGTTGACCACGGTAGCGCTGTGGGCGCGCGTCCAGCCCACTTTGGCGCTGTCCTCAGTAAACAGGTAGTGATGGCGGAACTGCGGCCAGTTGGAGTTGACCGCGGCCATGCCGGCGAAACCCTCGGCGTCGGAGTTGAAGTTACGGGCGCGCACCGTCACCGTGTCCCGGCGGGTGGGCAGGAAGTCGAACTTGAGCAGGTTGGTGAACTTGGGGACCTCGCGGATCTCCTGGAACTGGTAGTTGTAGTTGCCGGCGGTGACGGATCGGTCGGTAGCGTTCGGCAGAGGAAACAGATTCAGCAGCGCCTGGCCGTTCCGGTTGAGGCGGTTGGCCGGGATGCGGTTTTGCGGGAAAGGCGCATTCGACAGCGGGTCGCGGATGGCGATCAGCCGCCCTCCGACGTCGAGCGTCTGGGAGAAGTCGCCCTGGCGCTCCAGCGCCGTCGGCACGGTCACGCGGCCGATCGCCAGCGGCTGCCGCACGCGCCAGTCCTCGCGCGAGTAGAACAAGAACAACCTGTCGCGGTCGCGGTTGAACTTGCCCGGAACGTAGACCGGCCCGCCGATGGTGCCGCCAGTCGTGAGAAACCGGAACTGCGGCTCTGGCAGGCCGTCGCGGTTGTTGAAGAAGTCGTTGGCGTTGAACATCTCGTGGCGCTTGTACCAGTAGAGGCTGCCGTGAAACTCGCGCGTGCCGGACTTGGAAACCAGGTTGATCTGCGGGCCGGAGTTGCGCCCGTATTCGGCCTGGTAGTTGTTCAAAACCACCTTGACTTCGGCGATGGCGTCCACGCTGGTCACTTCGTTGAACAGCGAGACCAGGTGCACGTCGCTGCCGGTCTGGCCGTCGAGCGTGACGGTATTCCAGTAGGATCGGGCTCCGGCGATGTTGGGGACAAAGGTTCCGTACAGCCCGCCGAGCTCGTTGCCCAAGCCGGTGTCGTTTTCGCCGGCCAGGGAGCCGTCGCGGATGGCGCCCTGCGAGACGCCGGGCAGCAGCTTGACGAGGTTGATCACGTCGCGGCCGCGGATCACCATGCGGTCGAGCTGCTGGGGCGTGAGCAGGGAGGTGGTCTGCGAGCTCTCGGTCTGAATCAGCTCGCCTTCCGATTGCACGGTAACGGTCTCGGCGGTCTCGCCGATCTTGAGCTGGATGGTCCCGAGCGAGGCCCGCGAGTTGGCCGTGGCGATGACGCCGGTTCGCTCGAAGACGCGGAATCCCGGCTGGGTGACGCGGACCGTGTAGGTCGCCGGCTGGAGCGAGGGAAACACGAAGATGCCGGTCGCGCTGGTGACGGTGTTGCGCTGCGCGCCGGTGCCTTCGTGGATCAGCACAATCTGGGCGCCGGGGACCAGCGCGCCGGACTCGTCGGTGACGGTCCCGCTGACTTCACCGGTGATGGTCTGGGCCGGGGCGACGCCGCAGACAAGCAGGATCAGGATAGAAAGGGAAACCCGCGCGAAAGCCATGGGAACCTCCTCAGGACCCTGGGGGTCGTAGTTCGAGTATAACCCAAGATGGCGGGGCGATACGCGCAGTATAATCCAATGGTACTAAGAACCAGCCACGCCCCGAAGGAGGCGGAAAGATGAGTTTTCCAGGCCGAAAAATCGTTCTGGCGGCGAGTGATTCCGAGTCGAGCGAATATCTGCGGAGCCCGTGGCGGCAGATGATCCTGGCCACCTTGCCGGCCAGATACGCGAAGTACTTGGGAACCAACTGGTCCCTGAAGAATGAAGTGGCAGCGGACGGCCAGGCCAAGTATGTTCCTGTGGGACTGCGCGTGGTGGAGTCGCTGCTGTTGCAAGAGTTCCCGCCGGAGGATATCGCGGTCTGTTACGCGGATCAACTCGAGCGGTTCGTTGGCGACGAGACCCGCGTCGTCGGTATCAACACCCATAATCCGGTGGGCGCCGTCTTCGCTTCCGATATTTACCCGTACCTCTACGGCAAGACGGAGGAATCGGTGAATGCCTTCGAGTTCCGGCGCCTGATTCAGCACCCGGTGCTGCAGCGTCATAAAGGTCATCTGCAGATCGTGGTGGGCGGGGCGGGGGCCTGGCAGCTCGAGAAACTGCGTTTGCAGGACGAATGGAAGATCGACTGTCTGGTGGACGGGGAGGCCGAGGACGTGGTGTTGCCGCTGTTCCGGGCGGCGGTGCGAGGCGAGGCGCTGCCCCGCAAGGTGACCGGCCACAGCCCGGCGCTCAGCCACATTCCGCGCGTTCATCACCGGGCCACGTATGGGGCTGTCGAGATCACCCGCGGCTGCGGGCGCGGTTGCCAGTTCTGTTCGATTGCCCTGCGGCAGGGGAAGAGCATACCGCTCGATCAGATCCTGGACAACGTACGGGTCTACGCGGCGGAAGGAGCCGATACGGTTCTGCTAACCTCCGAGGACATTTTTCTCTACGAGCAAGGCCCCCGGTTCGCGACCAACGGCCCGGCGATGACGCGGCTGTTCGAATCCGCGGCCGCGGTGCCGGGGATTGAGCACATCCTGCTGAGCCACGGAACGATCGCTCCGGTGGTGCGCGATCCGGAGGTGATTGAGGCCTTGACGCCGGTGGCCGTGGGCAAGAGCGTTCACCGGCACCCGGCCTCCACTCACCCGGAGAAGCGCTACGCCAACCTTTTCATCGGGCTGGAGACCGGGTCGGTGCGGCTGTTTAAGCAGCACATGAAAGGCAAGGCGTATCCCTTCCGTCCGGAGCAATGGCCGGACGTGATCCTGAAAGGCATGGAGATCCTGAACCGGAACAACTGGTTTCCATTCTGCACCTTCATCCTCGGCCTTCCCGGAGAAACGCCGGCCGACACGAAGGAATCGCTGGACTTGCTGCACGCGCTGAAGGACGCCAAGTGGTGCGTGGTGCCGACGCTGTTCACCTCCCTGGAAGAGACCCGGCTGGGGGTGCACCAGAGCGCGAAACTGGCGGAATTGACCGACCTGCAATGGGAGTTCTTCTTTACCTGCTGGCGCTACAACCTGGACTTCTTCCACAGCGCCGCGAGCGTGCAACTCCGGTACATTCTGGGCGCGCAGCTCTACTATTACTTTCTCGGCCGCAGGCTCTTTGGTCCGGCGATGAAGTACCCGCTGTTGCGGTTCGGCCACGTTCCGGAGTGGCTCCTGCGCTCGAAGCTATATCTGGATTTCGGGCGGGAAGCGCCGGCCCGTTACCGGACGCCTGAGAGCGTCCCGATCCCGGAGGAGCGCTTGCGTCCGACGCTGCCGGTGCTGCAGGTGTGAGGCCTGCACCGTCGAAATCCGCTCCCTGCGGTCGCGGCTCGGAAACGGAAGACTCCAGAAGCCGGCAAGGGGGCCGGCTGCGGCCCAGGGGGGCCGCCCCACAAAGCCATCCATCCCGGAGGTACACTGAAGCACAGGTTCAGCGATGATACTTGCTCCGGGCGAGCGGCTGGGGCCTTATGAAATCCTCGGCGTCCTTGGCGTGGGGGGCATGGGAGAGGTGTATCGGGCGCGGGACGTGCGGCTGGAGCGCGAGGTCGCGGTCAAGGTCCTGCCGGAGCACCTGGCCCAGCACCCGGAGGCTCTCGCTCGCTTCGAGCGCGAGGCCAAGGCTATCGCCGCTCTGTCGCATCCCAATATTCTGGCCATCCACGACTTCAGCACCGACCGCGGCATTGCCTACGTGGTTACCGAGCTGCTCGAAGGCGAGACGCTGCGTGGCCGGATGGGCGGTGCGTCGATTCCCTGGCGGAAGGCGGTGGAGATTTCGGTGTCGGTGGCCGAGGCGCTGGCCAGCGCACACGGGAAGGGGATCATCCATCGGGATTTGAAGCCGGAGAACATTTTTCTAACCACCGACGGCCGCGTGAAAATCCTGGATTTCGGGCTGGCTCGCCTGAAGCGCGTGCTGGCCCCTCCAGAAGACAATGACGGGCCGACGCTGGCGGGGGACAGCCAACCAGGAGTGATTCTGGGCACGGTCCGCTATATGTCGCCGGAGCAGGTGAAAGGGCAGACGGCGGACGCTCCGAGCGACATCTTCTCGCTGGGCTCCGTTCTGTATGAGCTGGTTTCGGGCCGGCGGGCTTTTTTCTACCCTACCGCGGCCGAGACGATGGCGGGCATTCTGCGGGAGGATCCGCCGGATCTGGCAGGTTCGGGCAAGCAAATTCCGATGGAACTGGCCCGGGTCATCTCCCATTGCCTGGAGAAGAGCCCCGGCGAGCGTTTCCAGTCGGCGCGGGATCTGGCGTTCGCGCTGCAGGCGGCGCTCGACAATTCCGCCACGCTGCCGCCGACACCGCTGCCGCCGCTGCCCGAGGCGCCACCCCAGCCGCTGCCTCAGGCGCCGCCCCCGCCGCTGCCCCAGGCGCCGCGGGCTCGCTTCCCGGTCTGGGCGCCGGCGGCGGCAGCCCTGCTGGTGGTGGCAGCGCTGCTCTACTGGATGGCCGGCCGGCCTCCTGCCGCGCTCTCTTCGCTGGCGGTACTGCCGTTTGTCAACGTCGGAGCCGACGCGGGCGACGAGTATCTCAGCGACGGCATTGCCGAGAGCCTCATCAACAGCTTCTCGCGGCTGCCCGCGGTCCGGGTCATCCCCCGCAGCAAGGCTTTCCGGTACAAGGGCCGCGGCGCGGAGGCGGAGAGAGTCGGGAAGGAACTAAACGTACGGGCGGTGCTCACCGGCCGGGTGGTGCGTCGCGGCGACAGCCTCAACATCCAGACCGAACTGGTGGACGTCGGGACGGATTCGCAGTTGTGGGGCCGCCAGTACACCCGGAATATTTCCGACATCCTCACGGTGCAGGAAGAAATCACGCAAGAAGTGTCGGAGAGACTCGGGCTCCGCCCCACGCGAGAGGATCGCCGCCGCCTGACCAAACGTTACACCGAGAACACCGAAGCCTATCAGCTCTACCTGAAAGGCCGTTACTACTGGAATCGCCGAACGGCCGAAACGCTTCGCCGGGCGGTGCAGAACTTCCAGGAGGCCATCGACAAGGATCCTGGCTACGCCCTGGCCTATGCCGGGCTGGCCGATTGCTACACCGTGTATCCGAGCCATGCCGGGGTCACTCCCGCCGAGTCCTATCCCCGGGCAAAGCAGGCGGCCCTGCGAGCGCTCGAGATCGACGAAACGCTGGCCGAACCCCACGCCGCCCTGGCCTTTGCCAAGATGTTCTATGACCGCGACTGGCCGGGTGCCGAGAAGGAGTTTCGGCGAGCCCTGGAACTCAACCCCGACTACGCGACCGTTCATCAGTGGTACGGGCAGTATCTGGAGGCGGTAGGGAAGCCCGCGGAGGCGCTGGCTTCGGTCAAGCGCGCTGCCGACCTGGATCCCCTTTCGCTCACCGTCCATGCGACTTTGGGCCGCACACTTCTGTTCCAGAACCGGCATGCGGAGGCGTTGGAGGCGATCCGCAAAACGCTCGAGATGGACCCGAATTTTGTTTTGGCCCGCTGGTACTTGGGACGGGCTTACGAGTACAAGGGGATGTACCGGGAAGCAATCCTGGAGTACGAAAAGGGGCTGAAGATTGCGCCGGACAATCCGGACCTGATTGGATCGCTGGGCTATGTGCACGCCAGGCTCGGCGAACGGTCCGAAGCGCGGAAAAGGGCTGTCCAACTGCAATCGGTGCAACCCGGATATTCTCGTCCTTACGAGGTGGCGCTGATCCATGTCGGGCTGGGGGAACGGGACCTGGCTTTTGAGTGGCTGGAGAAGGCGCGGGAGCAGAGCGCCCCGCCCATGACCTGGGTGAAGGTCGAGCCGCGGCTCGAGAGTCTGCGTTCGGACCCCAGATTCCGGGCGCTGGTACAGCGCCTGGGGCTCAAACCCTGATGACCGACGCTGAAACAAAACGGCGTTGAACGTCACTCCTGTATAGCACCGGTGTTGCTGCCGGCTTTGCCCAGGAGGACGTATGCGATTCCCCGGCGCCGTTGGTTTATGCCTGGCGCTGTTGGCGGTGCTGCCTGCGGGCGGTTCAAGAGCAAGTTTCGCATACGGAAGGAAGATATCAGATGGAGGAGGAGGACGATTTCATATTGGGCCGCGGATGATGAGTAGGTTCTTCATCCCCTCCACCTCTTCTTCGGTCAATCGGTGATCCAAATGGCCGGATTGCTCGAGTTCCCGGTGCAGGCCGCGCAGGGCGTCGAAGAAATCCACCCCGGCGACCTCCAGGCCACCGGTGAGCTGGTAGTTCACGATCGCGTCATGCACGAAAGGGTATTCGCGCACCCCGATCGTGATGGTCCCGTTGGCCAATCCAAGTCCCGCTACTGCGTTGTACTCCGTCGAACGCCGGCCAATACAGGTGCGGGGAAAGAACACCCGCGCTCTTTCGCGAGCCGGCTCCATGCCCTGAAGCTGGTAAGGCTCCGGCTCGGCGGAGGCGCCCCGGACGTCGCGCCCGTCCAGCACGACGAGAGTGGCGCGGCGGCGGCTGTTGCTGATGCCCGCGAGGACAATGTCGGTGCGGCCGTCGTCATCGAGGTCGGCTGCTTGCAGCCAAGGCAGTTGCCCGGAATGCCAGTATTCTCCCCGGACGACGCCGGAGTGGTCCAGGACGGCCACTTGGTTGGGGTAGTAGGTGGCGTGATGGCTGGTGACAATCACTCGTGGCGGGCCCCCGGTTTCGAGCGGCATCACCAGAAAGGTGCCGACGTAGTATGTTGATGCATATTCCCGACCAGGGCCCGTTGAGACCGCTTTCCCCGGGGTAAAACGCCACGTCTCTTCGCCGGTTTCGGCAAAGCAGTACAATACTTCACCGTCGCGCTCATGGGTAACCGGGGAGTAAACCAGCAGGGTCTCGCGGCGCCCGTCCCCATCAAGGTCTCCGATCCAGACCTTGCGATTTGACCCCAACGATTGACCAGTATAGGACGCGGTGCGCAGCGGCTCCGGGAAGGTCTTGCGCCAGATCTCCCTACCGCGACCGTCGGTCGCCAGGAAGCTCTTGGGCTCGAATCGGAAGGACTCCGGAGGCCCGGGCCGCATCCATGCCATCCCAGCCAGCAACGCGGCAGCAAACGCTGCCAGCGCCGCGCCAGCGAGGCACCACCGCCGCCGCGCCGGCGACGGGCGCGGGCGGGTTGTCCCGGCTTTCCAGCGGTCCAGCTCAGCAGCCAAGGCCGAGACCCGCCCGCGCGGGCCGGGCAGATGCCGCGCTGGCAGTCCCAGGTCCCGCTCCCAGTTCTGGGCGGTCCGCACCGTTACGCCCAGGCGGTCGGCAATCTCCTTCCACGACGTCAGCTCCCGAGGTTCGGGCGGCGGCGCTTCCATAGCAGTACGCCCCACCTAGGTTACCAGAGCCTGGTCGTGGAGGTAAACAAGCGAAATGCGCTTATCTTCGCTTGCCTGAGCCACGAATCCGCCCCAGGATGGCGGCGGGAGGATACTATGTCTGTTCATTTCGTTCGCTTGCTTGCTGTTTCTGTTCTGGCGGCCGGTTCTGTGCCTGCGCTCGACACGCTGGTTCCGCTAACCACCGCAGAATGGAGCTACTACTCCGATCTGGCGGGGCAACACCTGCCGCCCGCTCCGGGCCGGTGGGAGGAGACCCCCGAGGGCCTGCGGTTTTACGGCGACGGCTTTCGGGGCGCCGCCGCGTTACATACGCTGTCCACCTACGACGTTCAGAACCGGTCCGTCTACCTGAAATGGAAGGCCAGTGGGGCCGGCGATTACATGGGGCTTACCGGTTGGTTCTCCGTGTCGGCCACGCCGTGGATCGGCACCCCTGCCGAGACGTGGTACCTGTCGGTGGACGGCGGCTCCAGCACGGGGGGTTGGACCACCCACCACTCCTTCAACGGATCGACGGTGATCCCCGATGGAGTCTGGCACTACAGCCGGGTAGTAGTCGCCGGAACCGCCT
>Ga0247727_10014580_pt1 | contig 13032 bp, 10 predicted proteins | sample WisWelCaveWW1625_FD_202498 | JGI IMG/M metagenome (GOLD analysis project Ga0247727, IMG submission 202498) | Biofilm microbial communities from Wishing Well Cave, Virginia, United States - WW16-25 | ecosystem: Environmental > Aquatic > Deep subsurface > Groundwater > Cave microbial mat | place...
CTTGCGCGCGGCGTACAGGAACGGCATTGCAATCAAGAACCACAGCAGCGCGGAGAGCGCTGCGTTGCCCGGCCAGATCACCCAGAACGGAGAATCCGCCATAGGTCACCCCTTTCGACTGCTGAGAGTTGCCCCTCTACGCCGCAAAGTCTAGCGCAATCGGCGGCGCCGGGAGCGGAACTAGTTGTCAGATGCGTGCGCTAGCGGGAATCCCAGCCGCTCCACGGCCAGGTATTTCCTTCTGTATTCCTCGAACGGCAAGGTGTCGCCGGCTTCGATGCTCTTTTGCTTTGCGATGGACTCCGCCGCGAGGCGAGCGAAGCGCTCCTCTTCCTGCAGCGGGAACTCCTGCGCCAGCAGCGTTGCGCGATGCTGGCGCGAGAGCTCGCAGATGAAGTCGGTGTGGGAACCCCTGTAGCTGCGCAGCATCTCGTCCAGCACGCGCGCCGAAGGCGCGAGCGCAGGCTCGCGCAGCACCGCCAGCTGCAGCGCGTGCGCCTCGCGGTAGGCGTTGCCGCCGAGCGCGGCATCCACGGCGGCCGCCACCGGCGCGCACTCGGCGAGGAGCTGCTCGCCCCATGCCTTGAGGCCCATGTCGCCGGAAAAGCATCCCAGCTCCAGCCCCGGCTCGCGACCGCGCGCGGCCACGGTCTCCTGGTTTCGCGCCACGCAATCGATCTCCTCGGGATTGTCGGGCCGGCTGTCCGAGAGCAGGCAGTGCAGCAGGAACACATCCAGGAACCTCATCACCGGCAGCGTGATGCCCGCCGGCGCGAAAGGGTCGAGGTCCATCAGGCGCACTTCTACGTATTCCACTCCGCGCTCGCGCAGCGCGTGCAGCGGGCGCTCGCCGGGCCTGATGCGGCGCTTGGGCCGGATCTTGCCGTAGAACTCGTTCTCGATCTGCAGCAGCGTGGTGGACATCTGCCGGTAGGTTTCCGGCCCGTCGCCCACGGCATGCGCGCCGTCCTTCCCGGTTCCGGGTTCGCGGATGCCGATCTTCTCGTAGGGCGGATAGACCTGTGTCAGGCCCTGCTGCAGCGTCCTGCCGTAGGCGAGGAGGTCGTTGCAGCTCACGACGAGCGAGGATTGCGCGTCGCTCTGGTAGCCCAGCCGCCCCATGCGCAGCGAGGTCGCGTGCGGCAGGTGCATGGTGCCCGGCCGCAATTCCTTCAGCGGGTGCGCTCGCCCGGCGACGAAGCTCGAACACGCCGCGGGCGAAGCGCCGAAGAGGTAGAACAGCAACCAGCCGTGGCGGCGGAAATTGCGGATGAGGGAAAAATACTCGGCGTTGCCCAGGCCCGGCATGGACCAGTTGTAGTGGATGCCGGAAATGGCCTGCATGCGCCGGCCGTAGCGCCAGGCGAGGCCGTTGCGGTACACGCTCTTCGCGCGTCCGATGTTGGACGTGCCATAGCGCCCGATCGGGATCTTGTCTTCCGCCGGCAGCCCGCAGGGCATGCTGCCGACCCACATCAGTTCGTCGCCAATGGCGCGAAAGACAAACTGGTGTATGCGCGTCAGCTCCTCCAGGCAGGCCTCGGCGCTCGGGTGCACGCCGGTGATGAGCTCCAGTTGCGACTCGCTGAAGTCGGTGGTGACGTGCGGATGCGCAAGGGCCGAGCCGAGCGCGGCGGCATGCGGCGTCAGCGCGAGCGCCCCGTCCGGTCGCGTGCGCAGCGACTCCTTCTCGATGCCGCGGCGCATGCCCTTGAGCGCAGCGGGGTCAATCGCGCGCAATTTTTCGTCGAGCCCCCCCATGCCCCAAAGATAGCAGACCGCTTGAATCCCCGGAATCCGCCCAGACCTAGACCTGCATGAACTTCTGGACCTGGAAGCGAGATGCCCTGGAGGGCAACGAGACCGGCGCGAGCGACCGGCCCGGCAGGCGCGGCCGCACGAATTCGCTCGCCGTGCGCCCGATCCCCGAAGACGCGCTGATCCTCATCCCGATGAGGAACGCGGTGCTGTTCCCGGGCATGATCTCGCCGGTTGCGGTGGGGCGCAGCTCTTCCATCGCCGCGGCCAACGAGGCTGTGCGCGCGTCGCGCAAGGTGGGCTTCGTCCTGCAACGCGATCCCAAGACCGACTCCATCGGCCCGGACGACCTGTACTGGGTCGGCACGGCGGGCGAGATCGTGCGCTACGTGCCCTCGAGCGAAGGCGCGCACCACCTCGCGGTGCAGGGTGAGCGGCGCTTCCGCGTCGCCGAGTTCCTCGAAGGCTGGCCGTTCCTCGTCGCGCGCGTGGTGTGGGTACCCGAAGCGACCGGGGGCGGCGAAGAGGTCGAGGCGCGCTTCCTGCAGTTGAAGACCCAGGCGGCCGAGGCCATCAAGCTGCTGCCCCACGTTCCCGACGAGCTGGCCGGAGCGGTGCAGGGCATCGAATCCGCCGCGCAGCTCGCAGACATGGTGGCGAACCTGCTGGATGTGCCGAGCGAGGAGAAGCAGGCGATCCTCGAAGCCTTCGACCTGAAGCAGCGCCTCGACAAGGTGCTCGAGCACCTCGGCGCGCGAGTGGGGGTGCTGCGCCTGTCCAAGGAGATCGGCGACAAGACGAAGAAGGAATTCGACGAACGCCAGCGCGAGCACGTGCTGCGCGAGCAGATGCGCCAGATCCGCAAGGAGTTGGGCGAAGGCGAGGATACGGCCGCGGAGCTGGACGAGCTGGAGAAAGCGCTCGAGGCCGCGGGCATGCCCGAGGAAACGCTCAAGCACGCAAAGAAGGAGTTCAAGCGCCTCTCGCGCATGGGCGAGGGCTCGGGCGAGGCGTCGATGCTGCGCACCTGGCTGGAGTTGATGGCCGAGCTGCCGTGGAAGGCCGAGCCGCAGAAGGCGATGGACATCGCCGAGGCGAGGAAAGTGCTCGACGACGACCACTTTGGTCTGGACAAGATCAAGCGCCGCATCCTCGAGTACCTAGCGGTGCGCAAGCTCAACCCCGAAGGCAAAAGCCCCATTCTTTGCTTCGTCGGGCCGCCGGGGGTCGGGAAGACCTCTCTGGGCCAGTCGATCGCCAAGGCCACCGGGCGCAAGTTCCAGCGCGTGGCGCTGGGCGGCCTGCACGACGAGGCGGAAGTAAGAGGCCATCGCCGGACCTACATCGGCGCGCTGCCGGGCAACGTCATCCAGGCGCTCAAGCGCGCGGAGACGCGCTCGGGCGTGCTGATGCTGGACGAGATCGACAAGCTCGGCATGGGCGGCTTCCATGGCGACCCGTCGTCCGCCCTGCTCGAAGTGCTCGACCCGGAGCAGAACGCGAAATTCCGCGACAACTACCTGGGCGTGGACTTCGACCTGTCGCGGGTGCTGTTCATCGCCACGGCGAACGTGCTCGACACGATCCCGGGGCCCTTGCGCGACCGCATGGAGATCATCCATCTCCCCGGCTACACCGAGGAGGAGAAGCTGCGGATCGCGCGCAAGTACCTGGTGAACAAGCAACTGGAGGCCAATGGGTTGAAGGCCGAGCGGGCTTGCCTGACGGACGCGGCGATCCGCGAAATCATCGCCGGCTACACGCGCGAGGCGGGCGTGCGCAACCTCGAGCGCGAGATCGGCTCGGTGCTGCGCCATGCAGCGATGCGGATCGCGGAAGGCAAGGCCGAAACCGTGGCGGTGGACGCGGACGGCCTGCAAGGCATCCTCGGCGCGCGCAAATTCGAGAACGAGGTGGCGCTGCGCACTTCCATGCCGGGCGTGGCCACCGGCTTGGCCTGGACGCCGGTGGGCGGGGATATTCTCTTCATCGAGGCCTCCAAGGTGCCGGGCTCAGGCAAGCTCATCCTCACCGGGCAGCTCGGCGAGGTGATGAAAGAGTCCGCGCAGGCGGCGCTCACGCTCGCCAAGACCTGGAGCGGCGACGCGCTGGAGAAAACCGACATCCACGTGCACGTGCCGGCGGGCGCTACCCCCAAGGACGGCCCGAGCGCGGGGGTGGCGATGTTCCTCGCGCTGACCTCCTTGCTGCAAGGTAAGCCTGTTCGTTCGGACGTGGCGATGACAGGAGAAATTTCACTCCGCGGGCTGGTATTGCCGATCGGCGGGGTGAAGGAGAAAACCCTGGCCGCCTTGCGCGCGGGCATCACCACGGTGATGCTGCCGAAGCGGAACGAAAAAGACCTCGAGGACGTCCCCGCCGACGCCAAGGCGAAGCTCCACTTCGTCTTCCTCGACAAGGTCGAGGACGCAGTGAAGGCTGCGATCGCGTAAGAAAAGGGGGTCAGAGTAAGATTTTCCTTGGAGGAGAAAATCTTACTCTGACCCCCTTTTCTTACAGCCAGCCGGTCTTGCGGAAGCGGTAGAACAGGTAGGAGTCGATCGCGACCATCACGGCGACCGTCGCGGGGTAGCCCCACGCCAACTTGAGCTCGGGCATCTGCTCGAAGTTCATGCCGTAGACGCCCGCGATCATGGTGGGCACCGCCACCAGGGCGGCGTAGGCCGCCAGGCGCTTGGTGTTCTCGCTCTCGCCGATGGTGATCATGGCGAGGTTCACCTGGATGGCGGTGGTCACTGTGTCGCGCAACGTGTCGATCGACTGGTTGATTCGGAACAGGTGGTCGTAGACGTCGCGGAAGTACTCGCCCAGCCCCGCGCACACCTGCGGCACGCGCCCGCCGTACAGGCGCCCCGAGGCCTCGACCAGCGGCGCCACCGCGTGCTTGAGGGTCATCAGCTTCTGCTTCACGTAGTACATCGATTCGATGTTCTGGCGCGGCGACTTGCCGGAGAAGATCTGCTCCTCGAGCGCCTCGAGCTCGGTCTCCACCGCATCCAGCACCGGGGCGTAGCGGTCCACGATGGCATCCATCAGCGCGTAAAGCACGTAACCCGAGCCGTGGCGCAGCAGCTCGGGCTCGCGCTCGCAGCGCGCGCGTACTTCCTGCAGGCCGCGCTCGGAGTGCTGCCGCACCGACAGCACGTAGTTCCTGCCCACGAACACATCCACTTCGCCAACCTTCAGCTCCTCGCCCGCCACCTCTACCGTGTGTAGGACGGCGAACACGGAGTCCCCGTACTCCTCGATCTTGGGCCGTTGGTGGCCGTGGCGCGCGTCCTCCACCGCCAGCTCGTGCAGGTCGAACTCGTCCTGCATTCCCGCGAGCTCGGAGTCGTCGGCATCGCGCAGCGCCACCCAGACAAAGCAGTCCGGCCGGCTGACGTAGGACTTGATCTCCTGCTTGGTGATCTCGGCAAGCTTCCTGCCGTCCTGGTAGGCGACGCAGTTGACCAGCATTTGGCCGAATCGTAGCACTGTAAAATGCGCCGCTGAGGGGGGAACATGCCAGCCATCAGCCGCCGGGCGCAGAGCCTCGGCACCGAAAACGCCTTCGTCGTCCTCGCCGAGGTGAACGCGCTCGCGCGCCAAGGCAAGGACATCGTCAGCTTCTGCATCGGGCAGCCCGATTTCCCGGCGCCGGAGAACGTGCAGGAGGCGGCGATCCGGGCGATCAGGGGCGGCAAGCACGGCTATACGCCCTCGGCCGGCATCGACGAGCTGCGCACGGCCGCCGCCAAGTACCTGTCCGGGATGCGCGGGGGCCTGCCGATCCGGGCCGAGGACGTGGTGGTCGGCGCGGGGGCGAAACCCTTCATCGCCTACGCCATCCTGTCCACTACCGATTACGGCGCCGGGGACGAGGTGATCTACCCCAACCCGGGCTTCCCGATCTACGAGTCGCAGATCGTGGCCAACGGCGCGAAGCCCGTGCCGATCCACCTGCACGAAGCGCGCGACTTCGCGTTCGACCCGATGGAGCTCGAGCGCCTCGTCACCTCGAAAACCAGGCTCCTGATCCTCAACACCCCCCACAACCCGACCGGCGGGATGCTGTCGAAGAAGGACCTGGAGGCGATCGCGGCGGTTCTGCGCAAGCACCCGAACGTATGGATCTACGCCGACGAGATCTATTCGCGCCTGTGCTATGCGGGCGAGTTCTTCTCCATCGCGCAGCTCCCGGAGCTGTATGAGCGCACCATCATTTCCGACGGCGCCTCGAAAACCTGGGCGATGACCGGATGGAGGATCGGCTTCACCTCCAACCCGGTGCTTGCGCCGCATTTCACGCGCTGGATCACCAATACCGAGTCCTGCGCTTCGCAGATTTCGCAATGGGCGGTGGTCGAAGCGATCAACGGGCCGCAGGACGCCGCGGCAATGATGCGCGCGAGCTTCCTCGAGCGGCGCGACCTGATCGTGGGGCTGCTGAACAAGGTGCCGGGTGTCGCTTGCCGCAACCCGGGCGGGGCATTCTATGCCTGGCCCAACGTGACGGAAGCCTGCAACAGGATTGGCGTGGCGGATTCGGAAGAGTTCAGGCAGCGCCTGCTGCACGAGGCCGGCGTGGCGGTGCTCGCCGACATCCATTTCGGCTCGCGCGTGCCGGGCGAGGGCCAGCACGTGCGATTTTCCTACGCCGCCTCGAAGCCGGCGATCGAGCAGGGCGTGACGCGCATGGCCGAGTTCATCAGGAAAAACACCCGAAAAGCCGCATGAGCCGGTGGCGGCCCAGCGTCACCGTCGCGGCAGTGATCGAGCGTGGCGGGAAATTCCTGTTCGTCGAGGAAGAGGCCAACGGCCTGCGCGTGCTCAACCAGCCCGCCGGCCACCTCGACCCGGGCGAGTCGCTGGTGCAGGCGGTGGTGCGCGAGACGCTGGAGGAAACGGCGCACCGCTTCACGCCCACGGCGCTCCTGGGCATCTACCGCTGGCGCTACGACAAGGAGGAGGACGTCACTTTCTTGCGCTTTGCGTTCCTGGGACGGGTGGACGGCGTGGAGCCAGGCAGGAAGCTCGACAGCGAAATCATTGCCGCCATCTGGCTCACACCAGCCGAGCTCGCGGCGCGCCGCGCCGAGCACCGTTCGCCCCTGGTGCAGCAGTGCGTGCAGGACTGCCTCGCGGGACGGAGCTTTCCGCTCGAAGCGCTGTCGAAGGCCTATGCCTGAAAAAGTCGTCGTCGGGATGTCCGGCGGCGTGGATTCGTCGGTGGCCGCGCTGCTGGTCAAGCGCGCGGGCTACGACGTCGTCGGCCTGTTCATGAAGAACTGGGAGGACGATGACGATGACGAGTACTGCTCCACGCGCGAGGACCTCGTTGACGCCGCGGCCGCCGCGGACGTCATCGGCGTGGACCTCGAGGCGGTGAACTTCGCCGCCGAGTACCGCGAGCGCGTGTTCGCGAGCTTCCTCGCCGAGTACTCCGCCGGGCGCACGCCGAATCCGGACGTGCTGTGCAACGCCGAGATCAAGTTCAAGGCCTTCCTCGACCATGCGGTCAAATTGGGTGCGGGAAAAATTGCCACCGGGCACTACGCCCAGCTGCGCGAAACCGCCGGAAAAGTGGACCTGCTGCGCGGCGCGGATGCGGGCAAGGACCAGAGCTATTTCCTGCACCGGCTGACGCAGAGGCAGTTGTCGCGCGTCATGTTCCCGGTCGGGCACCTGAATAAATCGGAAGTGCGTCGCATTGCAGCGGACGCCGGCTTGCCCAACCACGCCAAAAAGGACTCGACCGGAATCTGTTTCATCGGCGAGCGGCCGTTCCGCGAATTCCTCAACCGCTACCTGCCCAGGACGCCCGGCCCGATGGTGACCCCGGAGGGCAGGCGCGTGGGCGATCACATCGGGCTCGCCTTCTACACCATCGGGCAAAGGAAAGGCATCGGCCTGGGCGGCCGCAAGGATGAAGGGCGCGAGCCCTGGTACGTGGCGCAAAAGCGCATGGCGGCCAACGAGCTGGTGGTGGTGCAGGGCCACGACCATCCGCTGCTGATGCGCTCGTCCTTGCAGGGATTGGATGCGAGCTGGGTGCTGGATGCACCCGTATCCGGCACGGCGCATTCGGCCAAGACCCGCTACCGCCAGGCCGATTCCGCCTGCACCGTGGCGCGCGTCGAAAGCGGGGGAATCTCGGTGGACTTTCCCCAACCCCAGCGCGCCGTCACGCCCGGCCAGTCCGTCGTGCTCTACGACGGCGAGGTCTGTTTGGGAGGTGCAGTGATTGCCTAGGCGACAGGGACGCTGTCGGCGAAGGCCGGCCGTTCCAGCAGCTTGTCGTAGTGCTTGCCCAGGACTGTGTACTCCGCGCGCAAGTCGATGCCGGCGGGCTTGCGGAAGCCGATCCAGCCCACGCAGCAGCCGAGCGCGATGTCGGCGAGCGTGTAGCGGCCGCCCTGGCACCAGGGCTTATCGCCCAGGTCGGCCTGCATCTGCTCGAGGCCCCGCCGCATGCGCGCTGCCTGCTTGCCGGCCCAGGCCGCGCTCTGCTCTTTTTGCGGCCGCAGCGATTCGTAGCGCACGAGGAGCCCGGCGTCCAGCACGCCGTCGGCTAGCGCCTCCCAGCGGCGCACCGCGACGCGTTCGCGGTTGTCCTCGGGGATCAGCCGCGCGATGGGCGAGGCGTGGTCGAGGAATTCGACGATCACGCGCGAGTCGTAGAGCGCGCTGCCGTCGTCGAGCACCAGCGTAGGGATCTTGCCCAGCGGGTTGTGCGCGTTGACCGGATTGTCCACCGGCTGCACGTCCACTCTCTCGAAATCGCAGTCGATGCGTTTCTCCGCAAGGACGATGCGCACCTTGCGCGTGTAGGGGCTGGCGGTGGAAGCGAGCAGTCTCATGGTCATGCGGCCGCGGATTATAGCGCCCGCACGCGCCGCCGCAGCGCGGGAACAATTTCTTTCACAAACCACGGATGTTTTTTCATCCATAGCCTGTTGCGCGGGCTCGGGTGCGGCAGCGGGAAGAACTCCGGCAGGTACTCGCGCCACGCCCGCACGGTCAGCGCCAGCGAGCGCTTGCGCCGCTTACCCAAGTAGTAGGCTTGCGCGTGCATGCCTACGAGGAGCGTGAGGCGGATGCCGGGCAGGGCGGCGCGAAAGCGCGGCTGCCACAGCGGCGCGCATTCCGGGCGCGGCGGCAGGTCGCCGCGTTCGCCGGTGCCGGGATAGCACAGGCCCGTGGGCACGATGGCGACGCGCGTGGTGTCGTAGAACTGCGCGCGGTCCATGCGCAGCCAGGCGCGCAGTTGCTCGCCGGAAGGGTCGTTCCAGGGGATGCCGGTCTCGTGCACGCGCCGCCCCGGCGCCTGCCCGACGATCATCAGGCGCGCGCCGGCGCCCACCCGGAACACCGGCCGCGGCCCGAGCGGCAACTGCGCCGCGCATACGCGGCAGGCACGCGCCTCCTTGATGAGTGACCGGAGCATGCCCATCTATAATAGGGCCTATGCCCACGGCGCTTGGCGCAATCTCGCCCCTCGACGGCCGGTACGAAAAATCCGCGGAGCCGCTGCGACCCTGGTTCAGTGAAGCCGCCCTCATCCGCCACCGCGTGCTGGTGGAACTCGAGTGGCTGAAAGCCCTCGCCGCCGAGCGCCGCATCCGCGAGTTGAAGCCCTTTTCGCGCCCGACCGCGGCGGCGCTCGACCGGCTGGTGGCGGGCTTCACGGAGAAGGACGCCGCGCACGTCAAGAACATCGAGGCCGAGACCAACCACGACGTCAAGGCGATCGAGTACTGGCTGAAAGGCAGGCTGGCGAAGAACGCGCAAGTGCAGCGCTCGCTCGAATTCATCCACTTCGCCTGCACCTCGGAGGACATCAACAACCTCGCCTACGCGCTGATGCTGGCGCGCTCGCGCGAGCGCGTGATGCTGCCGCGGCTGGACGCGCTGACCGCCGCGCTGCGCGCGCTTGCGCGCCGGCACGCGTCGCGGCCGATGCTCTCGCGCACCCACGGCCAGCCCGCCTCGCCGACGACACTGGGCAAGGAGATGGCCAACTTCGCGCAGCGCCTCAAGCGCGCGCGCGACTCGATCGAGCGCGTGGCGATCCTCGGCAAGATCAATGGCGCGGTGGGCAACTACAACGCGCACCTTGCCGCCTACCCCGCCTTTGCATGGGAAGCCTTCTGCCGCCGCTTCGTCGAGCGCCTGGGCCTCGAGTTCAATCCGTATACGACGCAGATCGAGCCGCACGACTGCTACGCCGAACTGTTCGACGCCTACGCGCGCGCCAACACGGTGCTGCTTGACTTGGACCGCGACCTGTGGGGCTACGTCTCGCTCGGCTACTTGCGCCAGAAGCCCAAGGCGGGCGAGGTGGGCTCCTCCACCATGCCGCACAAGGTGAATCCGATCGACTTCGAGAACTCCGAGGGTAACGTCGGCGTAGCGAATGCGCTCCTGCGCCACCTCGCCGACAAGCTGCCGGTGTCGCGGTGGCAGCGCGACCTGTCGGACTCCACCACCCTGCGCAATGCCGGCACCGCGCTCGGCCACACGCTGCTCGCCTACGGCGCCTGCCTGCGCGGCCTGGGCAAGCTGGAGGCCGATCCGGCGCGCATGGCCGAGGACCTGGAAGCGAACTGGGAAGTGCTGGCCGAGCCGGTGCAGCAGGTCATGCGCAGGCACGGCGTGCCCGACGCCTACGAGAAGCTGAAGGCACTCACGCGCGGCAAGCGGCTCGACCGGCGCCAGCTCGCCACGTTCATCCGGGCGTTGCCGATCCCGGCCGACGCCAAGAAGCGGCTGCTCGCGCTCACGCCCGCGTCCTACATCGGCCTCGCAAGCGCGCTGGCGAAGCGCATTTGAGGTTCGTCCTCGCCGCACTGCTCGCCTGCGCGATGCCGCTGCACGCGCAGGAACTCGTCGTGCTGCCGACACGACCTGGCGTCACGCTCTCGTTCTTCATCGCCGGCATGGGCGCGGTCAAGCCGCAGGCGGCGGCGCTGATGCTGATCGGCGGCGGGGGCAACATCCGCCTGCGCATGGACGACGGCCAGGTTCGATTCGGCCAGCAGAACTTCCTGCCGCGCTCGCGCCGCGAGTTCATAGCCGAAGGCATCCTGCCGGTGATCCTCGACAACCCCACCGACCAGCAGGCGGGCGCGGGCATGTCGGACGAGTTTCGCGCCAGCGCCGAACACGCGGCCGACCTGCGCGCGGTGCTCGCCGAAGTGAAGCGCCGTTACCCGGGGTTGCCTGTATTCCTCGTCGGCACGAGCCGCAGCAGCATTTCCGCCGCCCACCAGGCGCGCGCGCTCGGCAGCGAAATGGCGGGCGCGGTGCTCTCCTCGTCGCTGTTCTGGCACCGCAAGCAGCCGGTGCTGTCCGCGTTCGATTTCCAGAGCGTGAAGATCCCGCTGCTCTTCGTGCACCATCGCGCAGACGCCTGCCAGAGCACGCCGTACCGGGACGCGGCGCGGCTCGGCAACACCTATGCGCTGGTCTCGGTGCAGGGCGGCAAGCCGCCCGAAACCGGGCCCTGCGACCCGCTCGCGCCGCACGGCTTCTACGGCAAGGAGGCCGAGACGGTGGGCGCGATTGCCGCGTGGATGCTGGGCAAGCCCTACCCCAAAGAAATCCAGTAGGCGGCCGATGCTGCACGCCGCGGCAATCGCGCTGTCGTCGTTCCTGCTGTTCCTGGTGCAGCCGTTGATCGCGCGCCTGATCCTGCCGTGGTTCGGCGGCGGCGCGGCGGTGTGGACCACCTGCATGCTTTTCTTCCAGAGCCTGCTGTTGGCCGGCTACGCCTACGCGCACGCCTCGAACGCGAAACTCGCGCCGCGGCGGCAGGCGATCCTGCACATCGCGCTGCTTGCCGCGGCGGCGGCGACGCTGCCGATCGCACCGTCGGAGCGCTGGAAGCCGCTCGGCGACGAGGAACCGATCAGCGCCATCCTGGTCCTGCTCTGCGCCGCGGTGGGATTGCCCTACCTTTTGCTGTCGGCCACCAGTCCGCTGGTGCAGGCGTGGTTCGCGCGTGCACGCCCGGGCGCGAACCCGTATCGCCTGTTTGCGCTGTCGAACGTCGCTTCGCTCGCCGCGCTGGTCGGCTACCCGCTGCTGGTGGAGCCATTCCTTTCCAACGGCGAACAGGTGGCAGGCTGGTCGTGGTTGTTCGGCCTGTTCGCGCTGCTGTGCGCGGCGCTCGCCTGGCGGAGCGCCGCGCCGGCCGCCGTGGACGCCGCGGCACTGCCCGACGCGCCGCCGCCCAGGCGCTCCGAGCTGCTGCACTGGCTGGCGCTGTCCACCACCGGCTCGGTGATGCTGCTCGCGGTGACCAACCACGTCACGCAGAACGTGGCGGCGATTCCGCTGCTGTGGCTCGCGCCGTTGACGCTGTACCTGCTCACGTTCATCCTTGCGTTCGAGGGCGGCTTGTACCGCTCGGAGTTCTTCTGGAGTTTCTGCCTGGCGTGGCTGATGGGCATGGCCTGGCTGCTGGTTGACACCGACTACCAGTTCGACCTGCCGGTGCAGCTCGGCATCTTCCTCTCGGGCCTGTTCGTGACCTGCCTCTTTTGCCACGGCGAGCTCTACCGGCTGCGCCCGCCGCCGCGGCACCTGACCATGTTCTACCTGGTAGTGTCGGCGGGAGGCGCACTGGGCGGGTTGCTGGTGGCCGTGGTGGCGCCGCTCGCCTTTAACGGCTACTACGAGCTCGGACTGGCGATGATCGCGGTGGCCTTCCTCGCCGCGCTGCGCTGCGCGACGCTGCACCAGGTCGCGCGCAATATGAGCCTCGCGGTGCTGATGGGGGTGACCGGCGCAGCGATCTACGATGGCCTGCGCTTTTCGCAGGACGTGCGCCTGGCGGCGCGCAATTTCTACGGCGTGCTGCGGGTGAAGGAGTTCGGCACGCCCGGTGAACCGGACCACCTGCGGCGCCTAATGCACGGTGTGATCATGCACGGCGAGCAGCACTTGCATGCGGAGCACCGCGGCATGGTCACCACCTATTACCAGCACAGCTCGGGCATCGGCGCGGCGCTGCTCGAGCGCCGCGAGCGCACCGGGCCGATGCGCGTCGGGGTAATCGGCCTGGGCACCGGCACGCTCGCCGCTTACGGCCGCAAGGGCGACACCTACCGCTTCTACGACGTCAACCCGCGCGTGATCGACGTCGCCAGCCGCGAATTCTCCTACCTCGCGGACAGCGACGCGAAGATCGAGCTGGAAATCGGCGATGCGCGCCTCTCCCTGGAGCGCGAGCCGCCGCAGGGCTTCGACGTCCTCGCAGTGGACGCG
>Ga0247727_10014581_pt1 | contig 13032 bp, 13 predicted proteins | sample WisWelCaveWW1625_FD_202498 | JGI IMG/M metagenome (GOLD analysis project Ga0247727, IMG submission 202498) | Biofilm microbial communities from Wishing Well Cave, Virginia, United States - WW16-25 | ecosystem: Environmental > Aquatic > Deep subsurface > Groundwater > Cave microbial mat | place...
AATTTTATAAAAAATCAAATATTTTTAAATTATAAAATTAAAAACTTAATTTACTAGAGGACACACGTTCACGCCAGAGGACAACCGTTCACTGGCTGACGCCCTCGACTTTTTACGAATTACACATTTATGGATTCCACACTTTATCTCGGTTGCGATAATGCGAGAGCAGCCAATATTCCCAAACAATTTGTTGCGCTCGATTTAGATCCCTCGGATCGCGCACTTGAATATGAGGACAGGATTTATGATGAGTATCGCACGGAGATTGGAAACGTTTTTGCTGTTCTAGCTCAGGATCCTCAAATCCAGTTCGACTTGTACCATTTCTTGAAAGACTCCAAGGCCTTCATCAATGGAGGAACCAAAAAGCAAAGTTTGGCGAAGAAATCGCAATCTGAATTTATCGATGTCTTGAACTGCATTCACGTGAAAACCACCGATTCTGCCACCAGAGTTTTTCTAAACTCCGTTGCGCAGGCTGTCAATGGTTCGAATGCAGACGCTACTTATGAACAACTCGTAGAAAAAGTTTTCAATCATCTTTCTAACAGTGCTCAAGAATCACTTGCTGAATCTGATGGAACTCTCTTGCAGATATTCCACTTGAAGCAAAACTACCCGAATCCATTTAATCCCGCTACCACCATCAGTTTTTGGTTGAGGGAAAAATCCTTTGTCAGCTTGGCGGTCTACAATACTGTTGGTCAGAAAGTAGCTACATTGGTGGATAAGGAATTGCCTGCCGGTGAAGCATCGGTGACGTGGGATGCTTCCGGATTTTCTTCGGGTATTTATTTCATGAAGATGCAAGCTGGAAATTCCGTTGAAGTAAGGAAGATGATCTTGACGCGATAGCTTGTCAGAAGGAATCGTTCTTATTTAGTTGTTGGGATTTGTCCGGTTTTACTATGCAAAAAGCCCCTTTCCTGAAAGGGGCTTTGCGTAGAAAAGGATTATGTCAGAGGAAGATGATTTGCACCCAAAGCAGACTCGTCACGGTATGGAGTTTTAACATGCTACCGAGCATCAAAATATTCAACTTTGAACTTAGCTCATTTTTGTTATTTATCGGTCTTGGTTTTTTGGCCGGTTTCTTCTTCGCTAGATTTCATTTGAGAGAAGCGAAGCTGCCTCGACACTTCTTTTTTCATACCGTCATTTTAATTCTAAGTGGAGCATTCGTCGGAGCAAAAATCTATTATATCGTACAATCTCTCGATCTATTTCTAAAAAATCCCGTCGGCGTGTTCTTTAGTTTGTCGGGCACTGGCTGGTTCGGAGGATTCTTGCTTTGCACGTTGTTGATGCTTCTTTATTGCCGCAAAAAGAGGCTGCCGTTCTTTTATTTGGCCGATGTCTTGGTTCCTACCGTTCCACTAGGTATCATCTTTGGCCGCTTTGGATGTTTTTTAGCCGGTGACGCCTGTTATGGAATTCCAACCGATTTGCCTTGGGGAATGAGCTTTCCAAACGGCGCCGCTCCGACATTGCTTGCAGTGCATCCCACCCAACTTTATGAAGTATTGGCGAACGCAGTTATTTTTATATGCTTGATCAAATTAAATAAATCCAAACCGAAAGATGGGTATGTACTGGCAATGTATCTAATCCTGTCTTCGAGCACCCGATTTTTTGTGGAGTTCATCCGATTGAGTCCCATTGTTTGGTGGGGGCTAACTTTACCGCAGATAATTTCCATTTGCTTGTTTGCGATTGGAACTGGGCTTCTTCTCAGGCGCAGGCATTCTGATTTATTTGATGAAGTCAATTTTTTATCAATCGCAGATAAGCGACGAATGATATATCAGGCGAAGAAAATGCTGTTGATAAGGTGATGAAGTATTTCTGCATTCTTTTAGAGGAATCGCAGGATAGGAGGCAAATCATGAAACAGATATTGACTCTATTCATGGCGCTGAGCTTTATGTTTATGCCCATCACCGCTGATGCTCAAGATTTCTGGGAACCGACTAACGGTCCATATGGAGGTCACATCTATTCTCTCGCCATCAACGCCCATGGCCATATTGTAACCTCAGCGCCTTTCGGTGCAGAGTCAATCGTCAGTTTGTGTACCCCATTTGAGCCAGTCGCAGGTTGTTTCCCTACGGGCATAGCCCTTTGCAACGCTAATGAAAAATATACCCGCAATCGCATGTAGCGCAGGCATCCTGCCTGCTTCGTTTGCAGACTGGAAGTCTGCGCTACGTTATCAGATGAAGTCAGAATGAAAGCCGTTGCGCCGAGAGCCGCAGCGCCTCCGGCAACCTTACAGGCGTAGCCCACAGCCAAACGCGCAAAGAAGATTTGGCGAGAGTCCTTGACTTTTTGGAGAAATTTCTTACTCTTTGTTTAGTGATTTCCCAACTTCAACATGATCACATCAAAACCAACGGCATCACCTTGCACGTCATCGACGCCGACCCGAGCGACGGCCCGCTGGTGATTTTGCTGCATGGCTTTCCGGAATTTTGGTATGGCTGGCGTTATCAAATCGAGGCGCTGGTCAACGCCGGATTCCGCGTGCTCGCGCCGGATCAGCGCGGATACAATTTGAGCGATAAGCCAAAAAGCGTTTGCGATTATAATCTCGATCAACTCGCGGCGGATGTGGTGGGATTGATTGACACGGCCGGCCGCGACAAAGCATTTTTAGTTGGGCACGATTGGGGAGGAGGCAGCGCCTGGTGGACCGCCATTAAACATCCGGAGCGAGTGGAGCGCTTGGCCATTCTCAATTCGCCACATCCCAAAGTGATGCGCCAAAATTTTTTGCACAACCGCGTGCAACGGAAAAAAACTGGTACTTTTTTCTTTTTCAAATTCCGTTTTTGCCGGAAAGGCGGATGCGAAAAAATAACTGGCAGGTGGGCGCGCGGGCGTTACAGGGCACGAGTCGAAAGGGAACTTTTTCCGAGTCGGACATGGCGCTTTATCGCGAGGCGTGGTCGCAGCCTGGCGCGGTCACGGGAATGCTCAACTGGTATCGTGCGGCTTTTCGCAGCCGGCCGGCGCGCGCGAGCAGCTCCCGCGTGACGATGCCACCGTTGATCATCTGGGGCGCGAAAGATAAATTTCTCGGGCGCGAGCTGGCGCAGCAAAGTGTGGAGCTGTGCGACAAAGGCGAACTGGTTTTTATTGAAGAGGCGAGCCATTGGGTACAGCACGAAGAGGCGCAACGGGTAAACGAACTGCTGCTTCAATTTTTGAAATGATACTTAAGGAAGCCTTATGAACAGTTTTTCGGCCAGAGTTTTCATTTTCGCGGTTACCAGTTTGGTATTGATGAAAAATAGTTTGCAAAGCCTTGCCGAGCCACAGCAAGGCATTGCCGAAACTCCGGTTGACCTCGTTCTCACCCATGGCCGTATCTGGACGGCCGACGATACGGCGCGCTGGGCCGAAGCCGTTGCCATTCATGGCAATCGGATTGTCTACGTCGGGTCGTCGCAAAACCTCAAAAGTTTTATTGGCGCAAAAACCGAAAGTATTGATCTTGGCGGACGGCTTGTCGTTCCCGGTTTCAACGATGCGCATATTCATCTCGTGAGCGGCGCGCTGTCGCTGGAGCGCGTTGATTTAATCGAAGCGCAAAGTCTCGAGGCCGTGCAAGCGCTTATTCGCGATTTTGCCGCAGCCAATCTGAAGCGGCCCTGGGTGCTCGGACGCGGTTGGCTGTACGGCTCGTTTGCAGGCGGGCTTCCCGCTAAGGAGCAGCTTGATGCGGTTGTTTCAGATCGCCCAGCTTACATGGAATGTTACGATGGCCACAGTGGTTGGGCAAATTCCAATGCGTTAGCGCTCGCCGGAATTACCAGAGAGACAAAAGACCCGGAAAATGGCGTTATCGTTCGCGATCCCAAAACCGGCGAGCCAACCGGCGCTTTAAAGGAAGCCGCCACCGCGCTGATTGAAGCGAAGATTCCAAAACCCGATGCGGAAACGCGCTACCAACTTTTTCTCCGCGCGTTGCAATTGCTCAACTCAAAAGGCATTACTTCCGTGCAAGATGCCGGTTATCCAAGCGTGGATTTACAAAACGATCTTTTGCTCTTCGAGCGCGCGAAACGAGAAGGCCGTTTAACGCTGCGGATCACGGCGGCGGTGCAGATGAATGAAGATAATTATGCTAGCGCGATTGCCGAAGCAAGCCGTCTCCAAAAAATTCATCACGATGCGTTTTTGCGTTTCGGCGCGATGAAGGGATTTGTGGATGGCGTGATTGAAGCGCATACAGCCGCGATGTTGGAACCGTATTCCGACGATCCTGCTTTCAGCCTCGGTTTGCCGAATTGGCAGCCGGAAAATTTGAACGCCGCAGTCGTAGCCGCCGACAAAGCCGGCCTGCAAATTTATCTGCACGCCATCGGCGATCGCGGCGTGCGCATGGCGCTGGATGCGCACGGAGCCGCGTTGCAGATGAACGGGCAACGCGATCGCCGCGGCCGCATCGAGCATATTGAAACGATTGCTGCGGCGGATTATCCACGCTTCAAAAATTTGGGCGTGATCGCTTCCATGCAACCGCTGCACGCGAATCCGGATCAAAACAACGTGAATGTTTGGAGCCGCAACGCCGGGCCGGATCGCGCTTTCCGCGGCTTCGGTTGGGGTAATTTGGAAAAGGCGGGAGCGCGTCTCGTTTTCGGCAGCGATTGGCCGGTGGTCACGCCGGAGGTTTTTCGCGGACTTTATTGCGCCGTGACGCGCAAAACGAAAGACGGAACTCCAGCGCATGGCTGGCTTCCCGAATTGGCCGTGAGTATCGAGAACGCGCTGCGACATTACACGATTGATGCGGCTTATGCCTCTTTTGAAGAAAAGGAAAAAGGCTCGATCGCCGTGGGCAAATTGGCTGACATGATTGTTCTCTCGGAAGATCTTTTCAACTCATCATCCGAAACAATTTTGCAGACGCGAGTTCTGCTCACTGTCATGGATGGTAAAATTATTTATCGCGAGGATAATTGGTGAACTGAAATTTCACGCCCGCGATTTTTAAAATAAACTTATTTGCTGCGGAGCCGAAGTCTCGGCACGTCGGGCCGGCGGCATTTTTCGCGCGAACAATTCTCGCAAATCCACCTCGATTGGCTCGATCTCTTCGGTGGTGAGCGGCGCCGCGTTTTTACCTAACAACGCCAGATTTCCTTTCGGCACGTTGCTATCGCTGCGCACGAAGAGCGGCGCATAGCCTTTGCGCAAATTTTCCGTAGCGCCGGCCCAGGTTCCGCCGGTCTCAAAATCGCTTGAAACAACAACCGCATAATCTGCAAGCGCATAAACAATCTTATTGCGCGCCATGGCGTTGCCTACCTGAAACGGCGCGTTGGGATGAAAGGGCGTGAGCAGAAGCAGACGTTCCTCAAAAATGTATTGCCGCGCTTCTTGCTCGCGAATTTTTTTCGCCAAAGAATCACTCATCACACCAACACACTTGCCACTGTTTTCCAACGCCGTTTTCATCGAGACGAGGTCGACGCCTTTCGCGCCGCCGGAGACGACAGTCAACTGATTGCGAACGCAGCGGTCGGCAAGTTTCGCTGTAAAATCCGTACCAGTCTCGTCGACCGCGCGCGAGCCAACGATGGCAACGCTTTCCTCTTGCGCCAGCGCCAATTCTCCGGCATAAAACAGAACTATCGGCGTCGACGCTTGCAGTTTTTCTTTCAAACGTTGCGGATAGTTTGAATCAGCCCGCGTCACGATTTGAATGCCGGCATTGATCAAGCTTTCCAGCTCGAAACCTACCGCGCCACCACGATCCAGCAAAGCCGCCAACCGCTGCGCTTCCGCGAGTGAGAGTGCGAGGTCTCCTTGCAATGCTTCAGCAGTGAGTCCCAACATTCCCCCCGGTGTTTTGAGCGAAGAGTTTAAAATTTTCAGCGCCAGCGTATTCCATTCCTTCAGCGTTAAAGGGGCCAATTCCGTTTTGGGGTCAAGCCCGACATAAGAGCAGGCCATGACGAGCGCATGAGCATCATCGGTTAGTTGCATGTCGTTCCTTTGTTTTTATCCGTTGGCCGTTTTTCCATCCGTTGGGGTAATTTTTTAAACCTGTTTGGTTCCGGCTTTTCCGGGTTGTGAGTATATGTGCAAAATTACGGTTGTATCAATCCAACGTTCTGCGATCGGCGGCTTTGGCGAGCGCGAACGGATAGACCGGCCCGCAACCATGCTGCGCGAGCAAAAATCCGGCAACGGTCAAAGTCCAACGCGAATCAAAGATATCATCAACCAGCAAACACGGTCCGGCCGGCGTCGCGCCGCTGATGCTGAAGGCTGAAATAATATTGGCCACTTGCTGCGCGCTGTTGGCCATTTCTTTTTGTGGCCGTGTTTCTTTGCTCTTCGCGAGAAGGGGCACGAGTGGAATTTGCAAAACTTTGGCTAACCGTTCTGCAAAGTTCTTGACCAAGTTTGTTCGCAAAGAAGGCACCGCAGTCACAAACTTTGGAAACGGCTCGGGACGCCAGTCGTGCATGATCAACCGCGCCGCCGCAGTCACGAGCTCGTCGCTAAGATGATGATCGCGATACTTCCCTTGCGCAACTAACCGGCCCCATCCGGCATCGCCGTAAATGCACAGCGCGCGGCCTTCACGGTTTTGCCAGGCCTCGGGAATGGCGCGTTTTTCACCCGGTTGAATTTCGCTCGGCCATTGCTTGCGCGGCGGAATGATTTGATGGTCGCGCTGCAAAAACTTGATCGCATTCAGCGTGATCTGCGGATTGACAACTTTGCCCGGCAGAGAAGGCGTGCTGCAATTGCCGCAACGTCCACAGTCGCGGGCGAAGGTGTCGGAAAGCTCGCGCGCCAGAAACGCCATCAAACATTCTTTGCTGCGAACGTATTCCCGCATTTTTTCCAGCTCTTGCCGGCGCATTTGCGTTACCGCTTCGTAGCGCGCATAATTGGCATGCCAGGGATTGAGCGTGCGATGATAAACAGTTTTTTCTTTGACGACAGCGCCTTCGATCATCTGCAGCTTCAACGCTTTTTCGAGCGTCGCAAATGAGCAGTTGATGCGCTTTTGCAAATCGGCTATGGCGAGTCCGTTGGAATTGGCCAGAGCTTTCAACACGGCCTCCATCACTTCCGGCGGTGGAAATGCGCTTTCAATAAAATAATTCTGAATCTCGTCATCTTCGCGGCCCGCCAACAAAATGCCAACAGATGCTTTCAACGCGCGACCAGCACGGCCCACTTGCTGATAATAGGCCACCACATTGCCGGGCCGCTGAAAGTGAATGACAAAAGAGAGATCAGGTTTGTCGAAGCCCATGCCGAGCGCGACAGTGGCCGAAAGCGCTTTAACCTGATTGTCGAGCAGCGCCTCTTCGCAAGCGATGCGCTCCTCGTTCGTCATGTCCGCGTTGTACGGCCGCACGTCGAGACCTTGTTGTTGCAGCCAGCGCGCGACGCGATTGCTGTCCGCAACCGTCAAACTATAAATGATGCCGCTGCCCGGAAACTTCGGCAGGTTCTCGGCCATCCACGCCAACCGTTCGGCCTGGTCGGCAAGAACGATGTTGCGCAAGCGCAAACCCTCGCGCATCAAAGGGCCGCGGATGATTTGCAAATCGCTGCCGAGTTGGGAGATCACATCTTGCACGACACGATCATTCGCGGTTGCGGTCACGCCAACGACCGGCACGCTCCTTGGCAACAGTTTGACAATGCGAACGATACGCTGATAATCAGGGCGAAAATCATGGCCCCAATCCGAGATGCAATGCACTTCGTCAACCACGAAAAGGCCGAGGCGATGCTGCATCGCCGGCAAAACTTTTTCGAGAAAACGCTCGCTGTTCAACCGTTCCGGCGAGATCAAGAGAATGTCCACCTCATCCCGCGCCAGGCGCGCTTCCACTTCCTGCCATTCACCAGCGTTGGCGCTGTTGATCGTGGCGGCACGCACGCCGATTTTTTCGGCCATGCGAATCTGATTGCGCATCAACGCCAGCAACGGGCTGATCAGCAAGCTCGGCCCTTTGCCCCGATCGCGCAGCAATCGCGTGGCAAGAAAATAGACGAGGCTCTTGCCCCAGCCGGTGCGCTGCACGACCAGCAGGCGTTGCGTTTTGTCGACGACCGACTCAATCGCTTCCCATTGCCCGTCCCGAAAAGAAGCTACGGGCCCGAGCATTTGTTGCAAATGCGTGAGTGCTTGTGAATACATGCGTCCTTCCTCGATCAATTCGTCTTCGAATGCAGTTAACGCAAATTGCGAAACGATATTAGCATACTAAAAAAATTTGCAAGAGGCAAGCGATTAAACTTTTGGTTGACTTATAGCCTTCGTTTGCTATCTTAATATTGAACCAAAACTGTGGTGGCCACACGACATTAATTTCGGACGCCAATCCACAGAAGCCGATACGCACGGGCGTCACGGCGATTATACCGCGCGGCAAAAATTCCAAAGATCAGGTTTTTGCCGGCTGGTTCGCGTTGAATGGCAACGGCGAAATGACCGGAACCACGTGGGTGGAAGAATCCGGTTTTCTCGAAGGGCCGATCATGATTACCAACACGCACAGCGTCGGCGTCGTGCGCGATGCGGTGATTGCATGGCGCATCAAACACGATCAAATGCCGCAACCGTGGGCCCTGCCCGTGGTCGCCGAAACTTGGGATGGCTGGCTGAATGACATCAATGGATTTCACGTCAAGCCCGAGCATGTTTTTGCTGCGCTCGATAATGCCAAATCCGGCGCGGTGGCAGAGGGCAATGCCGGCGGCGGCACCGGCATGATTTGCCACGGCTTCAAAGGCGGAAATTGTCCGGCATGGCTAAATTGGAGATGCTCGCCAACGAAAACATGAATCCGCTTTTTGGCGCAACAGTGCAGGCGACGGAAGAGGCGATCATCAACGCGCTCATCGCCGCGGAAACGATAACCGGCATCGACGATCATAAAGTTATCGCGCTGCCGCACAACCTGCTCAAAAAAATTCTGAAAAAATATAACCGGTTGGCAGAAGGGAATGGTAAATAATGTTCTTTTCTTTGCACAAAAAAAAGCAAAAATCTTCACGCCAAGCCGCAAAGTCGCAGAGATATTTTAAAGAAAATTTTTGCGTTCCCTTTGTCCCGCTCGCGGGAGGGCTTGGCGTGCGCTTCTATTTTTGGTTTGGGCTGGGATTATCGGGGTTCATTTGCGGTTGCGCCGAGGAAATCGACTATCATCAACAGGCCAAAGCGTTTTATGCGAAAGATGCCGGGAGCCGCGAAGTCGACTTGCTCATCCATTACAATATCAAACCGCGCGGCAATAAGCTTTATATTCAGGAGTGCCGGCTCACGCCGGAGGATAGCGTAAAAACCTGGGCCATTTATGAAAATGATCCGGAGAATGATTCGCCGGCCAAAATCGAATTTAACAAGTTGCGAATGGCGCTCACGCGTTTTGTGGATTCCAATATCGAACGGCTGACGCCGGAGTATGAAACCGTCAGTGACGCCGATACCCTCGGCGTCAAAGCGCAAGCGCTTTTGCACCTCCGCGACGCGATTCGCGCTTTTTATCAGCTTGAGATGCGTGAAGTCATTTGCGCCGGGCAGGGCGTCGTTTATTTGGTGCAATCCCAATTCATGTTGATCCATGTTGCCGGCGCCGATCAAACGCCCGAGAGCATCAAGAACACTGCTACGAAATTGGATGAAAACTGGTACTACGAAATTTCTTTGGACCATCAACAGGAGCAGCGCCTGCGGCTCACTAATGTTTTGCGTGAATTTTGGAGCTCGTTGCAAGCGCAGCAGGCTGATACAGTTAAAAGCAAATAAAAGGCAAAATAATTTGGAAATCATTTTGACAGTAAATTATTTTGCCACAGAATAAAAATAAGGAATCGCAGCGATGAAAAAATTTTTCGTTTTATTCATTGCGATTTTGCTCTTGTGTACTTCCCAAGGCCGGCCGCAAGCGGCGCTGGTTTTTCAAACGGATTTCGGCTTGAAAGACGGCGCCGTGGCGTGCATGAAAGGCGTGGCGTTCGGCGTTAATCCCAATCTCAAAATGTTCGACGTGACGCACGAGATTCCCGCTTACAACATTTGGGAAGCGGCGTATCAATTGAAACAAACCGCGCCGTACTGGCCGCCCGCAACGGTGTTCGTTTCCGTTGTTGATCCGGGCGTTGGCACCGAGCGCAACTCCGTCGTGCTCAAAACCAAAACCGGCCAGTATTTTGTTACGCCGGATAACGGCACATTGACTTTTATCGCCGAAGATCTGGGCGTTGATGAGTTGCGGCAGATTGACGAAAAAGTAAATCGTCTGGCCGGCTCGGAAAAATCATATACGTTTCATGGCCGCGATGTTTATGCTTACACCGGCGCCCGACTCGCTTCCGGCGTCATTTCATTCCAACAAGTCGGGCCTCGACTCGAGCCGAAAGTCGTTTCCATTTCTTACGAGAAAGCTCGCTTCGAGCCAGGCGCGGTTTGGGGAAATATTCCAATTCTTGATGCGCAATACGGCAACATCTGGACGAACATTGACGAAATGATTTTCAAAAAATTGGGCGTCGAATACGGCACGATAGTTTCGGTGCAAATTAAAAATGAGAAGCGCGTGATTTATACCGGCAAGATGCCTTTTGCTCGCGCATTTGGGGATGTGTCTGTCGGTCAACCGCTGCTTTACATCAATAGCTTGCTCAATGTTTCGTTTGCCATCAATCAGGATAGTTTTGCAAAAATTCACCAAATCAGCTCGGGGCCGAGTTGGCAAGTTAAAATTGAAAAGATCAAGTGAGCGCTGTCGATCCTGCACGGTTCTGCGCTTTTGGGAATAGCTGATTTGGCGGTCGAATCTGCCGCTCTTGCAAAACAAGAAAAGATTTTGCATATTAAAGTTAACGGTTTTGATCATAAGCCAGGAAACAGCCTTGCCCCATTAATCATAAGAGAACGATGAAAAAACTCCCGATTAGCATTCAAGATTTTGAAACGCTAATTACCCGCGATTGCGTGTACGTGGATAAAACCCGACACATTTATAAAATGGTGACAGAGGGAATGTCTTACTTTCTCTCGCGGCCTCGGCGTTTCGGCAAGACCCTATTGGTCTCCACTTTGGAAAACTTGTTTGCCGGCAAAAAAGAATTATTCAAAGGCCTGTGGATCGAGCAGGCAGATTGGGATTGGACGCCTCATCCCGTGCTGAGAATTGATTTCAACGGAATCTCTTTTGGCACACCAGAGATCTTACACCAAAGTTTGATGGAAGACCTGCACAGCAAGAGCAAAAAATTTGAAGTAGCGTTAGAGACCTCCTCGCTGCGGAATCGCTTTAAAGAGTTGATCGTCAAGGTATTCGAAAAACACCGGCAAAAAGTCGTGGTTTTAGTGGATGAATATGATCAGCCCCTGATCAGCCATTTGGGAAAGGGTGAAGCCACCCTGGAAATTGCCAAACAAAACCGCGAGGTGCTGCGCGAGTTTTATGGCGTGCTCAAAGAAGGCGAGGCCAATCAAGCGTTGCAATTTGTGTTTATCACCGGCATCTCCAAATTCGCCAAGATGAGCATCTTTTCGGAACTGAACAACCTTAAAGACTTGACCATGCACCCGGCTTATGCCTTGCTGTTGGGCTATGCGCAGGAAGAACTGGAAGCATTTTTAGGAGACTGGATTCAAAAACTGAGCGCCGATAAAAACGAATCGTATCAGGAGGTTTTGGACAAGCTCAAAAAATGGTATAACGGCTATCGCTTTACCAGAGAAAATATTTTGGTCTATAACCCCGTCTCGGTTTTGAATGCCCTGGAACAGGAAATCTTTGATACTTATTGGTTCGAGACCGCGACGCCGTTTTTTCTCGTCAATCTCATCAAAGAACAGCAATACCCCGTGCCGCTGATTGAAACGCTGGAATTGAGCCAGCAGGATTTTACGGTTTATGATCTGGATTATCTCAAGCTCGAGCCGCTGCTGTTTCAAACCGGTTATATCACCATCAAAAATTACGAAGAAGAGCTGTACCAATTGAGCTATCCCAACCAAGAGGTCAAAACTTCTTTCTTGAGCCATTTGTATGAGCACATGGTCACTATCCGTGACAGCAGCTTGAAAGCGCAATACAAGAAGCTTCATCTTTATCTGCGGCAAGAGCAAATCGATCTTTTGATTGAAACCGCCAACGCCATTCTCTCGGCCATTCCATACGAGCACATTGACGATCAAGACGAGCACTATTATCATACGGTGTTTTATTTGATGCTTTCCGCCAGCGGCGTACTGGTGCATACCGAAGTGTTGTCGGTGCAGGGCCGAGTCGATATGGAGGTGCATTTTTCGGACAAAGTTTACATCGTCGAATTGAAATGTAATCAATCGGCGGAGCAGGCGATTGCGCAAATCAAGGCGAAGAAGTATTTTGAGAAGCATTTGCACAGCGGCAGAAAGATAATATTGTTAGGAATCAATTTCGACACAAGTGAACGGTGCATCAAAGATTGGCAAGTTGAAATTTTAGAGTCGTAAATTCGTTGGCCAATCGACTTTGAACAATATCACGAGAGAAGTTTTAGCTTTTTTGCATAGATGTCCCTCCGCACTTTCCTCCGCACGCTCAACCAGGATGGGCGCTACCGCCGCCGTGACGAGCCTCCATTAACTCTCAAAGATCGCTTCAAAGCGCTGCGCAACTTGCCGCCATTTTTTCGGCTGCTGTGGGCGACGAGTCCGCCGATGCTCGTGGCCAATTTACTGCTACGCCTCGTTCGCGCAGCGATTCCGCTGATCACGCTTTATCTCGGCAAGCTGATTATCGACGAAATTGTGCGGCTGGCGCAAATGACCGGCGAGCGCGATCTCAGTTATATCTGGAAGTTGGTTGCCGCCGAGTTCACCATCGTTTTATTCTCCGATATTTTAAACCGCATTATGGCGCTGTTGGACAGCCTGCTCGGCGATTTATTCTCGAATCAAACGTCGATCCGTTTGATGCAACATGCGGCGCAATTGGATTTGGCCAATTTTGAAGACGCGAAATTTTACGACAAGCTCGAGCGCGC
>Ga0247727_10014582_pt1 | contig 13032 bp, 12 predicted proteins | sample WisWelCaveWW1625_FD_202498 | JGI IMG/M metagenome (GOLD analysis project Ga0247727, IMG submission 202498) | Biofilm microbial communities from Wishing Well Cave, Virginia, United States - WW16-25 | ecosystem: Environmental > Aquatic > Deep subsurface > Groundwater > Cave microbial mat | place...
AGCCGGACTTTCACAGCGAGGTCTTACTTTAATTGAGAGAGTCATTTCCGTGAAAGTCCGACTTTACTTGTGAGCGCGCAAGGCCGATTTACTTGATGATGCTTGTCGGACTTCGCCTAATTCGCCTAACAATAACTATTAACTTTATTAAAGAGGTGTGTGATGAACGTTGCAAAGTTTTTGTCGGGTCTTGCGATCTTCCTGGCGATGTCGTTCGCCGGTCATCCGGTGCTGGCGCAAACCATTTCTGTGCGGGAGATTCGCGTTACCGGGGAGAGTGATGGAATTTTTGGAGGTGCATTGGAAGTCGAAGTCCACATGTACTGGCAGTTCAGCCCGGACAGCGTGCAATTTCTCGGCTGTTCCGGGCAGGCGCATGGGCTTGAGCATGTCGATGTGTCTGACATTCAATATATCGGCTTGAGCGGATTCTTTCAAAAGCCCGCCGGCGGCAGCTTGCAATTAGTTGACGTCGCCAATAAAAATATTTTTCTCATTACGGCAGAAGATGACTCCAACCCCTGTCCGGTACCATACGGCTTAGACTTTATCGGCGTGGACGATTTGATCGGCAAAAGCGAGATTTTTTCCGGCGCCGAACTTGCGAATCTAAAACTCACGACGTTCGGCAATGTGAAGCATCTTCTCATCGGCGCCGGCGATTATACTTTGCAGTATAAATTCACGAACCAGAGCCAAGTTATCGGAAATCGCGCGGACGCCTCCAATGGCGGCTGCTGGGGCGATTTTGATAACGACGGTGATCCTGATCTGTTCATCCCCAATGGCCGAAGTTTCGGCACGACCAATGACAGGAATCAACTCTTTCTCAATTTTGGCGACGGCTCTTTTCAAGAAGTGAAAACCGGGCCGGTCGTTACGGACGACGGCAATTCGACCGGCTGCACTTGCGCCGATTATGACAACGATGGCGACGTCGATCTGTTCGTGACCAACGATGGGCCGAATTTTTTGTATGCCAACAACGGCAACGCCACTTTTACGAAAATCACCACGGGGCCTGTGGTCACCGACAATTTCAAATCCACCGGCGCGGCGTGGGGCGATTATGACAACGACGGCGATCTCGACCTGTTTGTGGCGAACGGCGACCGCGATATTCAAAAGAACTCGTTTTACATCAATAACGGCAACGGCACGTTTCGCCAAGCGGACTCGACCAACATCGTGGTCAGCGAAGCGAGCAGCTCGACCGGCTGCAATTGGGTCGATTATGATGGCGACGATGACGTCGATTTGTTCGTCACCAACACGAACAATCAGCGCAATTTTCTGTACCGCAATCTCGGCGGCGGCGCGTTTCAGAAAATTTCCTCGGGTGTGCTCGTCACCGACAACAAATCTTCGTCGGGCGCAAGTTGGGCGGATTATGACAACGACGGTGATCAGGATGTGCTTGTCGCCAACGGCAGTGGCCAAAGCCACGATCTGTACATAAACGACGGCAGAGGCGCTTTTGCGAGAAAAGGGCTTGTGCGAGGATTTAGCTCGACATTTGACACCACCGGGGTTGGCAGCAGTTGGGGCGACTTTGACAACGACGGCGATCGGGATCTGTTTACGTCGTTTTATACTTTCACGAATCAGCTTCCGCAAGGTGAATTGCAGGCGACAGCCGGCTATGGTGTGTCGGTCTCCGGGCGAAGCGGCAATTTGGTGGATTACGATAACGACGGCGCGCTCGACTTTTTCGCCGCCAGATTCCGCTTGGCAAATTTGCTCTATCGCAACGACGGCGGCGATAACAACTGGCTGAAAGTCCGCTGCCGAGGAACGGTGTCCAATCGCTCCGCCATTGGCGCGAAGGTCCGCGCCAAAGCCGTCATCAATGGCAAACCGGTTTGGCAGTTGCACGAAATTTCCAGCCAAACCGGCCACGCAGCGCAAAACGGTTTGGAAGCGCATTTCGGTTTGGCGCAAGCCGCGGTCGTGGATTCGCTGGTTATTCATTGGCCCGGCGGCAGCGCGAGCGTGTTGGCGAATGTCGCGGTGAATAAAGTGCTCGAGGTTACCGAAACGATCGGGACGCGGGTAGCGGACAACACGATAGCTGCACCAACAACGTTCGCGCTGGCGCAAAATTACCCCAATCCCTTCAATCCATCGACGACGATCAAATATGAATTGCCGCAGCAAGTCGAAGTGAAGCTCGAAATTTATGACCTGATGGGCCGGCGCGTGCGCACGCTGGTAAATCAACGCCAACAGGCGGGACAGTATGCGATTACCTGGGACGGGCGCAACGAGCAAGGCCAAGCGGTTGCGAGTGGCACGTTTATTTATCAGCTTCGCGCCGGAACTTTTATGCAGGTGCGGCGGATGGCGCTGGTGCGGTAGCCAGTGAAGTCCAACTTGCGCAAAATAATTTACAAGTTCAGTCGAATCCTACGGCGCAAGTTGGACTTCGCATAAACGATTCGCCAAAAATAATTTTATAGGAAATTATGACGACTCCAGATCGACAAAGAAGCAACATTCTCAAAAGGGGCGAGCATCGACTCGTGCAATATCTCTGCGGACTCCTGCCGCTTTGGGTGACGCCGGATATGTTGACCGCGTTCGGTTTTTGGGGAAGTATCGTGGTTTGCGCGGGATTGTGGCTGGGACAATTCAATCGGTTTTTATTTGCCGGCTTACAAAATCGTTGCGTTCTTGTTTGTCGTGGCCTACGGCGGCGCGATGATCATTTCGCTGCTGCGTTATAAAATTACCAACGCATACACCATCGACAGCTTTTATCTTGGGCCAACCGAGCTGCGTATCATGATTGCCCTGGTTTTGTTAATTGAAATATTTCGCCCAGATACTTTGCTGCAATTCGGTTTGGCGGGATCGCTGCTGCTGATCGTTTTTAATTTGATCGAATCTTACAAAGTTCTGCGATTAGGCGATCAAAAAGATCGCGAGGAGAAATCTTCAAAACAAAAATTGGGGTCGAGCTTGCATTGGCTCAATTCAAATTCTCCTGTTTCTTGAGAGGGCAATCATAATGTATCTTCCATCAAAAAATGGGTGGATCATGATGTCCGATTTGGCTGAGGCAGCCTTGCGGATAATACTGAATAATTATTCAAACCCGCAATTCAACGTCAATAACCTGGCAGAGAAAATGGGGAAATCAACTTCGTTTTTGCGAGAAGTTGTTTATGCGGCCTACGGCATGGGATTGCATGAGTTGATCGAAACCATTCGGCTGGAACAAGCGATCAAATTGCTCGGAGCGAATGGCGAGATCATCGATCTGACGCGCATTAAAACCGGGTATGCCTATTCCAAGACGTTTCGCGCCGCTTTTAAAAAGCGGCTCAACTTGACGCCCCAAGAATGCAAGCATAAGCTCGCACAGGCTGAAAATAAACGATCGCAAATGGAGCGATTAGTCAAGGCGCTGTGGGAAAATGCCGCTAAAACTGCCGTTGATTTCAACCGGTGAAAACCACCGGCGATTTTGGGTCTTGAACGGCACGTTGAAAGTTTTATATCTTGGTTTGCCGCTTTATGGAACACGATGAAAGCCGCCTTTTGGGCAAGGGACAACGATCCTTCAGGTTGCGATCAATCCACCTAAATTTTCAAATCACTTAAAATTTACGGAGGTGAGTGATGAAATTTGCCAAATGTTTCTTATTATGCGTGTTGGGCTTCATTCTGTCTTTGGTCGGAAATCAAGCCTTCTCGCAACCAGCCAACTTCTGGCAACAGACCAACGGGCCGTACGGCGGCGTGGTTAGCTCGTTTGCGATTGATTCGAATGGAAATATTTTTGCGGGGATTTTTGGCGGCGGAATCTTTCGCTCCACCGATAACGGCGGCAGTTGGACGGCGGCCAATACCGGCTTGACGTTTACCTTTGTCTATTCTTTGGCGATCAATTCCAGTGGAAATATTTTTGCGGGGACTTCGGTGGGCGGAATCTTCCTCTCCACGAATGGCGGCAATAGCTGGGCGGCGGCCAATAACGGATTGCCGGCGAATAGCCGGGTCTATTCTCTCGCAGTCAATTCCATGGGACATATTTTTGCGGGAACTCTTAATAGCGGCGTTTTCCGCTCTACCGATAACGGCGGCAATTGGACTGCGGTCAATAACGGCTTGACCAATAATGTGATCTATTCGTTATTCATCAATGCCAACGGGGATATTTTTGCGGGGACGAATAACGGCGGGATCTTCCGCTCCATTGATAACGGCAACAGTTGGACGGCAATCAACACCGGTTTGACGAGTCTGGTTGTCTATTCTCTGGTCATCAATTCCAGTGGACACATTTTTGCGGGAACCTTGTTTGGTGGAGTTTTCCGCTCCACAAATAACGGCGGCAATTGGACGGCGGTCAATAGCGGCTTGCCAACGAATAGCCCGATCTATTCTCTTGCGATCAATTTGAACGGCCATATTTTGGCAGGGACTTTTTTGAATGGGGTTTTCCGTTCCACCGATAACGGCAATAGTTGGACAGCAGTCAATACCGGTTTGATGAATACGACTGTCCTCGTTTTAGCGATCAATTCCAGCGGGCATATTTTTGCCGGGACGAATGGCAGCGGAGTTTTCCGTTCGACCGATAACGGCAACAATTGGACGGCGACCGGCTTCACGTTGACGACGATCAACACGTTTGCCTTCAATTCAAACCGGCATGTTTTTGCGGGAAGCTCCGGCGGCGTCTTCCGCTCTACCGATAGGGGCAGCCGGTGGGCGGCGGTGAATACCGGTTTGACGAATACGTTTGTCCTCTCTCTTGCCATCAATTCTAATGGGCATGTTTTTGCCGGGATCAGTAGCAGCGGCGTTTTCCGTTCGACCAATAACGGCGACAATTGGAGCGCGACTGGTTTGACGGTTACAACGGTTTACGCTTTAGGTATCAATTCCACCGGCCTTTTTGCGGGGACGAGTGGCGGCGTTTTTCGCTCCACTGATAACGGTGACAATTGGGCGACGGCCAATACCGGCTTGGGGAATAATCGTGTCGTCGTTTTTGCCATTAATAATTCTACCGGGCATATTTTTGCGGGGGCGCAAGGCGGCAGGATTTTTCGTTCCACGGATAATGGCAATAGTTGGACGCCCATCGATATCGGGTTGGCGAATCTCAATGTTTACTCTCTTGCCATCAATTCGGAGGGGCATGTTTTTGCGGGGACGAGTTTAGGCGTTTTTCGTTCTCTAGATAATGGCGCTAGTTGGTCGGTGAGCAGCACAGGACTGACCAACACAATTGTTCTCGCTCTCGCGATCAATTCAAAGGGGCACATTTTTGCAGGGACGAGTGGCGGCGGCGTTTTTCGCTCGAAAAATAACGGCGGTATTTGGTCGGCGGATTCGGTTAATTTTGGTTTGACGAACCCTCGTGTCATCTCTCTTGCCCTCGATGCCAGTGGATTTCTTTATGCCGGGACTTCCGGCAGCGGGGCCTTTCGGACGGTGGAATCCACCACGGCAGTACGAGAAAGAGAACACGCTACTGAGATACCATTGGCCTTCGAGTTAGCACAAAACTATCCGAATCCTTTTAACCCCTCGACGACGATCAAATATGAATTGCCGCAACGAGTCGAAGTGAAGCTCGAAATTTATGATCTGATGGGCCGGCGCGTGCGCACGCTGGTGAATCAACGCCAGCAAGCCGGTCGCTATGCGATCACGTGGGACGGCCGCAACGAGCAAGGCCAACAGGTTGCCAGCGGCACATTTATTTATCAGCTCCGCGCCGAAACTTTCGTGCAGACGCGACGGATGGCGCTGGTGCGATGAAACCGGATTGATGGAACACTGGATTGGTGGATTACTGGGGTTCCGGAAATCCAGTGCTCCATCAATCGAATTATCCAATTCCACAAGACCCGCTTTAAAAAACTATGGAAATAGTGAGAGTTTTTGGGCTTTGCACGTGTCTATTATATAGCGGCGAAATGCTCTCATTTTATAATTCTGTAGCATGGCTCACTCGAGTTTGGTATATTGTATTGCCTTCGAGCTTGACGAGCGAATTTCCGTTTCGCTGCCGCAGAATCAATATTAACCAAACTCAATGAGGAGGTGCGTGATGAAGATTGTGAAATTTTTCTTAACAGGTATTTGGGGTCTGTTCGCTTTTTGCGCCTGCGATTCGAAGTACACTCTCGTCGAAGCCTTTTTGCAGAACGGCGCCGAGACCAAACTATTCACTTATGGTTTGAGATCATCCGAGCTCGGCCAATCTGTGGCGATCAGCGGCAATGTGGCATTGGTTGACGCTTCTTTTTCCGGTACACACGTCTATCGTTTGGAGGGCGCTACATGGTTGAAGGAAGAAAATTTGCGTACAAGCGAATATACTTTTGACAGGCGAGGCCTTGCGCTCAGCGACAATATTGCTGTCGTGGGAGGTAGCGACGCTGTAGTGGTGTATCGTTTTAATGGATCGCGATGGCAGGAAGAAGCGAGATTAACCCTCGGCTATGGAGGCGTGGTTTCAGTTAGTGGGGAAATGATCGCTGTTGGCCGCCTCGGCTTCGTTTATGTCTACCGCTTTAACGGATCAAATTGGGTAGAAGAAGCGAAATTGGCCGGCGGCGCGGGAGTTCATGATTTCGGCCAATCCGTTTCCGTCAACGGAAATATCGTCGTTGTTGGCGCCGAGGCGTGGCTTACGTCTATCGCTTCACCGGATCGCGCTGGCAGGAAGAAGCCAAACTCATGGCCGGCGATGCTATCAAGAGCAATCAATTCGGGCGTGCTGTCGCTGTAAGCGGCAACGTGCCCAATGTGGTTATCATTGGCGCACCTTACGATGACGAAGGCGGTGAAAACGCCGGCGCGGTCTACGTTTACCGTTACAGTGGCTCGGGTTGGCGGCAGGAGGCCAGGTTGAAGCCGGCCACTGCCGGTGCATACTTTGGCTCGGCGGTTGCGCTTGAAGCCAATATGGCGATCATCGGCGCGCCATTCAATGATGAAGATAGATTTGGCAGACCTGATGAAGCGCTTGGCAGCGCTTATGTCTATCGTTGGGATGGGACAACCTGGCAAGAGCATAAAAAATTGTCCGCCAGTGATGGAACTCCCGGCAATCGCTTCGGCGCCGCAGTTTCTATCAGCGGGCGTTTTGTTATTATCGGTGCGCCTGACCGCTATGGCTATAGCCCTGACAGCAGCACTGGCGCCGCTTATGTTTACCTGGTTGATTGAACTTTTACAGGAGGAAAAACCTGCCATGCAACAAATATCGCCTCGATTCGTGGCCTCAAGGCTCACTTGCATTTTTATTCTATTCTTTTCTGCTACGCTTTCGGCGCAATCTTTTTGGCTTGAGCGCAGCCCAAAGAAAACTTTTTGCTGGAGATTTTCAAACCGATCCCACACAAAGGAGTGTACAACGGCAAAATTTACCCGGTTGATTATTCCTTTGAAACTTTCGCGCTTTTCCTTTCGCTGCGCCAGCCGATCGCAAGCAAATACTTTCTGGTGGTGGAATTGCCTTTTGCTCATGCGGCATTTGACACCAAAATTGCTCGTCCCTTCAGCTTCTATCGCCACAGCGGCGCTTCGAGCACGATCGGAAATCCTTACATCGGCCTTGAACTGGGAAGTCTATCCTCGCTAATTTTTTCTGAGAGTGAAATTCACCCACAGCCAAAATCCAAAATTCGCACCTTCTTTTCCCGACTATCCTCGCGAATTTTTCCTGAGATTGGCATTCGCCTGCCGCTGGCACAAACGGCTAATAACTACGCTGCCAGGGTTGGCGAGCTCGTGGATTTTGATCGTCGCGAAGCTTTCGATGAGCGCTATGTGGCGATAAAAGCCATCGTCAATTATCGGAGCAAACGTACAAAGGGCTGGACATTTCGCGCCAGAATTGGAGCGATGATTCTACGTGACATTGATCGTTCCGGCAACGAGCACCAGTACTCCCGTGGCACGTATATGGACGGCCTGCTTAATGCGCAGGTTGGATACGAAACTGCACGAATGAGCCTCGGGCTTAACCTTAGCATGGGGTTTACCGCCAGCGTTAAATTAGGCAATTTGCGACTCGGCGTCAACTGTAGACCGTTCTTTAGTAATCGCCACGAAGCTGGTTTGATTGGTCTTCGCCTCGGAATATGATTTTAAGATTTCGGATGTAATATGTTGAAAGAAAAAATCTTCTTTCGCACTGGGCTTCTGATAATGTTTGCCGCTCTTGTTGTTCTTTTTCTCGTCAGAGCGCTTATGCCATGACGTTAGTCTGAACGCCACCATCAGGTTGCATTCTTACCACTAATGTTATCTTTTGACATGGCTACATTCGTTCATCATTTCTATGCAAGCCTGATTTTTCCGGCAAAGAAACAATCAGTTGACAGGTGAAACTTTGTAACAGAAAGCGTTTTGCAAGCTCGGCACAGTTCTTGATGAAATATTAAAATGAGAACGATAAATTAGCTTCTCATTTTTGCTCAAGAAAGGAGCGTGCGTGATGTGTCGTCGATTTATTTTCGCCGCCTTTCTCAGCGTTCTGCTTCAGTTAATCATCGGTTGTGCTGGGACGGCGCCATCAGGAACTCGCATTGACGGTGAGGATGTCCCACAATTTGCCGGCGTCAAAATTATTAGCCTCATGTTGACGAATGGAAAAGAGATCGCGTTCGCTGACGACGGCGGATGGTATTACAAACGCTACGGCAACAGGACGCGGGTGATCGTCGGAAAAACCGCGCAGGGTGAGAGCGTGACGATTCCCAGCATTAACGTGCGGGAAGCTTATGTCGCGAATGCCGACGCCGAGGCTGAAAATAACGGAGTGTTCTTTCCGGCCTTTCTCGTGGTCGGAGTTGTGGTCGCCGCCATTTTATAAAAGCACGAGGCGCCGGCAATTTCAAGCTCGCACGAGCGCAATTTGAAACCCTCCAAAAACAGAAAGCCGGCGCTCCTTCGAGTCGCCGGCTTTTTTGTTTGCAAAGAAAACGATCTTAATACATGCCGCCGCCCATGCCGCCCGGGGGCATCGGTGGAGTCTTCTCTTTCTCGGGTTTCTCGACAATCGTCGCTTCGGTCATCAGCAACAACGCCGCCACCGACGAGGCATTTTGCAATGCCACGCGCGTCACTTTGGTCGGATCGATGACGCCGGCCTTCAATAGATCGCCGAACTCTTCGCGGTCGGCGTCAAAACCGAAGTTGGATTCTTTGCTCTCTTTCACTTTTTGCACGACGATCGAGCCTTCCCAGCCGGAGTTCTCGGCGATTTGACGAATCGGCTCTTCGATGGCGCGCTTGACGATGTTGACGCCGATCTGCTCGTCGCGATTATCCAGCTTCATCTTCTCGAGCGCCGGAATGGCGCGGAGAAAAACCGTGCCGCCGCCCGGAACGATGCCTTCTTCAACCGCGGCGCGCGTCGCATGCAACGCATCTTCGACGCGGGCTTTCTTCTCTTTCATTTCCACTTCGGTCGCCGCGCCGACTTTTAACACCGCTACGCCGCCGGCCAATTTGGCGAGACGCTCTTGCAATTTCTCGCGATCATAATCGGAGGTGGTGCCGTCGATCTGTTTCTTGATTTGCCCAATGCGGCCTTTGATCTCATCGGTCTTGCCGCCGCCTTCGACGATGGTGGTGTTGTCTTTGTCGATGGTCACTTTTTTGGCTTTGCCGAGATCGGAGAGCGTGGTGTTCTCAATCTTGAAGCCGGCTTCCTCGGAAATCACGCGACCGCCGGTGAGCACCGCGATATCTTCCAACATCGCTTTGCGACGATCACCGAAGCCCGGCGCCTTCACGGCGCAAACCTTCAACGTGCCGCGCAACTTGTTGACGACCAACGTCGCGAGCGCCTCGCCTTCGATATCTTCCGCAATCACGAGCAGCGGCCGGCCCATTTGCGCGACCTTTTCGAGAATGGGGAGGATATCCTTCATCGCGCTGATTTTCTTGTCATGAATCAGGATCAACGCATCTTCGGTGACAGCTTCCATCGCCTCCGGATCGGTCACGAAATACGGCGAAATGTAGCCGCGATCAAACTGCATACCTTCGACGACATCAAGCGTGGTCTCGGTGGACTTCGCCTCTTCAACCGTAATGACGCCATCCTTGCCGACTTTCTCCATCGCATCGGCGATCAGGTTGCCGATGGACTTGTCGTTGTTCGCGGAAATCGAGCCGACTTGCGCAATTTCGGTTTTGCCCGGAATCGGTTTGCTGACTTTCTTGATCTCTTCGATCACGACCGCCACGGCTTTCTCGATGCCGCGCTTCAGGTGCATCGGATTCGCGCCGGCGGTGACGTTCTTCAAGCCTTCGGCGAAAATCGCCTGCGCCAACACCGTCGCGGTGGTGGTGCCGTCGCCGGCGACGTCGCTGGTCTTGGACGCGACTTCTTTCACCATCTGCGCGCCCATGTTTTCAACCGGATTTTCCAATTCAACTTCCTTCGCCACGGTGACGCCGTCCTTGGTAATGGTCGGGGCGCCAAACTTTTTGTCGATGACAACGTTGCGGCCCTTCGGGCCCAGCGTAACCTTCACGGCATTGGCGAGCGCATCGACACCGCGTTTCAACGCCGCACGCGCATCCACATCGTATTCGATAATTTTTGACATGGTTTCAAACTCTCCTTAATTTCAGTTAATGGTTTTAAACTCAATCACTTTGTCGTTCCGCAGGAATCTTTTTTGTGTTAAATGAAAATCTAGAATAGATTCTGATTCGTAAAAAGATTCTTTCAGAATGACATAAAAAATTAGAGAATCGCTAGAATGTCGCTCTCGCGCACGATCAAATATTCCTTGCCGTCGACCGTGACTTCGGTGCCGGAGTATTTGCCGTAGAGCACCTTATCGCCCTTCTTCACTTCCATGGCGACTTTTTGCCCAGACTCAGTCATTTTGCCCGGGCCAACTGCCACGATTTCACCCTGCATCGGCTTCTCTTTCGCCGTGTCCGGGATAATAATACTGCCCTGCTTTTTCTCCTCGGTTTCGAGTGGCTTCACAACCACGCGATCCGCCAATGGCTTGATATTCATCGGTAGGTCTCCTCGTTAATAATGTTTGTTTTATATGAATTTAGTTCGAAAAATTTTGAGACTATTAGCACTCTATATTTGTGAGTGCTAATGGCCAGTCAAAAATATAAGAAATAATCTACCGAGAAGTCAAGGTTTATTTTGATAAAATTGCAGGCAATTTCTGCTTCATTTGGCTGAATTTGGTAGATTACTCCCACCGCCAGCGGCTTCCCTGCGGGCTATCTTCAATAATTACGCCCGTCTCTTTCAAGCGGTTGCGAATCTCATCGCCGAGTTTGAAATTCTTCTCGGCGCGGGCTTGTTGGCGCAGATCCAAAAGAATTTTCATGATGCCGTCGATGCGAGCTTGGTCGACGCCGCTCGCACGCGTTTCAATTACGTCGAGAAAGCTGTTCCATTCATCCAAAAGATTTTTGGCTTCGGCGAGCACTGCAAGCTCGGCAGGGGAGAGGCTCGCGCGTTCAGCCCAGCGGTTGGTCTCGCGGATGAACTCGAAAATGACGGCCATCGCTTCCGGCGTGTTGAAATCATCATCCATCGCCGCGTTGAAGTTCTCGCGTGATTTTGGGATGAGATCGGCAAAGCTTTGCGCTTCGTTGGAAAGTTCGGCAGGATTGACCGGCACTTTGGTCGCAACATTTTCGAGGCGTCGCCGCAGGAGAGTGTAGGCGATGTTCAAACGCTCCGCGGTTTTTACCGCATGTTGCAACGGCTCCGGCGAAAAACTGATCGGACCGCGATAATGCTTCATCAAAAAGAAAACACGAATCGCCGTGGTTGAAAATTTTTCCATCACGTCGCGCGCGATTTTGAAATTGCCCAATGATTTGGACATCTTCTCGCCGTCGATATCAAGAAAACCGTTGTGCATCCAGTATTTCACAAACGGCTTGCCGGTCACCGCTTCGCTTTGCGCGATCTCGTTTTCGTGGTGCGGGAAAATCAGATCGATGCCGCCGGCGTGAATATCAATCGTCTCGCCGAGATATTTCATCGACATCGCCGAGCATTCCGCATGCCAGCCGGGGCGGCCTTTGCCCCACGGGCTTTCCCACCACGGCTCGCCGGGCTTCGCGGCTTTCCACAGCGCGAAATCGAGCGGGTCATCTTTGCGCTCGTCAACCGCGACACGCTCGCCGGCGCGCAGCTCATCCAATTTCTTGCCGGAGAGTTTGGCGTACTCCGGAAACTTGCTCACGTCGTAATAAACGTCGCCATTGACGACATAAGCCGTCCCGTTTTTGACCAGCGTTTCAATGAGATGAATGATGTCGGCGATATGCTCGGTGGCTTTTGGATAGACGTCCGCCGGTTGCATGCCGAGTTTTTGAATGTCTTCAAAAAAGGCGTTGGTGTATTTCTGCGCGATTTCATGCGACGACACGCCCAGTTCATTGGCGCGTTTGATGATTTTGTCGTCGATGTCGGTGAGGTTCATCACGAAGCGCACCTGATAGCCGCGATAGCGCAAATAGCGGCGAAACACATCGAACACGACGAATGGCCGGGCGTTACCAATGTGAAAATAATCATACACCGTCGGCCCGCAAAGATAAAATCCCACACGACCGGGAGTCACCGGAACGAATTCTTCTTTTTGGCGAGTGAGGGTGTTGTAGAGTTTGAGGGACATTGTTCTTAAGCAACGATGAATATTAATCAAATTCCAATTCGGAGGCGATTTCGTCCCAAAGCGCAATCGGCACAATAACAGCAGTGGTCGCCCCATTCCCATCCGAAATATATTGAATATCCATCTGCGCCATTTAAGTCATACCTCTATGATTATGCCCTTCTTTACATGAAATGTCACTGCTGTCCGGTTCAGGCAGAAAACGCCTTTGGGCCGTGCCTAAACCGGACCGTTTTTGAATTGACGTTTCAAGGACAAATTTCACGACTTTTCGATCACAGTGAAATGTTGATAACTCAAAAAAGTCGTGGATAACTTTGACCATCATCAAAAAAGACTTGAGTTCCCGAGGTGATGTTTCGTATTTTAGTTTTGCGAA
>Ga0247727_10014583_pt1 | contig 13031 bp, 15 predicted proteins | sample WisWelCaveWW1625_FD_202498 | JGI IMG/M metagenome (GOLD analysis project Ga0247727, IMG submission 202498) | Biofilm microbial communities from Wishing Well Cave, Virginia, United States - WW16-25 | ecosystem: Environmental > Aquatic > Deep subsurface > Groundwater > Cave microbial mat | place...
CTTTTGATTAAAGCTTAAGGGGTAAATTACTGCTGCCCTCCGACTCCGCTCGGTCAGCGGATTGACTCCACTCGCTGGCTGAGCGTAGCCGAAGCCAGCAATACTAGCCACTACACATCTCGCAATTCTCCGGATCGTCCAAAGAACACGCAATCTCCGCCATTCTGTCTTCGTCAGATTTCACGGCGACAACTGCAGGTTGTTCCGATGCAGCGTCTTTGTCGAGTGTAAACTTGATGGCGTCGGCAGCCGCTTTGGTGCGCAGGTAGTACATTCCGGTTTTCAATCCGGCTTTCCAGCCGTAGAAGTGCATCGAGGTCAGTTTCGCAAAGTTTGCGTTCTCCATAAAGAGGTTCAACGACTGCGACTGGCAGATATAGGCACCGCGGTCGGCAGCCTGATCGATGAGGTTTTTCTGAGAAATCTCCCAGGCGGTTTTGTACAGCGCCTTGATGTCGTCCGGAATTTCTTTGATGTTCTGGATGGAACCGTTGGACGCCATCAGTTTGTTTTTCATATTCATATCCCACAAACCGAGATTGACGAGATCTTTCAGAAGGTGTTTATTGACGACAATAAATTCTCCGGAAAGCACGCGGCGGGTATAAATGTTGGAGGTGTAAGGCTCGAAGCATTCGTTGTTGCCCAGAATCTGCGCCGTTGAAGCTGTCGGCATCGGAGCCATCAGCAGTGAATTGCGCATTCCGTGTTTCTTCACTTCTTCGCGAAGGATGTCCCACTCCCAGCGGTCAGTCGGTGTAACATTCCACATATCAAACTGCAAAATACCTTCCGATGCTGGTGAACCTTTGAACGATTCGTACGGACCGAGTTGTTTTGAAAGATCTTTCGAAGCCGTTACAGCGGCATAATAAATGGTCTCGAAAATTTCTTTGTTCAGCTGGCGGGCTTCGTCCGAATCAAACGGCATTCGCATCAGGATATAGGCATCGGCCAGACCTTGAACACCAATGCCAATTGGCCGGTGACGCATATTCGAATTGCGCGCTTCTTCAATCGGGTAGTAATTCTCATCGATCACCCTGTTCAGATTCAGCGCCAACTGGTACGTCATCTCGAAGAGTTTGTTGTGATCGAATTCCACTTTGTCCGCATCGACAAATTTTGACAAAGCGATGGATCCCAGATTACAGACCGCTACTTCGTCTGGTGCGGTGTACTCCATAATTTCGGTGCAGAGATTCGACGACTTGATCGTGCCCAGATTCTTCTGGTTCGATTTTCCATTGGCAGCATCCTTGTACAACATATACGGCGTGCCGGTTTCAATTTGCGATTCAAGTACTTTAAACCAGATGTCCTGCGCTTTGATCGTTTTGCGACCGCGACCATCCGCTTCGTATTTCAAGTACAGTTTTTCGAATTCCTCACCGTGGCTGTCAGATAGGCCTGGGCATTCGTGAGGGCACATCAGCGTCCAGTCTTCATTGGCCTCAACGCGTTTCATAAAAATATCCGGAATCCAAAGCGCATAGAACAAATCCCTGGCGCGCTGTTCATCCTTTCCGTGATTCTTTTTCAATTCAAGGAAGTCCATTACGTCTGCGTGCCACGGTTCGATATAAATGGCGAATGAACCTTTGCGTTTTCCACCACCCTGATCGACATAACGAGCTGTGTCATTGAATACGCGAAGCATCGGAACAATTCCATTTGAGGTACCGTTTGTGCCTTTGATATAGGAACCTTTGGCACGGATGTCGTGAATTGAGAGACCGATTCCGCCAGCGGACTGGGAAATCTGGGCACATTGTTTCAGCGTATCGTAGATGCCGGAGATGCTGTCGGACTTCATCTGGAGGAGGAAGCAGGACGACATTTGTGGTTTCGGTGTGCCGGCATTGAACAGGGTTGGCGTAGCGTGTGTGTACCAACCTTCGGACATATGGTTGTACGACTTTACCGCCATCTCAATATTCTCTTTGTGGATGCCAACACCTACACGCATTAGCATATGCTGCGGACGTTCGGCAATTTCACCGTTGATGCGAAGGAGATACGCCCTTTCGAGGGTTTTGAATCCGAAGTAATCGTATTTGAAATCGCGGTCGTAAATGATATGCGAATCGAAATATTCAGCATTGTCCTTGACGATCTGGTAGACATCGTCAGCAATCAGCGATGCGTTTGCACCGGTAATCGGGTCGATGTAACGATAGAGATCCTCAATGGTATCCGAAAACGATTTTTTCGTGTTCTTGTGAAGATTTGATACCGAAATCCGCGAGGCCAACAAGGCATAATCCGGATGCTCGATGGTTTTGGATGCCGCCACTTCGGCAGCCAGGTTGTCCAGATCGGAGGTACTCACTCCGTCGTACAATCCTTCAATGACTTTCATAGCCACCATTTCGGGTTGTACAATCGGACTTAATCCGTAGCACAATTTCTTTACCCTTGCGGTGATTTTGTCAAATTTTACAGGTTCTTTTCTTCCGTCTCTTTTAATTACATACATAATTGTTCTAGCATTTATCCGGACCATTTCATCGTGCAATCCGCCGCGGCGGAGCGCTGAGGAAAGAATCCTTTAGGTTTTGGTTGTTGCAATTCATTAAAACTCTTCGTTCAGCGAAAAGGACTGGCTTTCGCTACTTGTCATTACACCGGCCTTCTGGTATTCGGCCACTCGCTTTTCAAAAAAGTTCGTTTTGCCCTGGATGCTGATCATATCCATAAAATCGAACGGATTGGATGAGTTATACACTTTGCTGCAGCCGAGTTCCACCAAAAGGCGGTCGGCAACAAACTCAATGTATTGTTTCATCATATCTGCATTCATTCCAATCAGTCTCACCGGAATGGCATCCGATACGAATTTCTTTTCTATCTCTACAGCGTCTGTAATGATTTTCGTTACGGTCTCCTTTGGCAGTTTTTGATCCAGGTGCTGGGTATAGAGCAGGCAGGCAAAATCGCAATGAAGCCCTTCGTCGCGCGAAATAAGCTCGTTCGAAAAGCTCAGTCCAGGCATCATTCCTCTTTTCTTGAGCCAGAAGATAGAGCAAAAGGAACCGGAGAAGAAAATGCCCTCGACCGCCGCAAATGCGATCAGTCGTTCGGCAAAACTTCCGTTGTCAATCCACCGCAAAGCCCAGTCCGCCTTTTCCTTCACACAAGGAATGGTCTCAACAGCGCGGAACAGATAGTCTTTTTCTTTGCTGTCCTTTATATAGGTATCAATCAGGAGGGAATAGGTTTCGGAATGAATGTTTTCGATGGCAATCTGGAAGCCGTAGAAAAATTTCGCCTCGGTGTACTGCACCTCTGAGAGGAAATTTTCGGCAAGATTTTCATTGACAATACCGTCTGACGCCGCAAAAAATGCCAACACGTGTTTGATGAAATGACGTTCGTCGTCGTTGAGCTTTTCGTTCCAATCCACCAGATCCTGAGCCAGATCAATTTCTTCTGCAGTCCAGAAACTCGCCTGCGCTTTTTTGTAAAAATTCCAGATGTCGTTGTGCTGAATGGGAAAAAGGACAAAGCGGTTTTTGTTTTCCTTTAAAATGGGTTCTTCGAATGTTGCTGACATAAATCAATCCGTTTTTTAATTCCTTTTTCCCTAAAATTGGCCCATTCAAGCGTTTTTTGAAGAGTCAAAAACCCACCGCGGCCCACGCTGGGATGAACCGTGAAAGTGAACTGAATTTTTAGGGTGAAATTCGGACTACAAAACTTGCGAATTTTTGATTACCACACAATCAAAATTAATCCACAATGACACCGAACTTTTCAACAAAAAAATCAGCACTTCCAGAAATCCTTTGTACATAAGGGTTTCAAGGGATGACTTCACAAAAAGCATCAAACATCTCCCGTTGTTATGTACGCATAACGTCGAATTCAGTCTGCTGGGTTTGTCCGTGTCACCCCACATCAAAAAAGGGGCGAAACGGACACACAAGTTACGCATTTTTAATCGGGCAAATCAAGTTTTGTTTTGACTATTTTATTCACAGGTCGATGTCAGGAATTCCGACTAAATTCGTTGAGATAACCAAGCAGTGAGGTAAATGACTCTCGTAATCGGTGGCGTTAAGATGTTAATGAGCGGGATGCTGGATATCGTGTATCCCAACCGCTGCCAGCTTTGCCAGACAGGACTTTTGGCGGGGGAAAAGTATGTTTGTCTGGCTTGTTCCTATGATCTGCCGCACATTGAACGAAACGGGGACGAACAGTCGAAATTATCACATCTCTTTTCCGGCCGGCTGGAATTAAGGCAGACTTATAGCCTATTTAACTACCAGAAAGGAAAGGGAGTGACACGGTTGCTCCATCTGATCAAATACCATGGCAAACGGCGGATGGGGGAATATTTTGGGGAGAAGCTGGGTGAAGGCATAATTGAAAAAGGCCTGCCTGACGGCAAGGCAGGCATCGACCTTATCGTACCGGTTCCGCTTCACGTCAAAAGGCAAAGAAAGCGCGGTTACAATCAAAGTGAACACATTGCGCTTGGCATTTCCACCGCTACCGGCATCCCTTGCAACGGCAAAATCCTTCGCCGGAAAACCTATTCCTTTTCCCAAACCCAATTCAGCAAATACGACCGATGGGAGAATGTCCGATCCATTTTTGAACTCCGGCAAACCGAATTGGTTCGGGGCAAACACATTCTTCTCGTCGACGATGTTCTTACTACCGGGGCTACGATTGAGGCGTGTGCGAGAGAGTTGCTCAAGGCGGAGGGATGCACGGTTTCCATCGCAACACTCGCCGCCAGAATATGAACCGGCCAGTAAACCCATTCGCCGCGGTAATCTTTGATATGGACGGTGTGCTGATCGATTCGGAGCCCCTTTGGAAAATTGCCGAAATCGAGGGTTTTGCCAAAGTTGGCCTAAACCTGACCAAAAAGGATTGCGAGGCAACCGTTGGGGTACGAATCGACGAAGTGGTGAGGATATGGTACGACAAGGTGGGTTGGACCGGTCCGGGGATTCGCGAAGTGAGCGAGGACATCGTCGACATTCTTATCCGGGAGATAAAACGTCAGGGCATTGCCTTGCCTGGAGTGAATGAATCGCTCGAGATGTTGAAGAACGAAAATTTGGCGGTTGGTCTGGCGACTTCGTCTTCGAGTAGAATCATAAACGTGGTTTTAGATCGCTTCCATCTCCGGCACTATTTTACCGCGACCCACTCTGCGGAAAATGAAACGTTAGGAAAACCACACCCTGCCGTATATTTAAACTGTGCGGCGAAACTTGGTGTCATTCCGAAAAATTGTCTTGCCATCGAAGATTCATTCAATGGGGTCCTTTCGGCCAAAGCCGCCGGAATGAAAGTGATCGCCATTCCGGAAAAAAGTCACTCGTTCAACCCACGGATCCAAGAGACCGCTGATTGCGTCTTAAACAACCTTTGCGAACTGACTCCCGACCTGATCCGAAAATTAAGATAGGCCGGCGATTCCCATCATATCCTTCCTGAACCTGTCGACGAGCAAACTCTCTTCAGAACTTCCCGGTCGGGTAGCCGCGGCTACTTTTTCCACAATGCCGATGAAGTCGATGGCCAAATCAGGTGTAAGATTTGTCTTGTATTTGCGGAATTCGTTAATGGCCCACTGGTAGGAAGTCCGGCTGTCGGTATTGTCTTTATTTAAGATATGGAAAATAATTTCCGCGTAGTCGAAATTGAGTTCGTGATGCGCGGTTTCCGCCACAACGATGTCGTGAATTTTTCTGCGCTCTTCCGCTTGAACTGTGCCATCTGCTTTGGCAATTGCGTAAGCGGCTTCGCCAAGTGCGTAATACAAGTGTTGAACGGTGTCCATATTATTTGTCTTTAAGTATGAATAGTGGAAGATCGGAATGATATGCCAGGCGGTTGGTCATACTGGAATGGAAAAGATTTCTCCAGAAACCCCGGTCACGGTGCACCAGCGCGATGATGTCTGCTCCCATCCGATTGGCGAATTGCGAAATTTTATCTTCGATGTATTCTCCATCGACGCTGTGGTAAGAATGTTCAATGTCTGCGAGGTAATGGTCCAAAACATATTCCTCAGGCGAATCTTTGTCAAGCACTAGTTCTGTTTCGGGGACGTGAACATTTAATACTGCAATCTTTGCCGAGTGGGCTTTCGCCAACTTCAGCAGTGGACGAATTTCCCCCAACCTGCCAATACCCTTGTTGTCGATAGCGAGCAGTATGTTTTTTGGTGCCTCCAGCGTAGCCGAAGCCGGAACTGTAATCACTGGTGATTTCACATTTTGAACAACGCCTACTGTGGTTGTACCAAGCAGAAGTTCACCTAATCCACTCGCGCCTTGTGTGCCCATTACCACAATGTACGATTCGGGTTCCTTCTTCTCAAAACTCTGAATGGTAGCGTGAATGGGCCCGTACGTCGAAAACGTTTTAAATTCAGTCTCCGGATGATGGTCCAGATCCCTGAAACGTGCTTCTATTTTTTTCAAGCCTTCTTCGCTGCTTTTCTTCAGCGGCTCAAAATAGGAAATAATTCCTGCTTCAATGGGATCGTATGGCGCGGAATAGTTGTTCAAAATGTAAAACATAACGGGCGTATTGTTGTACAACTGCGCTGCGTAGCACATCGCTTTCCAGGAATTGTCGGAAAAATCGGTAGGTAACAGAACTCGTTTCATAGGCTCTTGTGTTGATGGAACAAAGGTCAGGCAATAGAACAGAACGGCGAATGATAGCGGTCAGGGTTTGGAGTGATTCGGATCAGGTTAGTTGACATTGATCCTATGAACGCCCGATTTAACTTTTTTAGCCTTCTTGTGGCTATTCTCTTCAGCTTTGGTTGTAAGAAGGAATATACCTGCGAATGTGTTGATTATTACACCGGCGCCGATACCAGTTGGACCAACGTGAAAGGAGAACGTGATTTTCTGGTAAAAAAAGAGGAGGAAGCCGTTGCTCAGTGTGATGAACTTGACGGAACACCTCAAATCTATTATACCGAAGAGTACGGTTTGGATTGTGAGTTGAAGTAGTTCACTTTTGCTTCGAAAATTGGTGCTGAGTTCCGGGAATTCGACTCCGCCCTTCGTTGTCCTCGTTCGTTCCTGACCGAGTGATTCCTGAACAATGATTTTCTTCTGGATGAAACAATCGTCCGCCGCCGCGGACGAGGTGAGCAGATAATAGGATAACGCCGTTGGGAGATTTTATTGGTTCTAAGGCTTCGTTCCGAAATGGTCAACAAATTGTACAAGAAGTCTCACTGTATACTTTTCTCCAAACTGTTCAAAAAATAGTTGCTGAGCCCGAAGAGACGGAAACTTGTGCTTTTTGTTTTTAAATATTTTCAGAAGAATGTCACCCAGATCTTCGTCGTCAATATCGTAATCCTGAATCACGTCATCGTCCGGATGTAAAATGAATTGGCCGACGTTGGGCAGATAGGAATTCAGTTGTTGAATCACGATGATCGTGTTTTCGCGAGTAAGTCCCTCTTTTGTGAGCAGATTAATCAATTCGTCTTCGGTCAATAAGCGGGAGTTCTCTTTCAGTTTTTTGAGTCGCTGAATCCATTTCCGATTTAACCAGTCAACCATTTTGGACATACTTTGCGCGTTACGTCGTGTTCAAGGTGCAAGAAGTTCGATCTCCAGGGTCGCAATCAAAAGTAAAACCGATACTGAAAAATAGGCAATCTTCCCGTCTGGTAAGTCGTTTGAATATCTCCCACCTCGGGATTGTACTCCTCAAAAAAGATGTTTTTGTAATTGGTGATGTTCTGCATATCCAACGCAAATTCCTGCGAAATGCGTTTGCAAACCATTTTAAATCCTATTCGCACATCGCCCCGGGTGTAGTTTGGATAACTGGCTGAATAGGCGTTGTCATAGTCGAGCACCTGAGCGTTTATCGCCTGACTTTGTGCCAGGAGAATCGGTGTGTATTTTTTTCCGCCGTTGAGGTTGTAGTGGATGTCGAAGGTCATTGAACACTGAACTTTTTTCCGTGCACGGAACCGGAGTTCATATCCAACGAGGGCATTGAACGTGAAATTTCCGTTGTAGGCCGTGTTGTATTCCTTTCCGTCGCTCGGAGTAAAATAACTTTGGTAAACAGAGGTGGTCACCAGGAAATAAAAGCCTTTGTCGAGAAATTTTTCAACCGTAAGTTCAGCCCCGAAGTTCCTTCCCTTGCCATTATTGACGAGTGAATCCGGCACCGTGGTGTCAAAGGCAGTTCCAAAATTCACCATCGAAAAAACGGAGGGAGTCGACTCAACCGGAATGTCGAAGAGGTATTGGTAATAGCCCTCGAACTTCGCATTGATGCCATATTTAAAGGTATGCTGGTACCCCGCAATGAGATGATGACTCTTTGAAAACTTAACACCCTTGTTGCTCTGCGTTGTAGTGCTTCCAAGGCTGGTTTCGAGGTAATACATCTCCAGAGGTTGCAGTTGACTGTGCAAACCATATCCAAAACTCAAACGATCCTTCGGCGAAATTTCAAAGGCGGCTCCGGCTCGCGGTTCAGCAACAAATTCGCGGTTTAGTGCCAGTCCTTGGAGATGAATTCCAACGTTCACGGTCAGACGTTGTATCGGACGCCATTGGTATTGTGCATTTGGCTGTGACAAGAAGGTGTTGCCTTTGTATTGCCGTGTGACAAGGTATTTGCTCTGCGCATAACTCCACAGCGAGTCGTTGAGATTGAGAAAGAAAATGTCGTAGTGAAGTCCAACCCGAAAGGTATGTTTCGCATTTATTTTCCGGTTGTAGAAAAAATCGGTCGACTGTTTGGAGATGATCGTGTTGCTCGTGTAGGTATTGAATGGATTCTGGAAATTGTCGTCGACGGTGTCGTTGATAATGTAGTTCATACTGGAATGAAATCCGACGGAGACCCGCAGGTAGGATTTTTTGTCTACCCTGTATTTGTGGGTGAGTCCCACCACCCCCATTCTTGATTCGAAGATGGTATTGCTGTTATCAATCGCGTACAGATCGCTACTGTCGACGTTTTGGGCGAGGATGGCTATTCGGGAGAATCCGCCAATTCCGAACAGGGTGGTAAGGCCTTTTTTGTGCGGAAAATTCAGGTTAATGCAGGCATCCTGATACTTTGGAAGGGCCGTGGAGCCAAAGTTTATTCCCATCAGCTGGAACAATTTGAGCGTTGAGTAGCGGTAGTTGATCAGGTAAGACGATCCCTTTTTCTTCGAGATCGGACCTTCCGCAATTCCTTCGGCCCCGTTGAATCCGAGCTGCAGCATATATTCTCGCTTCTCGTTGTTACCCGTTCGAAGTTTCAGGTCAAATACGCCCGATGTCGCATTGCCGTATTCCGCCGGGAAAGCACCGGTGAGGAAATCAGAATTCGCCATCACGTTGTTGTTGAGCATCGAGATGGGACCTCCTGTTGTTCCGAAGCGCGCAAAGTGATTGGGATTTGGAATGTCGATACCTTCCATCCGGTACAAAATGCCTGAAGGCGAATTACCCCGAACGATGATGTCGTTGCGTGAGTCGTCAGCGCCCTGAACACCGGCGTAGTTCTGTGCCATCCGTGCGACGTCGTTTTTTGATCCTGCAAAACGGTTCGATTCGTCGATGGAAAAGGACCGCACCGAAACGGTCGCCATTTTGTTGATCACCTCGCCTTTTTTCTGAGCTGTCACGTCGACAGCTGCCAGTGTTTTGACCGATTCGGTCAGTTCTACTGTGAGCACAACCTCTTTGGCGCCGACTTCAACGTTTCGCAGAAAAGCGGGTTCATATCCGATGAAAGTCACCTGAAACGCACTTTTTCCAACCGCGATAGAGTCGAAACGGAATTTGCCGTTTATGTCGGTAATTGCACCGACCAGGGGATCCGACTCCATCAGAATCACTCTCGCTCCGACGATCGGTTGATAGGATTGTTTGTCCAGAACGGTTCCCCTCACGGTTTGGGTAAGTCGCTGGTTATATCCCGAATGGTGTATCGAAAGAAGGGTTAATATGGTTAATATGCGGATAATCACCTTACTTAGCTTGCCAATGGAATGACTACAATTTGGTGACAAAGATCGCATATTTTTATAATTTTACCATTCTGGTTTTATGGCCACAGCGGATAAGAAAATAGGAGTGATTGGTGGAGGCAGTTGGGCAACCGCGCTGGTGAAAATTCTCACGGAGGAGCAGAACCTGAACATCAACTGGTGGATGCACAACGAGGCATCGGCTGAACACCTGCTGAAATTTTCACATAACCCCAGGTATCTTCAGTCGGTCGAATTCGACCTTGAACTGGTGAAGGTCACGACGGATCTCCAACGCGTTCTTTCCGATTCGGAGATTCTCATCATTGCAACACCCTCGGCTTTTCTATTCAATTTGTTCGACAAGGTAGACAAGGCGGCGATAAAGGACAAGATCGTTTTTTCGGCGGTGAAGGGAATCATTCCGGAGGTTAATGAATTGCCTGCTCACTTTTTTCACGTTCGGTTCGGTGTCAAATACGACAACCTCGGAATCATCTGCGGACCGTGTCACGCCGAAGAGGTTGCGCTGGAACGATTGTCGTATCTCACCATCGCTTGTCAGGACGAAGAAGTCGCGGGGTATATGGCCAGTCGACTCCAGAACCGTTACATCAAAACGACGATTTCGGACGACACGTTTGGTACGGAAATTTCGTCGGTCTTGAAAAATGTGTATTCGATTGCATCTGGAATTTGTGCGGGTCTTGGATACGGCGACAACTTTCAGTCGGTGCTTGTGGCCAACGCCATTCAGGAAATTGAAAACTTCATCGACGAGGTGCATCCCATTCACAGGGACGTTAAATCTTCGGCATATCTCGGTGACTTGCTCGTGACCGCCTACTCAAAGTTTTCCCGCAACCGGACTTTTGGGTATATGATCGGCAAAGGCTATTCCGTAAAAATTGCTCAGCTCGAAATGGATATGATCGCGGAAGGGTATTACGCCACCAAGTGTCTGATGGAAATCAACAAGGAGCACAAGGTGGAAATGCCAATTCTCGAGGCGGTAAACAATATCATCTACGAAAAAATTTCACCCTTCGTCGAAATTCGCTTGCTGACGGATAAGTTGGCGTAGGGGTGAAAGGAGACGTTTTACGTCAAAAGTCCCGGGTTTATTTCGGCCCACTAAGTCCTTCGGAAATCAGAAATCGAACATCGAAAATCGGAAATTCTTTTGTCTTCGCGATTACGTGGGAAAATGGGGAGTGCAATAACAAGATGATTTTGTCCTATTTTCGCTTCGTCGCATCCACGATCATTCCCTCCAGCACCTTCATATCGATGTCCTTGAGCGTATTGATGTATAGACAACCACTGCCTGTTTTGTGCTTGCCTAGTTTTTTCAGCGACGAGGCATACTCCTGAATGTTCATACACAGATGCAGGGAGAGGTTGGCCTTGCGCGGAGCAAAGCCGATCTTAAACCAGTCGACCTCGCGACCCGTAGCCGGACTTTTGTACCGCAAATTGCCAAAACCGATCATCGAGGCACCCCACATTTTTGGTTTTTCTTTCGATACTTTCCCCATTAACTTCAGGAGCACCAGGCTGTCTTTCCGCTTTTGTTCGTCCGGAACTTTGGCGATATAGTCCTCTACACTCGCCGACGTTTGTTTGGTTTTGATGACTGCTAGTTTGCCCATATTTGTTCGTTTTTAGTGGCTTTGTTTCCTAGATTCGGTCTAAGCGACATAGGTCTCGTGAATAATTGACTTCACGTTGTACATTTCTTTCTCCGTAAGTCTGGCCAATATTTTTACGATACGTTGTCTGTCGATCGTTCGGATTTGGTCAAGCGCGATCCAGCCTTTTGTCTTATTGTGTTTAATGGCAACTCGTGTCGGATAACTTTTTGAAGTACTCGTCATAGGAGCAATCACAATGGTCTGTAGATATTTATTCATTTCGTTCGGAGAAATGATTACACAGGGGCGGGTCTTTTTCATTTCGCTGCCAATGGTAGGATCAAGGTTAACCAGAACAATCTGATATTGTTTCAAGTCCATTCTTCAAAGTTTTCGTCTTTGAACACGTCAGCCATTAACGATTTGTCGTCTCCATTTTCGTGCATTTTTTTGAAGGACTTTTCCCAGCCTTTGCGAGCAGCACTTTTTGGTTTTAAAATGATGAAGCCCTTTTCGAGTATCAATTCAAGTGAATCTTGAATATTGTATTTTTCGAGGATGGTCTTGGATAGTCGAATGCCTTTCGAATTGCCAATAGATATCAATGAAACGTCCATTTGTGCCGGTATTCCTGTGTAATTACAAAGTTATTACATAATTCCGATATCTACAAATTTATTTTTGAGGGCCCCGCCTTGTCAAAGTACCGGAATGGTTGAGGAACTCGCTTATCTCGCTGTCCTCTTCATTTAAGATACTCTTCCCTCAACAACGAAAAAATCAAGGAATCCTGAATTTCACCGTTCCGGATGTAATGCTGCCTCAGAATTCCTTCCTGGGTAAATCCGAATTTTTTCACGAGCTTTTGAGATGCGGCGTTCGTTGGATCAATCGTGGCTTCGATTCTGTTTAAATTCATCACGCCAAATCCATATTCAAGAACTGCAACAAGGGCTTCGCTCATCAGTCCCTTTTGTTTGTGTTCTTCCTTGTACAAGACGTAGCCGATTTCTGCTTTGCGGTGAACATTGTACCAATTGTGATAGCCGCATCGTCCAATGGTTTCATTCGTCGATTTCAACACCAGTAGAAAAGACAAAATGGTTCTGTCGTAGGTGGTATAACCTCCTCGATATTTTTCCTTTTCCACAGCCAACTCTTCATCGGTAAGTAGTCCTAGCTGTTTTTTGATTTCGGCGTCGGAGAAATTTTCAAAGAAGTAGGTGAAAACTTCGGGGGTTAGTTTTTTGAGGAGTAGGCGCTCGGTTGAGAGAAGTTCGAATTCCATTGTTTCGCCTGAATGCTATGCCTTGTTGCTTGTCTGAACAACCACATTTTTGCCCAGGGTCTTGAAGCAAACTCCGTTTTTTTGTTCAACGGTGATGGTTATGTGACCCGTTTTGCTCTTGTTG
>Ga0247727_10014584_pt1 | contig 13031 bp, 12 predicted proteins | sample WisWelCaveWW1625_FD_202498 | JGI IMG/M metagenome (GOLD analysis project Ga0247727, IMG submission 202498) | Biofilm microbial communities from Wishing Well Cave, Virginia, United States - WW16-25 | ecosystem: Environmental > Aquatic > Deep subsurface > Groundwater > Cave microbial mat | place...
CCCAAACCGGGATTCGGATCTCCGCCCGGCGGTCGGCGGAACAGGTTCTGATCGCGGTCGAGGATGAGGGCTACGGCATGGCGCCGGACGAGGTGCGGCGGGTGTTTCAGAAGTTCTACCGGACGCGCCGGGCGCGGGAGTCGGGCGAGTCGGGCAGCGGCATCGGGCTGGCGCTGGTCGAGGAGATCATCGTCCAGCACGGCGGCTCGATCGAGGTGGAGAGCCGGGTCAACCAAGGCACGCGGTTCACGCTGGCGCTGCCCCGCGCCGGAGTTCGAGCGGCCCGTGTCTGAAGCGATGGAAAAACCGCGCCTGCTGTTGGTGGAGGACGACGCCGCGGTCCGCACTACCCTGCTCAACTTCCTGGAGCTGGAGGGGTATCCGATCGAGGCGGTCGCCTCCTCCGCCCAGGCCCTGGAGAAGCTGGCCCGCTTCTCCTATCCCATTGTAATCAGTGATATTTATGTCGACGAGCGGTCCGGCCTGGAGATTCTCCACCAGGCTCGCCAGCTCGATCCGGATTGCGCGGTGATCCTGATGACCGCCCGGGCGAGCATGGAAACGGTGCGGGAAGCGACCCGGGGCGGCGCCTTCGACTATCTGGCCAAGCCCTTCGAGCTGGACCACCTGCTGGCCGCGGTGCGGCGCGCCGAGTCCCGCCGGCGTGAGCTGGCCGAGGAGCCGGAGGAGGAGACGGAGGAGCCGCTGGAGACCGAGTTGGTCGGCTCCTCGACGGCCATGGTCGAGGTCTATAAGACCATCTCGCGGGTGGCGCCCACCGATGCCACGGTCCTGATCGAGGGGGAGACGGGCACCGGCAAGGAGCTGGTGGCCCACCTGATCCATCACCACAGCGAGCGCAGCCAGGGCCCGTTCATTCCCGTCGACTGCGCCGGGATCGCCCCGACGCTGCTGGAGAGCGAGTTGTTCGGCAGCGTGCGCGGCGCCTTCACCGGGGCCGATCGCGACCGCGCCGGGGTATTCGAGGCGGCCCACCGGGGCACGGCCTTCCTGGACGAGATCGGAGAAGTGGATCCCGCCTTCCAGCCAAAGCTGCTGCGTTTCCTGCAAGAGCACGAGGTCCGGCCGGTGGGCTCGGCGCGCTCCAAATCGGTTGACGCCCGGGTGCTGGCCGCCACCAACCGCGACTTGACCCAAATGGTGGAAAGCGGCAAGTTCCGCGAGGATCTGTGGTTCCGCCTGAACGTGGTGCGGCTGCGCGTGCCGCCGCTGCGAGATAGACGCGGCGACATTCCCCTGCTGGCCCGCCATTACCTGGCCCGCTTCAACCAGCGCTACCAGCGCCGCCTGCGGCTGGGCGAGGCGGCGGTTCGGATCCTGCAGGAGTACACCTGGCCGGGCAACGTCCGCCAGATCAAGCACCTGATGGAGAAGGTGGTGATCCTGGCGCCCGGGCCCACCCTCGACGGCGAAGAGGCGCGGCTGGCGATCGAGGACATGGATCCGCACGAGAGGCCCGTGGAGAGCCTGGCCGATGCCGAAGCCGAGCAGATCCGCAAAGTGCTGGGCGCCACCGGCGGCAACAAGAGCCGCGCCGCCCAGATCCTGGGGATCGAGCGCAAGACACTGTATCGAAAACTGGAGCGGATGAAACAGTAGGTGTCATTCGCGTCCATTCGCGTGAATTCGCGGCCCTAACACCTGAACTGTTACGGAGCGGGATCACACTTTCCGGACACCAGGCCCGAGCCTTCCCGCACAGTAATGATCTGGTCCGCAGCGCACGCCCGGATCTGCTGCACCGCCCCGCTGGGCCAGCGAATTTCGAGCAAATCGATCCGCCGGGCCTCGCCAAGCCCGAAGTGCAGCCGGAAATCGTTCTGGGAAAAAAAGCTGCCGCCGCTTCGAACCTCATCGATCTGCCGGAACTTGCCCGTCAGGCAACTGACCCGCGCTCCGATGGCGCTTCGATTCGACCGGACCCCCTCCAGCCGGACCAGGATCCAGTGATTCCGGTTCCGGGTTCGGGAATGCAACAGGGACGGGGCGTCATGCATGTTGTTGATCACCACATCCAGCCGGCCGTCATTGTCGAAGTCGCCAAAGGCGGCCCCTCTGGAAGCCGCCGGCGTCGTGATCGCCGGGCCCGCCTGGGCGGAAACATCCTCGAACCGCTCGCCCCGGATGTTCCGGTAGAGGACTTTCGGCTGGCGAAAGCCCCAACCCGGTTCCGCGCCGTCCAGCTCCGGAAACACGTGGCCGTTCACGATCAGCGCGTCGAGCCACCCGTCATTGTCGAAGTCGGCGAAACCGCATCCCCAGCCCACCCACCTCCGGTTTCGTCCTAAGCCCGCCCCGAGCGCCGCGTCGATGAAGAGCCCGTCGCCGGTATTGCGGTATAGGGAGGTAGGCTCGTCCGAGAAGTTTGTCTTGAGGATATCGAGCCAGCCGTCGCGGTCGAAGTCCCCGGCCGCCACGCCCATGCCGGAGGCGGCTTTCCCGTCCGCATCGTAAGCGCAGCCGGCGAAAACGCCGATCTCCTCGAACGTTCCGTCCCGCTGGTTGCGAAACAGCAGGCTGGCCGTCTTGTCGTTGGCCACGTAAATGTCCGGCCATCCGTCGTTGTTAAAGTCCCCGGTGAGCACGCCGAGCCCGTAATGGTCGCGGGCGCTCGAAATCCCGGACTGCTCGGAGACGTCGCGAAAGGTCCCCCTTCCCTGGTTGTGGAACAGCAGGTTGCTCTCGCCCTTCAGGCCGCGCGGCCCGCAGTTCACCGCCAGGCCGCGGTAGCGGCAGGTGGGGCCGGAGCCGGGCTGGGGCGCCGTCTTCAGGTCGAAGTCCACGTAGTTCGATACAAACAGGTCCAGCAGGCCGTCGCGATCATAGTCGAGGAAGGCGCAGCCGCTCCCCCAGCGGAGGCGGGATGCCTTCAGCCCCGCCGCCTCCGTCACCTCCGCGAAGGCGCCGTTCCCGTTGTTGCGATACAGGACGTTGCCGCCCCAGTAAGTGACGAACAGGTCGGTGTGGCCGTCGTTGTCGAAATCCCCGGCGCAGACCCCTTGACCCCATCCGCTTCGCTCCAGGCCGGCGCGGCTGGTCGCGTCCTGAAACGTGCCGTCGCGGTTGTTGCGGTATAGGTGATTGGTGGCGGCGGGGGCGGGGGCCGGGAACCGGGAACCGTTTACCAGGAAGATATCCAGCCAGCCGTCATTGTCAAAGTCGAGAAAAGCCGCGCCGCCGCCAGTGGTTTCCACAATGTAGCGCTTGGTCTTCTCGCCGCCGAAGACGGTCTTGACGGTCAGCCTGGCCGCAGGTGACAGGTCCACGAAGCGGAGCTGCTCGTCCGCCGGGGTGGGCCGGAGAGCGGCCGCGGCCAGCGCCAGGACGCTCAGGATGGCGGCCGCCCGGATCACGGCGGGGCCAGGCCCTTCAGCACCGCGGAGCGCTTCTGCTGGTTCTGCTGTTTCAGGCGCTGGAACGTGTCGAAGGCGCGCTTGGCGTCGGCGGCGCGGCCCAGGGCGCGATAGGCGATCATCAGGTTGTAGGCGACAGCCTCCTCCGCGGGGGCCGCCTGGGCGGCCGGCTCAAGCTGCTCCAGCGCCTGGGACCACTGCTTCTGCGCGATCCGCACCTTGGCCATCCCCACCCGCGCCGGCACGTATCCCGGCTGCAGCTCGACGGCCCGCGAGAACTCACGCGCCGCCGCTTCCAGTTGGCTCCTTCTCAGATGGATCTCGCCGATCTCGGCCAGCGCCCCGACGTTCAGCGGGCTGTGCTCCAGCTCCTGGCGAAACTCGGCCAGGGCTTTCTCGTCCGCCCCGGCTGAGGCGTCGCTCCGCAGGATCATGCGCCCCAACTGGTAGTGAATGCCGGGGAGTTTCGGCTGCGTCTTCAGAATCTGGCGGTACTCATTCGCCGCCTCGGCGAACCGATCCTGCGCTTCCAGGCCCTCCGCCAGGATCAGGCGCACCTGGTGCGATCCCGGATCCTGGCTCAGCATTTGTTGAAACGCGCCGTTCCAGAGATTCATGTAGACCTTGGAGGCCAGGTAGAGGACGTCCGGATCCTGCGGAGCCATCTGGCGGAGCTTTTGCGCAACGGCGAGGGCCTGCTCCGGCTGCCCGGTCTCCAGGTAGCACTCGATGAGGCGCTGGCCTACGGCAGCCTGAAGGGAGGGCTTGGACTCGGCATCCCAGCTCGCCGCCAGCAGCGGGATGGCTTCGCGGCGCCGCCCCGCATCGATGTACGTGAAGGCCAGCAGGACCTTCACGCGCGCGTTCTCCTCGAGCCGCACCGAGCGCTCCAGCAACCCGATTGCCTCGGTCAGCCTTCCTAGCCTCCGGTAGACCATCCCCAGCCGGCCATGCGCTTCGGCGTCGGCCGGGTTCAACTGGATTGCGTTCTGGAGCTCGCGGGCTGCAGTTTCCAGGTCGCCCTGTTGCTGCGCCTCTTTGGTCTGGGCGGCCAGCGCCACGGCGCACAGCAGCCAGGCCCGCGCGCATTGCAGAAAGGCCACAGACTCACTCCCTTACGGCGTCCAGCATAACATGTCGTGACATCCTGACAGGGTCGGCGAAAGCTAGACTCATTTGCGACAGATTCTCGATTGCCGAACCAGCCGGAGCTTCTCGACAACACGTGCCTGAAGCCGAGCTACATCGGCACAGTGGTACACATTAGCGGAGGCGACCGATGGTGAAGCTTCAACGACTGTCGCGGGCGCTGGAAGCCCCCTTTGGTATCGCCGGGGTCCGTGCTGAGCCGCCCGTTGCTGCCCCGACACGCGATTGAGCCCGGCGCAAGGCGTTCAGCGCCCGGGCGATGTCCACGCCGGCCGGGGGACGATCCAGCCGTCCCTGCGCGCGGCGCAGCGCTTCCTGGGCCCGCTGGGCGTCGATTTCGTCGGCTGGCTCGGCGACGTCGGCCAGCACCCGCGCCCGGTCGGGCAGCAGCTCCACCACCCCGCCGGCCACCGACAACTGCTTGCGGCCGCCTTCCATTACGTAGCTGAGAACCCCGGTCCCCAATTCGGCCATCAACGGGGCGTGGTCGGGCCGAACACCCAGCTCTCCCGCCGCAGCGGGAATCTGGGCCTCGCTCACCGGCTCGCGGACCAGCAGCCGGTCCGGCGTCGCGATCTCGAGAACAAAGGTCTGGGCCATCTTTACGCGGCCAGCTTCTGCGCTTGCTCGCGCGCCTCCTCGATCGTTCCTACCATATAGAAGGCCTGCTCGGGCAGATCGTCGTGCTTGCCGTCGACGATCTCCTGGAACCCGCGGATCGTCTCGGCCAGCTTGACGTAGCGCCCTTCCCGGCCGGTGAACTGCGTGGTCACGAAGAAGGGCTGCGAGAGGAACTGCTGAATCCTGCGCGCCCGGGACACGGTCAGCTTGTCATCCTCCGACAGCTCGTCGATCCCCAGGATAGCGATGATGTCCTGCAGGTCCTGGTAGCGCTGCAGGATCTGCTTGACCGAGCGGGCCGTCCCGTAGTGCGCCTCCCCGACAATGCGGGGATCGAGGATCCGCGAGGTGGAGGCCAGCGGATCCACCGCCGGGTAGATCCCCAGCTCGACGATCTGGCGCGACAGGTTGGTGGTCGCGTCCAGGTGGGCGAAGGTGGTGGCCGGCGCCGGATCGGTGTAATCGTCGGCCGGGACATAGATGGCCTGCACCGAGGTGATGGAGCCCTTCTTGGTGGAGGTGATCCGCTCCTGCAGCTCGCCCATCTCGGTGGCCAGATTCGGCTGGTAGCCGACCGCCGACGGCATCCGCCCCAGCAGCGCCGAGACCTCCGAGCCCGCCTGGGTGAACCGGAAGATATTATCAATGAATAAGAGCACGTCCTGGCCTTCCTCGTCCCGGAAGTACTCGGCGACGGTCAGGCCGGTGAGCCCCACCCGCAGGCGCGCCCCCGGCGGCTCGGTCATCTGGCCGTAGATCAGCGCGGCTTTGGACTTCCGCCAGTCGTCGGGATCAATCACGCCGCTTTCCTGCATCTCCAGCCACAGGTCGTTGCCCTCGCGGGTCCGCTCGCCGATTCCGGCAAACACCGAAACGCCGCCGTGCTTCAGGGCGATGTTGTGGATCAGCTCCATAATGATGACCGTCTTACCAACCCCGGCCCCGCCGAAGAGCCCGATCTTGCCGCCCTTCAGGTACGGCTCCAGCAGGTCGACGACCTTGATGCCGGTCTCCAGCATCTGCAGGTCGGTCGACTGGTCCTCGAAGGAGGGCGCCGGGCGGTGAATCGGATACCGCTTCTCGGTAAGAACCGGACCCCTGCCGTCGACCGGCTCGCCGATCACGTTGAGCACGCGGCCTAGGGTCTGCCTGCCCACCGGCACGGTGATCGGCTTGCCGAGGTCCTCCGCCTTCATGCCGCGCACCAGACCCTCGGTCGGCTGCAACGCCACGGTCCGGACCCGCCCCTCGCCCAGGTGCTGCTGCACCTCGACCAGGATGTCGACCGGATTCGGCGACTGAAAGCCGTCACTGGTGATCTGGATCGCGTGGTAGATCAAGGGCAGGTGCCCTCCGGTAAACTGCACGTCCACCGCCGGCCCCGACACCTGAACCACCTTGCCGATGTGCGTACCCGTCATATCGTTTCCTCAGTCAACCCCGCTCCCTTGCCGCCGCGGCTCGGGCCGCGGCTCACCCAATCGCCGCCGCCCCGCTGACCACCTCGATGATCTCCCTGGTGATGCTGGCCTGCCGCACCCGGTTCAGGTACAGGGTCAGGTTGTCGATCATCTCCCCCGCGTTGGTGGTGGCGCTGTCCATGGCCGTCATCCGGGCCGCCTGCTCGGCGGCCGAGCTTTCCAGCATGGCGTGAAAGATCTGCACCTCGACGTAGCGCGGCAGCAGGTAACCCAGAATTTCCTCGACCGGCTGCTCGTAGAGATACTCTCCGCCGGTCGCCGCCTGCGGCGTTCGCAGCGGCAGGATCCGGTCCACCACCAGCTTCTGCGAGAGCACCGTCTTGAACTCGTTGTAGAGCACATAGACGGCGTCCACCTCGGCGTTGGCGAAACGCTGGATGATCGGCTGGGCGATCGACCGCGCCGCCGCGGCGTCAATCTTGTCCAGAACCCCGACGTGCTCGCCGGCGATGGGGACCTTGCGCCGGCGGTAGAAGTCGCGGCCCTTGCGCCCGATCGGCTCCAGCTCGACCCGCGCCCCGGAGCGCTGGCCGAGAAAGGCCTGCGCTGCCTTCAGCAGGTTCGTATTGAAGGCGCCGCACAGCCCCCGGTCCCCGGTGAGCAGCAGCAGCAGGACCTTCTGCTCCGGGCGCTCCTCGAGGAGCGGATGCGCCGCTTCCTCACCGGCCGCCAGGCGGGCCGAGACGCTGCCCAGCAGGTCCCGGATCAGGGCCGCGTAGGGCCGCGCCGCCAGCACCCGCTCCTGCGCCCGCCGCAGCTTCGCCGCCGCCACCATCTTCATGGCCTTGGTGATCTGCTGCGTGTTGCGCACCGAGCGGATCCGCCGCCGGATGTCGATCAGGCTGGGCACTCACGCCACCTTTTGTTTCTCCGACAGGAAGCGCTTCTTGAACTCGCCCAGGGCCGCCTTCAGCTCGCCGGCCAGCTCGCCCTGGGGGTCGAACTCCTTCCGCGAGGCGATCTTCTTCAACAGCTCCGGCCGGGCGTTGTCGAGATACCGGTACAGCTCGGCCTCGAAGGGGCGGCACTGCTCGACTTCCAGGTCGTCGAGGTGACCGTTGGTGCCGGCGAAGATGATGACGATCTGCTTCTCGATCGGCAGCGGCGCGTACTGATCCTGCTTCAGGATCTCGACCAGCCGCCGGCCCCGGTGAAGCTGCGCCTGCGACGCTTTGTCCAGATCGGAGCCGAACTGGGCGAAGGCGGCCAGCCCCCGGTATTGGGCCAGCTCCAGCCGCAAGCCCCCGGCGATCTGCTTCATGGCCTTGATCTGCGCGTTGCCGCCCACCCGGCTCACCGAGATGCCCACGTTGATCGCCGGCCGGACGTTGCTGTGGAACAGGTCGCTCTCCAGATAGATCTGGCCGTCGGTGATGGAGATGACGTTGGTCGGGATGTAGGCGGAAACGTCGCCCGCCTGGGTCTCAATAAAGGGTAGAGCGGTCAGGGAGCCGCCGCCGTTCTTGTCGCTGAGCTTGGCGGCGCGTTCCAGCAGCCGGCTGTGCAGATAGAAAACATCGCCGGGGAAGGCCTCCCGGCCCGGCGGGCGCCGCAGCAGCAGGGAGATCTCGCGGTAGGCGGCGGCGTGCTTGGACAGGTCGTCATAGATGCACAGCGCGTGCCCGCCCCGGTCGCGAAAATACTCCCCTAGCGAGCAGCCGGCATAGGGGGCAATGAACTGCATCGGCGCCGGGTCCGAGGCCGAGGCCAGCACCACGATGGTGTAGTCCATGGCGCCGAAGTCTTCGAGCGTCTTGACCACCTGCGCCACCGTCGATCGTTTCTGCCCGATGGCCACGTAGACGCAGATCACGTCGCCGCCCTTCTGATTGATGATGGCGTCGACGGCGATGGCGGTCTTGCCGGTCTGGCGGTCGCCGATGATCAGCTCGCGCTGCCCGCGCCCGATCGGAATCATGGCGTCGATCGCCTTCACGCCGGTCTGCATGGGCTCCCGCACCGGAAGCCGGTCCACGACCCCGGGGGCCAGGCGCTCGATGGGGTTGAAGTCGGTGGTCGAAATGGGACCCTTGCCGTCCACCGGCCGGCCCAGCGAGTCGACCACGCGGCCGACCATAGCCTGGCCGACCGGCACCGACATGATGCGGCCGGTGCGCCGGACTTCGTCGCCTTCCTTCAGCTCCGTGTAGTCGCCCAGCAGCACCGAGCCCACCTGGTCTTCTTCCAGGTTCATGGCGATGCCCGAAACGCCGTGCGGGAACTGGAGCAGCTCCCCGGCCATGGCTTTCTCCAGCCCGTTCAGGCGCGCGATACCGTCCCCCAGCGAGATTATCGAGCCGACCTCGGCCACCTCCACCGCGCCCTCGTAGTTTTCGATTTGGTCGCGGATGATCCGCGAGATTTCATCCGCGCTGATCTGTGCCATAGGCCTCGCTTTTGTCGATTGTGGATGGCAGCGCCGCCGCGCCGCGCCGATTATTCCGCGGCCAGCCGCCGCCCCAGCGCGCGCAGCCGGCCCCGCACCGAGCCGTCGTAGACGGTGGAGCCCACCCGCACCACCAGGCCGCCCAGCAAGGCGGTATCGACGGTGAAACGCAACCGGACCTGCCGTCCGGTCAGCGTGCCCAGACGCCCGGCCAGCCCTTCCTGCTGGCCCGGCTCGATCGGCTGAGCGGAAGCCACGTCGGCGCGCACCACACCCCTCCGCTCATCCAGCAGGACCTCGAAGGCGGTGGTCATTTCCTCGAGCAGGCCCACGCGCCGGTGGTCGATGACCACGCAAAGAAAGTTGCGCGCCGAGCGGCTCAGTTCGAGCCGGGCGCCGATAATGTCAATGATCGCCCTCTTCTTGGCCGGCGCGACGGCCGGTGAAACCAGCACGTTGCGCAGCTCGACGGAGCTGCGCAGAGCGGCGACAAACGCCCGCAACTCCCCCACTACCGCTTCCGGACCGCCCGCAGCGCCCGGCCGGGTCACCACGTCGACCAGGGCTCGCGCGTAGCGGTTTGTCAGGGCGGTCGCCATCGTTATCCGGAGGCCCGCTCCAGATCCCGCAGGAAGCCGCTCACCAGCGCCTGCTGGTGGCGTGGCGTGATCCGTCCGGCGACCCGTTTCTCGGCCAGATCGACGGCCAGCGACGCTGCGTAGGTCTTCAGCTCCATCCGCGCCGCTTTCGCCGCGGCGCCCATTTCCCGCTCGGCCTGGGCCAAGATCTTCCGGATGGTCTGCTCGGCCTGCTGCTCGAGGCGGGCGTGCTCGGCGGCGATTTCGGCTTTCCCGGCCGAGCGCAGCTCTTCGATCTCGCGGCCCAGGCGCGCCAGGCGTTCCTCGACGCCCTGAGTCCGGCCGCGGGACTCTTCCAGAAGCCGTCGCGCCTCGGCCAACTCCCGCCGGATCGCCTCGCCGCGGCCGCTGAAGAATCCCCCCGCCTTCTTCTTGATTAGATAGCCAAGCCCCGCCCCAAGCAGCAAGAAATTCACCACTCGGTACAGCATCAGGTTATCGTGCCCGCCCTGTTCGGCCGCGCGCAGAGCCGCCGCCGGGACCGACAGCAGGAGCAGAACCGCGGTCGCAACCGTTCTCACCCAGCCGCCCCTTTCTCCAGCACCGCCCGGATGATCTGGTCGGCCAGCGCCTCGCTCTGGAGGCCCAAGGACGGCCTGACGGCGGCCATCTCAGCCTCCAGGCGCTCGCGCTCCTCCCCTAGGCGCCCCTTGGCCTGCTCGCGAGCCGCGCCGACCCGGGCCGCGCGCGCCTCCAGGGCTTTCTGGCGCTCCGCCTGCTGCTCCCGGCCAAGTACGGCGCGGGCCGCGGCCAGCTTGGCCTCATAGTCGGCGGTCTTCTGCTCGGCCTGACGGATCATCTCCTCGGCCTGCCGCCGCGTCCCCTCGGTGGCGTCTCGCCGGGCATCCAGCACCACCCCCAGCGGGCCGAAGAAAACCTTGCTCAGATAGACGTAAAGTAACAGCACGAGCGCGAAGGTCGGCAGGGCCTTGAGCAGGATGTCGCCCAACGCGCTCAGCGTCTGATCCATAGGTTTCTGCGAGGAAAAAGGTTTAATGCTCGGTGTGCGGCGAGCCGAACCGTGTCAATACTAGAAGCTACCACGCGCCCAAGAAGGAAGTCAAATGCGGCCGCCGGCCTTTGCGGTCGGGCCCGACCTCTGAGGAAACGGCAAGGCCGCTAAGGCGTTGACACTCAATTGCTTGCTGTGTTACTGGTAGGGATTCGCCAAAGCGGACCGCGACCTGGGAAGTTCAGCGGGTCCGCTGCCCGTGTCTATGCTCGACGCCGTCCTGGATTTTCCCTACCTGAAGCCGCTAGTGATCACCGTCGTGATCATCCTGGTGTTCCCGCTGGTGGCCGGCTACATTGTGCTGGCCGAGCGCAAGGTGCTGGCGGATTACCAGGTCCGGCTGGGACCCATGCGCGTGGGGCCCTACGGATTCCTGCAGCCGATCGCCGACGCGGTCAAGCTGCTGCTCAAGGAAGACATCGTCCCGTCGGCAGCGGACCGATGGATCTTCTGGCTGGCGCCGGTGCTCTCCACCGTCACCGCCCTGACCGCATTTTCCGTGATCCCCCTGGGCCCGGACCTGCACGTGGCCGACGTCAATATCGGCCTGCTGTTCATCCTGTCGCTGTCGTCGGTGGGGATCCTGGGGATCATTCTGGGCGGCTGGGCCTCCAACAGCCACTACTCGCTGCTGGGCGCGCTGCGCTCGGCGGCCCAGATGGTCAGCTATGAAGTGGCCATGGGCTTCGCCCTGGTCTCCGGCCTGATGGTGGCGGGCACGCTGAGCATGCAAGGGATTATCCAGGCCCAGAAGCAGCGGGAGATCTGGTTCGGTTTCGACAACTACGGCCTGATGCTGATCCCCTTCGTGGTGTACTCGATCAGCGCGGTCGCCGAGACCAACCGCGCGCCGTTCGATCTGCCGGAAGCCGAGTCGGAGCTGGTAGCCGGCTTCCACACTGAGTACAGCGGATTCCGCTGGTCGCTGTTTTTCCTGGCCGAGTACGCCAACATGTTCGTGGTCTCGAGCATCGCGGTGACCCTGTTCCTGGGAGGCTGGCTGCGGCCGTTTCCGAACGTGAGCTGGCTGAAGATCCCGCTGGAGTTCCTCTTTCCGGCGGGACTGTTCCTGCTGATCGGCGCCGGTTGCGGGCTGGGGGCCCTGCGGCAGAAGAAGCCGGTTCACCGGCGCATCATGGTCGTGCTGACCGGCGCCACCTCCCTGGCCGGGCTCGCTTTCCTGGTCCCCCCCATCAACGAGAAGATCATCGGGTTGTTCTGGTTCTTGCTCAAAGTGGCTGTTATCCTATACTGTTTCATCTGGTACCGGGGCACGTTTCCTCGCTTCCGGTACGACCAGTTGATGCGGATCGGCTGGCGCTACATGATTCCGATCGGGATGGGGGCCGTGATCCTGAACGGGGCGGTCATGCTTTGGCGGGCCGGGTAGTCGTATAATAGGAGCGACATGAAGAAGTTTGTGCGAACCGTCTTTCTGGTGGACCTGATCCAGGGCCTGTGGGTCACCTTCCGCAATCAAAAGCCGGCGTATATTTACACGGAACAGTATCCGGCCGAGCGGCCCAAGGTCGCCGAGCGGTATCGCGGAGCCCCGCGATTGAACATCAACCCGGAGTCGGGCGAAACCCTGTGCATCTCTTGCAACCTGTGCGCTCTGGCTTGCCCCGAGCAGCTCATCGTGGTGACCAGCGAGCGGAACGAGCAGACCCGCCGCAAGGATCTGACCACCTTCATCTACGACACGTCTCGGTGCATGTTCTGCGGGCTGTGCGAGGACGCCTGCCCGGTCGACGCGCTGGAGCTGACGCAGGACTTCGAGCTGGCCACCTACACCCGCCAGGGGCAGATCTGGGACCGGCAGATGCTCGAAGAGGGACCGCGACCCAAGCAGTACACGCATTAGGCGAGCATGTGTTGTGGGGCGGACTTTAGTCCGCAGCCGGGCTTCAGACCGGCCCGGGGTCACAGCGGTCTTTGTGTTTATGCTGGACACGATCCTGTTCTATCTGTTCGCGCTGCTGACGCTGGGCGGCGGGGTCCTGACCGTCACTCGCCGCAATGCCGTCCACTGCGCCATCTCGCTGATTGTGAGCCTGCTGGGAGTGGCCGGTCTGTACCTGTTGCAGCGGGCCGAGTTCATGGCCGGCGTGCAGGTGATCCTGTACATCGGCGGCATCATGGTCCTGTTCCTGTTCGTGATCATGCTGGTGAACCTGGACCAGGCGGCCCGGGAAAAGCAGTACAGCGGCCAGAAATGGATCGCCGGGGCCTGCGTTCTGGCTCTGGGCCTGCAGGCGCTGTGGTTCGTGATGGAGGGCGCCGGGCGCTTTCGCTTGGCGGCGCCGACGCCGGGTCCGGGCCCGCTGGGGCCGACGGATCAGCCGCTGGGGAATACCGAGCACCTGAGCC
>Ga0247727_10014585_pt1 | contig 13030 bp, 11 predicted proteins | sample WisWelCaveWW1625_FD_202498 | JGI IMG/M metagenome (GOLD analysis project Ga0247727, IMG submission 202498) | Biofilm microbial communities from Wishing Well Cave, Virginia, United States - WW16-25 | ecosystem: Environmental > Aquatic > Deep subsurface > Groundwater > Cave microbial mat | place...
AAAAAAACTGCTAAAGATAAAATGAAAATAAAATCGACTAAAATTAGAGATAAAGTTAAACAAGATAAGTGGAAAAATTACATAGGGGGAGAGTGGGTTTCTGCTTCTAACAAGACAAAAGACGTAATTAATCCGTTTACCGAACAAAAAATTACTGAAATAACTGAATCGAATGATAAAGATGTTGATCTTGCTGTAAAAGCAGCCAGGTCTGCTTTTCAAAGCTGGAAAAATACAACTCCAAGCGAGAGAGCAGAATTACTTTTGAGGCTCGCGAGCCTGATTGAAGAAAATAAAGAGAAACTTGCTAAACTCGAATCGCAAAATACGGGGAAAACAATTTCGCTTGCAAGACTTGATATAGGATTTGCGATTGACAATATAAGATTTTATGCCGGGGCATGCAGAACTTTAACAACGGCGGCTGCCGGAGAGTATATTGATTCTCACTTTCTTGGAATGAGCGAAGAAAAAGAACATACTCCATTGGGAACATCAATACTGAGAAGAGAGCCGCATGGTGTTGCTGCTGCAATTGTACCTTGGAATTATCCATTCATGATTGCATGCTGGAAGCTTGCTGCTGTTGCAGTTGGAAATACAATAATCATAAAGCCTTCTTCAAATACGCCGTTAACAACTCTTGAACTTGCGATTCTGGCTGAGAAAGCAGGATTTCCAAAGGGTGTAATTAATGTTGTAACAGGATCAGGAGAACTTATCGGACCTCTTTTAGCAAGACATACCGGAATAGATGTAATTTCTCTTACAGGAAATACAGAAACAGGCAAAGAATTGTCAAGACTGGCTGCAAACAGCTTAAAGAAAGTTCATCTTGAATTGGGAGGAAAGGCCCCATTCATTGTTTTTGAAGATGCCGACTTGGAGAAAGCAGCAAAGTATGTTATTGATGGTTCAACTGTAAATTCAGGACAAGATTGCACAGCAGCTGCAAGAATTTATGTTCAAGAAAAAATTTATGATAAATTTACTAAACTTGTTGTTGAATATGCAAAGAAAATTGTAATCGGCGATCCTTCAGATCCAAAGACACAAATAGGCCCATTGATATCTAAAAAGCAGCAGGAAAGAGTTGCTTCTTTTCTAAAGAACTTGTGGAAAGGAGAAAAAATTGTTTATCAGTCAAAAGCTCCAAAAAAGGGATATTTCTTTCCTATAACAATAATAAAAGATTTTCAGCAGGAAAGCAACCTCTGTAAGCTGGAGATTTTTGGCCCGATAATTCCTTTGTCGAGTTTTAAAACAGAAGCTGAAGTTATTGAAAAAGCAAATTCTGTTGATTATGGTCTTGCAAGCAGCGTCTGGACAAATGATGTTAAAAGAGCCTTTCGAGTTTCAAACTCTCTGCGATTTGGAGAAGTTTGGATAAACGATCATCTGCCTCTTGCAAGCGAGATGCCTCACGGAGGCCTCAAGCAGACAGGCCACGGCAGGGATTTGGGAATACAGAGTTTGGAAGAATACACTTATCTAAAACATGTTTATATTGGGCTGACATAATGAAATTCGTCGTTCTTGGAGGATATGGGATAATTGGAAAGATTGTTGTTGAAGATTTGTTTAAAACATGCAAAAATTGCGAAATAATTGTTGCCGGGCGCGATTTTGCAAAAGTGAAAGCATATGCCAGTAGTTTTAAATCTAATAGAATTAAAGCTAAAGAAATTGATATTAACAATGAAAATCAACTTGTTAATTTAATTAAAAATTCAGATGTAGTTGTTAATTGTCTTCAATATTACTTTAATGTTCAGATTATGAAATCTTGTTTGAAGGCAAAAACAAATTATGTTGATTTGGGCGGATTGTTTCATGAAACTAAAAAACAGCTTAAGCTTAATAACGAATTTAAAAAAATAGGAAAGCTTGCTATAATCGGATGCGGCGGGGCGCCGGGAATTACAAATGTTCTTGCTACGTACGGCTCTAAATTTGTTAAAAAAATAAGTTCTGTTGAGATTACATTTGCAGATGCAGATTACACAAAGTATAATCAGGAGTTCGTTCTTCCTTACAGCTTTAAAACAATTGCCGATGAGTTTTCATTGAAGCCCGCAGTGTTTAAAAATGGAAAAACTACTTTTGCTGAGCCGCAGTCCGGCAGGAAGACATATGATTTTGGAAGTGAATTTGGAAAACAAGAAGGATTTTATTCCCTGCATTCTGAAATTGCAACTATCCCAAAATCTGTTGATAAAGGAATAAAAAACTGTGAATTTAGAGTTACCTTTCCCCAGGATTTTATAAATAAAATTAATGTCTTGATAGAAAATGGCTTTGCCTCAAAAGAAAATTTGAAATTTAACGGAAAAGATATTTCAACAATTGATATTACTTCTGAATTGATGAACAGGCTGCTGCCGAAACAAGGAACAGAGATTGATGATAGAGAAATGTTAAGAGTTATAATAAACGATAAGATGACGATTGATGCCATAACTAAATCAGACGGAAAAAATTCTGCTGGAGTGTTAGATACTGCGGTGCCTTGCTCTATTGCTGCACAAATGATTGCTAAAAATGAGATTAAAGGTACTGGTGTGCTGCCTCCTGAAAAGGCTATAAATTATTCTTTATTCTTCAAAGAATTAAGAAAAAGAAAAATAACTATTATTAAAAATGGCAGGATAATAAATTAAAATGAAAAGTAAATATGATTTCATAGTTTTGGGCGGGACCGGGCAGCAGGGGCAGATATGCGCCAGGGATTTAATTGAACTTGGATATTCAATAGTACTTGCAGGAAGAAATAAAGATGCTGTTAAAAATCTGCTGAAAAATAAAAATGTTGATTTTATTTACGTTGACCTTAATAATATTGATAACGTTGTTTCTGCAATAAAAAAATCAAATCCTGCTGTAGTAATAAATTGCGCTGAGCTTACTTATAATGTAAATGTAATGAAAGCTTGTCTTAAGACTAAAAAACCTTTGACAGATCTCGGCGGCCTGCAAAAAATAACATTAGAGCAATTTAAACTTCATGATGACTTTAAAAAAGCTGGAATAATTAATATAACCGGCTGCGGTTCGACTCCTGGAATTGCAAATATTATTACTGCTCATGTTCTTGAAAAATATGATTCTGCAGATACGATAGAATTAGGATTTGCCTGGAATTCAAACATAAAGAAATTTGTAGTTCCTTATTCTATGCATAGTATCTTTGACGAACTAACACAGGAGCCGGTAACTTATCATAATGGAAAATTTGTTAATGAGAACAGGTTAGTTTGTACTGGAACATATGATTTTAAAGAAGTTGGAAAACAAACTACTTATTGTATTGTACATTCGGAGGTATATACTTTCAGCAAATATTTTAAAAATAAAGGTTTGAAAAATATACATTATATGGCCGGCTTTCCAGAGCATTCTTTTAATGTTATAAAAACATTAATTAATTTAGGCTTTAATTCTAAAGATCCTGTAGAGATTTCTGGAATAAAAATAAAACCGGTTGATTTTACAGATAAAGTCCTAAGTAAAATAAAAATGCCAGGGGGTTATAAAGAAATTGAGAATATTTGGGTGAGAGTTTATGGAAAAATCAATGGAGAAGATACTAAAAGCGAAATAAATTGTATTGTCAAAACACTGAAGGGATGGGAAGATGCTGGAAGCAACATAGATACTGGAAGAACAATATCAATTATATCCCAGATGCTTAAAAAAGGCCTAATCAGGCAGACAGGTGTTTTCGGCCCTGAAGCAGTAGTTCCTCATAGAGAATTTATAAAAGAACTTGGAAAGAGAGAAATGTATGTCTATGAAAACGGCAGAAAGATTAATTAATACTTAAAATAAAAATAGATAATGGTAAAAAAGAGTAAAAAAGAAACAAAAGATAAAAGTAAAGAATATGATTTCATAATTCTTGGAGCAGGCGTAACAGGATTGGCTGCGGCAATGTACGGGGCGCGTCTTGGACTTAAAACTTTGTGTTTGGGAACTACTTATGGAGCTGAGCTGCCTATTGGGGGAGTGATCACTACAACAATTATAGTAGAAAATTATCCTGGATTTATCAAATTGACTGGGACAGAGCTTGCCGACAAAATCCGCGAGCATACGGAGTCTTATGATCTTGTAACAATAAAAGAAGAAAAGGCAGAGAAAGTTGAAAAGAAAGGAAAGAATTTTTCTGTTAAAACTAATAAATCTGAATATACTGGAAAAACAGTTCTGTTTGCAACAGGAACAAAATGGAGAAAGCTGGAAGTTCCGGGAGCGCCTGAATTTGAAAACAGAGGAGTTAATTTCTGCGCCTTATGCGATGCCCCGCTTTTCAAAAATAAAATTGTGGGGCTTGTCGGCGGCTCTGACAGTGCTGCAAAGGATGCGCTTGTTTTGGCAGAGCATGCAAAGAAAGTTTATATCATATATCGAGGAGAACAAATTCACCCCGAGCCGATAAATATGCTGCGTGTTGAGGAAAAGGTAAAAAAAGGAAAAATAGAAATAATAAATAAAACAAATGTCATAGAAGTAAAGGGAGATCAATTTGTCAAATCCGTTATTCTAGACAGGCAGCATAAGGGAGGAAAAGAATTAGAATTAGAAGGACTTTTTATTGCAATTGGACATATTTCTCTGTCTGATTTAGCAAGGCCCCTTGGAGTTAAATTAAACAAAAAGGGAGAAATAATTATTGATCATAAGACTTCAGAAACGAATGTTCCTGGAATTTATGCTGCAGGTGATGTTGCTGATAAGCCATTTAAGCAGGCAATTACTGGGGTGGCTGAGGGATGCACTGCGGCTTATTCTGCTTTTGAATATATAACAAAAGGTTCTGTAGAGATGTAGTTTAATACAAATTACTTAATTAATATTAATTAAGTTTTTAAATTCAGGTTTGCTAAGTAAGTTATGCTTAAGATAAATAAAAGAGGAATTTCTCCGGTAATTGCAACTGTTCTTCTTATATCAATAGCTCTAACACTTGCCGTAATTATTTTTATCTGGGCAAGAAGTTTTGTCTCGGAAGCAATAACAAAAAATGGACAGGCAATTGTATTAGTATGCGACGATTTAGAGGATAAATTCGATATAGAGTACAGCAATGGACAGCTTAATATAATTAATAGAGGAAATGTTCCGTTATATGGGGTTGAGATTAGTAAATTATCATTAGGATCGAGAACACTTATTGGAGAGGGAACATTTGTGCAGCCGGTTGGTGCCGGCGAGAGTGCGAGCATTCCGTTGGGTGAAACACTATCTTCGGGAGATACAATCAGTGTTGTTCCTATAATTTTAGGAGAAGAAAATGAAGAAGTTAAAAGAGCATTTGTCTGCGGAGAAAACTACGCTATAGAGAGTACGGTAGTTTAAACATGGATAAGAGAGGGATTGCTCCGGTAATTGCAACTATTTTAATTGTGCTTTTAACAATGGTTGCTGTTTCAATACTTGCCGCTTTTATTATTCCTTTTGTCAGAGAAAATCTGCAAAAAGGAACTGAATGCCTTCCTTATAGAGAATATTTTAAGTTTGACGAATCTTTCGGCTACAATTGCTTTGATGCGCAGGGAAAGCATGGAATTTCTGTGAAGGCTGGAACAGCAACTAAAAAAGTATCTGAAAAAATTTCAGGTTTTGAATTAGTATCTATTACGGAGGGTGAAAGTAAAAAAATTAGTTTTAAAAAAGAACAGGCAGCTTGTGACAGCGGAGTAAAGACTTTAGGAAGCAATTGTCAAGGAAACCTAAAAATTCCAGAGCCGGGGGAAATTATAACTTATGTATATGAATCTGCAGATAAAAGCAAATATACTTCGATTGAAGTTTATCCGACTCTTGCTTCAGAAGCAATTTGTGAAAAATCCGATTCAGTAAAATTAATACCTTGCAGTACTGGAGTTTCATTAGGATGATAAGGGGAAAAAAGGGCCAGGTTTGGATTGAAACAGTTTTGTACACTTTAATCGGACTTTCTTTGATAGGCTTGGCGCTTGCTTTTATTACGCCTAAAATTACAGAGGCCAAAGATCGTCTTGTAGTAGAGCAGACGATAAATTCATTGAATGTAATTGACGAGAGAATAAATTCTGTATTGCAGGCGCCCGGCAATAGAAGAGTAATAGATGAATTTGTTATGAAGAGAGGAGAGCTTTATTTTAATTCGTCAAGTGATGAAATAGCATTTATTATAAAAGACCTTAGAAAACCATATTCTCAGCCCGGAGTTGAAATACAAATCGGCCGCATAAAAGTACTTTCTCAAACGGGGCAGAAAACAAGCTCGGTTTCGCTTACTTTGAAATATGAAAATGATCTTACTTATGCAAAATCAAATGAGATAAAGAAACTTGCAGCTTCGGCAACGCCTTATAAATTCTCTATTGAAAATCTGGGGGATATTAATCAAAACGGCATAGAAGTCATTAATATCGAGGAAATTTCCGGCAGATAGCTTTAAATAAATATTTCGATTACTTCTAGCAAGATGGTGATATCTATTAACCTTAATCCGGCTATTCCGGCTCTGCCTAAATATGAAGACAAGAAAAGCATTAATGTAAGATATATGCTGGTTCCGCCTTATGTTTCTGCACATATTTACTGGGATGGCAAAACAAATGAACTTTTATACGAAATTGAGGAGCCGTCATTAACAGATAAGGAAAAAGATGCCTTGTATAAGTTGGAAAATGCAATGTATGAACTAATTAATATTAATGTTGCAATTGAAAAAACAGTAGAAGCTACAACAGATTACATAGATAAAACAGCAAGATTGCTGATTGATGAATTAAATTTAAAAATAAGCCCGGAAACTTATGATAAACTATTTTATTATCTTTTTAGGGATTTTGTCGGCCTGAACGAAGTTGATCCTTTGCTGAGAGATTATTTTATTGAAGATATAGAATGCAACGGAATTGACACTCCGGTTTATATTGTTCATAGAGTTTATAGAAATCTTAAGACAAACATAACATATAGAGACATAGAAGGTCTTGCAAGTTTTGTAGAAAAACTGGCGCAGCGCACTGGAAGATATATTTCATACGCACAGCCTTTACTTGATGGAACTTTGCCAGACGGATCCAGGGTTAATGCAACGTATACTAAGGACGTAACTTCAAAAGGGCCTACATTTTGCTTTAAAAATGGATATATTCAATTCAGTGATGGTAATGTAAAAAATATTAAAGAGGTATTTGAAGAATCCAGAAAGAACTTTGGTTCAAAAATAGAAGACGGAAATGAAGTTGTAGAGCCTATTAATCTAAATTGTTGTGGAGTAGATGAAAATACTCTTGAGCAAAGAGACTCAAAAATAAAATCGATAATAAAATTAAAAGCCCCTGAAAAGCTTGCCAAAATCGAATTTGAAGATGGTGGAGAGATAGAAGTAACTCTTGATCATCTCTTCCATGTTGCAGAAGATTCCTTAAAACTTATTCCTGCAAAAAACCTCAAAAAAGGAATGTTTGTTCCAATGCCAAAGAAACTAAATGTAAATGGTTACAGACAGAAAATAGATATTTACTCGGTTCTAAAAGATTTTTCATATGTAAAAAAGATTTCTGTTATAACTACGCCTGAAATTAAAAATGTAATTGAAAATGAAATAGAGTTAAGCAAAGAAGGAAAATTTAGGCAAGTATTATCTCAAAAATATGGTGTTGGAAATTCATATTTTTATGAAATAATTAGTAGAGGAAACTCAATCTCTTTCAATGTTTTAAACAGTTTATGTAAGGCACAAAATGTAGATTTTGATAGATTTGGCGAAATAGCAATTAATGTATATGGTGGAGGAACAAAAGGCAAATCAAAAACAATTAAGATTCCAAAAGAGATAGATGAAGATTTGGCGTACTTAACAGGGGTTTTGATCAGTGACGGTCATTTATCAAAAGAATATATTGATTTTTGTTGTTTTGAGGAGGGTGTGAAAAATTCTGTAAAAGAAAAGTTGCTAAATAAATTTGGCAAATTTGAATCTTACTATAATGATACTAGAGTTTATTTATGTAATTTATTTGTTCCTTTCTTTTTCAATAGAGTTTTTGGAATTCCAATAGGAAAGAAATCCTACATAGTAAAAATTCCAGAAATAATATTTAAATCAGACAATAAAGTTATATCTTCTTTTGTGAAGGGGTTATTTGATGGTGATGGCACTGTAAATGCAGGGCTTAGCTATAAAACCTGTTCGAAAGAACTTGTAGAGGGTCTTTCTTACCTTCTTGCAAGACTTGGAATAACTTCTTATATAAGAAAAGATGGAAAAGAGTACAGGCTAAACGTTCCTTCGACAGATTATATAAAGTATCAAGAGTTAATTGGCTTTGATGAACTAAAGAAAGCTAAAAAATTAGAGGAGCTAATTTCTAAACAAGTTGATCACAAAACATTTATTCGACATGGTAGAATCCCTGGCGCACCAATTTTATCAATTATAAAAAACCTTGGTATTCCTTTGAAAGAATTGATTGCGAATTGTAATGTGAGTTATAATAGGATATGTTACCCGACTTTTTCGATAACTTTTGCAAAAAAATTGTTAAAGGAAATTGCAAAACATAAAAATGTAGATTTAGTGAAAGAGGAAATCTCCTATCTTAATTGGCTAATCAACTCCGAGCAGGAATTTGTTAAAATAATGAATGTTGAAATAATTGAAAACAAAGATCCCGTCTATGATATTGAATTAGATCCGTGCAAATTCTTTATAGCTGGTAACAAACCAATGAACATATTTGATACAATTCGTAAATTCACAAAAGTTCCCTGGACTCCAACTCAATTAATTGCAATGAATACACTTAGTCCTGAAATGCTGGCTTACTTTTGGATTCTCCTGCAGTATAAATCAAGTATACTAATAGCGGGAGGGACGGCTTCCGGAAAGACAACATTGCTTAATGCTCTTGCTTTCTTTATACCGCCTGAAGCAAGAGTCGTTTCAATTGAAGACACCAGAGAAATTAATCTGCCAAGAGAAAACTGGCTTCCTGCAGTTGCAAGAACATCTATTGGATCAGGAAAAGCGGGAGAAATTGATTTATTTGATTTACTAAAGAGCTCGTTTAGACAGGCTCCGGATTATTTAATTGTTGGAGAAGTAAGAGGAAAAGAAGCATTTGTCTTGTTTCAGGGAATGGCTTCAGGACATGCTTCTCTTAGCACTATGCATGCAGACTCTGTTGATACATTAATTAAAAGGCTTCAAACACCGCCGATAGAGCTGTCTCCAACTTTAATCAATATATTAGATTGCGTTGCCATTGTAGGCCATGCTGTTGTCAGACAGCATGAAACTAGAAAATTAAGAGAAATAGTTGAAATTGTTAATATAAATCCTGATGGAACTGCTATAGTAAATACGCCCTTTGTGTGGGATCCGGCAAAAGACATATTTTACTACAAAAAAGAAAGCAAGGTTTTTGAAAAAATCTCTTTAAGAACAGGAATTTCAACTGAAAAACTCAAAGAAGAGCTTCTGCTTAGAGCTAAACTTCTTTATCAATTATTTAAAAGAAATATTTTTGGATTTGAAGAAATAGGAAAGATAGTAAATGAATACTATAAAAACCCAGAAGAAATTCTTAGATTATATAGTGTAAGTTAAATTGATTGAAAAGTATATAAACAAATTGATATTTGCTCAGAATAAGAGGTATTGTTTCATAAAATGGAAAAAGAGGATATATTTATTCTAGCCCAATTACTGAATAGTATGAAAGATGCCGTTAACAAATTAGACGAAGCTCAAAAAAGAAATGATATGAAAAGAGTTGCTGCTGCAAAACAAGAAATTCTAAGATTTCAAGAAGAAATTGATAAATTATTATGATTGATGAATTAAAAAAGAATATTGAAACAGAACTTGCTATAGTTAAAGAAATATCAGACTATCAGTTAAGACTAAGCACGGCTGAACTTGGTGAAGATAAAATAATTAATGAAACTATTGCGTCTCTAACTTCAAGCATTAAAATAATCAATGACTCTATTCCCCAGATTTTAAACAGCATCTCGGTGGCTAAACCTCTTCCTGCAGCTGCAACAGCCAGTCCTGCAAATAATAAAAATAAAAAACCATTGGAAAAAATTAATTTTGAAAGCGCAGAAGGAAAAGTTGAGGTAGTGCTTTCTCCTAAAAAAAGAGAAGAATTCTTAAAAGAAATCAGCATCAGCGAAGATCTAATTAAAAGATTAAAGAAGAAAGAGAAAAAAGTTAAAGAAGAACGCAAGGAATTTAAGGCAGCCAGAGGATATTTAAAACTGTCAAATAGATTTTTTCAAAATCTATCCATATCTCTGATAAATAAGGGATACTTTAAACCGCTTGCTTTAAATTTGAAAAAATCAAATATTGACATCTTATTTCAAACGTATGTCGCAATGATTTTGTTTACTACTTTTATTTCGATTATTGCCGGTTTGCTGTTAACAGCCGTTTTATTCTTTTTTAATGCAGGTTTGGGTTTTTTGATAGTTACTCCAATAATTATACCAATTATAACTTTTTTATCAGTTTATCAGTATCCTTCCAGTGAAAAAAATTCGATAGAGAGAAAAATAGAGAGGGAACTTCCTTTTGCAGTTATTCATATGAGCGCAATATCTGGATCCGGCATTGAACCGGCGCAAATATTCAGAATAATAGGGCTTGGCAGAGAATATCCCAACTTAGCAAAAGAAATCAGAAAGGTCCTTAATCAAATTAATCTCTATGGCTACGATCTTGTTACGGCATTAAATAATATTTCAAAGGGCACATCCAGCGAAAAATTGGCTGAACTATTTTCAGGCCTGGCTACAACTATTACTTCCGGAGGAAACTTAAATGAATTCTTTGCAAAAAGAGCTGAAACATTGCTTAATGATTACAGATTAGAAAGAGAAAAATTTACTAAAATAGCAGAGACATTTATGGATATTTACATAAGCGTTGTAATAGCTGCTCCAATGATATTAATGCTTCTTGTTGTGATTATATCAATTTCCGGAATAAAAGTTGCTTTTACTTCAGGCCAATTGACTACTGCAATAATTCTAATAATAGTTTTAATAAATATAATTTTCCTTGGTGTTTTACACCTTAAACAGCCGAAATACTGATGAAATTCAAAAAAATGCACTGGGTTGGAATGATCTCGGGAGTTTTAATTTTAATTGCAAGCATTGTAATATTCTTTTATTATAAAGACAAGAATTTACTTTTTTTCCTTGTTGGAATTGCAATAGGAGTATTGGTTTTGCCATTTGTTATAGGCCTGGCTTTGGAAAGCAAGAAAGAGCAGGAGATAAATCAAATGTTTCTTGAATTTTCAAGAAATTTAGCAGAAAGCGTCGCTGCCGGAACACCAATAAGCAAAAGCATAACGAATATGGGAAAAAGAAACTATGGCCCGTTAAGTGTTCATATTCAAAAACTTGCAAATCAAATATCTTTGGGAATTCCTGTCGGCAAGGCTATGCAAACTTTTGCAAATGATGTCGGCAATCCTGTAATTGCCAGGGCTGTTGCCTTAATTGGAGAGGCTGAAAGAGCCGGAGGAAAAATTGATGAAATTCTTGATTCTGTTGCAAAGTCTATTGCAGAGATAGAAAAATTGAAAAAAGAAAGACAGGCCACGATATACAATCTGGTTGTACAGGGATATATAATTTTCTTTATATTTATCGGCATAATACTTGTTATGCAGTTTAAAATAATTCCATTAACTCTGAGCGAGGGCGGCGGTTTGAGCGGATTAGGGGGAGGTTTGGGCACTCAAAGTCTTGGAGCAATAGGAGAGATACAGAGCGAAAGTGCTGGAATATCTGCGCAGGATTTAACGAGGCCTTTCCTTTATCTTCTCTTGTCCCAAGGATTTTTTGCAGGATTAACAATTGGAAAATTGACTGAGGGTTCGATAAAGAAAGGCATTAAACACTCATTTATTTTGACATTGATTGGATACTTAGTATATACTGGAGCCGGCGCTTTCTTATCTTAATATCTTAAACCTTGGAAGCAAGATAAAAGAGCTCATTTCTTGTTTTTATTAATTTGAATGTGTATCTCAAACGAGTCAGCAAGCGTTCTATCCATCCTCTTTGCGGATGCCGCATCGGCGCTCCGGATAAAGTTTTTGTAGAGAAGCTAACAAGAAAGTACCTGCAATTTATCTTTTTTATAATTTCTTCTGCAAGTTTATGCCCCTTTTTTTCTATAATATCGAAAACTTTAAGGATCAGACACAAATCCACAGATGGAAATTGATTTTCTTCCTTGGACAGCTTTCTTAAATCATAAGTGAAAGTTTTTCCTTTTATTTTGTTTTTTTCAAAAAACCTGCTTACTATTTTTAAGTCGTCTTCGTTGATGTCAACTGCATAATATTCCATATCGGAAGAAGCTAAAGCTAGAGGATTAAGGCCGCAGCCAAGATCCAGAATAGATTTAATATTTAAATCAATAATCATCTTTTTAATTTCGGGATAAGATTCAATTCTTTCTTTTGTTGAGGCATGACTTTTTAATAATTCAACTATTTCGTCTTTTTCCAGCAGAAGAGTTTTTTCTTTTAACGATTTTTGAAATCTTCCTGCATAATTTCTAAGTTCTGCCCTTAAATCTTTGATTAAAATTTTAATTTCTCCCAGTTTTAAGCTTGCAGGATTTATTCTGTTTTTTGCAAGATATATATCAAGCGAATCTGAAACAAGCGAGTCGGCTAAGCCGGAGAGTTCCTTTTTTTCTTTTATTTTAATTATTAGTTCTTTTTTGCCTGTCATTGAGATAGAAGAAAGACAACTTATATAAATCTTTTAAAGCATATTGAGATATGGAAAAGAGAGGAATAAGCCATATAGAATTTATCATCTCATTTATAATTTTTATAACTTTTGTTGCCTTTGCTATCTTCCTGTTTAATCCGCTTAAAGAAACTAACGTAACAAGCTCTGCACTGCCGTTTACAGTAAATGAAATAATTAAAAACACAAGCGTCGATTTGACAACTTACTCTATAAAAATAAATAAAAACGCAATTCCCCC
>Ga0247727_10014586_pt1 | contig 13029 bp, 11 predicted proteins | sample WisWelCaveWW1625_FD_202498 | JGI IMG/M metagenome (GOLD analysis project Ga0247727, IMG submission 202498) | Biofilm microbial communities from Wishing Well Cave, Virginia, United States - WW16-25 | ecosystem: Environmental > Aquatic > Deep subsurface > Groundwater > Cave microbial mat | place...
CCAACCCCTACACCAAGCGAAAACAGCTGATTCTGATCGATCGCAGTACCGAAACCGACATGGGGCTATCGTCCTATCAGCAGGTCAAACAAGAATCGAAACTGGCCAACGATCCAGCCGCATTGGCTCGTCTCAAACGGGTCCAGGCCCGCATCGCGACTGCAGCGGCTCGTGGCGACTTCGAATGGGAAGTCATCCTGATCGATGATGACAAGACCGTCAACGCATGGGCCTTACCCGGTGGGAAAATCGCCTTTTACACTGGGATCATGCCGCTCTTTCAAACCGATGATGAAATTGCGATTGTGATGGGCCATGAAGTCGGCCACGCCCTGATGCGCCATGGCGCGGAACGAATCAGCCAAGGAATGCTCGCCCAACTCGGTGCGACCGGGTTAGCAGCGGCGTTCAATAAGAAAGATCCGGCCGTGGTTCAGGCGGTGAATACCGCATTTGGGATCGGCGTGAATGTCGGTGTGCTGCTCCCGTTTGGTCGCAATCAAGAAACGGAATCGGATACTGTTGGCCTAGAGCTCGCCGCAAAAGCGGGATACGCCCCAGGGGCTGCCGTGACCTTTTGGCAACGCATGGCAAAGGCGAGCGGTGGTCAAGAACCTCCTGAATTCCTCTCAACCCATCCGGCCACGCATCAGCGGATTGCGCGGCTGCAAGCGATGATTCCAGAACTCGAGGCAAAATATGGGCGGCGTGGAAACTGAGCCATCAGCTCCCCTAATAATGGGTCTGTCATCGAATACTCCCAACGGGGTATTTTTTAACCTGTTGATTTTATTTCCGCTGAAACTCAAAAAAAACGAGTTTGGCAACAGCGCCATTTAGGCTGGCGCAAAAATGGTCGCTGTTTCTGGGATCAGCCCAGTTATTCAGGGGAGGACGCTATCTTCTTCCGGTCAACGCCATTCGTGAGAGGAGTTTGGGCTTTGCTAAGTTGAGCATCATTTTCTTTTCGCTGTGCAAGGCTTTTATCAATCATGCAGATCAGCTCTTCTTCGCGATCGGTTGTCCAGCTAATCCAGCCACCTTCTAGCCGATCACGTAAATCGATGAGAATATTGTCGCCTAATAGACCCATCAGAATCGCTTCACAACCGTCCTCCGGCGTTGAATCTGCTCTTTGTTGCGCGCTAATGCCGTCCGATCGCACCGAAAAGAAATCGACAATCAGATCGTCGTCAGAAGTAAGTGGTAACGCTGCGCTGCTCAAGTTTTTCGTCATCAGGTCAGCGACTAGGGTGTCGAGCCCGGTAAAAGCGCCCTGGGACTGAGCCGCCTCCTCCCGCCGGCGCGCAACCTGCAAGGCCAGTTGTCCCAATATCTTTCCGCCTTCCACCTCACAGATCGCACCGCTCAACTGATTCAAAAATCGGTCTCGTTCGGCTGATGAAACAGTTTGCATTTTGCGCAGAACATCCATCGCAAATGCGGGTGAATCGCCAATTCGCCTGAAATCCTCCAGCGTCAACGTACGAAGATATAACGCTGTCGCATCAACGCTCCCGGTTTTTAGGGGCTGAGGGTGTTGGATCTCTTCTCGGGAGAGTTGTTTGATGTCCACGCTCCGCTCCTGGCCGAGTGGGCATGTCTCGACGTATCTTCCTTGCGGATTCACAAGCGCTTGCGTACCTTCATCCAAAGAGCAGACCAGGTAGACAAGTCCAACGGGCTTCTCTGAATCCTCGATATCATATGCCAAGCTGATACTCAGTTCATTGCCAGAGGTCGATGCGTCACGGTCCCCGATCCAGAGAGACCGAAACTGAAAATTTTTACCATCCGATGGAAGTTTAAGGTTCAGATAGGCCCACCGGCTCTGAATTAAACGCTCGTCGCCATCATCCGTATTGCGTAGAACCGATACCTGAAGCGCTTCCTCGCCTTCGCGTGTTACAACAGCGGCCAATACAACATCGTTGAGTTGATCCTGACCAAGCTTGCCAACGGAGTGAACTATTTTTGATTCCATGGCGAGCCTCCGAAGAACTTATTATTGTTATCGGCATAACTATCGGTTCGTTGCTTGGGGGAATTTCCCCTCATGAAACCATCCGACGGCGACTGATCCAGGAAGGACGAGCAAAGAGGGTCCTTCAATTTGCGATCGGATTTAATCCCGGAGGAAATTTTCGGTTGCCCGGCTCTTGGCTGTCGAGGATACTTCTCGTGGCCGACCTATTCGAAAGGAGGTCGATATGCGCTTCGAAGGAAAAACCTCGGACGAGGCCTGTGCGTTCGCGGAGCCGTGGCTCGCCGCATGGACCGGCAATGATCCCGAACGGTTAGTATCCTTCTATACCGACGATGTGTTCTATGTAGATCCGGCTATCCCAAACGGCGTTTCTGGACGCGCCGCACTCTTGTCCTACTTTAAGAAGCTGTTGGGGTATAACCCCCATTGGGTATGGACCCACCGCGGTTCGGTACCGTTAGAAAAAGGCTTTCTCAATAAATGGCGAGCGTCGATTCCTGTCGGCAATCGCACCATCGAGGTGGATGGCGCTTGTACCGTACAGCTTCGAGATGGCCTAATTTGCTCTAACGAAGTCTTTTTCGATCGTTTCGAATTGTTGAGTGCAATTGAGCAGGAGAAGAAACGGCGCGAAGATTATTGATCATCTGCAGCAGCCGTCTCTGAAGCGAGATGGCTGCTGCAAAAAGACTATAAAGACTATAAAGAGTTTCTGGAGCACGACACTAGTGGCTAACGTCTGAACTATCGACATTAATCGGCATATACCGCTCGGTTAGAAAGATATTCTTATGCCCGAGCTGATGCTGTAACTCTTTCAGATTGTTGGTCCGTTCCATGAATTGCATCGCATAGGTATCTCTCAAGATTTGCGGCCCGCGAACTGGTAATCCGGCACGTTGCAGATATTTGTTCACCAGAAAGCGAATATTTCGATCAGAAATCCGCTTCATCCGTGAGGAGATAAAAAGCGCCTCGCACTGATCGATTCGGCTGGCCAAATAGAGGAGTAACACACGGCACATCTCAGCATTAAGCTGTAACGTGCGCTGTTGAGATCCCTTGCGGATCGTCATTTCACCGGCTTCGTTACTCTTAAACTTAACATCCGTTCGATTCAGCCCGACCAGCTCACCTGACTTAACGCCCGTCGCAGAGAAAAGCATTAGGATCGCCAGATCCCTCAACCCAAAGGTACCACCCAAATTTGGCTGTCGGAGTAAAGTCGCGACCTGCTCATAGCCCAATGCCGGTGGTGCCTTTTTGCGCTCGATGCGAATCGCTTTGATCTTGCGCGCGATATTGTCGGCGACGACCCCTCGGCTCTGAAGATGATCATAAAAGGCTTTGGTCGCGGAAATGGCTCGATTGATGGTAGCGGGCTTCCGCCCCCCACGCTGCAATTCATTAAAATAACGTCGAATGACAAAACTATTTTCGCCAGATAGCTTTTCTTTTTCTAACCATACACAAAAATTTTCTAAATCACCGGCATAACCTCTAATCGAATTTTGGCTCTTCCCCTCACCCTGGCAATGATTCAAAAACTCCAACTTCAACTGACGCAACGATACTGCATCTGTTTTTTCCGACATTATCGGCCTCCTCATCCTGATTAACCGGTGCACTGCCTCATCACTGCGACACCCCTCTATCGGTGTTTTTGAAAAAAAGTTTCCGATAACCCTTATTTTTTAATCAAAAACTAATTTAATCTCAGTAGGTTTCTTTTGGTGAATCGACAACAATTCTTTTTTCCCCCATAAAGACTTAAGCAGCGTACGATCGAATTCCAAAAATTCCGCCACACGATAAATAAACCGCGCCGCAGACGCAAGAAGAATTATCGGATAATGGCTTTTAGGAATCGTGTCGCTCGACGTCAGTCGCGGAGCCGCTCGGTCAATTCCTGTAGCACCTGCTCCGGATGCTCGACCACATGCGCCAACTGCTGGCGACCGGAACGCAACGCGTCAACAACTTCGGGGGAAAAAAGGATCTGCGCGGCCAGGCCTGGATTCTCTTTAAGCAGCTCCTCTCCTCGAGGAAAGTCGTAGCCCAGCCTGTCATGCGCTTGGCTACGGACAAAACTCGACAGAACATCATCGATGTTCAACAGATCGTGGTAGTTGGCACGCTCCTCAAGAATGAATGCGCCCAAATGTCTAGGCAGCAACTGATCCAATCCAACCAACAGCTGCGCCAGCGGCGAATCACCGGAAAATGAATCCACATCAGCCAAACTGCCGTTGCCGAGCAGACGCTGAGTTATCTCCGCTATTTCTCGTTCGACAATAGGCCGTAACTGATCAAATTTCGCAATCAGCTCCTGTGCACGATCGATATCGCGCTGAGCATCTTTGCCCGCCGGCACGGTGTCGAAAGTTGACAACCAGTCTGGGTGTAACAAGATGGCAACCGACAAATCGAGACGTCCTTCCAGCAGATCAGCCGACAAGCCAACTTGCTCCAGTTGGCTGCCGGCTTGAGCAATCAGTTGCTGCGTCAGCACGGCTTCGATATCTGACGTTCTTAACAGGATGCCCTCTGCCAACGCCGGGTCTTTGAGCCGAGCAGCGATCTCCCCTGGGTTGACCGCCAGCAGCTTCGTCAACTCAGGTCGACTGATCAGATCCTCAGCAGAAAGATTTTGTGCGCCCGGGAATCGCTCATGGAGTCGACGAATGATGAGCCGATGCAACGCCTCTCGGGAGGTTTGGCGAGTCGCCGATAGCTGCCGTAAACCGTCGTCGTCTCCGGCAAATAACGCGACCAGATCCTTATTTTCATCCAAAAATTCCCCATACGTATGGTCCAAAAAGCGGTTCTCCAAAGAGTCGATCGGATTTATCCGCCGCTGCAATGGCTTTTGCGACCTTGCTGCGGCTGTCCCCCCTGCTGCTCCGGAACTCTCTTCCACATGCCCCGCCAACCGTACACGAAGATCCACTCGAATCAGCTCTGAGAGACGATCCGACCCTTCCGCCGATAGTTCGCCGAGAGCAATCCGCTGGGCATTCTGAGCAATCGTCTGATGGATCGATAATACCCGGTTCTGATCTAATAAAGACGCAAGTTCCTGGTCCGCGACACCCAACTGCCGTTCGACGACATCAACCGCTTGCTGAAGGTCGTCGAGGGCGGTAGCAGCATTCGACCGCGTTCCGATCGACAGCGTGTCGATCGCTAAGGCCTCAGCCGTAACAGCCCTAAAGCGAACGGTAAACGGTGTGTTGGGATCGGGGCTCGCAACAATTTCCAGCTCGTTAGTCGACCCGTCCAGCAAGGCCACTCGGTCGGCACCGTATCCAACGGAAGTCCGCTGAGCAATCCGATCCAGCTGATCCCGTGCGGCGACAACCTGTTGTTGGAGGTCGTCCCGCCGAGCGGGCGTGGTCTCATCATCGGCTGCTAGCTCTGCCGCCCGCATCATCGATGCCAGCAGATCTCGGACCTCGGTTAGACCTTGCCGCTCGATTGAGACAACAGAAATCGCCTCCGCGGTGTTACTTAACGCCACCTCTGCGGCCTGCGATCGATGTTGCAAGGATAACGCCCGAGCTGCACGGCCAATATCATCTGCGGGGACAACAACATCCGGCTGGCTCGCCAGCCGCCTCTCGGCCGGCGATGGCCGAAAACGACCCCGAATCGATTTCGACCGTAGCCATAGTCCCTGGCGGATAAGATCACCGATCTGATCTAGGAGCTTAATCATCGTTCCTCACCCGCGACCCACTCGGCCGACACCCATTTAAATCATCAGCAACGGAAGCCAAGACACCGGTTGGTCACGGCCACATTTTCCCAAGGTCGTATCGAGCGCTGCTAGGAATTGCGGGTGATTGTCGATCGTTCGAGACAATGGCTGAATGACGTTAATCAGTATTTGTTCGACCCGCTCTTGTGTCAAGCCCCGCGACCGATCGTGGAGCGCTGGATGGCTGAAAAATAAGAAGCGTGCCATGGCCATTCTGAGCAACACGCGATAAACGTATTCTGCTAGATTTGGCCAGGCACCATAAAACTGGTCCAACCACAAAAACCGTGCATAACGCGCAAAGTAGTGATCCAGCGAAACCGTCGTGTGCGTCGTAATCTGCTCGCGCCTTACCGCATACAGGTTCATCAGTTGTCTGAAGTCGGGACGATTCGCCTGATAACCATCACCTTCGTAGCTCTTTTCAATCGAACCAAGTAGGTCTGCGAATCGCCGATAGTGCGGCAGTGCTTGGCGCGCCGTTAGAATAGCTTGCACCACAACGAAAGCGTCGCTCGCTTCGACTTGGAGAGATGAAAACTTCTCTTGCAAGCGACCGGTATAGTCAACGTCCCTAAAGCGATCAAAAAGATCGGTGAGACGGCCGGCACTAAACCGCAACGTTCCGCGATAAAAAAAACTTCTACTTGCCACTGAAAACGAGAGGAGTCGATAGAGGCGAAATAGAATGGGTTCCTCACCTTGAAGCAGCGTGGCAACCATGTGCCGAATCGTCTGTCGCCACTGATGATAAGGATCTCCGGCATCGAACGCGATCGTGTCTACCCCGCGTTCCCGAACAGTCTCACCAGGGGACCATTCGGCCGCTTCCAAGGCGTCGTCCGCAAGTAACACAAGCCGCGCGATCTCGGGGCAAGACAAACTGCCCGACAAGACGGTTTCGTCACCGATATTGCGGAGATGTCGCGGATAAAGCGCGCAGGCGTCGCCTAACTGCTCTTCGCCCCATCGTCGATGAATCCAACACCAGCCGTCTGGCTCCAGAAACGGACAGGCGCCAGAATCATCGAGGTGAATGGTCATCTTGTCCCGGGATACGGGGTTGGGTGGTGCCTGCGGAAACCCACTAGCCAAACGCTGCTGGCTGACGGGATCCAGGTGCACCAACAATCGCAACCGACGATAGCGTTCTGGCTCAACATCGATACGCCAGCCCGCCGTACAGCATGAATCATCACACGCTGGCCCCAGACAACGGAAACGCTGCATGTAGCGATACGTTAGGCTCGCTGGCATGATGATTATTCCGGTGACGACCAATCGTCCGGAACGCGGCGGCGTTGCCGAAGAAACTCACGTTGCTTAGAAAATGTAAACCGTATGATTTCGTCACGGTCAGATTCATGGATGACAGAAAATTTCACGCCGACATGGAACCATCCGCGCGTCTTCACCGGTTTACAATGCATGACGTCGCCGATTACCTTAATAAGGCGATTGGGGATACCCGGCAATTCCAACGTCAACAACACCCTATTCCCGACTTGAACCTGCGCTTCACATTCACATTCAAAACCAGCCCCTGAAATTTTCATCCACCGCAGACCCGTCTGCTCGCTGATGCCATCGAGCTTCCTCGATAAACGACCCACCTCCACTCGCAACTGACCGACTACGGAGACAAGATCCTGCAAAAAACCCTTGATTGGCTCCGCCAAGTCGGCAGGCAGACGCTGCCCCCAGGACTCCTCTTTCCCCAGTGCTAACACTGGAACCGACGTAGCCGACTGTGCGAACTGTACACGAAAACGCTCTACCTCAGCTTCATCGATTTTCTCAAGCGAGAAACTCAGTTGATCTTCCACCCGGAAATAGGCTCGTCGATTAAAAACCTTCGGCGCTTCCACACGTAACCGAAGCTGCCGTCCTTGGCTCAAAATCTGCTCGACCTGCCCCTCATAAACCACACACTTCGTCTCTTGCTCGATCAGCAATTTTATATACACTTGCGGTCGAATCGATCGCGCGATGTCGTTGATCTCGACCACGACCAACTCTTCGGAAAATTCCCGAATCACGCAAGGAACTGGGACTCCGAAGCCGCAATCTTGAAATTCGATAGATGCCTGCCCGACGGTCATCTTGTTGTCGATATCATCCATGTGCTCGAAATCCCAAGGTATGGATTGTTGAACGCTTACCACACCATCCTGACAGGTAATGTCATGTCAGCCGTTCCGCTGGCGGCACTTCACTGAGCTCTTCGCGCAGAACCTCGAGCGGCTTTTTCCAACGATCGATCAGTTCTAACAATTCGTATTCTAAAATATCAGCAACCAATATCCAGTCGTTCTTCTGTTGCGCCTCCAGCATATCTCCCAAACGACTCTTGAGATTCGTCTCAATCTGCGACAACGGATACCCTTCGACGATCAACTGCTGGTAGGCGGTGGGATTGGTCAACTCAATGGCCCGCAATAGTTCGCAGAACCAACTTAAGAGCTCTAACGCACTACCATACAGTTTGAGCCCCTCGGCCTCTTTCCCCCAACGCAAATTGTCGGCTGCTGCTTGGATAATTTCTCGCAGATGCGGAAGAATCGTGACGCTGTCTTTAATACCCCGTTCAATCAAAGCTGAAGATGATATCGTTTCAACGATAATCGACGCGAATCTCTCTGGCGACTCCAGCCGCAGATTTCGCTCCTCTTCCTCAGCAATCTCCTGTCCGTCGAGCTTCAAGCTGATGATCACGTCACCGCGTGGTTCGATCTCTTGATAAATCTTGTCAAAAACTTCCCCCAGGTTCGCTGCCAGCGAAAAATCGAGCGGTTGCTGATTAATCTGTACTTGCATTCAACCGGTCTCCTGATGCGCGCTAAGAAAAAGCCTATCGGCCAAACCGGCCAACCAATTCTTTCTGCTTCTGAAGATTTTGCTCAACACCCACCACTATTTCATTTGCGATTTCGTGCGTGGGGTCTGCATCAAGCACGATTTGTAATTGTTCGCGCGCTTTCTCCAGATTTCGCCTTTGAACACAGATCCCCGCCAGTCCGATGCGTATGTCGTGATCGTCAGGTCGGCGTTGCAAGAACTGCTCAAGGGCGATCTCCGCTTCTGCCAGTCGCCCCACTTGTGCGGCGATCTGAGTCACGTAAAATATCGCAACCTCATTCGTCGGGTTGTAATTCAACGCCTCTAACCAATGATCGAATGCTTCTTCGAATCGCTGCTCAACCGTAAGCACCAATGCTTTGCCCGCATGCGCGCGATCACTCTGTCGGTCATACTCGAGGGCCAAATCAAAATAAGCACGCGCGCTCTCCGGCCGATCACGCAAAATCGACAGGATACCCAGACCGGAGTAGGAGCGTGATTGCATCGAATCGATTTCAATCGCCGATCGATAACTTCGCTCCGCATCTTCTAGGTTGTTGAGTTGGGTCAAGCAATCTCCGAGAAGCGTTAGGGCGATCCCAGAGGCACCCCCTAGCGCAATCAAGTGGGTCAGTTCTTCGGCCGCCAAAGCGTAACATTTTTCCGCCATCAACATCTTCGCCCGTTCAATCTGCTCGGCAAATCGATTGGGATCGACAGACTCGGCAGTCATCAGAGTTGTCTGACGCATCATGCTCCTCACTCCTCAACGGTTGTGGTCCGGAGATCTGCTCTTTGTTTTTTTTGTCGCACGACATAGCTAGAGCAACGGATATGCCACGCAACCGCCTCCACTCTTCTTCATGATATCAATAGGTTAAACATCTAGGCCGCGAGGGCATCATGGCAATTTTGACATCGCTCCAAGCATTCGCTTAGGCAAAAATTTCCGCATCGGACGGCTTAAGGTTGATCAAGACAAAGCGGCGGTGGTACGTTCCTTCCTAACCCGTTGACCTCTACTAATCGACCCCTGTATGACTGCTTCCAATTGGTCACTGCTCCATCGGATCGATCCCCAGTTAGCAATCCAGTTGTCTGAACGCAGCACCGACGATACCGTTTCCCTGTTCAAAGCGAGCCATGGACCCCTTTCAGCACGAATCAACATCATGGGTTCGTCGATTTCCGTCCACTCCGCCGTCGATCCGATTCGAGAGGCGGCATCAATCGCTTCTTCCCGACCCTTACAATCTGCATCGAGGGTCGTCCTGCTCGGGGTCGGCCTCGGTTACCTGGCATTGGCCTTGGTCCAACGGCTGCGACCCGATCAAGTTTTGATCTTGATCGAACCCAATCTTGACCTGTTTCGCGCCGCGCTAACCATGGTGGATCTCTCGACGGTGCTCCAACACGCCGCTTTGCATTTATGGGTTGGATTATCTGCGCCCCGTTTGTCGGCTGAGGTCGCGAAGATATCTGCAACTAATCGCTCGAATTCGGCAACTGAAGTCTTTGTCGCTCCCTATGCCAAGCAGCTTTACGACGAACCAATCCATCATGCAATCACACACCTGAGTCAGCCGTCCATTACCCCTAGGCATAAGGCCGAGGGTTACCCCAAGTTTCGTAGCCCTGAAGCACGTGTATTGCTGCTGGATAGCGATTACTTCTTGCTCCGTGAGACAACCCATGCCTTCGCAGCTGAAGGCCATCGTCTGGAAAAGATCATCATCGGGCGCGACAACTGTCGACCCGCGTTTATCGACGAACTCTTGCAGACCCTCCGCGACAAACGCCCCGATTTCATCCTCACCTTTAATCACCTCGGATTTGACGAAACAGGGCGCCTGACCGACCTGCTAGAAAAACTCAAAATTCCGTTAGCTGTTTGGTACGTCGATAGTCCCTCGCTAATCCTCCGCACTTTTCAAAAAAATGAATCTGCCTGGACGGTCCTTTTTCTCTGGGACCGCAGCTATGAAGCCGAAATGCGTCGCTTTGGCTTCGATCATGTCTACTGGTTGCCTCTCGCAACCGACCCTACGACCTTCTCGACCCTCAACGCTGACTGCCGAGAACGTTATCGGCTCGGTTTTGTCGGCGATTCGCTTGTGGAAAAGACGATCTGCAATCACCAGCGCCTCAATCTTGCGACATCAGACCAACATCTGATCACTCAGGGCGTCGAGCTCGTCTTGGCCCATCCCCGAAGTTCGATTTCTGAGCTAAACAACCGCATCGCACCGATACTTGGGCAACTTCCCGTTGGCACTGATCATTTCGACGCTTTGGCAGCGATCATCTGGGCCGCAACACAAAACTACCGCCAACAGATCCTGTCAATAGCCATCCCGTATGGGTTGCATATTTTCGGTGATGACGGGTGGAAAAACCTTTTCCCATCGGCAGACATCAATCTGCATCCGCGTGTCTCTTATTACGACGAACTTCCCGACATCTACCGCCACACCGCCATCAACCTCAATGCGACCTCGTACCAGATGGCGGAGGCGGTTAATCAACGCGTATTCGATGTTGCCGCAGCCGGGGCTTTTTTGTTAACCGACTATCAGCCTGATTTGGAAGACCTTTTTGAGATCGGCCAAGAGATCGTGACCTACCGTAACGGCAGTGAGCTTGATCAGCTGATCCCGTATTATCTCGAGAATCAGGCGGAGCGGGAAACCATTGCTGCCTGCGGTCGGCGACATATTCTGGCGAAGCATACCTATCGCCATCGTATTCAGGTCATGATCAATATCATGCGGCGTCATTTTTCCTAGCCTTCTAACCCCGAACGAGACCTCCAAACAGGGAGAATCTGAGATGAAAATTAGCATCATCGGAACCGGATATGTTGGGCTGACTACCGGAGCAACATTTGCCGAACTGGGTCATCATGTCGTCTGTGTCGACAACAATACGGAGAAAATCGCCTCGCTGAAGAGTGGTAAAATACCGATCTATGAGCCAGGGCTGGAACAACTCGTGTTGACGAATTGCAACGAGGGGCGGCTCTCGTTTTCCACCGAAATTTCAGACGGTGTTGAGCATGGAGAAGTAATCTTTGTCGCAGTCGCCACACCGCCCCGACCTGATGGGTCAGCTGATCTTTCGGCGATCGAAAATGTTTCGGTGCAGATCGGCAAATGCATGACCGATTACCGGCTGATCGTTGAAAAATCAACGGTGCCGGTGAATACCGGGAATCGGATGATGAAGATTCTCTCTGAAGCCGTACGCCCCGGTATCGAATTCGATGTCGCCTCGAATCCCGAGTTCTTGCGCGAGGGATCCGCACTGACCGACGCCTTTCATCCCGACCGCGTCGTGATCGGCGTCACGTCTGATCGCGCGCGGTCGATTCTCGTCAGTCTCTACGAACCGCTCAATGCACCCATTTTGATTACGGATATCAACTCAGCTGAACTGATCAAACATACATCCAATGCTTTCCTGGCGATGAAGATCTCGTTTATTAACGCGGTGGCCCTGATCTGTGAAAAGACAGGGGCCGATATCATCAAGGTGGCCAAGGGAGCTGGCCTTGATAAGCGTATCGGCGAATTATTTCTCAATGCCGGCATCGGTTTCGGGGGCTCCTGTTTCCCGAAAGATGTTGCCGCGTTTATCCATCTTGCCGAGAAAGCGGGCTACGATTTTCGACTCTTGCGCGAAGTCGCCGCCATCAATTCTCGGCAAAAGCTGATCGTTGTTCACAAGCTAAAACGACTATTAGGGAATCTCTCAGGAAAGACGATTACCATCCTTGGCCTCGCATTTAAGCCCAACACAGACGATATTCGCTCCTCACCCGCATTAGATATTATTCCGGCACTTCGTCAGGAAGGAGCTCAAATTCGCGCCCACGACCCAAAGGCGCTCCACAACATGAAACAGCTGTTACCCGATATCGATTACAGAGCCGATCCCTACGAAGCCGTAACGGGTGCAGATGCGGTGGCGATCTTGACCGAATGGCCGGACTACAAGAATCTCGATATCCTACAAGTAAAAAAACTGATGGCGAAGCCAGTCCTTGTTGATGGGCGAAATCTTTTCTCACCGCAACGTCTTCGACAGATCGGATTCGCCTATGATGGCGTTGGGCGTGGCAACCCACTTTCAGAAGAGCATATCTAGCATAACGCGTTCTGAATGATGGACAGTTTTGATTGAACGTGCAGGGAGACATGATCGATCTTTCGAAAAAGATCTTGCTCAGCCCGAAAAAGTTCTTCCGCGCTGGATCCGTAGTTGATGACGTGTGAAAGGCGCTGCAGTTCGGCTTGAACAAAAAGCCCGAGGAAATCAAGCGCGCGGAGATTGCACTGAACTGCGGATTCCAGTCTAGCCCAGGCATCATCGCCATTTTCCGTCCCAACCGCCGCGGATAAGGTCTCTCGAAGGAGGCTGATCTGCGCGATCGACTCCTTGA
>Ga0247727_10014587_pt1 | contig 13029 bp, 8 predicted proteins | sample WisWelCaveWW1625_FD_202498 | JGI IMG/M metagenome (GOLD analysis project Ga0247727, IMG submission 202498) | Biofilm microbial communities from Wishing Well Cave, Virginia, United States - WW16-25 | ecosystem: Environmental > Aquatic > Deep subsurface > Groundwater > Cave microbial mat | place...
GTTGAAGCGGGCCACGCGGGTGAGATCTCCGACGCTTTTCGGGATTCCCGGGCTGTCCGGAACCCCATGGGTCATGGCGCCGGACCCCGCCCGCACCAGCAGGCCGTCCGAATGGCCGTGATAGCAGCCCGCGAACTTCACGATCGCGTCGCGCCCGGTGGCGGCCCTGGCCAGCCGGAGGGCACTCATCGTCGCTTCGGTGCCGCTGCTGACACAGCGCACGCGCTCGATCGACGGAAAGCGTGCGCAGATGCGCTCGGCGAACTCCACTTCGCGCGCGGTGGCGGCTCCAAAACTCGTGCCGAGGCGCGCGCTTTCGATCACCGCGTCAAGTACTTGCGGCGGCGCATGGCCGGCAATCATCGGACCCCAGGACCCGATGTAGTCGATGTACTCCCGCCCCTCGACATCGCGAACGCGACATCCGCGCGCCGATGCAATGAACCGCGGGGAACCACCGACCGCGGACCACGCTCGCACCGGCGAGTTCACTCCGCCGGGGATGACCCGTCGCGCGCGTGCGAACAACGTTTCGGATGTTTGCCCAGTGGTCTTCGTCACCGTGCGTGAACCTTCGTGCACTCGACTCGAGATCATCGGAAAGCGTTGAGCGAACTCGCGTTATCTCGCGACGTTAGAAATTTGTGAAACGAAACTCTTGCAACGCGTCACTCGAAACACTACACACCGCGCGTCGACGCACCTCGCAGAATGACCACTCGCGAACCACGTGCGAGCTTCTGCGGCGCGAACGCTGGGTGATCGGCGGACGAGAAACGGCAAGTTTCATGGTTGCGTCCCGTGGCTATCCACAGGGGTGGACAAGGCTGTTGGCAAGTATTGGGGTCGGTTTTGGTCGTTGCTTCTCGCACTCAGCTCGAAGACCTTTGGAACCGCGCAGTTAGCTCGCTGCGCCAGCGGCTCGACCGCGACGAGTTCGACAGCTGGATCCGGCCCCTCGTGCCAGTGTCTCTCAGCAGTGAGACACTCGAGATCTCCGTCCCCAACAAGCTCTTCGCGTCCTGGCTCGAGGAGAATTACCTGGATCTTCTCGCGGGCGCGTGGGTCGAAGCCCACGGGCACGAAACCAGTTTCACTTTCACGTGGAACGGCGCGGGAGTTCAGGGAGAGCTCTTCCACGAGTTCAAAAGTGATCACGCCAAGCGCGTGCCCGCCCGCCGGCATGCGAACCCCAGCGGGCTGATCGAACGCTACGACTTCGAGAACTTCATCGTCGGGCCGAGCAATCAGTTTGCCAGAGCGGCCGCGATGGCCGTGGCGCAGCAACCGGGCAGCCTCTACAACCCGTTCTTCCTCTACGGCGGAGTCGGTCTCGGCAAGACGCACCTCGCCAATGCCATCGGGCATTCCGTTCAGCGCGGCGACCCGGAAGCCCGCGTGGTGTTCCTGTCGGCCGACACCTTCACGAGCCAGCTGATCGAAGCGATCGCCCGCAACAAGGCGGCCGCTCTCAAGAACCGCATGAGGCGCGTCGACGTGCTGATCATCGACGACGTGCAATTCCTTGCAGGGCGCGAACGAACGCAGGAGGAGTTCTTCCATATCTTCAATGCGCTCTACGAGGGCGGCCGCCAGATCATTCTCACCAGTGACAAGTTCCCCAACGAGATCCCGGGCGTCGAGGAAAGGCTCTGCAACCGCTTCGGCTGGGGCCTGGTGGCCGACATCCAGATTCCCGACATGGAGACCCGCGTGGCGATTCTCGAGCGCAAGGCCCGCGCAGAAGGGGTGGAGCTGAGCATGGAGGTCGCGTCGACGATCGCGCGCTCCGTGGACTCGAACATCCGCGATCTAGAAGGGGCTTTGACGCGCATCAGTGCTCACGCGTCGCTGAGCGGCCGCACCATCGATCGCGGACTGGCGGAAGAATTGCTTGGCAAGGGACGTTCGAACGGCCAGCTGCCGGTCGTCGTCAGCCTGGACGACGTCGAGAAGGAAGTCGCCAGTCATTACGGGCTGCGGGTCGGGGATCTGCGCGCGCGCCGGCGCACCAAGAAGATCGCGGAGGCACGCCAGGTTGCGATGTACCTGATGCGCCAAAAAGCCGGTGCCTCGTATCCGGTGATCGGCGCACATCTGGGCGGCCGCGATCACTCGACTGTCATCCACGCCTTCCAGTCGATCGAGCGCCGCCGCAAGGAAGACTCGCGCATGCGCCTGACGCTCGAAGCCGTCTCGAAACGCTTTGGCACGCACTAGTTCCGACCGTGCCGGAAACAGTGCGCCAGTGCGCGGAACCCGTGTGTGGACAAACTGCGCGGGGGTCTGTTCGCTCGGGCGTGCGCGGCTGGCTTCACAAGCGCCGGGGCAAGGGCTATGCACCGTCCGGTCGAAAATCCACACAGGGCCCCTGCGGAAATTTTTCTTGGACCGGCACCTACTTGAGTCACCTATCCCCGGAAAGATCGGTGCTTCATAACAACAAGAATACAAATTCCATTATTGAAGGCCGGCCACGGAGCGAGCGACTAGCATGAACATCACCGTCGGAACCGAGGACTTCCTGCGGATTCTCGGGCGCACCCAGGGTGTGGTCGACCGCCGTCATTCGATGGCCATCCTGACAAACCTCGTGATCGAAGCCGGCAGCAGCGAGATCTCCGTGATCGCCACCGATCTGGAAGTGAGCCTGCGCCAGAGCCTGGCGGCGAGGGTCAGCGAACCCGGCAATGCCGCACTGTCGGCTCGCAAACTCTTCGAGATCATTCGGGAATCCACCTCTCCGGAGGTCACGGTCCGCAGCCTCGAGAATCACTGGGTGTCGGTTTCCTACGGGCGCTCGAATTTCCGCCTGATGGGCATCGACGCATCAGAACATCCAGGAATGCCCGCCTCCGCTCAGGCGGCCGACGGAGCGTCTTTCGAGCTCGACGCTGCCGAGTTGTCGGAGTTGATCGAGAAGACGCTGTTTGCGGTGTCGCACGACGACACGCGCTCGAATCTGGCCGGCGTGCACCTGGACGCCGGATCGAAGAAGGGTTTCATCCGGCTGGTTGCGACCGACGGACATCGCCTCGCCGTGGTCGATCGCAAGGCCAAGGGCAACCCACCCAAAGAGGGAGTCATTCTTCCGCGCAAAGGCCTGTCCGAGGTGCTCAAGGTGCTGCCGGAGATCACCGGGACCGTCGTCGTGAGGCTGGCCGGCAACGAAGCGATCATCGAGCTTCCCGGCTGCACGCTCAGCATGCGCCTGGTCGAGGGCACCTTTCCCGACTACAAACAGGTGGTTCCCAAGGACAGCCCGAACACGCTGCAGCTCGACCGCGATGCCTTCCTGCAGACGGTGCGCCGCGTGTCCTTGCTGTCGAGCGAGAAGGCACGAGGCATTCGCCTGGGCCTTTCCTCGGGACGGCTCGAGATCAGTGCCAACAATCCCGATCTCGGAGAAGCCAGTGAAGATCTCGAAGTCGAGTACGGCGGACCGGACCTCGAGATCGGCTTCAATGCCCGCTACATCCTCGACGTGCTGCAGGTCTTTCCCGAGGGCTCCAAGGTCGAAATGGGGCTCGGAGACCAGCTCAGTCCGGGTGTCATCAAGGGCTCCGACGCAGGTTATTCCTACGTTGTCATGCCGATGCGGATCTGATTCGGCTATAAACCCGTAACTACCCGGAATTCCTAAGTGAATTCCAGATCCGAAAGCACTGCGGAAACTTTACTTTCCGGCCATCGCCTGATACTCGAAGCAGGTTATCCCGGGCGCCGCGCGCTCTCATGCGAAGGCTGCCGCGAAAAGCTCCCGGCAAACCCCATCGGATCATCGGAAATGTCAGAGCAGCCACCCGAGCAGCGACCGGAAACCGCCCGAACTTCGGCCTCCACGGACTACGGAGCCGACTCGATCAAGGTCCTCGAGGGCCTCGAGGCGGTGCGCAAGCGCCCCGGCATGTACATCGGTGACACCGGTACGCGCGGGCTTCATCACCTGGTCTTCGAGGTCGTCGACAATTCGATCGACGAAGCGCTCGCCGGTCACTGCAACACGATCGATGTGGAAATCCACGTCGACAACAGCGTGACGGTGGTCGACAACGGCCGCGGCATTCCGGTCGAGCTGCATACGACCGAAGGCGTGTCGGCTGCCGAGGTCGTACTGACCAAACTTCACGCCGGCGGTAAGTTCGACAAGAAGTCGTATATCGTCTCCGGCGGTCTTCACGGCGTTGGTGTATCGGTGGTCAACGCGTTGTCGGTCTGGCTCGACGTCGAGATCCGGCGTGACGGCAAGGTCTACCAGCAGCACTACGACATCGGCGTGCCCAAGCATCCGCTCGCCGAGGTGGGCACGACGACCAAGCGCGGCACCACCGTCCACTTCTTGCCGAACGCGGACATCTTCGAAGTCAGCGAGTTCAGCTTCGACCTGCTCGCGAGTCGCCTGCGCGAGCTGGCCTTCCTGAACCGCGGCGTTCGCGTCACCCTCGAGGACGAGCGCGAAGCTGGCGGGAAAAAGCAGGAATTCTACTACGAGGGAGGCATCGTCTCCTTCGTCGATCACCTCAGCCAGAAGAAGCAGCCGATCCACAACAAGGTCATCTACCTGTCGGGTAGGAAGTCCGGGATCGAGATCGAGATGGCGATGCAGTGGAACTCCGGCTACGCGGAGAACGTCTACACCTTCGCGAACAACATCAATACGATCGAGGGCGGCACTCACCTTTCCGGCCTGCGGTCGGCGCTGACTCGTACGATCAACAACTACGGCACCGGCAACAACCTCATCAAGAAGGCGGAGGAGGCGATCGAAGGCGACGATTGCCGCGAAGGCCTGACCGCAGTGCTGTCGGTGAAGGTTCCGGAACCGCAGTTCGAAGGCCAGACCAAGACCAAGCTCGGCAACAGCGAGATCAAGGGACTCGTCGAGGCGCTCGTCAACGAAAGTCTCAGTACCTACTTCGAAGAGCATCCGGGCGATGCGAGACGAATCGTTACGAAGGCCCTCGATGCGGCGCGCGCGCGCATCGCTGCACGCAAGGCGCGCGATCTGACGCGCCGCAAAGGCGCACTGGACGGCCTGTCGCTGCCCGGCAAACTCGCCGACTGCCAGGAGCGCGACGCGAGTCGCAGCGAGCTCTACATCGTCGAGGGCGATTCGGCCGGCGGCTCGGCCAAGCAGGGCCGCGACCGGCGTTTCCAGGCGATTCTGCCGCTGCGCGGCAAGATCCTGAACGTCTGGCGTGCGCGCTTCGACCGCACGGTTTCGTCCGACGAGATCCGCGTGCTGATCACGGCGCTCGGCATGGGAATCGGTGACGGCGAGGGCGACAAGAGTCTCGACAAGCTGCGCTACCACACGATCGTGATCATGACCGACGCGGACGTCGATGGCTCGCACATCCGAACGCTGCTGCTCACGTTCTTCTACCGGCACTTCCGCGAGCTGATCGAGAACGGCCATATCTACATCGCGCAGCCACCGCTGTTCCGCTTCCGGCGCGGCAAGAGCGAGCGCTATCTCAAGGATGAGTCCGCCCTGGCCGCGCACCTGGTCGATCTCGGAGTCGAGGACGTCAAGGTCAAATCGAAAGGGGCACAACGCAGCGTCGCCGGCGATCAGCTCAAGAAGGTTCTCAAGGAGCTCGCCGAGATCGACCGCCTCCTCGATCTGCTCGAGAAGAAGCGCAAGAACCGCCAGATCACGACCGCGCTCGCTTCGTGCACCGAGATCGCCGCCGACGTGCTGGCAAAGCACGATCCCCTGCGCGAAGTGATGGCCCGGCTCACGGCGCAGATCGTCGCGCAGCATCCCGAGCTCGATCCGGTGCGCATCGAGTTCTCCGAAGACGCCGAGCACAGCTGCGAGAAGGTCTCGATCGTCTGCCGCGTCGGCGGCACCAACGTGCGCACCGAAGTTGACCGCACCTTCCTCGAGACTCCGGAGTTCCTGCGGCTGCGCCGGCTGCTCACCGGGATTTCCGGCATCGGCCAGGCGCCCTACGTCGTCAATTTCGGCAAGACCGAGCAGGAGGTCGCGAGCCTCGGCGAGCTGCACTCCTGCATCATGGCCAACGCGCGCAAGGGTACCGACATCCAGCGCTACAAAGGCCTCGGCGAGATGAACCCCGAACAGCTCTGGGCGACCACGATGGATCCCGACACACGCACGCTTCTGCAGGTGCGCGTCGACGACGCGGTGGCCGCCGAGGACATGTTCGACCGGCTCATGGGCGACGTGGTCGAAGGACGCCGCCGCTTTATCGAAGACAACGCGCTCAACGTACGCAACCTGGACGTCTGAGCCCGATGGCCCCCGCCGGCAAGAATCCCACCGTTCCCGTCGATATCGAGAACGAGATGCGTACGTCCTACCTGGACTACGCGATGAGCGTCATCGTCGGGCGCGCGCTGCCCGACGCGCGCGACGGCCTCAAGCCGGTGCACCGGCGCGTGCTGTACGCGATGCAGGAGCTCGGCAACGAATGGAACAAGGCGCCGAAGAAGTCTGCGCGAGTCGTCGGAGACGTGATCGGCAAGTTCCACCCGCACGGTGATTCGGCGGTCTACGACACGATCGTACGAATGGCCCAGGACTTCTCGATGCGCTACCCGCTCATCAACGGCCAGGGCAATTTCGGCTCGATCGACGGCGATCCGCCGGCCGCGATGCGCTACACCGAAGTGAGGCTCGCGCGCATTGCCAGCGAGATGCTCGACGACATCGACAAGGAAACGGTCGATTTCGTTCCGAACTACGACGAGACGACGGTCGAGCCGGCGGTGATGCCGAGCCGGCTGCCCAACCTGCTCGTCAACGGCTCGACCGGAATCGCGGTGGGAATGGCGACGAACATCCCGCCGCACAACCTGCGGGAGATCTGCGATGCGCTGCTCGCGCTGATTGCCGATCCGCAGATCAAGATCGAAAAGCTGATCCGCATCGTGACCGGGCCCGACTTTCCGACCGGCGGCATCATCTACGGTCGCCAGCCGATCGTCGACGCGTACAAGACCGGCCGCGGCATTCTGACCGTGCGCGCGCAGGCGATCACCGAGACCGAGGAGCGCACCGGACGCAGCAAGATCGTCGTCACCGAGATTCCCTACCAGGTGAACAAGACGCGCCTGATCGAGAAGATCGCGGAGCTCGTCAACGAGAAGAAACTCGACGGCGTTTCCGATCTGCGCGACGAGTCCGACCGCGACGGGATGCGCATCGTCATCGAGCTCAAGCGCGATGCGATGCCGCTGGTGGTGTTGAACAATCTCTACAAGCACACGCCGATGCAGGAGTCCTTCGGCATCATCCTGCTGGCGCTGGTGGGCGGACGACCGCGCCTGCTGAACCTCAAGGACCTGCTCGCGGAGTTCCTGCTCCACCGCCAGGACATCGTCACGCGCGCGACCGGCTTCGATCTGCGCAAGGCGGAGGCCCGGCTTCACCTGCTCGACGGCCTCAAGATCGCGCTCGACAACCTCGACGCGGTCATCAAGCTGATCCGCGAATCGACGGACGCTCCGACCGCGAAAGACGGCCTGATGACGCGCTTCGGGCTGAGCGAGATCCAGGCCCAGGCGATCCTCGACATGCGCCTGCAGCGCCTGACCGGGCTCGAGCGCGACAAGATCCTGCAGGAACACGCCGAAACCGTGAAGACGATCGAGCGCCTGCGCAAGATCCTGTCCGACGACAAGGAAGTGCTGAAGATCATCGCCGACGAGCTGCACGCCCTGAAGAAGCAGTACGGCGACGATCGGCGCACGCAGATCGTCGATGCCTCGGGCGAGATCTCGATCGAAGACATGATCGTCGAAGAGGAGATGGTCGTGACCGTCTCCCACGAGGGTTACATCAAGCGCAATCCGGTCACGCTGTACCGGCAGCAGCGGCGCGGCGGCAAGGGCAAGGTCGGCGCGGCGACCAAGGGCGAAGACTTCATCGCCCAGATGTTCACCGCCTCCACGCACGACCACATCCTGTTCTTCACGAACCGGGGCCGCGTGTACTGGAAGAAGGTCCACGAAGTGCCGCAGGCCGGTCGCGCGGCGCGCGGCAAGGCCATCGTGAACCTGCTGCAGCTCGGGCCAGGCGAGAAGCTGTCGGCGTATCTGCCGGTGCGCGAGTTCCGCGAGGACGCCTACGTGCTGTTCGCGACCGCGCGCGGGATCGTCAAGAAGACGCCGCTGCTCGAATACTCGCGGCCGCGCCCCAGCGGGATCATCGCGATCAACCTGACGGATGGCGACGAGTTGATCGCCGTCCGGGTAACCTCGGGAAGCGACCAGATCGCGCTGGCGACGCGCAGCGCCCAGCTCGTCCGCTTCAAGGAGGAGGCCGTTCGCGCGATGGGCCGCGGAGCGGGCGGAGTACGCGGCTGCAACGTCGGAGACGACGACCGGGTAGTTGCGATGGAGGTCGTACGACCGGGGGCGACGCTGCTCACCGTCTCGGCGACCGGGTTCGGCAAGAGGAGCCCGATCGACGACTACCGTCTGACGGGTCGTGGGACGATGGGCGTCAAGACCATGAAGCTGACAGGCGAGACGGGTGCGGTCGTCGGCGTGCTTCAGATCCTCAGCGAGGACGACGAAGTCATGATCGTCACGAACCAGGGCAAGATGATCCGGATCGACATGGAGGCCGTGCGGGTAAAGACGCGCAACACGCAGGGAGTTCGACTGGTGCGGATGGATTCCGATTCCAGTGAACACGTCGTGTCGGTGGCTCCGGTGGTCGAGAAGGAAGCGAACGGAGACGAAGAGTGACCGCGCGATGAGCGCCAGGGTCGCGGTCATCGGAGCGGGCAGCTGGGGCACGGCTCTGGCCGGCCTGCTGGCTGGCAAAGACTACGGCGTGCTGCTGTGGTCACGCGGCGCCGAGGTCGCGGCTTCGATCAACGGAATCAGGGAAAACCGCGCCTACCTTCCCGGCGTCGCGCTTCCTGCCGGGCTGCGCGCAACGACGGATCTTCACGAAGCCCTCGACCAGGCCGAACTGGTCGTGGCGGTGGTGCCGTCGCACGCGATGCGCGAGACGATGGATCGCGCTGCGCGCGTAATGCGTTCCGATGCGCTTGTCGTCTCGGCGAGCAAAGGCATCGAAGACGACTCGCTGCTGACCATGCACGGAGTGATAGCCCAGGCCATCGGCGACGGAGCGCGGGTCGGCGCGCTTTCCGGACCGAGCTTCGCGGTGGAAGTCGCAAGCGGGCAGCCTGCTGTCGTCGTGGCGGCAGCGGATACGGATGGCACCGCCGAGCGGGTACAGCACTTCTTCCACGCACCGATGCTGCGCGTGTACCGCAGCACCGACGTCGTCGGCGTCGAGCTCGGCGGCGTGGTCAAGAACGTGATGGCAATTGCGACCGGCGTATCCGATGGCCTCGGCTACGGGCTCAACGCGCGCGCCGCGACGATTACCCGCGGCCTGGCCGAGATCATGAGACTGGCCATTTCGATGGGGGGCAGGCCCGAAACACTGTCGGGCCTGGCCGGCATCGGAGATCTGGTTCTCACCTGCACGGGCGACCTGTCGCGAAACCGTCAGGTCGGCCTGCGTCTCGGCCGCGGCGAGAACATCGATTCGATCCTCGGCAGCATGAGGATGGTGGCCGAGGGCGTCCGCAACACGAAAGCAGTGCTGAACCTGGCCAGGCGGCAGAACGTCGAGATGCCGATCGTCGAGTGCGCCTACAAGGTGCTCTACGAAGGGATGCCCCCGGGCCAGGCCCTCGAAGAGCTGTTCGGCCGAAGCCTCAAGCCCGAGTTCCCGTAGCCCCGGCGCCGGCGCTGCCGAGGTCGCGCAAGCCCCCCTGTGCGTTGACAATTCGTACCAGCGCTGACAGAAACGCCGCTTGCGGTTTGAAGACCGCGCATCCGCAAAGTGGTTGGACCGCTTCGGGTGAAGTGCCTGAGGATCGTCTACCGTGAAAAGAACCTATCAGCCCAGCAACCTCCGTCGTCGCCGCACCCATGGATTCCGGGCCCGAATGGCAACGCCGGGTGGCAGGCTGGTGCTGAAGAGGCGTCGGGCCAAGGGTCGCAAGCGTCTGTCCGTCGTGACGCCCGCCAAGCCCGCGCGCCGGTAGCACGGACCTTCGGCTGACAAGGGCGCGTCGCGTCAGGTCGCGTAGGGATTTCCTTCGAATCCAGCGCGACAGACGCGGCAAGGCGAGCCGCCATTTTCTGGTGCTCCAGAGCCCCGGGTCGACCAGCGAGACACGCCTCGGAATTACGGCGAGTCGCAAGGTCGGGGGAGCTGTCGAGCGGAACCGGGCAAAGCGGCTCGTGCGTGAATTTTTTCGACTGCATCGTGCAAAGTTGCAGCCAGGCTCCGACATCGTCGTGATCGTGAGAGCCGGCGCGGACAGATTGAGCTTTGAGCATGCGGAATCGGAGTTGGGCAGCATACTTCTCGGGGACGCCCATGGCCGTATCGGGCCAGGCCTTCGGCCGGATCAGGATTGAACCGTTGAGCGCCATACTCGCCGCGCTCTCCGGCTTTCTGACGGCGACCCTGCTGGGCGCGATCGCGCTGTACCGCGGCTGGATTTCTCCGCTGCTGGGCCCCAAGTGCCGCTTCCATCCGACCTGCTCGAGCTATGCCGCGGAAGCGATCGTCCGTCATGGACCGTTTCTCGGCACCGTGCGTGCTCTCGGGCGAATTGCCCGATGCCATCCACTGGCGGATGGCGGCTACGACCCGGTCGCCTAGCGGAACGTCGCATCAGACGCTCCTCGGGCCGACGAACAGGATCCTGCTGCAGCCGCTGGAGGCGGCAGCGTGGAACGTAGACTAGCTCTGGCTCTTGCCCTGTCGCTCGGCATTCTCGTCGGGTTCCAGGTGCTCTTCCCACACCGGGCCCCTGCGCCGCGTCCCATGGACGTGAGCGCGCCGGCGTCCTCGGCTCTCGTCGACCCCGGTCAGCCTGTAGTCGCGCCCGCCGATTCGGTTCCTGTCGACCCGGGCCGCATCGTCGAAATCGCCAGCAGGCTGTTCCGCGCCCGCTTCGCGTCACAAGGCGGACGCCTGGTCGGCTTCGAGCTTTCCGAGTATCGCAAGGACCCGGCTCCCGGCGATGGTCCCTACGACCTCGTGCATGCCAACGGAGCCGCCCCGCTGGCGCTGGTCTGGAGAGCGGACAGCGGTTCCATCGTCGATGATCGTTCCGTCCTCTACGAGCTGACCACGACGTCGGAGCGCGCCATCGACAGTCCCGCCGTACTGACGATGCGCGGCCGCACGAGCAGCGGCGCGTCGATCACCAAGACGCTGACGCTCTCGCCCGACTCTTACCTGCTCGACCTCAGGATCGCGACGGAGGGACTTCCCTCCACGCCGTTGGCGATCGGATGGTCGCGCGCTGTGCTCGCCCCCAAGGCCATGGCCGCCGTCGAAGGCGCGGTCGGCTACTTCGACGCCAAGCTGCACACCTACGATGCCTCGACGCTGGAGGAACCCGAGGTGGTCGAGGGCGTCGCGTCGTGGGCAGGCTACGCCGAACACTACTTCCTGGCCGCCTTCGTTCCGGAGCAGCGCCAGCCGATGAAAATGGTCGCGTCGGCGGAGAAGGGCTCGAGTCATTCGACGCTGTGGACGACCGCGCCGGCCACCGCGCTCCACTACTCGCTGTACATCGGCCCGAAGAGCTTCCGGGATCTCGAGAAGGCCGGCGGCGACCTCGTGCAGGCCATCGATCTCGGCTGGTTCTGGTTCGTCGCCAAGCCGTTGCTGGTCGCGCTGCGCCTGATCCACTCGGTGGTCGGCAACTACGGCTGGGCGATCATCCTGCTGACGGTCGCGGTGCGGCTGCTGTTCTACCCCGTCAACAAGAAACAGATCGAAGCGATGAAGGGGATGCAGGCCATCCAGCCTGAGGTCAAGAAGCTCCAGGAGCGCTACCAAAACGACCGCGAGAAGATGAACGTGGAAATGATGGAGCTGTACCGGCGGCACAAGGTGAATCCGCTGTCCGGCTGCCTGCCGATGCTCGTGCAGCTCCCCGTTTTCATCGGACTGTACAACGTGCTGCTCCAGTCGATCGAGCTGCGCCATGCGCCTTTCATCGGCTGGATGCACGACCTCTCCCGGCCCGACCGGCTCGGATCGCTCGCGATCCCGTTCGTGGAGCCTTCGGGCATTCCGGTCATGACGCTCCTGATGGGCGCGAGCATGGTCCTGCAACAGATGATGACACCCAGCACGGCCGACCCCACGCAGCAACGGGTGATGATGATCATGCCGGTCATCTTCACGGTCATGTTCGTGAACTTCCCCGCGGGCCTGGTCCTTTACTGGCTGTCGAACAACGTTCTGTCGATCGCCCAGCAATGGCACTCGAATCGGCAGGCCAATTGAGAAACCCCATGGCGACCACCATCGAAGCTCAGGGACACACCGTCGACGAAGCGATCCAGATCGCGCTGAACCAGCTCGGCGTCAGCCGCGACAAGGTCGAGATCGACATCCTCCATCATCCACGCCGCGGCGTTCTCGGCATCGGCGCGCGCCGCGCCAAAGTGCGCGCGACGATTCGTGCCAGCGTGATGCTCGACGGCGAAGAGTTCGACATGTCGGGCGGAGAGTCGCTCGACGACAAGCCGCGGCGCCGGCGCCGGCGCGGCGGCCGCAACCGCGGCGAACGGCCGGTCGGCAGGCCCGAGCAGCCGAGAGAGCCTCAGAAGGAAGCCCGCCCGGAGCAGTCCGGTGGGCGGCCGGGCGGCGGCCGCCAGGGCGACAGGCGCGGAGAACAGCGTGGCGGCGAGGGCCGCGCGGAAGGAAACCGGCGGCGCGACGATCGTCGCGGCGGCGGCCAGGGGGACCAGCGCCGTACTGGCGACCAGCAGCGCAGTGGTCAGGCCCGCGCCGACGGGCAGCCCCGCGAGGGACGCTCCGATCAGCGCGCGGGCCAGCGCGGACGTCAGCAGCAGAACGAGCAGGGCGATCGCCGCGGGCGTGGCCGGCAGGGCGGACGGCACCAGGCAGCGGCGCCACCAGCCGGGGATGACGCCGGGGAGGAGACGATCAGGGCGTCGACCGAGCTGCAGCCGGCAAACGATACGAACGCTTCG
>Ga0247727_10014588_pt1 | contig 13027 bp, 10 predicted proteins | sample WisWelCaveWW1625_FD_202498 | JGI IMG/M metagenome (GOLD analysis project Ga0247727, IMG submission 202498) | Biofilm microbial communities from Wishing Well Cave, Virginia, United States - WW16-25 | ecosystem: Environmental > Aquatic > Deep subsurface > Groundwater > Cave microbial mat | place...
AGGTATCAGTACTGATAATTTTTCGGCCATGAGACTGCGCTGCCGGGTCGTGACATGCGATCCACGCGCTCCATTCTATCAGCCCTTCCGACTTTCTACGAATGACGTCCAGGTGTTAAAAGGCAGGGCGAAATTTTGAGGCCCTGCCAGACATCTTCGAAGATGAAAAAGTGGCGACATGACGTGTTGAATCCCTCATTGCGGACAGATCAGCGGCAGGTCAGGCGTTCTTCAGAATGAACATCGGGGTGGCGGATCCGCCGCCGGCCGAAACGTTAAGCAGTGCGACGCGGGACAGACGAACACCACAGCCTTCGATCCTTTCACCGTTCCAGACGTACGGATCCAGATCAAAGTAGCGTTCATCGAAATGCAGTTTGCCGTCTCTGATTGCAGGATACGTTTCTCTTGCGAGCGGAACTCGTTCCTGAACCACATACGATTCCGAAAGAGCGTGCTCCAGCGCCGATGACCACTCCGGTTCCGTGACTTCCCAACCCAGGACGACACCGCGTCCACCGTAATCACCGCCCGGCTTTAAAACCAGATGGTCGCGGTTTGACCCGATGAACGGGACCAGGTCAATTTCACGGTCGCCCACAGTAGTTTTACATTCACGCACGCGACGGGTCCATGGAATGTGTTGATCGATAGCCCGGCGTAGGCTGTCATCGAATAAATTAGAATGAACCGGGTCGGATAACAGCGCAAACAGATTTTTCCGAAAGGCCATCTGGACACTGAAACCGTTCGCCACGCAAACAGCACCGTCTCTTGCGGCCCTCACCAGTGCGTTTTCGGTCCCCATTCGTGAGAGCATCTCACCGACGACGAGTCGCTTGTATACCAGATCAATGGCAAAGTCCCCCAGGTTCAGGCGTCCGTTTTTGTATTCCAGATCACGCGGATCGCCGATTCGCACAGAACATCCCCGGCGTTCGAAGAATTCCTGAAAAAGCAGAAACTCGGGAGAAGTGGCAGTCTCCTTCCAATCAATGATTGCGATTGCGGGCAAGCCCTTACCGCCCCATTTGTGATAGGCGCGAACCAGAGCTTGAAACGCAATCGAACGAACGGGAACAGCAGTACAGGGAAATCGACGGCTGAATTCATCCAGAATGGGCATGGAGAAAAACAGTTCGCCAAGAGCGTCTCCGTAGCCGATTCCTCCCGGACTGTCGGCATTGTATTCGACAAAATGAAACGAACCGTCTTCTGCGAGAAAGCCGTCCAGTCTGGCGCTTACATCCGGTAGTCCGTATCCTGTCGGCACGTGAAGGATGGCTTCTTCAGCCGGCGATAGATCCATTTGTTTGCGCAGCTCATCATCTGAAAGCAGCTTTCGGCAAAGCACGGCGATACCGTTCATCACCAGAGTGGAGGCGTTCTTTACGTAGGAATACGTCTTTTCTTCGATGAAACAGGGACGCAACACGGAACAAACCGGACGTCCCGCAACGGAGAGTTTCTCATTTGCGGATCCCAGAATTTCCCCTGTGCTGTCGAGATGTTTCGTCTCAAGCAGCTCGTGATAATAGCGGATCGCATCCTGAATCATATTTGAATCAGTTTATCCCAGCGGGCGGCAGGCTTTTTCTTTGCTGCTTTCTTCGCACGGTCGATCAGAAGGTCTGCCATGTTGCGAACCACCCATGGGAAATAGGCTTCCGTTAAAGACGTAATATCAAAATCCGGTGCCGAGTTCATAAAATCGATGGCGTACGGAATGCCGCCACGCACTGCGAATTCAACTGTGTTCATGTCGTAGCCAAGAGCTTCATTGATGCGCACCGCGTCTGCTTGAATTCGGTCTCTCAATGCCGGCTCAAGCTCCTGTTCCACGTTGCTGTAGCGTTCAAAATGAGATTTCCGCGGATCCCAGTTCGTGATGAGCACGTTCTTTTTCCCGACACAGAGGCAACGCACGTATTGTTGCCATTGGATGAACTCCTGAAGCATCATGCAAAGCTGACCTGTCCGGTTGTAAACTTCGAGTAACTGATGAAGCGAATCAATACGATGTACGTCACGCCATCCGCCTCCCCAGTGCGGTTTCAGAATCGCCGGTAATCCCGTGTACTCGATAAGCGCATTCCAATCGAGCGGATGCTTCAAGTTTCGCAGACTTTCCGGAACGATGCTTTCCGGATACGCGCGCGAAGGAATGATGAGCGTTTTCGGAACTGCGATCCCCAGTTTTTCCACCAGCGCCGTGCCGAAAAACTTGTCGTCCGCAAGTCGCCAGAATGGATTGTTAATCACTTCTGTGCCGGACAATACCGACTTCTTTAGAAAAGCCTGATAAAAAACAACCTCATGCGAAATGCGATCGAGAATCACGTTGTATCCGGATGGATCATGGCTATTGACTTCACCGGTACTCACGTATTCCGCCGTAACTCCTGCATTGCGTGAATTGATCTCCTCAATCAACGCATCTGGAAACGATCGTTCCCGGCCCACCAGCAAACCGATTTTATACATTGCACAACTCCCGTCTTGATTGTTCTGCTATTTTACAGTTATATGATGGAAACGCATCTGCGGCATCTAAATTATTTTACATGTTGACCTGGTTTCTGATTATCTCCCGGAAAATCGGCACATAACGCTGGACTACACGCGGATCGGGTCTTCAATCAGTTTGGGAACCAGTTCCAAATCTTCAGGGAGCCATAGAGGCTCATTCGCTTTTGCCTTTGCGTTGAATCGCCACAACCGCGGAACTCTCTCCAGCCCAACGGGAAACACTTCCAGGACGCCGTCTTCGCAGATATGCAATCGCAAGAAATTTTTGTAATCCTGGATCCGCAAAGCCGAAAACGCCTCTTCGCTGTGTCTCCGAAAGAAAACCAGCGAAACCAGCAGATAAAGGCCCATAATGAACGAACCCAGTGCATAGCCTCCGGTCAATGCCAGGCCGAGACGCAGCCAGTAATTTAAGTTATTAGAGCTAAATAATTCGAACAATGGGAAGACAAACAGCGAAAGGCTCAGAGCCGCGAGAACATGACATAAAGCGTGTGTGCCTCCCGCGATCCATCTGTAAATCGTCTTATGCGTATCCGTAAACAGGATAAATACGCCGATCAACAAAGTGGTCCAGAGAAATCCTGCAGGCCGCTGAAGCAACTCGCCAAATGCCGAAAGCAGTCCGGGCAGGAATGAATCTGCCTGGCTTTTCAACGGAATCCAGGCTATGGGGAGATATCCCATCGCAGTGAGAACTCCAAAAAACGGATTGAGAAACGGAAAATACAGATTTCTCAAAGCCAGAAACCAGCTTGTTGATTGTGAAGGATATTCGCATTTACGCATAAAATTGATCTCATTCCGCGGGCTTCTGTAAGAAATTTTCTCTACATTGGGTCCGCGTGTGGACTTCAAGAAAGCGCCGCCGCCGCCGGAAATAATCATCTGAGTTCCGGACCCATCCGTTGCTTCGTGCCGCATATAAAAATGCAGGTCACCGGAAAGACGCAGCCGGATTTCCGCCCCGGTTGGGCGAATGATGTTGTTTTCCAGATAATCCAGATTGTTTTCCAGAAGCGGATCGTACGCCGTTCCGTAATACCAGTCGGGCTGCGCAATGCAAACAAGAACGCGGTCGCCGGCCTGCATCTGTTGCGCGACGTCCTTGAAATAGTGCAGTTGCGGCGCATCAATGTCGGATTCCAGTTGAATATCAACGCCGAGCAGCCACCAGTGTTGCGGAAGTTTTAGCGCAAAATAGCTGCGCTCCTGTCTGGTGCGCCACGCGCCAACCGCACGATCTTCCGTGAACACACGCATGAAACTGATCAGGCCGTCGTACCAGTCGTGATTTCCTGGAATGGCGAAAAGATCGGCAAAGTTCGTGCCTTCTACCGGATTAGAAGCAGCCCGGTACGGATGCTTGAAGCGGTTCTCGTATGCCGCCCTTCCGGCAACCGGATACACTTCGTCACCGCCCATCACAAGAATATCGGCCCTCGGTAAAGCCTGATCGTGATTCGACAGCTTTAAAGACGCCCGGGACAACAGAGACGCAATGGAATAGGTCGGATTCCATCCGTCTCCAATGTCCGAAACGTAATCGATCCAGATGTCCTTTTTGCCGCTGTAATCAAACGGTTCCGGCTGAGGATTTCTGAGAGCTTCAATGATGCGGTAGTCGGCGCGGGTCCCGAAAATCATTGACACCAGCACCTGCGCCGCCGTATTCACAAGCTGTCCGGGACTGAACCACCGGACCATCCCTTCCTGCTTTGCTCTTTCTTCAACTCTCATCTGTAGCAAAGAAAGTTTAACGCAAAGAGCGGAAGTCGCAAAGATTCTGGTTCCTTGCGACTTGATTCGCATTGCGCGGTTTTGCGGCGATTGAGTTTCATTTTGTCTGTAATGGAAGCCAGGCCGTAACCCATAAAATTGCGTCATTGCAGTACTGCATCTCAAAGCGTTGTATTTTGCCGCAAGATAGTCGTTGTGGAGTCAGTGGGAAGCGGAGTTGAACTCAGAATATCGAACAAGGAACTCAGAACGTTGAAGGAGGCGGATTGAGCGTTGAAGTATGATCGAGATTCGCATTGTTTTAGGAAGCAGGTCACTAAAGTTAAACATTCTTGCGCCGGGACCAGAAACGAAATAGACTGACGAACATTCGAGGAGGGTTGAGACAATGATACAGGTCACTGTGTTTTATCCTTATCAACCGGGCAAATCGTTTGACATGGAGTACTACGTCAACAGGCACATCCCAATGGTTAAAGAAAAACTTGGCGAAGCGTGCAAAAGCGCATCGGTGCTGAAAGGAGTCGCGTGCATTCCGCCGGGAACACCACCTGTTTATACGGCAATGACGCTGTTTACCTTCGAATCTATCGATACGTTCCGACAAGCGTTCAATCCGCATGCCGAAACCATTATGGCGGATAGAACCAATTACACCACGATCCAGCCGATCATTCAGATAGATGAAATAAAACTCTGAAGAAACGTCATCAGGCCGCATACAAGAGGAAGAGAATGAAATCATTTCAAAACGCAATTACGCTTATTTTTATCTCGCTCTCAGCAATCTCCTTTTCCGCTGAAAGCAAAAGTCCGGAGGCATCTTTATTCAAAGATCTTGCCTGGAGAGAAATCGGACCCTATCGCGGGGGTCGATCAGCGGCCGTTACGGGTGTTCGAACGCAACCACTTGTTTACTACTTCGGCGCTACAGGCGGAGGTGTATGGAAAACGCTGGACGCAGGCAACACGTGGCAGAACGTTTCGGATGGTTTTTTCGGAGGTTCGATCGGTGCGATTGCCGTTAGTGATTCGGATCCCAATGTAATTTACGTGGGCGGCGGCGAGAAAACTGTTCGTGGAAACGTATCACACGGAGACGGGATCTGGAAGTCGACCGACGCGGGCAAGACATGGAAGCATACAGGACTTGCAGATTCACGACACATCCCACGAATCCGGATCCATCCACAGAATCCCGATCTCGTATATGTTGCGGCGCTTGGTCATTTGTTTGGTCCGAACGATATGCGCGGAGTTTATCGCTCCAGAGACGGAGGGAAAAACTGGGAACGTATTCTGTTTGCGAATCGTGACGCTGGAGCTGTGGATCTGATTCTGGACCCTTCAAATGCGCGAATCGTTTACGCAACAACCTGGCGTGTCCGGCGCAAGCCCAATGCGCTTGAAAGCGGTGGCGAAGGCTCAGGGCTCTGGAAATCGACTGACGCTGGGGAAACATGGATCAATCTTTCTCACAACAAGGGTCTCCCGGAAGGTACGCTCGGAATCATCGGCACTACAGTGTCGGCATCCAATCCGGGCAATATTTACGCAATTATTGAGTCTGAAAAAGGGGGAGTTTTTCGTTCGCGAGACGGCGGAGAGACGTGGGAAAAAACAAATGAAGATCGCGCGTTGCGACAACGCGCCTGGTACTACACGCGAATCTATGCGGATCCAAAAGATGAAGACACAGTGTACGTACTGAATGTGCAGTTCCACCGGTCCAAAGATGGTGGGAAGTCGTTCGTAAAGATTTCGACACCGCACGGTGACAATCACGATCTATGGATATCCCCGGATGATCCGCTTCGCATGATTGAATCCAATGACGGCGGAGCGAATGTCAGCACAGACGGAGGGAAGAACTGGACACAACAAAACAATCAACCTACGGCGCAAATCTATCGTATTTCTACGGACAACGATTTTCCGTACCGGTTACTCGGCGGACAGCAGGATAACACAGCGTTGCGGATTCGCCATCGTTCGACTTTTGGCCCCGGCATCGGATTTCGTGATTGGGAACCTACAGCCGGCGGCGAAAGCGGGCACGTCGTGGCTCATCCGGAAAATCCTGATCTTGTATTCGGTGGATCCTACGGCGGCTATCTCACCATGGTGAATCACAAAACTGAAGAGTTCCGCGATGTAAACGCGTGGCCGGATAATCCGATGGGACACGGAGCAGAAGATTTTCGATATCGTTTTCAATGGAATTTTCCCATTTTCTTTTCGCCACACAAACCCTATGCGCTTTACGCTGCGGCCAACGTCTTGTTCCGTTCGACCAGTCTTGGAGCAAGCTGGGAGATCATCAGTCCGGATTTGACACGTAACGACAAATCTAAGCTGGGCCCATCCGGAGGGCCGATCACCAACGATAATACGGGCGTTGAATACTACGGAACGATATTTTCAGCTCTCGAATCACCGCATGAGCCGGGAGTTTTCTGGACCGGCTCGGATGACGGATTCATTCACCTGTCGCGCGATTCCGGGAAAACATGGACAAATGTCACGCCTAAAATCATGCCTCAATGGATTCAGATCAACAGTATCGAAGCCCATCCGATTGAAAAAGGCGGTCTGTATGTGGCAGCGACAATGTACAAATCCGATGACTTCCAACCATATCTTTATCGAACGACAGACTGGGGAAAGACATGGACTGCGATTACGACCGGAATTCCGAAAGATCATTTCACGCGAGTTGTCCGCGCTGATACAGTCCGCAGTGGTTTGCTCTATGCAGGAACAGAACGCGGTATTTACGTGTCGTTCAATGACGGCGCATCCTGGCAATCGTTGCAGGGCAAATTACCCGTTGTTCCCATTACAGACATAGCCGTACGCAACGAACAACTCATCGTCGCAACACAGGGACGCAGTATCTGGATTCTGGATGATCTGAACCCGCTTCGGGAAATGACTCCTCAAACCGGTACAGAAACTTTTCATCTATTTTCACCTCCGCCAACGATTCGTATTCCTTTTGCGGGATCCGCGCCGAATTTGAGGAACATGGGCAAAAATCCTCCTGCAGGTGTGACTGTGCAATTCCTGCTGACCGATGCAAAAGACGGTACCGCAATAAAACTCGAATTCCTCGCCGCCGATAACAAAGTACTGCGTACCTTTGAAGGAAAAGTGAAACCACGTGTTGAAAAACCGGAGCCAAAACCTGAAGGAGAAGTAAAGCCTGAAACAAAATCCGCTGCAGAAACTGCCCCGGCGGATGAAGAGAAAAAATCGAAAGAACCGGAGGAAGAAGAATCCGAAGAAAAGAAAGAAGAAGTGAAACTCGAACCGGTACCGGGCTGGAATCTCTTTTCCTGGGATCTGCGGCTCGAAAATGCAAAGAAATTCGACGGTCTTGTTCTGTGGAGTGAAGACGGATTGCTGGGACCGGTCATAGTTCCCGGCAAGTATCAGGTGCGTTTAACTGTAGGAGAAAATTCGCAAACCAAACCGTTCGAAATTCTGGCGGATCCCCGTTCAACGACGACTCAAGCAGATCTTGAAACACAGCTCAATTTTCTGCTGGAGTGCCGTGACAAATTGAGTCGAGTGCACGAAGAGATTGAACGAATCCGATCCGTTCGAAACCAGCTCACCGGCCTGAAGAAGCGGCTGAAATCGGAGGAGAAGTTTAAAACCGCGATCGAAATGGCCACTGAACTTGATAACAAAATTACGGTCATCGAAGAAGCCCTTTATCAAACAAAGAATCGCAGCAACCAGGACCCGCTAAATTTTCCGATCCGGCTGAACGACAAGTTAGCTTCCGTCACTCAAACCGCCGGCTCCGGAGACTTTGCTCCAAATGCTCAAACCATAGCAGTTACAACCGAACTGTTCGCTGCAATCGATACCGAGATGAAAAAACTGCAGACCATCTGGACGATAGATTTACCAGCGTTAAACACAAACATGAAGGAGCTAGAAGCCCCGGCAATCACGATGGAGTTAACAAAAAGTCAGGTAACCCGGTAGACCCTGAATAAACAGCGCAACAATTCCATCATGAAAGACTACCACATCAACATCTTTTACAGCGAATCGGACGAAGGTTACATTGCCGACATACCGGACCTTATATCGTGTTCCGCCTTTGGAAAAACGCCTGATGAAGCGCTTTCGCAAGTACAGATAGCTAAGAAGGCCTGGCTCCAGGCGGCCAGGAAAGAAGGTAAAACAATCCCTCGTCCACGATATAAACCGGCGATTTACCAGACTGCGTTCTGATCGGGCAGACTAACACCAACGATTGCTTACGGATTGTGCTGCGCGATCAGAATCCCGAAGTCGTATAACTTTCGAAGCCATTCAGGTGTAAGAATGATTCCCCTTTCGTGCAAGCGTTGAAGCACCACGGTGTTGGGGCTTCCATTGAAACTGCTCAAGCTCTGAAATATGGTCCGGGGTAGATCGATCGGATCGTACTGGCTATAGCCCCATACGCGAACCTTTTCGTCATTCAGGACGACAGACTTGAAGAGACCGGGTCCTAAATGATCCGGGATGTTCGGAGCTTTCATTTCAGAAAAGCAATCCTTCAACAATGTCGAAATTCTTACGCACTCCGTTCCTCCAATCTGCATAACGCTTTCCCATTCCAACCGGTCGACAAGACGCGCGTCTCTTTTGGAATCGGCGCCTTTAAGCTGCTCCACCCAGCCCGCATAAAGGGGGATCAGGAGTTCTGAATCGACGTTATTCAAGTCCCCTTCTTTGCGCCCACAAGCAGCAGCACAATGCCGCCGACAAGTGCGATGGCGCCGAGGACCGGTGGTAAAGGAATCGTCTTTTCTTTTTCGGCCGTTGCCTCAATGGGACCCAGATCCAAAACTTTTTCTTTCGTTTTGTAGTTGATTCCACCAAAAATCAAGGCAACAACTCCAAGAATGATCAGGATTATGCCTGCAATTTTCAACATGGTCTCCTCCTTTGATCGCTAATGATACCAATATGGAGGTCAGACGCACTCATTTCCAGACGGAAGGAGCACATATCGAAACTTGAAGTTCGATCGTTCGATCAAATCTCGCAGAAAACAAAAAAGGCCGGCAGTGAGCCGGCCTTTTTTATATTTAATCCTGGCAACGACCTACTCTCCCAACTCGTTACCAAGTCAGTACCATCGGCCCGGGTGAGCTTAACTTCCGTGTTCGGAATGGGAACGGGTGTTTCCCCACCGGTAAGGTCACCAAAAAGATTTCAGATTTTAGATCTTAGATTACAGAGTGAATAGCGCTCCGCGCCGCTGCAATCTGTCAATCTCAGATTTAAATCCGAAATCCAAAACTCGAAATTCGAAACAAGCTCAAAACCCGAAATTCAAAATTCCAAACATCGAGCCGGGAATTTGTTTCGGATTTCGTTTTTCGGTTTTCGGATTTGTCTCACATAATCTGAAATGAACAGGGGGCACAACCTTCGAGTTGCAATGATTGCTTATATGGTCAAGCCGCACGAGAATTAGTACTGGTTAGCTCAGTGGATTACTCCACTTACACACCCAGCCTATCAACGTGGTAGTCTACCACGACTCTTCAGGGAACTTACGTCCCGGGATACCTTATCTCGAGGCAAGCTTCACGCTTAGATGCCTTCAGCGTTTATCTCTGCCGAACGCGACTACCCAGCAATGCCGCTGGCGCGACAACTGGTACATCGGAGGTTCGTCCATCCCGGTCCTCTCGTACTAGGGACAGCTCCTCTCAAGTATCCTACGCCCACATCAGATAGGGACCGAACTGTCTCGCGACGTTCTAAACCCAGTTCACGTACCGCTTTAATAGGCGAACAGCCTAACCCTTGGGACCTGCTTCAGCCCCAGGATGCGATGAACCGACATCGAGGTGCCAAACCTTGCCGTCGATGTGGACTCTTGGGCAAGATCAGCCTGTTATCCCCGGCGTACCTTTTATCCGTTGAGCGATGGCCCTTCCATGCGGAACCACCGGATCACTAAGCCCTGGTTTCCCACCTGTTCGACTCGTCAGTCTCACAGTCAAGCTCCCTTATGCCTTTACACTCTGCGGCTGGTTTCCAATCAGCCTGAGGGAACCTTTGGGCGCCTCCGTTACTCTTTGGGAGGCGACCGCCCCAGTCAAACTACCCACCTAGCAATGTCCCTGACCTCGATTCAGAGGTCCAGGTTAGATTTTCAGAACATTAAGGGTGGTATCTCACCATTGACTCCCCCCTGGCTGACGCCAGAGGTTCTCAGTCTCCCACCTATCCTGCACATAACGCACCGAAAGCCCTTGCTAGGGTGCAGTGAAGGTGCACGGGGTCTTTCCGTCTTGATGCGGGCAACCGGCGTCTTCACCGGTATCACAGTTTCGCCGAGCCACTCGTTGAGACAGCGGTCAGATCGTTACGCCATTCATGCAGGTCGGAACTTACCCGACAAGGAATTTCGCTACCTTAGGACCGTTATAGTTACGGCCGCCGTTTACCGGGGCTTCGATTCACAGCTTCGCCGCCCCATCTAACGTTCTATTTTCTTACCGCAGAGTCGCAGAGTACGCTGAGGTTACTTCTTCTCTGCGACCTCTGCGTCTCCGCGGTTTAACAGAACGCTTGATGGGACAGCTAACCGCTCCTCTTAACCTTCCGGCACCGGGCAGGCGTCAGACCCTATACGTCGATTTTATGTCTTTGCAGAGCCCTGTGTTTTTAGTAAACAGTCGCCTGACCCTGTTCGCTGCGACCCCTTCGCGCACTCTCACCCATCCCATACCCAAATGATTTCAGATTGAAGCCTGCGGCGCTCGGAGCATTGGCTCCATTCCAAAGTGCCGATTGAAATCTGTTGTTGGATCTGCGATGGGCAAGAGCACCCTAACGGGGTACCCCTTCTTCCGAAGTTACGGGGCTAGTTTGCCGAGTTCCTAAACGAGTGATCACTCGTGCGCCTTAGAATTCTCTTCCTACCTACCTGTGTCGGTTTGCGGTACGGTTGCCTCTATGTCTCCGAACCGAGGTTTTTCTCGGCAGCTTGAAATCAGTCTGTTGGTTTGCTCCGAAGAGCGCGCTTCCCCGCTTTCCTCAATGTTTAATAACTCTACGGATTTGCCTGCAGAGTCCATCTCGAATTGCAGTGTGGCATTTCCATTCGCCACTCAACTTATCCTTCTGCGTCACCCCATCGTCTATACGACATAGCGGCAGCAACAGGAATATTAACCTGTTTCCCATCGACTACGCCTTTCGGCCTCGCCTTAGGGTCCGGCTAACCCTGAGCGGACTGACCTTCCTCAGGAAACCTTAGGTTTTCGGCGACAGGGGTTCTCACCCTGTTTATCGCTACTCGTGCCGGCAGAGTCTCTTCCAAATCCTCCACCAGTCCTTACGGTCTGACTTCGCTGAACCTGGAATGCTCCCCTACCAATCACAGTGCCGAGTGCCCAGCAATGAGTTCCGAGTTTTCACTCCAGCACTCATCACTCGGTACTCAGCACTGTGAGTCCGCAGCTTCGGTAGTATGCTTTAGCCCCGTTGGATTGTCGGCGCAGAACCACTCGACCAGTGAGCTATTACGCTTTCTTTAAAGGATGGCTGCTTCTAAGCCAACCTCCTGGCTGTCCGGGCGTTTCCACATCCTTTACCACTTAGCATACATTTTGGGACCTTAGCTGGCGATCTGGGCTGTTTCCCTTTCGACAATGAAGCTTATCCCACACTGTCTGACTCCCGGGGTAAGATCGTTGCCATTCGGAGTTTGATTGGGTTTGGTAGCCCGGTAAGGCCCCTAGCCCATTCAGTGCTCTACCAGCAACATCCATCCCCCGAGGCTAGCCCTAAAGCTATTTCGGGGAGTACGAGCAATCACCAAGTTTGATTAGCCTTTCACCCCTATCCTCAGCTCATCCAAGTTGTTTTCAACCAACACTGGTTCGGGCCTCCGCGTACGGTTAAGTACGCTTCACCCTGGCCAAGGATAGATCACTTGACTTCGCGTCTATTGCACGCAACTAATTCGCCCTGTTCGGACTCGCTTTCGCTTCGGCTCGCTTATGAAGCTTAACCTCGCTACGTACAATAACTAGCCGGCTCATTATGCAAAAGGCACGCGGTCGCACTGATTAGGCGAACCTCCTCATAGTGCTTCCACTGCTTGTAAACATACGGTTTCAGGTACTATTTCACTCCCCTAGCAGGGGTTCTTTTCACCTTTCCCTCACGGTACTTGTTCACTATCGGTCATCCAGTAGTATTTAGCCTTGGGAGATGGTCCTCCCGGCTTCCCACAGGGTTTCTCGTGCCCCGCGGTACTCAGGATCAAATTCAGGAGTCTGATTCTCTTCTTCTACAGGACTCTCACCTTCTTCGGTTGGCTGTTCCAAAACCATTCAAATCAAAACCAGTTTTCTTACTCCTCGTATGACTTGCAGTTCATACCGATTCTGTCCTTCAACTCCACAATTACAACGACTGCAATCTTACATAATTGTGGTTTGGGCTATTTCCCCGTTCGCTCGCCACTACTAGGGGAATCACTTGCTTGTTTTCTCTTCCTGGAGGTACTGAGATGGTTCACTTCCCTCCGTTCGCCTCACTGTACCTATGTATTCAGTACAGGATCTCCGGGATCTCTCCCGGAGGGGTTGCCCCATTCGGATATCTGCGGGTCAATGCCTGCTCGCGACTCACCGCAGCTTTTCGCAGCCTGCCACGTCCTTCTTCGCCTCTGGATGCCAAGGCATCCACCGTATGCTCTTAGTAGCTTGACCATAAACCTTTC
>Ga0247727_10014589_pt1 | contig 13027 bp, 13 predicted proteins | sample WisWelCaveWW1625_FD_202498 | JGI IMG/M metagenome (GOLD analysis project Ga0247727, IMG submission 202498) | Biofilm microbial communities from Wishing Well Cave, Virginia, United States - WW16-25 | ecosystem: Environmental > Aquatic > Deep subsurface > Groundwater > Cave microbial mat | place...
GGTTTTCTCACCGACCTCCAACGTGGCCGCGATGCACTACTTCTCGCCGAACAAGCACGGGCAGTATTCCTTCAACCGGCCGATGACTTGCAAGTGACGCTGACGGTGGAACCAGGGCTGTGGGGGCAAGCCAACATCTTCGACGTGCATCTGGTTGGCGCGGATGGGGAGCCGGTTCTTGATGCCCGCGAGGTAGTACTTCGTTTTACATTTCTTGATCGCTCTCTTGGCACAAACGAAGTGACAACCGGGTCGTTGGGTGACGGCCACTATCGCAATCGGGGCACTTATCTCAGCCTCAATGGATATTGGCAAGTCAAGGTTGCCATCCGGCGGCCAAATATCTTCGACTCCTTCGCCACCTTCAAAGTAGAGGCCGCCCCAGACGGCAAGATCCGCCCCTTGAATAATTCGCCCGATTTGCAAACTCAACTCGTTGACTGGCTCACCCGGAGCGGGAGTTGGTTCGTGGGCCTGGCCCTGACTGCTTTTGCATTGGGCTGGGTGTTACCTGCCGTGCTAGCCGCCCGGCGCCAGCTTTATATCGCCTTCCTACTGATACCCAGCCTGATTGCGGTGTCGGTCGGTATGGCGCAAATTGTCGAGGCGATTCGTGGCTCGGTTAAGGATGCGCCCAGCGATCCCGAAGCCCTAAACTGGCTGGTGGAGTCCGATGCGGCGATGAATAAGTTGACCAGCGCTCAACTCACCCGTACCACGCGGGGCGATAACGAGAACGGCCCGGTTTTGACCGAAACGGTTTTCTTTCAAGCCCCTAATATGTTTCATGATTGGATATCAAACGGATCAGAGAACGTGGCTCAAGGCAATCAATACTACTTTCGGCAAGAGGGTGAATCACTTTGGCAGGCTGTGACGCAAAGCCAACCTTTTGTTTTCCCCGATTTCGATACCAGCAAAGCTGTTTCCGCCCAAATGGGGCAGATCGAAAAGATAAGCGGACGGCCAATGCAGACAGTCACATACATCTTGTACATTGTCCAAACGCTCGTCACATTCACTCGTTGGATTGACCCGGAAACCCGACTGATTCTGCGCGAGTATATGGACGCGCCCGGCCATCACATGTTGAGCGTGTACTCCGGCTACAACGAACCTGTCACTATCACCATCCCCGATCTATCCGAGATCGGCCCAACGCCGACGGCGATCGTTCCATAAAGGTATGTGCGACTCGCTAGAGAAACACATTTATATCTCCTCATCTGGCTGGCTCTGCTGGCCGAACGTTGAAAGGACTCTCACCTGTGACACTTTCTTCCTCACCTTCACTTTCCACGAGCCAACGCACGCGTGCCATTGCCCTCAATCGGGCACTTCTCGGCTTCGTCCGCCACTGGCTGTTGATCTTCAATCTCTTCTGGGGAGTTTTCGTCATTGTGCCGTGGTTTGCGCCGGTGCTGATGGCGAGCGGGCAAGAGCGTGCGGCAAACGCCATCTATCTGGCCTACGCCACCCAATGCCACCAACTGCCGCAACGTTCGTTCTTCCTCTTCGGCCCCCAGCCGATGTACTCGCTGGCTGAAATTCAAGCGGCCTGGCAAGATACCAACAACCCCCTTCTCCTGCGCCAGTTCAACGGCAACCCGCAAATGGGTTGGAAAGTAGCCTGGTCGGATCGCATGGTGGCGATGTGGACGAGTATTTTCGTCGGCGGAATAGCCTATTGGCCTTTGCGCAAGCGTCTGCGGCCTCTGCCGCTGTGGACATTCGTCTTGCTTGTTCTGCCAATGGCCCTCGATGGCGGCACTCACTTGCTCAGCGACTTCGCCGGCATTGGCAACGGCTTCCGTGACACCAACGCCTGGCTGGCGGCCCTCACCGGAAATATTTTCTCCGCGGCTTTCTACGCGGGTGATTCGCTCGACTCATTCAACTCGTGGATGCGCTTGCTCACTGGCGTGCTGTTCGGAATCGGAGCAGTCTGGATAGCCTATCCCCATCTACAAGAAGCGTTCACCGACATCGCGCGCGAGATCGAAGGCAAATTTCAGCGGGCCGCTCTCCCTGTTTGAATCGGCGCCCCTTCACGATGAGCAAACAACTGCGACTCTTCATCGTGGCAGTTTTGTTCCTGCTGGCCCTGGCCGTCATGCTGCTCTTGCGCCCGTCCGCCAATGGGGAAGCCGTCGTCATCATCAACGACACCGCCGTGCCACCCCTGCCCAACCTCGATCCGGATCGTGTTGCACGCGGCGAACAGATTTATGCCCGGCACTGCGCCGCCTGTCATGGCGCAAATCTTGAAGGTGCCCCTGACTGGAAACGTCCGCTGGCCGACGGCTCCTACCCGCCGCCACCCCACGACAGCTCCGGCCACACCTGGCATCACGCCGATGCCCTCCTCCTGACCATCATCGCCAAAGGCGGCCAAAGCGTCGTCGCCGACCCGGCATACAAATCCCAAATGCCCGCCTTCGCCGACAAACTTTCGGAAGAAGAAATGATTGCCGTGCTGGACTTCATCAAAAGCAAGTGGGAGAAAGAGAAACGCGAGTTTCAGTGGTGGGTGACGTACACACGCGGCGATGAGCCATGAGCGACTCAAAAAAAGACGTTGAACCAGCATGATACAATCACCCGGTCATGCGCCTTTCTCGCCGCACCGTTGCCTTCCTCGCCGCCGCCTTTGGCCTCTCCGCCTGCATCCTCATTGCCGGAGCGATCCTCAGCATTCCCAATCTCGGCGACCGGGTGTACGCAAGAGTTGATCGCCTGATCAGCCAATGGCGTGGGGACACTTCTGAGGCCGCCCTGCCCACCCTTGCGGCTCCGGTCTCGCCGCCTCCCACGTTTGTGGCCTTCACTACGCCCACGGCCCAACCCACAGTGGCGGCGACCCTGGCGACCCAACTACCCAACCAGCCGACCACCGTACCTCCCACACTCACACCTCTCCCTCCAACGCCCCTTCCCATCCCCGACAAGTTTGCCCTCAACGGCGCGCGCTACGAACCGCAACTTTACAACAACTGCGGCCCGGCCACCCTCACCGCCGCCCTCGTCTTCTGGGGCTGGCGCGGCAGTGAGACAGACGAACTCACGTGGTATGCCTCTGGCAAAGACGTGCGCTGGCAACGCGACATCGCCGCCGCCATCAAACCTGCCCGAAGCGACAAAAATGTGATGCCATACGAGTTGACCAACTTTGCCGCAGAGTACGCCGGATTGAACGCCGTCATCCGCTACGGCGGCGATGTGGACGTCATCCGCCGTTTCGTCGCCAACGGCTTTCCCGTCATCGTCGAACGCGGCTTCCGCGAAGAGGAGCATGGGCAGGTCGGTCAGGGCTGGGAGGCCCACTACGGCCTCATCACCGGCTATGAAGATGCCAAGCGGCAATTCATTATCCAAGACTCATTCAAAGGTGCGAACTATATCAAGACTTACGACTCCCTGCTCTACGACTGGCGCGACTTCAACTACCTCTACATTATCCTCTATCCCTCCGGCCGCGAAGCCGAAGTGTTTGCTTTGCTGGGGGCCGAAGCCGACATCGGCGCCAACCTCAACCGCGCCCTGGCCAAAGCGCAGTCCGAAGCGGCGGCTCTCACCGATCCGCTGGAGCTTGCCTTCACCTGGTACAACATCGGCGCGTCACTCGAACTGCTGGATCGCAATCAAGAGGCCTCGCTCGCTTTTGATCAGGCCCGAAGTTACAACGTCCTCCCCCGGCGTACGTTGTGGTATCAAACCAGCATGTATCGCGCTTACTTTAAAGTCAGCCGTTATCAGGATGTGATTGACCTCGCCAACGTCACCCTGCAAACGCCCGGCCTCGAAGAGAGCCTCTATTGGCGGGGCTGGACCTATCACGAACTCGGCAATCTCGATCTCGCCGTCGCCGACATGCGCGCCGCCCTCGACGCTCACCCGGAGTGGGATCAGGCGTTGCAGGCGTTGGCGGAGTGGGGGATCGGTCCCTAGAAGTTAGAGCCAGAACTTCCAACCTCCAATATCCAACGTCCAACCTCACATGAAACTCTTTCGCTCCTCCCTTCTCCTCGCCGCCCTCTTCGGCGTTGACAAGCTGGTGGGACTCTTGCGACAGGTATTAATTGGCAGGGCCTACGGCGTCACCGCCACCCTCGACGCCTACAACGCCGCCAATAATTTGCCCGACCTCGTTGTCACCCTACTCTCCGGCGGAGCCATTGCCGTCGCCTTCATCCCCGTCCTCACCGAGACTCTTGACCGCGAAGGCAACGCGGCCATGTGGGCGTTATTCAGCCGCGTGATCAACATTGCCTGTTTGTTGGTCGCCGCCGCCGCCGTCCTACTCTTCATTTTCGCCGAGCCGTTCGTTCGCCTCGTCGTCGTCCCGAATTTTTCACCGGAACAACAAGCCCTCACCGCCGGCCTCATGCGCGTTAACCTCATCGCCATGATTCTGTTTTCGTTTAGCGGCCTCACTACGAGCGGTTTGCAATCGCACAATCATTTTCTGTTGCCCGGCCTCGCGCCCATCTTCTACAACATCGGCCAGATCATCGGCGTGCAACTTCTGGCCGAGCAGTTTGATATTTATGGCTTGGCCTATGGTGTGATCGCCGGCGCGGTGATGCACCTCGGAATCCAGCTCCCCGGCCTCGTCCGCTACGGGTTCCGGTGGACGCCGACCCTCGAGTGGCGCCATCCCCGTGTGCTTCAGGTGATGCGGGTGGTCGGGCCGCGCGTCCTCAATCTGTTCGCCATCCAAACGATCTTCATCACCACCGATCGCTTCGCCTCGGGCTTGAATGAAGGATCGGTGACGGCGCTGGCCTATGGCTGGCTGATCATGCAGATGCCGCAGACGGTGATCGGCACGGCGATTGCCACCGCCCTCCTGCCGACTCTTTCTGAGCTGGTTTCCAAAGGGGACGCCGCCGGGCTGAAGACCATCCTTCGCCAATCCCTGACCGCCCTGCTCGCCCTCACGATTCCGGTGACGATTGCGGCAATGATTTTGGTGCGGCCTGTGGTGCGATTAGTATTCGAGGGCCGGGCCTTCACAGCGGAGGGAACTGATCTGGTGGTGGCCGCCGCGTTGATGTTTCTGCCCGGCATCGCCGGGCATTCGCTGGTCGAGATCGCCGTGCGCACGTTTTATGCGCGGCAGAGTCCCTGGCTGCCGCTGGTTGGCGCCATGCTGACGGCGGCGGCGTTCGCCGGTTTGTGTATTGTGTTGGTTCCGGGCCTGGGCCATGCCGGGATCGCGCTGGCGAACACGCTGGCATTTACGGTGGAGGCGGCGGGGTTGCTGTGGGTGTTGAGGTGGCAACGGATTTTGTAGCGGATGTAACAGATAATGGCCTAGTGTGCGATTTCATCCGCTACATCCGTTATCCAATCCGTTGCCACAATCACCCGGATATACTGCTTGTCAGTCTCGCATCGGCTGGCTATACTTGCCGCAATCAAATTCTTCGGAGGGATATATGCAAAACAGCGTAGACTATGGGAAAGCTTTTACTTTTGCTCAGGAAGACCCGGACTGGGTCAAGAAACTTGTCATCGCTACATTGATTCAATTTATTCCGCTGGTGGGTAGTTTCCTGCTGATGGGCTACGCTGTCGAGATCGGGCGGCGGGTGATTGCCGGTGAGGAAAAGTTGCTGCCGGAGTGGACTGACTTCGGCGATCTGCTCAAGAAAGGGTTGTTCTATTTCATCACCGCCCTGATTTATGTGTTGCCGCTGGTCCTGCTGGCCGTTTGCATCGCTGTGCCGGCGGCCGTGATGGGCGCGGCCTCCGACGGTAGTGATGCTGGCAGCGTGAGGGGGACTATCGGCGGCGTCATCGGCGCGTGCTTTGGCTGTATAGCAGTGCTGTATGGTCTTGCCGTTGGCATCATCTTCCCTGTCGTCTTCGGCAAAGTGGCGACGACGAATGAAATTGGTCCGGCGCTGCGGGTGGGTGATATTGTTGCCATCGTTCGATCCAATTTGGGCATGTTTATCATCATTGCCATCGTCACCGCCCTTGCCACTTCCATTTTGTCTTCGCTCGGTTCGATTCTGTGCGGCATTGGCGCGTTCGCCGGCCTGGCCTATGCCAACCTGGTTAGCGCCCACATTTACGGCCAAGCCTATCGCCTCACCACGGGCGGAAACACTGGCATGGTTCAGACGGCCATGTAGTCAAACGAGTCCGGCTGGTCTGGCGATCCACCCTAAGCAATTGGCGTTGAATCAAAAGGGGCGGCCCTATGAGACCGCCGCTTTTTGCCCTTGCCTTTCCCGGTTCCTCAAGCTACACTTTTACCGATGATTGATATTGTCGCTGTCCGCCGCAACTTGGAGGCTCGCACCGAACGGGAGCGCTCCGAACGTGAAGCCCGTCGTGCCCTTGCTGAACTCAATGTGTCAGAGGCTGTTCGAGGGGTTATGGCCAAATTCCCCTCGGTGCGGCGAGTCTTTCTATTTGGTTCTGTCATCCGCCCCAATGCCTTTCGGCTCCATTCGGATGTGGATGTGGCGATTGAAGGACTGGGCCCCGCCGACTATTTTTCTATATGGCGGGCAATTGAGGAGGCCGCTCCTGGCTGGGCGATTGACCTGCGTGACATCACCCAGCCTTCAGAATTTGCCGAACGAGTTCAGTCAACAGGAAAACTGATCTATGAGCGAGTCAACCAGACTTCTTCAAGCTGAGATCAGCGCCGACAAACAGGCAATCACCCGGCTGTATGAACTGCTGGATCGCAATGGCATGCCCAGCTTCTGCGACGCATGGCGTTGGATGTGTCGGGCCTGCGTCCGCGGTTGATCGGTGACGAAGCACAAGAGTGTCTTGACGAATTGCGGCGTTTTCGCCACGTCTTCCGCAGTGCCTACACCATCAGCCTGGACAAGGAGCGGCTCAATCTGGTGATTCAACGCGCCCAACGGCTGAAAGCGTTGTATGTCGCTGAATTGGCTGATTTCAAAAAATTTCTTGAGCAACTCGGATAAAAAAGCGGCGGCCCACATCGGGTCGCCGCTTTATTCGTTACATCCCTCAATTCGTTGTTGTGTCAGGCCAGGGCCGTCCTCCCGCCCCGATTCAACACTGCGCCACCAACCGCGCCGCCGATGGCGCCCAGCGCTGCCCCAATCACAATCCCTACGCACAGGCCAATCACTGCCCCGACGAGGCCACCGGCAATGCCCCCGGCCATCGCCGCCCCGGCAACATCCGGGGGAATGTTGGCTGCGGTCTGCTGAAGCACCAGCGGTGTGACGACGGCGCCGACGCAGGCCCCAAACAATCCGCCGATGATATGAATGATCACCCCACTGGCCGCGCCGCCAATCGCGCCATCGCCAACCGTCACTGGGGCTTCCCGTGAGTGCAAATACGTATACAGGAAGCCCGCGCCCCCATCCACGATCGGAATGCAAATGCAGGCTAACAGCGCCAGCACCAGCGCTACCGGGGATGGGTTCAACGGATCGTAATTCCCGGACAGGATTGGCGCGAGGCTGATGCCATTGACGATGAGGCTGTAAACGATCAGAACAACAGTCCCCACACCGGCGGCAATGAGCAGAGGCCGGGTTTTGATGTTCAGGTTATTCATGTTGTGTCACGACGACATCCCCATCGGCGGCTGTGAAGCGCCCGCGTTCTTGCCGATCGTTGCCGCGCCAATCGCGCCGCCAATCGCGCCAACAATCGCGCCGCCAACCAGGCCGCCGCAGATCGCGCCCACGATGCCGCCGATACTGGCGGCCAGCGCGTCAGTTGCAAAGTCGGGTGACACAGCGAAGGGCGTGGCCGCCGTCAGACAGGCGCTCAACAAACCACCGATCAAGCCAGCCACGCCAGTGGCAATTGCGCCGCCGATTGCGCCATCGCCGATTTGCACCGGGCCCTCTTTGGCCGCAAAGTACACATAGGCGAAGCCAATGCCAAATGTAATAATCCAGCCGCAGGCACATAACACCAGCAGGCCTGTTGCCAAGGCTGCCATTGTTGCCTCGTCAACGCCCGCCAGCGGCGCAAATCCTGCCGCCCCGCCGCAGAGCGCAAACACTATCTGGATAGCCGCGCCGATTCCACCAGCAGTCATTAATGCCCGATTGTTCAGTTTCATTTGAATGTCTCCTCTAAAATAGTAGGTAGTTTATTGTTTCTCATACGGTTGCCCGTCCGCCGCGGGCGGGGTGGCCCGGCCCACGAGTCCGGCCAGGGCAATCATCGTCACCACGTAAGGCGCCATCAACAAAAACTGCGACGGGATCGGCACGCGCAGGATCGCCAATTTGCTGGCCAGCGAATCGGCAAAGCCGAAGATGAGCGAGGCGCCGAACGCGCCGAACGGCGACCAGTTGCCGAAGATCATGGCCGCCAACCCAATGAACCCGCGCCCGGCCGTCATCACCTCGTCGAACCGGCCCACCGAGCCGAGGGTGAAATACGCCCCGCCAAATCCGGCGGCCATTCCGCCCAACACCACGTTGATGTACCGGGTGCGAAAGACGTTGATGCCCAGGGTGTCGGCGGCTTTGGGGTGTTCACCCACCGCCCGCACCCGCAAGCCCCAGCGCGTGTAGAACAGGCCAACGTGGATGACGATCAGCAAAATGTATGCGCCGTAAGTAAAGATGTTGCTGGTAAAAAAGATGCCGCCGATGATCGGAATATCTGACAAGATCGGAACCGGCCAGCTTTGGAACGTGCCGGGGTTGTTCAACTCCTGATAAACCTGCATGAACTTGGCCGAGATGAAACTGGTGAGGCCGGTCGAGAAGATGTTGATCACCGTGCCGCTGATGATCTGATCCACTTTGTAGCGGATGGCCAGCACGGCGTGAACGAAGGCCAGAGTTGCGCCGGTGAGCAAACCGGCCAGCAGGCCGAGCCACAAATTGCCGGTCACACTGCCGATCAGGGTGGACATCAATGCCGAGCTTAACATCATCCCTTCGATGGCGATGTTCACCACCCCGGCCCGCTCGCACAGAATCCCCGACATCGCCCCCAGGGTAATCGGCACTGCCGCCCCCACCGACGTTCTCAACATTCCGGCCAGATTGATGGACTTGTCGCTCGTGGCCCAGGTGAGAAACGAGAAGATGAAAGCCAACACCACCAAACCCAGCATCAGGTTGGTGTAACGGCCAAACCCGCGCGCCAGTTGATAGCCGCCGATGAATGCCGACAAGATCGCCAACAGAGTGACTGTGCCGTAAGAAGGAATCACCCAGTCCGGCAGTCGTTGCTCTGCCGGAACGTTGCCCTGGTTGAGACCAAAGGTGGATTGCAGGGCCGGGTCAACACCGTTGGCAAACAGCCAGTACGCGATAATCGCAATCACGATAAAAGCCACGCCAAAAATACGGCTGCGCGTTTTGTGAGACTCTTCTGCAACAGATTTGAGTGAAGCCGCTGTCGTTGTCGCCGCCATTGTTGCATCCTTCGTCAGTTACCAGACCTCACAGGTTTCCAAAAAACCTGTGAGGTCTGGACGACTATTTACCCCAACCCCGCGTAAACACCGCGCCTTCGCCCTCGCCCGCCGCCTTCAACCGATAGAGGGCACGAATAATAGCCGGGGCCGCAATAAAGGCAATCACCAGCGCCTGGATAACAGAAATGATGTCCACCGGAATCTGGGCCACGTTCTGCATTCGCGTCGATCCGCTTCGCAGAGTGCCGAACAACAACGCGGCCAGCACCACGCCGAGTGGGTGGCTCTTGCCCAGCAAAGCCAGGGCAATGCTATCGAAGCCGTAGCCCGCCGAGAACGCGTTCGCCAGATTGTGGTTCACACCCAGCACCTCGTTCGCTCCGGCCAGGCCCGCTAAAGCCCCCGACAAGCACATGGCAATAATCAGATTGCGGGTGATATTCATGCCCGCGTACTTGGCGGCATTAGCATTGGCGCCGACGGTACGAATTTCAAACCCCAGCGTCGTCTTGAACAGGAACCAGTAAATGAAAGCGGCCACACCCAGGGCGATGAAAAAGCCCATATGAAACCGGATCGGGTCGGGGAAGAAGCGGGGCAATTCTGCCGACTGTTCGATGAACGGGCTGACCGGGTTGGCGCTCTCCGGGCGTTTGAGCGGGCCGTTGAGCAACCATTCACTCAAGCGGAAGGCCACGTAATTCATCATGATCGTGTTGATCACTTCGTGCGCCCCGGCTTTGGCTTTAAGAATGGCCGGGACAAAGGCCCACAACGCGCCACCCGCCGCCCCGGCCACCAGCGCCAACGGGATGTGAACGATGGCCGGGAGGCCTTTGAAGGTAAACCCGACCCATACCGAACAGATCGCGCCGATGAACAACTGCCCTTCGGCGCCGATGTTGAACAGGCCGCACCGGAAGCCGACGGCCACCGACAGTCCGGCGAAAATGTACGGGGTGGCCGCCACCAGACTTTCGCCGATCGGGTAAAAGGCGTCGCCGATAGCCTCGCTGTCGCCGCTTTGCAAAGCGGCAATCATTCGGGCTGGCGACCCCAGCGACCCTTCGAACAGTGAGCCGTAAGCAGTGGTGATCGCCTTCCAGGCCGCGCTCAGGGCCGCGCCCGGCGCGCCAAAGAAATTTTTGAAGGCATCCAGCACCGCCAGATCGGTGAGGATGATGATGATCGATCCGACGAGGAAGGCGGTGAACATGGCCAGCGCCGGAATGATCAACGGTTGAACTATCCGAGACAAACGGTCTGGCGTTTTGGTTGGAGAGGCTGAGAGGGTAGTCATCTTAGAACACCGCTTTCACTTCTTCGCCACGTTCCGGCTTGGCAATTTGATCCGGGCTGACCCCGGCCATCAGCAAGCCAAGATACTCTTTCGTGACGCTGGCGCGATCCACCACGGCCACCACGCGCCCGCGATACATGACCGCCACCCGGTCGGCCAGAGCCAGAATTTCATCCAACTCCGTCGAAACGAGCAGGACGGCGCACCCGGCGTCGCGCTTCTCGACAATGCGCCCATGAATGTATTCGATGGAGCCGACGTCGAGGCCGCGGGTGGGCTGAGCGGCGATAAGCAATTTGATCGGGCGCGAGAACTCGCGGGCCACGATCACTTTCTGCTGGTTGCCGCCCGAAAGCGACCCCGCCGAAGTAGAAATTCCCGGTGTCCTCACGTCGAACTGGTGGACACGTTCACCGGCGGCTTTCTCCACTTCAGGCTGTTGGATGACCACGCCCCGGGCGAACGGCGGCAGGTAGTAGGTGTTCAACACCATGTTGTCGGCCACCGGGTACGAGAGCACCAAGCCGTCGCGCTGGCGGTCTTCCGGCACGTGGGCCACGCCCAGTTCCACCACCTGCCTCGGGCTGGCGTGGGTGGTTTCGTGGCTGTTGATGTGAATATGACCCGACAGGACTGAGCGCAGTCCGGTGAGGGCTTCCACCAACTCGGTCTGGCCGTTGCCCTGTACCCCGGCCACCCCCACAACCTCGCCGGAGCGCACATCGAGCGCCACGCCGTCCACAACCAGATTCTCCCGATCGTCCAACACCCGTAAATCCTTGACCTGCAAAATCACTTCGCCCGGCTTTGCTTTTTCTTTGTGGACTGTCAACTCCACACTGCGGCCCACCATCATCGAAGCCAACTGAGTCTCGGTGGCCGTCTTCGGGTCGGCGGCGCCCACCACCTTGCCCAGCCGCAGGACGTTGATCCGGTCGGCTACGGCCAGCACTTCCTTCAATTTGTGAGTGATGAAGATGATGGACTTGCCCTGGGCGGCGAGCGAGCGCATGATCTTGAATAGTTCGTCAGCTTCCTGAGGCGTCAGCACCGCTGTCGGCTCGTCGAGGATGAGAATGTTGGCGTTGCGATAAAGCAGTTTGATAATTTCGACGCGTTGCTGGATGCCAACCGGCAGGTCTTTGATGTAGGCTTCGGGATCAGCTTCCAGCCCGTACTGTTTGGAGATTTGCCGGATGCGGGCCGCCGCCGATTTGCGATCCAGAAAGACACCACCGACGAGCGACTCGACGCCCAGCATCACGTTTTCGGTGACAGTGAGCACCGGCACCAGCATGAAGTGCTGGTGCACCATGCCCACTCCGGCGGCGATGGCGTCGTTGGGGCTGTGGACTTTGATCTTGTTTCCCTTAACGCTGATCTCGCCCTCGTCCGGCTGGTATAGGCCGTACAACACGTTCATTAACGTGGACTTGCCGGCGCCGTTCTCGCCAAGCAAGGCCAGGATTTCGCTCTCGTTCAGCGTCAGGTCAATATGATCATTTGCAAGCACACCAGGGAAACGCTTGGTAATACCGTGCAGTTCGAGGATGGGTGGCATGGGGAGTTAGACGCCGAAGTACGGCGGGAGTTGGAGTGTTGGTCGAAGTGTAACACAAGTGTTTATAAAATCAACTGGCGGCTCGAAGGGTCCTCTCTGAGCCGCCAGTCTGTCTCTTTGGAAAGTACACAAGTAGACAGGTATACAGGTAAACAGGCACACAAGTAAACAGATAGGGCGATAACTTGCCTGCTTGTCTACTTGTTTCCTTGTCTACCTGTTTCCCTGTCTACCTGTTTTACGAACTACGGCAGGCTCGAGGCGTTGAGCACCACGATCTTGCCGTCAATGATGTCCTGAGAGATCTGGGCCAGTTCGGCGGCCAGGTTCTGGTCAACCGCCGACTCGAAGCTGTGGAACGGCGCGATACCGATTTGGCCGTTGGTCAGGTTGCCCACCTTGAGGCCGCCGACGAACGAGCCGGTAGCGACCGCGCGCGAGGCGGATTGCACCGAGAGGTCGAGCCGCTTGAGCACGCTGGTAAAGGTGATGTCCGCGTAGTCAGGCGCGCTCACCGTCCAGTCGGTGTCCACGCCGATGAGGTAGGCATTGCCGCGTTCCTTGATGGCGGCGGCGGTGCCCAGGCCGACGGGGCCGGCGACGGGCATGATGATGTCCGCGCCTTCGTCCATCAGCGTCTCACCCATGCGGCGGCCATCGTCCAGGCTGTCGAAGTTGCCGGTGAACAGGCCGTCCTTGGCTTCGTTGCTCCAGCCGAGCAGTTCCACGCTGGTGCCCTTCTGCTGGTTGTGGTATTCGATGCCCTGCT
>Ga0247727_10014590_pt1 | contig 13027 bp, 12 predicted proteins | sample WisWelCaveWW1625_FD_202498 | JGI IMG/M metagenome (GOLD analysis project Ga0247727, IMG submission 202498) | Biofilm microbial communities from Wishing Well Cave, Virginia, United States - WW16-25 | ecosystem: Environmental > Aquatic > Deep subsurface > Groundwater > Cave microbial mat | place...
ACAGCGCGGCTTACAACATGGTCGATTACGTCAAAGACCTGATCGTCGTGCCGCTTTCCACCGCGGTGATGCCGATTTACATGAAAGCCTGGTTTAAAAAAGGGCCGGAGCGGACGCAGGAGTTTTTGCGACATGCGCTGCGCACCTACACGCTGCTCGCCGTGCCGTTGATTTTCGGCTGCACGCTCATCGGCAAAGATTTTATTTACGTGCTGGCGTCCGAAAAATTTGTCGACGGTCACATCATCATTCCGTGGGTGATGACCGGGCTGATGATCAACGGCGCGCTGCCGATTCTGGCCGCGGGTTTATACATCCGGGATAAAACCAACATTCTGGTCGGATTGCTGGCTTTGACCTCGCTCATCAACATTGCGGCCAATTTCATTCTCATTCCGAAATTCGGCATTCAGGGCGCGGCGATGGCCAAAATGTTCAGCTACCTGCTGCTGGCGGTGCTGGCGACTTATTTCGCGAATCGCAACGTGAAGTTTCCGATCGCGTGGAATGCGCTGGCCAAATACACGCTCGCCGGCGCCGTCATGTATGTCGTCGCCGCGACGGTGCGCGTGCAATCTCCGATTGTCGAGCTGGCCGCGGAAACCGGCGTCGGCGCCGCGATTTATTTCACCATCGTCTTTGTCATCGACGGCGGCCTCCGGAACAAAACATTAAGCGTCGCCCGCGAACAACTCGAAGAACTGACGCAATAAAATCAATTTCATGCCTCAGCGCAACGGAAAACATAACGACACGCCTCGCGAAAAAATGGCGTTCATGCTCTCCCAGTTTCCGCTGGTGGATGAAACGTTTATTTTGCGCGAGATGACGGCGCTGGGCGAAGCCGGTTTTGATTTCGACATTTACGCGTTTAAAAAATCGCCGCACACCATTGTCCAGCAAGCCGCGCAAAAGCTGATGCCGCGTTTGATTTATCGCCGTTATTTCTGGTCATGGGAAGTGCTGGCGGCGCAATTTTATTTTCTGCGCCGCGCCGCGCCGGCTTATTTCGGCACGCTGTTCATCTTCATCGCCGAGCTATGGAAGCAGCCGAAAATCCTGGCGAAATGTTTTATCCTGTTTCCCAAAGCGGTTTGTTATGCGCGCCTCATGCAGCGGCGGCAGGTGGCTCATATTCACGCATTCTGGGCGACGTTTCCCTGCACCATCGCGTGGGTCGCGCATCGTTTGCTCGGCGTGCCGTTTAGTTTCTCGGCGCATGCGCACGATCTGTATGAATACGACTGCATGGTCGCGCGCAAATTGCGTGAAACCAATTTTGTCATGACCTGCACGCAATACAATCACAATTATCTCTCCCGGCTGGCGCCGGAGAAAAAAAGCGCCGTCAAACTGATTTATCACGGTCAGAATCTGGAACCCTATCGCGAAGATGCGCAACATCGAGAGCCGGCGAGTAAAATTTTTCGCATTCTCGCGATCGGCACATTTTATAAAACGAAAGGCTTTGATACGCTCATCGCCGCCTGCGCCATCTTGAAGCAACAGGGTTTTCCATTTCAGTGCAAGATCGTCGGCGACGGCGCGGAACGCCGGCAGCTTGAACGTTTGATTGCAAAACATGCGCTGCAAGAGCACGTGATTCTGCTCGGCTATTTGCCGCAGGAGGAAATTCGTCCGCTGCGGCGCCGGGCGGAGGTGTTCATCCTGTTGCCGCGGCCTTATCTGCACTGGGGCTTGCCGAATGTTTTTATCGAAGCGCTCGCCAGCAAACTGCCGGTGATTGCCACGCCGCTGAACGCAATCGGCGAGCTGGTCAAACACGAGCAGACCGGGCTGATCGTCGAAAGCGACAAGCCCGCAGAAGCCGCAGCGGCGATCATCCGCATGCACCGCGAGCCGGAGCTGCGGCGGCGCATGACGGATGAAGGCCAGAAAATGGTTTTGCAACTTTTTGATGAGCGCCGCACGTCGCAGCAGCTTTGCAGTTTGTTTGCCGAGAGAATCGGCCGCAAGCAAACGACGCTTTCATCGCCGGTATTTCGTGAAAAGATTTTAGAATGACGGGGCGAGATAAAATTCAAAGGCGTGAAGCCGTGCCGTCCGTCAACGTGATGCACATCATTGAAGACCTTGAAAACGGCGGCGCCGAACGCGTCCTCGTCACGCTGGTTTCCGGCCTCGACCCGCAACGCTTTCGTCCCGTGGTCTGTTGCCTGACGAAAAAAGGCCGCATGGCCGCCGAGCTGGAAGGCCGCGGCATTCCGGTGGTGACGATGAACAAGCGACCAAAGCTTGATCTCGCGATGTTATTGCGCCTGCGGCAAATGATGCGCGCGCAAAAAATCGCCATCGTCCACACGCATGTTTTCACCGCAAATCTCTGGGGCCGCTTGGCCGCGATTTTAGCGCGCGTGCCGGTGTTGATCACCCACGAGCATTCCACGTTCACCGTGGAAAATCGCTGTCGCCGCTGGATTGAATCCGGGCTCATGCGGCGCACGCATAAAATGATCGCGGTTTCGGAGAATTTGCGCCGTCGTTTCGTGAGCGAGGGCCGTTTTGCTCCGGACGCGGTGATGACGATTCACAACGGCGTGCGTTTGCAATCATCGCCGTTGAGCGAAGCTCGTCGCGAACAATTGCGGCAGGAATTGGGATTGGAAAAATTCGATCATGTTATCGGCACCGTGGGCCGCTTTGAACCGCGCAAGAATTATCCCCTGCTGATTGAAGCGATGCCGATGATATTGCAACAGCACCCCAGCGCGGCATTGCTCATGATCGGCGCGGGACCGGAAGAAGAAAAACTACGCCAACAGGTGCGCGACGCCGGAATTACCGAACAGGTTGTTTTCACCGGTTATCGCAGCGACATCACCGATTTGCTCGGCGTTATGTCGACGTTCTGTCTGTCGTCAACGACGGAAGGAATTTCGATGGCAATACTGGAGGCGTTGCTGGCGGGCGTGCCGGTCGTCGCCACGCAGGTCGGCGGCAATCCGGAAATCATTCCCGACCGCAGCTACGGCACTCTCGTGCCCTCGGGAGATGCAAAGGCATTGGCCGAGGCGCTATCAGAAACGCTAGCCCATCGCGAAGTTGCGCTACAAATAGCCACGCGCGGGCAGGCCCGCGTTCGCGAGTTATTCAGTGAAGAGCACATGATCCGACGTATTGAGCAGCTTTATTTTGACTGCCTGAAAAAAAATCGAAGCGGTGTAAACACGATTCGTAGCGCGGCAGCCGCGCCCAAGCGGGACAACCGCTCAATCAAAGGCAAAACGATTTAGCGCCTAAAGTTAAATCTTTGCCAAAAAAGCAGAAAAATTCCACGCGGATAAATTCGTGTGGTCTTTTAATCCGTGTGGTATACTTAAAAATTTACGTTTTAACAACTCAATGCGTCGTCAAAATGTTATAACTTTAATGTACCACAACATTGCGCTCGGTCGCCAACAAATCGCGTTTCGCGAATGGCAGCCGGCGTATGACGTCAGTCGCGACGATTTTTTGGCGCAGCTCGGGCGTATTCGGGCGGCAGGCAATAATCAAATTACGTTAACTTTTGACGACGGCTACCGCAGCCTGCTCGAAATGCTGGTAGAATTAACGGAGCGCGCGCGAATACCGTGCGTCTGTTTTATCACCACCGCCGCGATCGGCCAAAGCGGCATGTTGAACCGGCAGGAAATTCGTACGCTCGCCGAAGCCGGAATCAAAATCGGCGCGCATTCGCACTCGCATATTTTTTTAGAGAACTTGACCGCGGCGCAATTGCAGGCGGAAGTGCTGGCGCCCCAAAAAATTCTCGAAGACCTTACCGGTCAGGCCGTCACGACCATGTCGTTACCGGGCGGACGCTATGATCGGCGCGTCACGGAATATGCCGCGCAGCATGGTTATCAAGAAATGTACGCGTCCATTCCGGGCGCGCGCCGTAGCCGACTGGTTCAGCAACCGGCGCTCGATCTCGTGCCGCGCTGGGCCGTCACCAGCCGAACTTCGATTTACGAACTGGATTTAATCCTGCGCGGCGGACGCCGGCATTATGTGAAGCATCGCATGTTGTACAGCGTCGGGCGCGCGGGAAAATTTTTGTTAGGCAACCACGGATATCATCGTATGTGGCAAAGAATTCAACATCTGACAACCTCAACCCGAAGTGAAAAGGTCACCTCATGAAACGACAAGTTATTTTTATTTTAGCGGGGATGTTACTGGCGGTAGCCGCCGTTTATGCGCAGGACAGCACGATGACGGCAGCCGAGCCGATGAACAAAGCGGCTTATCGTCTGGGGCCGGGCGATGTTTTGCAAATCGTCGCGCGCCCCGCCGCCGCGCTCGCCGAAGGCATCGGGCGCACCGAACCCGTCGGCCCCGATGGCCGCATCTCGTTTGATCTCGTCGGCAGCGTTTATGTCGAAAACAAAACCAGCGACGAAGTCGACGCCGAGCTCACCAGACTGCTCAGCGAATACATCAAAGACGTGGAAGTCACGGTGATCATCGCCGGCTACGAAGCGAAACGCGTTTTCATTATCGGCGAAGTCGTCAAACCGGGAAAATATCTGATCAAGAAGAACATGACGATCATGGACGTGATCACCGAAGCCGGCACGCCGACGCGCAACGCCAGCCTGCGCAAAGTCAAGCTGGTCAAGAGTAATTCCCTTGCCGGCAATCAACAAATACTGACCGTCGACGTCAAAAAAATTCTCCAGAACGGCGAGCTGAATCGCAATCTCATGCTGGCGGACGGCGACATTATCATGGTCGAACCGGACCGGTTTTCCAAAGTCGGATATTTCATCGAAAAGGTCTTCAATCCGTTGCGGCCCATCTTTTATTTGGGACTGGCGACGGGCCTGATCGGCTACGCGTTCTGATCGGTTAAATTAAACTTTCGGCTGCAGAGCGGATGGCGGTCGGAATATGATTCCGAAATTTCAACGTTCATATTCGGGAGCTATCCATGCAGCTATTCTGGCAGGTCGTTGTATGGCTCTGTATCGGCGCCTTATTTTACACGTATCTTGGCTATCCCGCGCTGATGTATGTGCTCGCCCAATTGCGGGCGATTTATAAACGGCGTTTTCACCAACGGCCGTTCCGCGACGAGTCCGCGCGCGAGGACTGGCCGCTGATCACGCTGTTGATTCCGGCCTACAATGAACAAAAGGTGATCCGGCAGAAAATTGAAAACACGTTCGATCTCGATTATCCCGCGGATCGTCTCAAAATCGTCGTCGTCTCCGACGGCTCGACCGATCAGACCAATGCGATGCTGGTCAGTTATGGCCGGCAGGAGATTGAATTTATTCCGCGCTCGCCGCGCCGCGGCAAAACCAACGTGCTCAACGAGGTGATTCCGCAATTGACCGGCGACCTGATCGTGCTCTCCGACGCTTCCGGCCTGCTCAAGGTCGATGCGCTGAAAAAACTTGTCCGGCATTTCGACGACCCGCGCGTCGGCTGCGTCTCCGGCGTTTATATGTTCGGCGATGCCGACGAATCGCTGCGCAGTCTCACGGAAAAAGTTTACTGGCGCTACGAAACTTTTCTGAAAAAACAGGAGAGCGGCGTCCACTCCGCCATTGGCGCGCATGGCGCGCTCTACGGCTTTCGGCGTCGCCTGTTCGAAAAATTCCACGCCGACACGATCAACGACGATTTTATTTTGCCGATGCAGATTATCCGCAACGGCTATCGCGTGATTTATGAACCGGAAGCCGCGGTTTACGAAATCGCTTCGACCAATCTCAAGGGCGAATTCAATCGCCGCATTCGAATCAATGTCGGCAATTATCAGCAGACGTTCATGCTGCGCAGCCTGCTGAATCCTTTGCGGGGCCGCGTCGCGCTGCAATTTTTTTCACACAAAGTGTTGCGCACGATCAGTCCGTTTTTTATTCTCCTGCTGCCGCTGGCCTGTTCGTTCGCCCAGGCGCCGATTTACACGTATTTGCTCTGGCTGCAAGTCGGTTTTTATCTCATCGGTCTGCTCGGCTTTTTGCAGGAGTTTGTCGGGCTGCGCCTCAGCTATCTTTATTTGCCATTTTATTTTTTAATGGGAAATGTTTCCGCGGTTTACGGTTTTACCCGTTTCGTGATGCGGAAACAATCGGTTTTGTGGAAAAAAATTTAAAATGAACAGCGCCACATAAATGTTGCGCCACGGCAAAAATAAAAAAGGGAACTGAACGCAGTTCCCTTTTTTGTCAGCATCGCGTGGCGCTGCTTACTTACCCCTTTTATTCCCATGGCCCCGACCATCCTCCAAAATTTCAGCAGCGCCGGATGCATCACGGCAACCCCACCGGCGCGTCCCACCATTATTTCCCCGTGACTCGCACCGGCTTTTCTGATCCCACCCAAAAATAAAAACCCCAAAACAACCCACCATATGCAAAAGAAGCCTTGTGAACCAACAATTAAGATTGGCTGGATCTCGAAACAGGCAAATCCGGTCGTCAGTTCTTATTTCGCAATAAAATACTGGACAAATTTTCTAAAAAATTTTTTGCGTGACCGTTTGGCGGCGGCTAAGTCGGCGCAGGATCAGGGGAAGCAGTGCAAGTAAACGTATCGCCAGATAAACGAGAATAACGACAATGAGAAAATTGGAAACCATTTACTACCCCGCTTTGCAGGTGACCAACGTATCGTAACCTTAATCCGTTATTTAAAAAATCTTTGCTGCCATATTCTAGGTAGCATGCAATGCCCAAAAGCTGGAACAGATTTTTGATATTTTTCTTGCACGCGTAACTTGGTCGAGTTATCTTATTCCCGTATTCATCACCATTTCGAGAGCGCAAAATGAGTCACGGCCATTTGTCACCAGCTAAAAATCATGAAGATCAGCAGGCTTTGGATCGCCGGCAACTGCACGGCTTCGGTTACGCGCAGCAACTCTTTCGCGAGATGGGCGGCTTTTCAAATTTCGCCATTTCGTTTTCGATCATTTCGATTTTAACCGGTGCGGTGACCTTGTATGGTTATGGTTTAAATGCGGGCGGGCCACTTGTCATGACGCTCGGCTGGCCGCTCGTGACGATCTTCACGCTGGCGGTGGCCGCCGGTCTGGCGCAACTCGCTTCCGCGTTTCCAACCGCGGGCGCGATGTATCATTGGGCCGCGATTCTCGGCGGGCCCGGCTGGGGATGGTTTACGGCGTGGTTTAATTTCACCGGCCAGTTTGCGATTCTCGCCGGCATTGCTTACGGCTGCGCCGAGTTCATGACGCCGCTGCTCGGTTTGGAATCGACGGCGGCGAACAAACTGATCGTGTACGCCGCCATTTTGCTCTCGCAGGGAATTCTCAATCACATCGGCATTCGGCTCGTGGCGCGGCTCAATGATTTTTCCGCATGGTACCACATGGTTGGCGGGGCGATTTTAGTCGTAGGATTGTTTTTCTTCGCGCCGAAACAACCGGCGACCTTTTTGCTCAAATCCGATTTCACGACTTTGCAATTTCCTTACTGGTGGGCCTTTCTGCTCGGCTTGCTGCAGGCGCAGTGGACGTACACCGGCTACGACGCCTCGGCGCATATCACTGAGGAAACCGTTGATCCCTCACGCAACGCGCCGTGGGGACTCTTCAATGCCGTTGCAGTCAGCGCAGTGTTCGGATATGTGATGTTGCTGGCCGTGACGTTGAGCATTCAAGATTTGCCGGGAGCCGCGATGGCGGGAAATCCCTTCATTTATATTATTGAAACGGCGCTGGGAACAACGTTCGGGCGGGCGATGTTGTGGATGGTGACATTAGCGATGTGGTTTTGTGGCCTGTCCAGCGTCACTTCCATTTCACGGATGATTTTTGCATTCGCGCGTGATCGCGGCATGCCGGCTTCCCATCTGTGGTGCCGCATCTCGAAAAAATATCGCTCGCCGGCACCGGCCATTTGGCTGGCCATCGGCGTGGCTTTTCTCATCGCGATTTACTCGCGCGCGTATTCGGTAATTGTTTCCATCAGCACGATCGGGCTTTATGTTTCCTACGGCATTCCGATTTTACTCGGGCTTTGGGCGCAACGCCACGGCAAGTGGACGCCTCGCGGGCCGTGGCATCTCGGTAAATGGAGCGTGCCCAACGCCGTCATCGCGTTGTTGTGGATCGCGTTCATCACCGTGCTCTTCGTCGCCCCGCCCAATCAACTCACCGGCTATACCTTTGCGGGATTAATTGTGTTGTTGCTAATTTATTATTTTGTGGATGTGCGTCATTGGTTTCGCGGGCCGCAACGGATGGGAACGGAGAAGGAATTGTTGGAAGTAGAACAGGGGCTGGAGAAGCAAAAAGAAAACAGCAAAAAGCAAAAGGCAAGTGGCAATCATGATAAAATTTGGAACCTTTTGTAACGACTTGCTCACTCGCGCCAGCGCCATTTATCCAGCTCGCGCCGCGATTTTTTCGTTGGCCGGCCTTTGTTTTCGTGTTGCAATCGACGATTCTCTGCGGCCTGCAGTTTCATCAGCGCGACAACCTCCGGCGGCAGTTCCGGCGTCTTTTCGTCATAAATCAGTTTGGCCTCTTTTCCTGAAAGTCCGCGTACGGGCAATTCTTTGATCGTCAGCGTGCGATAAACATTCTCGACTTTCACCACGATCGCGTCGCCGACTTTCGCTTCTTTCGAGGGCTTGGCCTCGTAACCGTTCACTTTCACGCGGCCGAGATCGCAGGCGCGGGTCGCCTCCTCGCGGCTTTTAAAAATACGCGCCATTTTCAGCCATTTGTCGATTCGCATGTTACAAAATAAACGATCACAGAAAAACACGCAAGTAAAATTATCACTGTTTTTTGTGGACATCCAGCGCAATTTTTATTATCTTGAAGCAACAGCGAAAGGAGAACATCGAACATGAAAATTTTAGCTGTCGGTATCCTGATGATTTTAGGCATGAGCTGGCTCGGCTGCCAAAACAAGCGCCAAGCTGCCGATCTTGTTCTCACCAACGGCGTCATTCACACCGTCGATGAAAAAAATCCCGCCGCGCAAGCAGTCGCGATTGCCGGTGATCGCATTGCATTCGTCGGCTCCAATGCCGAAGCGCAAACGTGGGTGAGCGATCAAACCCGTGTTATTGATCTTGGCGGTAAAACGGTTGTTCCAGGTTTTATTGACAGCCACTACCACTTTCAAGGCGTCGGCACGCGCGCCTTTTCTCTGAATCTCGATGGCTGCAAAACGCTTGAGGAGTTTTTGTCACGCCTCCAAAACTCGGCGATGGGCAAGCAACCCGGCGAGTGGATCACCGGCCGCGGCTGGATGGAAGAAGATTGGCCGGATAAAAAATTTCCGACGCGCAGCGATCTGGATCGGATCGTGCCGGAATTGCCGGTTTACCTGAATCGCGCTGACGGCCACATGGCGCTGGTTAATTCCAAGGCGCTGGAAATCGCCGGCCTCAACGAAGCGACGCCGAATCCGGCGGGCGGCGAAATTTTGAAAGATGCGCGCGGCAAGCTCAACGGCTTGCTGGTGGATAAAGCGATGGGGCTGGTCGGCCGTCATATCCCCTCCAACTCGCCGGAGATGCAGGAAAAGTTTGCGCTGCAAGCCAACGCGGTGGCGCTGGCTTATGGCCTGACGACGATCCACGACGCCGGCAGCAGTTGGGATACAATCAACTTGTGGAAGCGCTTATATCATGACGGCAAATTGCAAATTCGCATTTACGAATTTGTGCGCGGCCCCGGCGCCGATACTGATTCCCTTTTGCAAAACGGCGCGCAAATGGGCTTGTTTGAAAATCACCTCACCGTGCGCGGCATTAAAATTTCCATCGACGGGGCGCTGGGCTCGCGCGGCGCGGCGTTGCTGGAAAGTTACTCCGATGAAAATACGCGCGGTTTGTTTCTCTGGCCGGAGGAGCAGGTTTATCCGATCATCAAAGCGGCCACCGAAAAAGGTCTGCAGGTCGCTATTCACGCCATTGGCGACGCCGCCAACCGCAAAGTGCTCGATCTTTACGAGCGCGCCTTCAACGAAGTTCCGGCCGCGAAGCGTAAAATCGCCGAGCCGCGTTTTCGCATCGAACACGCGCAAATCGTCGATCCCGTTGACATTCCGCGTTTCAAAAAACTCGGCGTGATTCCGTCGATGGAAGCGAGTCACGCGATCGGAGATTTGCATTTTGCGATTCGCCGATTAGGTATGGATCGTTTAAGCGGCGCGTACGCGTGGCGCACGTTTATTGATCAGGGCAACTATATTGCCGGCGGCTCTGACGCGCCGGTGGAAGAGGGCAATCCTCTGCTCGAGTTTTATGCCTCGGTGGCGCGCTGCGACACGATGGGTTTTTCTACCGACGGCTGGCATCCGGAATTGCGCATGACGCGCCCAGAAGCGTTGAAATCGCTCACCATTTGGGGCGCGCTGGCGGCGTTCGAGGAAGATTTGAAAGGCTCGCTCACGCCGGGCAAACTCGCCGACCTGGCCGTGCTCGATCGCGACCTGATGACCGCGCCGGAGCATGAACTGTTTAACCTCAAAGTCATGATGACGATCGTCGGGGGAAAAATTGCTTTTGAAAATGACGCGGCGAAAACAATGGCGCAAAATGATAAATGACGGCGTCGCAATAATGGGAAAATAAAACGTAGCGCAGTCATCCTGACTGCAAGCAAGATGCTGGCGTTACTCCTAACTGAGAAAAGCGAGATACCGCTTGATTTTATGCGTACAATTTAGTATTTAGTAAATATGTCGGTGAGGCAAATTTTGAATTTGAACTTCTACCGAGTAAATCGAATATGCCGTGTAAAACTATACATTGACATTCTCCCAGGAGAAAGGAGCGTTTAAATTATGGCCGATAAGGTCCGCGAAGTGATCGACGAGTTTGGCCGTCCCGCGGAATTTCGCGAAGGTTTGGAAGGCGTGGTCGCGGCGCTTTCGATGATCAGCTCGATTGACGGTGAAAACGGGATTCTGCTTTATCGCGGCATTCCGATCGAACAATTAGCCGAGCATTCCACGTTTGAGGAAACGAATTATTTTCTGCTATATGGCCGTCTGCCCAAGCGGCAAGAGTTGACTGATTTTGAAAATAAATTGAAAAGCCGCCGGCAAGCGCAACCGGCGATTCTTGATTTGATCCGATCGTTTCCGCCCTCGGCCAATGCGATGGATCTGCTGCGCACCAGCGTTTCGGCATTGGGACTATACGACACCGACCCGGCCAACAACACCGCCGAAAAAAATCTTGATCGGGCCATTGATCTAATCGCGGCTTTCCCGACGATTGTTGCCGCCATCCAGCGCCGACAGAGCGGCAAAGAAATTGTCGCGCCGCGCACGGATTTAAACCATGCAGCCAATTTCCTTTATATGGTGAATGGCGAGGCCCCGGCGGAATACGCCGCGCGCGTGTTGGAGGTCGCCCTGATTTTGCATGCCGACCACGGGTTCAACGCTTCGACGTTCACCGCGCGGGTCGTCATCTCTTCCCTCTCTGACATGTATGCCGCGATTACCGCTGCCGTCGGCAGCTTGAAAGGGCCGTTGCACGGCGGCGCCAACAGCGAAGTGATGACGACGCTGCTCAATATCGGCAGCATCGACAAGGTTGAAGCCTATGTTTTGGAACGCCTGAAAAATAAACAAAAAGTGATGGGCTTCGGCCACCGCGTTTATCATACCTACGATCCCCGCGCGCGCCTTCTCAGCCAATACTCGCAAAAATTGGCGCAACTGACGGGCAACGCCAAATGGTTTGACATGTCCAAAAAAGTTGAAGAGATTATGGTCCGCGAGGTTGGCGACAAGGGTATTTATCCCAACGTCGATTTTTACTCCGCCACGGTTTATTATTACATGGGGCTCGATCAGGATTTGTTCACGCCGATTTTTGCCGTGAGCCGCATTGCCGGTTGGACGGCGCATGTGCTCGAGCAACTGCAAAACAATCGCCTGTTTCGTCCGCGCGCCATTTACCCCGGCGAGAAGAATGTCGTGTATACGCCGATTGACCAACGTTAAACTCTCAGTGTTGAGGCCGATCTGAGCAACAGAAAAGCGGCGTGCCCAGATCGGGCTTTACTGACTAAAGGAAGGATCGAACCATGAATAAAAAAAGCGCCACCGTATTGATTTTTATCCTGATTATCATTGTCATGTTCTTTCTGTTCCCCAAAAGCTGCGGCGAAAGCCCCGCCCAGCCGCCGGGTGTTGCCGCCGCAACCGTCAAGCACTAACCGCATTCTTTTTTAATTCATATTACCCTACAACCATCGCTGTATTAATATTGCAGGAGGAAAGCTATGTCAGTCGCACGTGTCACCGAAATTACCTCATCATCGACGAAAAGTTTTGAAGATGCTACCAAAAGCGGAATTGAACGGGCTAACAAGACGCTGCAAAATGTCAAAGGGGCCTGGATTAAAGAACAAAAAGCGATCATCGACGATGGTAAAATTGTCGAATATCGCGTCACCATGAAAGTCACATTCGTGTTGAAAGATTAAGGCGCTAGAAGCTTGGCCGAAAAGTCTTGGTGGGACAGGCTGCCAAGCCTGTCGATGCGTGACAGCCAGGCTGGCTGTCCCACTTTCTGGCCAAGCTTATAGGAGCGCAAAACTTTAGTTGGGCGGTTTCCACCGTTCACCGCGGGATATCGTGCCATAGCACATCAAAAGGTTAGCAAAGCAAAATGGACATCCTGATTTTGAGCGAAGAAGAAGTAAAACGTTTACTAGGCCTCGACGACATGCTTAATGCGCTTGCGGATGGGTTTAAGGCGCTCACCTCGGGACAAGTATGCGCACCACCAAGAAACGAAGTGATAGTTCCCGCCGGGTTTTTACTTGGCATGCCCGCTTATTTGCCCGGCGACAATATCGCCGTCAAACTCGTTTCGGTATTTCATGAAAACCATAAATTGGGCTTCCCGGGCCATCAGGCTCTCATTTGCTTATTCGACCCCGAAACGGCATACGTGTCAAGCTAAGAAATCAATCAAACTAGAGGACAAACGTTCAGTCTAGTTTTTTTCAAAAATCTTTCTAGATTAAAATAGCATGGGAAAAGTCCATGCTATCAAACAGCCGAACGCG
>Ga0247727_10014592_pt1 | contig 13024 bp, 9 predicted proteins | sample WisWelCaveWW1625_FD_202498 | JGI IMG/M metagenome (GOLD analysis project Ga0247727, IMG submission 202498) | Biofilm microbial communities from Wishing Well Cave, Virginia, United States - WW16-25 | ecosystem: Environmental > Aquatic > Deep subsurface > Groundwater > Cave microbial mat | place...
TGAGCGAGGGCGGAACAATTACCGGCTTTGTCGGAATGGATGGAGATAGCAGTGAAATTGCCGGAGCGCATGTGCTTTCCGTTTCAGCGGTTGAGCCGCAAAATCAGCGCAAGTGGCGTCATGCAGTCACGGATGAGAATGGCAATTACGAAATCACCACGCTGCCAACAGGCTCATACGTTCTTTCTGCGGATGCTACGGGCTACAAATTCGAGTACTATGATAATGCAGCGTCTTTCGGCGAGGCTGATCCCGTTTCTTTAACAGAGCCGGAAACCGTGAGCGACATCGATTTCTATCTTGCGGGCGGCACGGCCATCGCGGGCAATGTTCAAAACAGCGACGGTGATCCGCTGAACAGGGCCGTGGTTCGAATCATGAGCCTTCAACGCAACAGACCGAGGCCGCATTACTTCCGTGAAGTGCGCACCGATGAAAACGGCGATTACATTGCCGAGGTGAGGCCCGGCAAATACTTTGTTCACGCCGAGGCGCGCGGCTATCTGGATGAGTTCTACGACGATGCTCCCGAATTAAGCGATGCCGATACGATCACCGTTGCCGAGAATCAGCACGTCACCGGCATCGACTTCGTGCTCGATCCGCTCGCAAGCATCTCCGGAAATGTTTCCGACGCGCAGACCAGCGATCCTCTCGAAGCTGTCGTCTACGCATTTCCAGAACCATCGCGAAATACTGATCCAACGCGCCGGGCAATTGACTCGCGTTATCCTTACGCCGCAAAAACCGACTCGCTTGGCAATTATGTCATTGAGAACGTGAAGCCGGGCAAGTATTATGTTCAGGCCGAGTCGCAAGGCCATCTGCCGGAATTTTGGGAAGAGGCCGATGAGTTAAGCGAAGCTGACACCGTCGTCATCACCAAGTCAATTGGCGCTGAAGGCATCGACTTTACACTTAGCAAGGGTGGCGCGATCTCGGGCACGGTCTACAGCGAAGAAGACAGCACGGAATTGCAAGGCGCTGTGGTGCGAGTATTTTCTGCGACCGGCAATGTTTTGCATCGCGCCATTACCGATGAGAACGGCGACTATCGCGTCACCGGCTTGCGCACCGGAGATTACTACGTTCATGCGAGGGCCGCAGGATATGAAGGCGAGTTTTACGATGATGCAAATGATCGCGGCGATGCGACTCTCGTTCACGTTGAAACCGGCGAAGAGACCGGCGGCATCGATTTTTATCTTGATAAGATCAACAACGATCTTGCCAGCATCTCAGGCGTGATTAGCTCCGACTCAACCGGCAATCCGATCCCACACGCTTTTGTGCTGGTGGTTCCGGTCATTCCGCCGGGACAAGCGTTCTTCGATCTCACCGACCAGTTTGGATTTTATCAAATGACTGGTTTGCAGGCCGCCAGTTATATCGTCGTCGCATGGGCGCCGGGTTATGTCGGCGAGTTCTACGATGACGTCACGAACTGGACGGAGGCGACGCTGGTGGACGTAGCCGCAGGCGCAGAGGTCGGTGACATTAATTTTGGTTTGACGCCGAGGCCGCGCGGGCCTTATCACATCAGAGGTCGGTTGCGCGCCGCCGGTACACTTGCGGCAGTGATCAATGCGACGATCTTTGCAATCAATGTCGATGGGCAGGTGGTTGCCTCGACGGTGACGAATGTTGATGGAAGCTATGCGCTGGATGAATTGCCGGCCGGCAGTTACAAAATTATGTCATCCACTGCGAATGCGCCGGCAAACTTCTACGGCGGCGGCAATCAACAAAACGCCTCGAGCATCGATTTGAGCGAAGGCCAAAGCGCAGAAAATGTGGACATCACAGAGAGCGCCACAGATGTCGAACAGGTTGGCGAGACCGTTCCTGCGTCGTTCAATCTTGAGCAGAACTTCCCGAACCCGTTCAATCCGGAAACCTCGATTCAGTATCAACTCGCGGGGCAGCGCGAAGTGAGCTTGAAGGTGTTCAACCTGCTCGGTCAGGAAGTGATCACGCTGGTCAATCAAAAGCAAGAAGCCGGTGTTTACCGCGTGACTTGGGGCGGCACAAATCGCTTCGGGCAGAAAGTGGCCAGCGGCATTTACATGTTCCAACTCAAAGCCGGCGACTTCCACAGGACGCGCAAGATGGTGATGATGAAATGATGCGCGATCTGTAACGCGTGATGCTCTTACTCCTACTCTTTCTCGTACTCTTACTCGCCTCTGGTTTTTGAAAGATGAAAAGCGAGTAAGAGTATGAGTAGGAATAAGAGTAAGAGAAAGAAGGGCAGAATAACCCGCAGCCTCTTCCTGTGCGCCCGAGGCTGCGGGCTGCCTTTCGACAAACAGAAATTTATCTGGACGATTTCTTCGAAGTAGATCAAATATAACAATGACTGCATTAGCCTTGCTCACTTTTTCCTGTCCCGATTCTGTTGATCACAAACAAGATGAATGAGTTTTTGAAAAAAATCGCCGTCAGTGTTGTCGTGTTGCTATTTCCCTTTTCGGGGTTTGCGCAAGAACCTCCTGATGAGCAGACGGCAAGTGGAGACAGCGCGGCATTGGCGCTCGATAGTGAATCATACTACACCGCGATGCGGCTGCGGCTCATTCGGTGGATAAGAAAAAATAACGGCGCCGCGCCTCTCGATCAGTTGCGCCAATCCGTCGAGCTGCTGGAGCAGGCGGACAAATTCTCCGGGATGAAGGATTTTGAAACCGCGGTGATTATCCTTGAAACAGCTTTTGATGTTGCAAAAACGCCGTACACTGGATTCGACAGCGAGTCAAAGCAAACCGAATTGGAGTTGACCGCACCGGTATCAAGCTCGCACTGGCAGTGGACGCGCGAGGTTGTAGCCGGAGTAGACTACTGGCAGCAACAATTTGAATTGGGTTTCAGCGAAGATAGTTTGTACTCCGAAAATAACGGCAATCCATTCACCGGTTTGCGTTTCAAAGTTAGCAGGGGAGAGGAGCTGAAGAATTTTTTCTCGGCGTATTCGCTGCTCAAAGCCAGCCGGGATTACACCAGCGGCGAGCTGGAGTTGCGTGGCCGGCGCGCCTTCTCAGCCCGGTTTGCCGGGGCTTTGACAAATCGTGTGGAGGGAACGAGCTATCAACGCGACTTGGATTTACAGTATTGGCAGAATACTTCCACCTTTGGCCTTGCATTTTACCCGACGAGACAAATACGCGTTGAGCTGGAAGATGAAATTCGCTATCGCGGGTATCGGAATCAAAGCTCGATCTATCCGAACTACTTGCACAATCAAATCGGTTTAAAGGGAAGCTATGCCGGGTTATCGACACGGCTCGATGCAGCGTATGATTACGCGGCTCGTTTTCATTCTTCTTTTTCTGAGAATGATTATCTCGAGCATCGGGTGGACGCCGCGATCTATCAATCGACCGCGACCAACTCTTCGATCTCTCTGCAAAACATCTGGCGCTATCGCGATTACGCCCGCGGCTTTTCCGATTCTACTTATCAAAACACCTATCAAGAAGAATACCTGCGCGGCGATTTTCGCATCGGCTTGGGGCCGAAGGTCGCGATTCGCGTCGAAGGCGACTACACGCTTCGGCAGTACGAAGTGCCCAGCTCCAACACGCCGGATTACTCCAACACGTTTTTGAATCCACAGTTGGTCTTCAAGATTTTCGGCGATCTGGAAATCGGCGCTGGCTATATGTTTCTCTTGAGGGTTCATGCTAAAGACATCATCCAACAAAACGCCACGCCGGTAACCGACACGCGCAGCGCCGAATCCGGGTTTGTCGGCTATGAGGATTATATCTCGAATGGCTTCACGATTGCGGTCGAACTCTTCAAGACCAATGGTTTGATGTTGAGCCTCAATAACACCTACGAGATTCGAAAGTACCCGAACTCGACGACCAATAGTCTGCAAGGGTTGGGTCTTTATACAGACCGTAATATCAACACTCTTCTTCTTTTTCTTACCATGAATTTGAGTGCCAGGCTCCAGCTTAGCGCGCTGGCCAATCTCGATGATGACCGCAGCCGGGTCGAAAATCAGAGCGACTCCAAGAGCACACTTTTTTCGGTTGATCTGAGCTATTCTTTTTGAAGAGCAGCGAAACAACAGCACAATTTATCCGTTTCAAAAGCCCGCAAGAAAGATTTATAACGGCTCGAAAAAATTGAAGGAGAACCCTCCATGTCACTGCGGGATAGTCGAATCAGCCTCGGCGCGTTGTTGGTGGTGATCGGTTTGTTGGCGCTCGCGCAGAATCTTGATTGGCTGCGAATTGATTCAGACCATGTGGCCGGCATTATTTTCTTCCTCGTCGGGGCTACGCTTTTCTACCAAAGCCGCGCCGGCGGGAACCAATTTAAGTTTTATGCCGGTATCGCCGGTATGTTCGTCGGCTTTGCCATTCTCGTCGGATCAACGAGAATTTTGCCGGATCAGATTACCGGCACTGCCGTCTTGTGGATCATCGCCGCTCTCTTTCTTCGGGTTTATTTGAAAAAACGCGAAGCCTACTGGCCGATCATCCCTGCGGGTATTCTTTTCAGCATCGGGTTGGTCGTGGCATTGGAAGGTTTCAACTTGATTTATGACGTGACGATTGGGGCATTAATCACTTTCGGTATCGCTGCAACGTTTGGTTATCTCTACAGTATTCGCACGGAACAGAACAAGCTGGAGTGGGCAAAGTATCCGGCGCTTGGCATGTTGGGAGTCTCCGTGTTGATTTACTTCTCCGACCGGCATTACGGCGTCGGGCCGATTATCTTTTCGATCTTACTGATTGCCGCTGGCATCGGTTTGATTGTTCAGACGATTCGCGCCGATCGGCAAATAACGACGAATGACCAACCCGCACAAGTCTGAAGCGCAATCAGAAATCGCTTGCGTTGATTCGTGCCAAAGTCATTTTCACCGGATGAAAATGACTTTGGCGTTTCAACCGTTTCCAAATCTAACCAAGCCGTCCCACATTCCGCATCAACACGCAGTTTCAATCATCTGCTAATTATCCCACTGCGCACACAATAAGAGTGTTTCTCCTGGTCGTTCTCATTGAAAGCCTCGATTGATCAATCGGGGCTTTTTTATTGTCAAATACCTGCTTGCTTTCTTGCCTTTTTTTTGATAGAATGCAATTCAAAATAAAGAGGCGGGAGCTACATGACCAGAAAGAATTTCTTTTCGCTGGTGGGTAAGTCCACTGCGGCGCTGGGTCTTTTGAAAACGGAATTATTGAAAGCCGAATCAGCGATGGCCACAACAAACGATGCCGTCCAATTGCGCACGACTGTAAAGCGTTTGAATCTGCGGCACACCTGGACAATTGCTCGCGGCTCCAGCGACTTCAAAGAATACGCTTACGTGGAAATTTCGCAAAACGGAGTCGCCGGGCGGGGCGAGGGAGCTTGTAATATTCGTTATCAAGAAACCCTCGAATCTATTCAAGCGACGATTGAGAAAGCCAGGCCATTAGTGGAGAAAGCCGACCTCTGGCGCTTTTATGATCTTGGCAAGGCGATTCAAAAAGTCGAAGATCAACAGATGGCAGCGAAGACCGCCATCGATATGGCCGTGATTGATTGGGTGACTAAAAACCTCAATGTGCCGCTTTATCGTTTTCTCGGTTTGGATAAAAACAAAACGCCGCTCACCAGTTTTTCAATAGGCATCGACAAACCGGAAGTGATGCAAGAAAAGATTCGCGAAGCGGAGATTTATCCGATATTGAAGATCAAAGTCGGAACGCCGGATGATGAAAAGATCATGTCGGCGGTGCGTGTGGTTACCGATAAGCCGCTGTTCGTCGATGCCAACGAAGGCTGGAAGAGCAAGGAAGAAGCTCTCGAAAAAATCCACTGGCTGGCGAAGAACAGAGTCGTTCTTCTTGAACAGCCGATGCCCGCCGCAATGCACGAAGAACAAAAATGGCTGCGCCAACGCTGCGCTGAATTGAAAATCAACCTGCCGATCATTGCCGATGAAGCGGTGAAGCAGGCTGCCGACATTCCCAAGCTCGCTGATGCTTATGATGGCATTAATATCAAGCTGATGAAAGCCGGCGGCATCCAAGAAGCGCTACGTATGATTACCCTTGCGCGCTGCCTGAATTTGAAAATTCTGCTTGGCTGCATGATCGAAAGCTCGTTGGGCATCACCGCAGCGGCGCATCTCTCGCCGCTCGTCGATTGGGCAGACCTCGACGGCAATCTGCTGATTTCGAACGATCCATTTGTCGGAGTTAGAGTTGAAAATGGAAAGTTAATTCTGCCGGATGGCCCGGGATTGGGAGTAACAGGAGAGTTTTAAGAAGCGAAATCGTTTTGTTATTTCTCTTACTCCTACTCGCTTTTGGTTTTTTGCCGAAGCAAGACATAAAGGCGAGTAAGAGTAGGAGTAAGAGTATGAGTACGAGCACAATGTAGTAGATGTCATTGTTAATCGTGAGGAGGATTATGGAAGCTCTAAGGCTGGAAAATGTCAGTAAATCTTTTGATAAGGTTCAAGCGGTCGGCGATCTGAGCTTGACTGTACCCGCCGGTAAAGTGTATGGATTCCTAGGCCCCAACGGCGCCGGCAAAACTACCACGTTGCGAATGCTCCTGCAAATCATTCTTCCCGACAGCGGCAATGTTCATATTCTTGGGCAGCTCAATTCGAGAGAGGCGCTGGATCGCGTCGGTTATTTGCCTGAAGAGCGCGGGGGTTATCGAAAAATGAAAGTGCACGAGGCGCTGGAATTTTTCGGCGAGCTGAAGGGCATGAAGCGAAAGGATTGTCAGCAGAAAATCGATTACTGGCTGGGTCGCTTCGAGATGGCCCAGGCGCGCACAAAAAAGATGGAAGAGCTTTCGAAAGGCAATCAGCAAAAAATTCAGTTTCTCACTGCCGTGCTTCATGAGCCGGATTTGATCGTGCTCGACGAGCCGTTCATGGGGCTTGATCCGATCAACGCGCTGTTGTTAAAAGAAATCTTGCTCGAACAAAAGAACCGCGGCGCGGCCATCATCTTCTCGACGCATTTGATGGACGAGGCAGAAAAACTCTGCGATTCGATCTGCCTGATCAACAAAGGCAAAAAGGTCCTGGACGGCGAACTGAAAACCATCAAGCAAAATTTTGGCAAAAAGAATATTATTTTGAGTTACACCGGCACCGCTGATTATCTGAAAGATTCCTCACTCGTGAAGCAGTACAACGATTATGGCAACCATGTTGAAATTTCCCTGAACGACGGCGCCAGCTATAAAGCGCTTTTGCAAAGGGCGCTACAAGAGGCGGACATTTCACGATTCGAAATGGTCGAGCCGTCATTGAATGAGATTTTCATTTCCACTGTCACGCAAAATTAGGAGCCGGCCGTGCAAAAATTTTTGACGATATTGCGCCGGGAGTATGTTTCGCGAGTGAAGACCAAGGGATTCATCCTCGGCACGATTTTGATTCCTCTATTTATGATCGCCGTCTCCGTCTTGCCGGCAATCATGGTGCTGCTCAAATCCGAGGATCAGCGGCGGATTGCCGTGATCGACAGGAGCGGTGAAATCTACGAGGCTCTCTACCATTCGCTCGATGATTCGACCGAAACCGGCATTCGCAAATTCAATCTTCGCCGGCAAGAAGCCGGCGTAGAAAATCTCGATGCGGTCAAGAAATCGCTTGCCGATGAAATCGACAAAGAAATGCTCGACAGCTATATTTACATTCCGATGGATATTTTAAGAACGAGCAGCGCCGAACTCTATGGCCGCGTCGTGAGTAATTTTCAAGAAAACGAAAGAATCGAAGACGCCATCAGTCGCATCGTGACCGAGACGCGCATCAAGCGCAGTGGGTTGGACCCCGAGGCGGTCCGGCAGCTCACCAAGAATGTGCGGATAGTAACTTTCAAAGTCGGCCCCGGCGGCAAAGAGGAAGAGGATCGCGGCTACAGTTTCGTCATGGCCTATGGCCTGGCGATGTTTCTCTACATGGCGATGTTCATTTACGGTGCGATCATTCTCAGAAGCGTTATCGAAGAGAAAAGCTCGCGGGTCATCGAGTCGGTCATTTCTTCGGTCAAGCCGTTTCATCTTATGGCCGGAAAAATCTTTGGCGTTGGGGCCGTCGGCCTCACACAGTTTCTCATCTGGACGATAGCCTTGGGGTTGATTTCAGCCTACGGTGTGCAAGTCGCCGTGATGCTTGCCCCGGGAGCCAAGGGCGCTTCGTTGCCTTCCATGCCTATCGCCGTCCTGGTCTCTTTCGTGATTTATTTTCTGCTCGGTTATTTTCTTTATGCGACGCTTTATGCCGCCGTGGGCGCAATGGTGAATTCGGAACAGGAAGCGCAACAACTGCAATGGCCGATCGTGATCCTCATCATTATTCCCATCATGTTTATCATGTTCATCATTCAAAATCCTGCGTCGCAAACTTCGGTGATTCTTTCGATGATCCCGTTCTTCGCGCCAATCATCATGCTGGCGCGCATCGTTGTTCAGATGCCGCCGCTGTGGGAAATTCTACTCAGCATGTTCATCATGGTGGCGACGATCTTTGGCGCGATTTGGGTGGTGGCTAAAATCTATCGCGTCGGGGTGTTGATGTACGGCAAGCGACCGAACTTGCCGGAGATCATCAAGTGGATTCGGTACTCCTAATACGTAAAACGTAATTCGTAAAGAGCAAAGGATGCACGCACGATCGCCTTTTGGTTTTTACGCATTACGTCTTACGAATTAGTTGCTCAAGGAATGACAAAAAATTTTAATTGAAACAGTGTCTGATAAAATAAAAATCCTCTCCGCCGATGTCGCCAACAAGATTGCCGCGGGCGAAGTTGTCGAGCGTCCGGCCTCGGTGGTCAAGGAATTGGTCGAGAACGCGCTGGATGCCGGCAGCACCGAGATCACTGTCGTCATCAAAGACGGCGGTCGCGATTTGATTCAGGTCGTCGACAACGGTCACGGCATGAGCCGCGCCGATGCCGAGCTTGCTTTCATGCGGCATTCCACCAGCAAAATTTCCAGCGCGGCAGATTTAGAGGCGATTCGCACGCTCGGTTTTCGCGGCGAGGCTCTGGCCAGCATTGCCAGCGTTTCGCGCATTGAAATGCGCACCATGGAACCGCAAACTGATGCAGCAGCGGTTGTGCGTATCGAGGCAGGCGAAATCAAGCAGACCATCGAGTCAGCCGGCACGCCGGGCACAGGCATTGCCGTGAAGAATTTGTTCTTCAATACGCCGGCGCGGCGGAAATTTCTCAAAGCTACGGCCACGGAGTATCGTCACATCATGACGGCTGTTTATCGCTTTGCGCTCTGCTATCCGCAGCACAAGTTTACGTTTGTCAACGAGGGTGAGATTATTTTTGAAGTAACGCCGCAAAGCCTGCATGAACGTATCATCGCGCTCTACGGCGATCGGCTGCGCAACGAGTTGATCGATCTCGACGATGCCGGACCGACGATGGAGATTCACGGCGTCATCGGCAAGCAGGCGACGGTGCGACACCAGCGCGGGGAGCAATTCCTTTTTCTCAACGGGAGATACATTCACGACAATTCTTTGAACCATGCGGTGACTGCTGCGTACGGCGAGATTTTGGCGCACGGCGGATTTCCATTTTATTGCTTGTTTCTCAAGATCGATCCGACCCGCATCGATGTCAACGTTCATCCGACAAAGATGGAAGTGAAATTTGCCGACGATCGATTGATTTACTCGATTGTGCGCAATGCAGTGCGGGCCACGTTGTCTTCGTCCGCAGTTATTCCCGTTGCAGTTGATCTGGCGGCGCAAGCGCCGAGTGTGCAATTGGAATCAACTTCGGCGCCTTATTCAGCAACGGCTTTCTCCGCGCCATTTTCTTTCGACAGCAGCAGGAATTTTCGCGCGCCACTACCGGGGCGTCAGATGGGATTGGATTTGCCAAAACCATCGGTCGAGCCGTTGAGCGCCACCCCTTTGCGAAAATCAACCGCCGAGGCTGATGGTCAAGGTGGCGAGCAGTTTGGCGTGTGGCAACTGCACAAGCGCTACATTCTTTCGCAAATCAAATCCGGTTTGGTCATCATCGACCAGCACGTGGCGCATGAGAGAATTCTTTATGAGCAAGCGCTGGCCAGATTTGAGAAGCAAACGGCTTCGACGCAGCATCTGCTCTTTCCGCAGGTCGTGGAGCTGGGTGGAGAAGATTTCGCGGTGCTTTTGGAGATGGTGCCATTTCTTGAAAAAATCGGTTTCGCGATGCGAGACTTCGGCGCGCGCACCGTGCTCGTCACCGGTGTGCCCTCGGGTCTGCAAATAAACGTCGATGCAAAATTCTTCAGCGAGCTGATCGACGATTATCAACGCGGCAAGCGCGACAATCTTGAAATCAGAGATAATATTGCGCGCAGCTATGCATGCCACACCGCGGTGCGTAGCGGCGATACATTAAACCCCGCGGAGATGCATCGCTTGATCGATGAATTGTTTGCAACGAAGTCGCCCTACTTTTGTCCGCATGGCCGACCGGTGGTGATCAATATTCCGATCGATGAGCTGGACAAGCGTTTTGGAAGGATTTGAGCTGGAATTAGTTCGACACGGATTCGCAGAGATAACCGTGAAGATGCTGAGAAAATCTGAAAACTGATCACTGATGCCTGACGACTCTCAATGCGGCAATCGCGGACGCAGGTAAGCATATAAATATGCGCCAAGCAATGCGCCAACGAAAGTCAGAAGCGCCAAAGCCTCGCCGCTGCCGATTTGCGCATAGATCGGCCCCGGGCATGCGCCGGTAATGGCCCACCCCAGACCAAAGAGAATCCCGCCGATAATGGTTCCCTTTTGAAACACTTTTGCGGTGATTTGAATTTTTCCTCCGCTCACCGTTTGCAGTTGAAGTTTTTTGATCAGGAAAACCGAGAGAGCGCCAACGGCAATTGCCGAGCAGATGATCAAGTACATGTGCGCTTCTTCAAACCGAAACATCTTTTGAATGCGGAACCACGACACGACTTCCGACTTGATGAGCACGACGCCGAAAAATGCGCCGATGAGCAAGACTCGAAAATTGTTCATAAAAGTCGTTCCCGAAGTTTTATAAGACACCGAAAGAGGTAAGTGCTGTCATTATCAACCCGCCGACAAAAAAGCTGATGGTCGCGATCAAGCTCGACAATTGCAAGTTCGAGATGCCCATGATGGTGTGTCCCGACGTGCAACCATCGGCGTAGCGCGTGCCAAAGCCGACCAAAACGCCACCGGCCAGCAGCTTAATCATGCCGCCGGTTGTTGCATAGTCAGCCGGGAGCAGGGCAAGAGGCGCTGCCGAGAGGAAACGCATGGCGATGAATGCGCCGGCCATGATGCCGAAAACGAAAACCAGATTCCACGACTCGCCTCGCCAATTGTTCTCTTGCAGATAGGTTAATTTTGTATTGGGCGAACAAATCGAGGCAACGTGCCGAAAACTGCTTGAGATGCCGAAGGTCTTGCCCGACATTAGCAAGAGCAAGGGCACGGTCAATCCGAGCAGCGGGCCGGACACGTACCACGGCCACGGTTGCAGAAGCCAGTTCATCATTTCTCCTTATCTGTGAAAATAAGCCGCGTCCATTATTGAGACGATGGGGTCGAATGCCGAGTTGACGACGCTATTGTAGAAATTTTATGCACAGAAATCAACACAAAATCATGGACAAGGAGAACAGAGGCGTCGTGCATGTAAAAATGAAATCTCTTTGAATATCCGCGCGTGTTTTTATATTTACGATAAATCGACGCAGCGATCATCACGTGACCAGGTTATTTCATTTCGCCGCTATCTTATCGAATTCGGCGCGAATTGTCTACTATCAAAACCGATAGTTTTTGAAAGCGAGGCGCATGATGGAAATACAAATCAATAATCTTCGCATGTTTTTTCTTGATGAAGGCTCCGGAGAAAAGACCGCCCGCGTGCCATTGCTGTTTGTTCACGGCTTTCCGCTGAACCATGAGATCTGGTCTTCGCAGATTCAAGCGTTGAGGACCACGCATCGCGTGATTGCGCCGGACCTGCGCGGTCACGGAAAATCCGAGGCGCCGCCGGGACCATATAAGATGGAACAGATGGCCGACGACTTGAAGGCGTTAATCGACGCGCGGCGCTGCGGCCCGGTGATGATGATCGGCCATTCGATGGGCGGGTATATCACGTTTGCGTTCTTGCGGCGCTATCCAAAATTAGTCGCTGGCCTCGGGCTCGTTTGCACGCGGCCTGGCGCAGACGCACCGGAGGGAAAAACCAATCGCGAAAACTTGGCGCTGCGCGTGGAAAAAGAAGGTAGTATCGCAGCGGTCGATGCGATGTTTCCCAAGATGCTGTCACCGACAACCTACGGAGAGCAACTCGAGTTGAGCGATGGCATTCGCCAAATGATGTTGGCGACGCCGGTCGCCGGCATTGCCGGGGCTTCGCGCGGCATGGCGCTGCGGGTCGATTCGAGCGACTTGCTGCCGACGATCAAAGTGCCGACGTTGATCATCACCGGCGCGAACGATCAGTTGATCTCGCCGAAGGAATCCGAGAACATGGCCAAGCAAATTCCCAATGCGACGCTGCACATCATTCCCGGCGCAGGACATCTGCCGAGTGTGGAGAAGGCAGGGGAGGTCAATCGGGTGTTGAGGGAATTCGCGATCAAAAATTTTACTGCTTGAAATTTTGCATTTGAGATGTCTTCTGTTTTAAGAGCTTATGCGATAAAGTCCGAGCACGGGAGGTGCGAGATGAAAATCTCGAAAGGCTCTGCGGAGATCACCCTTTCTCTGCTGTTTATTTTCAATACGCTTGCAGCTCAAGAGTGGCATTGGCGGCGCGATGATCTGGTGTTAAATCCATCAGGATTGGATTTGCGCAATGCGACAAGTTGGGCATGGGGCGATTTGGATAAAGATGGTCTTGTGGATATCTTGGCGCGCAAGAGCCTTTATTTCGACGATGGCCGCTTGATTGCATATCGTGGCCGCGCCTCGGCGGAACCACCTTACTGGGTCGAAACCCCGGAGTTGTTGAGAGGTGTTGTTGAACCAATGTTTTCAGTT
>Ga0247727_10014593_pt1 | contig 13024 bp, 10 predicted proteins | sample WisWelCaveWW1625_FD_202498 | JGI IMG/M metagenome (GOLD analysis project Ga0247727, IMG submission 202498) | Biofilm microbial communities from Wishing Well Cave, Virginia, United States - WW16-25 | ecosystem: Environmental > Aquatic > Deep subsurface > Groundwater > Cave microbial mat | place...
GCGCACCGTGCAGTCGACAAGGTTCATCGCCGGCTCGCCGACGAAGCCGGCCACGAAGCGCGTCGCCGGGCGGCGGTAGACCTCGAGCGGCGCGCCGAGCTGCTCGATCTTGCCCGCGCGCATCACGGCGAGACGCGTGCCGAGCGTCATGGCCTCGGCCTGGTCGTGCGTGACGAAGAGCGCACTCGTGCCCCGATCCGCTCCGAGCTCGCGCACGAGGCGCGCGATCTCGGAGCGCATCTCGGCGCGCAGCTTCGCATCCAGGTTCGAGAGCGGCTCGTCGAACAGGAACAGCTTCGGCTCGCGCACGAGGGCCCGCCCCAGCGCCACGCGCTGCATCTGCCCGCCCGAGAGCGCGTCCGGCTTGCGCTCGAGCAGCTCCTCCAGGCCGAGCACGTGCGCCGTGCGCCCCACGCGCTCGTCGACGACGCCACGCGCGAGCCCGCTCATCTTCAAAGGGAACGCCAGGTTCGCGCGCACCGTCATGTGCGGGTAGAGCGCGTAGCTCTGGAACACGAGTGCGACCCCGCGCTCCTTCGGCTCGAGCTCGTCCGCGTTCGCCCCGTCGATCCACACCTCGCCCGCGCTCTGGCTCACGAGCCCGGCCACGATCCGGAGTAGCGTCGACTTCCCGCACCCCGACGGCCCGAGCAGTACCAGTAACTCGCCCTCGGCGACGTCGAGCGACACGTCCGCGAGCACGCCCTGCGCGCCGAAGCGATGCGTGATGCTGCGCAGCTCGAGACGGGTCATCGCGGCATCAACGCGAGGGGTGCAGGACCACCGCTCCGAGGTCGGTCGCGCTGTCCCGCTCGAGCTCCGCCGGCAGCACGATCCGCGCGCGCCGCACCGTGGGCCACTCCATCGCGAACTCCAGCGTGCGCAGATAGGGCGAGCGGTGATCGCCCAGCAGCCGCAGCTCGGCGCGCCCCTCGCCGTCGGCGACGCAGCGCGCGTCCTGTGACCTGCGCTGATCCTCGTCCACGCGCAGGCGCAGGTTGGCGAAGGCGAGCGCACGGCCGTGCTCGTCCAGCACGCGGAAGGTGACCAGCGGCCACTCCAGGCCGAGGACCAGCGCGGTCTCGACCGTCTCGCCGTCCCACCTCGGGCCGACCAGCGTGGCGCGCGCGCGACTCGAGGCGCGCGCGCGCTGGTCGTCGTAGACGGCCCGCAGCTCGAGCTGGGTGCCGAGGTCGATCCAGGGAAACTGGGCCACGCCGTCGCGCACGGAAGCGTTGACGGCGCTCGCGTTCCTGGCAGACGCGCGCACGGTGGCGTAGACCGTGGCACCGCCCGCGACCGGAGTGCCATCGTCCGCGCTCACGCTCACGCGCACGCGCCCGGCTGGCGGGAGCCGCAGCGTCACCAGGCCCGGCGCGGGCACCGTCGTGCCGAAATCGATCGAGGGCCCGTGCTCCAGCGGCACGCTCGCCCGCAGGACGTTGCGCGGTGAGTGCTCGGGCAGGGCGCGGAAGGTGGCGAACCAGCTCAGGGGGATACGCGTGCGTCCGCTCGCGTCCGTCTCGTTCACGCGCGCATCGCGGGGGCCGCTCGAGGGCGGAGTCGTCTCGATCTCCAGCCGGATCGGCACGCCCTCGGCAGGCATGCCGCTCGCATCCAGGACGAGAACGTCGAGCACCTCGAGCACGTCGAGCGCCTCGAGCACGTCGGGCACCTCGAGCGCGGCCTCGGGCTCTGCGGCGGCGTTCTCGACACCCTCGGTCCGTTCCCGCGCTGCCCGTGTCGCGCTCGTTCCGTTGCTCGCGGACAGGTGCAGTTCTTCGCGCACTGGAGGCACGACCGAGGAGGCCACGGGAGGTACGAGCGCGGGCTCGGCGATCTCGATGGGCTCTGCAGCCGCCGCGTTCACCCCCGACGCGGCTCTCGCTCTCGGCCCGCGCGCGCGCGAGTCGCGGCCGAGGAGCAGCCAGGCCGCGACGACCGCGACCGCGATCCCCAGCGCGAGCTCGAGCGAGTACCGGCGTCGCAGCGGATGCTCCGCGAAGGCCATGACCCGCTCAGTGTACGCGAGCGTCCCCGCACCTCTTGGAAGGTCCCCCGGAAGAACCCTCGCTCCTTCCCCGGCGACGAGTCCCTTCGCCGGCGTCGATCCCCAGACCTAGACTGCTCGCCCGCCGACTCGACGACCACGCCCATGCTCCATTTCCTTCTCGCGCTCAGCTCATCCCTGCTGGTGCAATCTCCCGCGCCCGTTCGCGCGCTCCACGTCGCGCGCCTGCTCGACGTCGAGTCGGGCCGCATCCTCGAGAACGCGACCGTGCTGATCGAGGGCGAGCGCATCCGCGCCGTCAACCCGGAGGAGATCCCCGCCGGCGCCGAGGTGATCGAGCTCGGCGAGCGCACGCTGCTCCCGGGCCTGATCGACTGCCACACGCACCTGAACAGCGACCTCGAGGGCGAGTGGGTCCGGCGCGAGGTGCTCGAGACCGCCGCCGACGCCGCGCTGCGCGGCGCGAAGAACGCGTGCGCGACGCTGCTCGCGGGCTTCACCACCGTACGCGACGTGGGCGCGGGCGGCTTCGCCGACGTGTCGCTGATGAAGGCCATCGACGCCGGCTGGGTGCTCGGCCCGCGCATGTTCCCGGCCGGTCACGCGATCGGCATCACCGGCGGCCACGCCGACACGACCGGCTACGTCCCGGGCGTGCTCGAGCGCGGACCCGAGAGTGGCATCGCCGACGGGGTCGACGAGGTGATCGCGGCCGTGCGCTACCAGATCAAGCACGGCGCGAAGGTGATCAAGACATGCGCCACGGCCGGCGTGCTCTCCTTCGAGGGTTCGGTCGGCGCGCAGCAGTACTCAGAGGAGGAGCTGGTCGCGCTCGTCACGGAGGCCCGCCGCCACGGGCTCAAGGTCGCCGCGCACGCCCACGGCGCGGAGGGCATCAAGGCGGCGATCCGCGCGGGCGTCGACTCGATCGAGCACGGCTCCGAGCTCGACGACGAGGCCATCGCCCTGATGAAGCAGCACGGGACGTACCTCGTCCCGACCACGTACCTCGCCGACGCCATCGACCTCGAGGAGCTCCCGCCGCCGCTGCGCGCCAAGGCCGAATCGATCCTGCCGAAGGCGAAGGCCAACCTGCGCCGGGCCATCGCCGCCGGCGTCAAGATCGCCTACGGCACCGACGCCGGCGTCTACCCGCACGGACTGAACGCGCGCGAGCTCGCCACCCTGGTCGAGCGCGGCATGAAGCCGCTCGACGCGCTGCGCGCGGCGACCGTGAACGCCTGCGCCCTGATCGGCATCACCGACCGCGGCACGATCGCGGCCGGGAAGCTGGCCGACCTCATCGCGGTGCCCGGCGACCCGCTGCGCGACGTGACCGTCCTGCAGCACGTCGAGTTCGTGATGAAGGGCGGCGCGATCGTCAAGGGGCCCTGAGCGAATCAGTCCCAGACGCGTGCCGTGGCGTCGCTGGATGCGGTGACGATGCGCGCTCCGTCAGGACTGAAGCTGGCGCTCGAGACTGCGCTGGCATGTCCACGCAGGACGGCGAGCTCGTCGCCGCTCTTCGCGTCCCAGACGCGGGCGGTTCCGTCGGTGGAGGCAGTGATGACACGCGACCCGTCGGGGCTGAAGGCAGCGGTCAGGACGGGGTCCATGTGCCCGCGCAGGACGGCGAGCTCATGGCCACTGGCCGCGTCCCAGAGGCGAGCCGTGTTGTCATCGGAGGCGGTGACGATGCGCGCTCCGTCGGGACTGAAGCTGGCGCTCGAGACGGAGTTCGTGTGCCCGCGCAGGACGGCGAGCTCCTTGGCGCTGGCTGTGTCCCAGACACGAGCGGTACCGTCCGAGCACGTGGTGACGATGCGCGACCCATCGAGGCTGAAGCTGGCGCTCGAGACAGGGTGCGTGTGCCCGCGTAGGACAGCGAGTTCCTCGCCGCTCTTCGCATCCCAGAGGCGGGCAGTGCGGTCCCGGGAGGCCGTGACGATACGCGCTCCGTCGGGGCTGAAGCGGGCACTCGAGATACCGCCCTCGTGACCACGTAGGATGACGAGCTCTGCGCCGCTCTGCGCGTTCCAGATACGAGCGGTACTGTCATCGGAAGCGGTGACGACGTGCGCTCCGTCGGGACTGAAGCGGGCGGACAGTACGAGGCTCCTGTGCCCGCGCAGCACGGCGAGCTCTACGCCGCTCTGCGCGTCCCAGACACGGGCGGTCTTGTCCCTCGAAGCAGTGACGATGCTGGCTCCGTCGGGGCTGAATCTGGCGCTGCGGACGTAGCTCGTGTGTCCGCGCAGGACGGTGAGCTCGAGAGCGGTTGGCACATCCCAGACGCGGACGGTCTGGTCGTAGGAAGCGGTGACGATGCGCGACCCGTCAGGGCTGAAAGTGGCGGTCGAGAGAGCGCCCCTGTGCCCGCGCAGTACAGAGGGCTCGTCGCCGCGGGCCACATCCCAGACGCGGGCGGTCTGGTCGTAAGAAGCGGTGACGATGCGCGAGCCGTCGGGACTGAAACTTGCGGTCGGGACATAGCCCGCATGTCCGCGTAGCACGGCGAGCTCGGCACCGCTGTCCGTCTTCCAGACTCGAGCCGTTCTGTCATGGGACGCGGTGACGATGCGGGCTCCATCGGGGCTGAAGTTGGCGGCCGAGATCGGTGACGTGTGTCCGCGCAGCACGACGAGCTCGTCGCCGTTTTTCGAGTCCAAAACGCGCGCAGTGTTGTCCCAAGACGCGGTGACGATGCGCGTTCCGTCGGGACTGAAACTGGCGGCGACGACGGGGCTCGTGTGTCCGCGCAGGACGGTGAGCTCGGCGCCGCTGGCGGCGTCCCAAACGCGTGCAGTGTAGTCCGAGGACGCCGTCGCGATGCGCGCTCCGTCGGGACTGAACTCCGCGGTCAAGACACCGCTCGTGTGCCCTCGCAAGAGCGCGAGCTCGGCGCCGCTGGCTGTGTCCCAGACGCGCGCGGTGTTGTCCCAATACGCGGTGACGATGCGCGACCCGTCGGGGCTGAAGTTGGCGGCCGAGATCAGTGCCGTGTGCCCGCGCAGGACGGCGAGCTCGGCGCCGCTGGCAGCGTCCCAGACGCGCGCGTCCGAAATCTGGGGGATCATCGACCCGGATGCAGTGACGATGCGCGTTCCGTCCGGGCTGAAGCTGGCGGCGAGGACGGGGCTCGTGTGCCCGCGCAGGACGGCGAGCTCGACGCCCGTGGTCGTCTGCCAAACGCGAGCGGTCTTGTCGGAGGATGCGGTGACGATGCGCGCTCCGTCGGGATCGAAGGCGGCGGAAGAGACTTGTGCCGTGTGCCCGCGCAGGACGACGAGCTCGTCGCCGTTGGCCGCATCCCAGACGCGGGCCGTGCCGTCCACGGACGCGGTGACGACGTGCGCCCCGTCGGGACTGAAACTGGCCGCCCACAGCAAGCCCGTGTGTCCACGCAGCACGACCGAACTCCGATCCGTCAGAGCGTGGAGACGCACCCACTCCCAGTTGCGGAACTCCTCGGGCGCTGCCTCGAGGTAGTGGCGCAAGCTGGCCGAGTCGCCGAGCTGGTAGGCGGATTCCGCGGCCCGGATGCTCGAGAGGTAGGCCTGGTAGCGCGCCTCCCTCGTCCTGCGCTCTGCCTCGGCCTTCGCCGCGAGCGCAAGCTCTTCACTCATCCTTGCAAGGCGCGCACTCTCCTCCGCTTCCTGCGCCTCGTCGTCCGCGCGCTTACTCTCCCGCTGAGCCAGGCTCGCGCTGGCACGGGCCGCCTCCTCGTTGTTCCGGGCGATCCGGGCATTCTCCGCCGCCTCGGTGGCCTTCGCATCCGCACGCGCCGTCTCCGCCCTGGCCTCGAAGAACAGGCTCGTGCTCGTGATCAGGCCGACGAGGAGCACCGCGATGCCCGCCGCACTGACGGCGGCGAGGCCCCGGTTGCGTGCGATCCATTTCCGGAGTTCGGCGACGGCACCGGACGCGTAGGCCTTCACCACCCGGCCCTCGAGGAAGGCGCGCAGGTCCTCGGCCAGCGCAAGCGTGTCGGCGTAGCGCTGCGCGGGCTCGCGCGCCATGGCCTGCTCGCAGATCGCCACGAGCTCGGCCGGCACGTCGCTCCTGAGCTCATGCAACGGCGTGGGCGGGCCGCGCAGCACCATCGCCAACACGGTGCGATTGGTGAGGCGCTCGCCCGGGAAATAATAGGGCGTCCGGCCGGCCAGCAGGTGGTAGAGCATCGCCCCGATCGAATAGACGTCGGAGCGCGGACCGAGCCGCTCGATCTCGCCGCGCGCTTGCTCGGGCGGCATGTAGCACGGTGTCCCGACCACGTCGCCGTCCATGGTGAAGAGCGGGGAGTCAGGCGACTCATCGCGCTCCTCGCGGCGCTCGGTCTTCACGGTCGTCAGAGCCGTGCTGGCCTCGGTGCGCAAGCGCAGATCGTGGGTGTCCGCGCGGCCGAGCACGCGCGCGAGCCCCCAGTCCATCACGTAGACCTCGCCATAGTTGCCCACCATGACGTTGGCGGGTTTGAGGTCGCGGTGGATGACGCTCTTCTTGTGCGCGTAGGCCATGGCCTCGCAGACCTTGAGCATCACCGTGAGCGCGCGCGTCTGGTTCCAGCCTTCCTGCTGTCGTTGCACGAGCTCGAAGATCGACTTCAGATCGCGGCCCTTGACGAGCTTCATCGTGAAGTAGACGCGGCCGTCGGAATCGAGGCCGAGTTCATGCACGGGCACGATGCCGGGGTGGTCGAGCTGGCCAGTGATCTGCGCCTCTTCGAGGAAGCGCGCGAGCAGGCGCCGGTCGACGGGCGGCGTCTGGCCGCTCGCGGTCGCCTCGGCCTTGCCGAGGATCACCTTCATCGCGAGCTTGCGGCGCAGGTCCTCGTCGAAAACCTCTAGGATCGCGCCCATGCCGCCGCGCGCGAGCTCGCCCTGGATACGGTAACGCGGCGATTCGAGGCGGTGCTGGGCCAGACGCTCGAGGAGCTGGCTCGAGGGCGGGCCGGAGTCGGGTGCATCCTCGCCCGAGAGCGAGATGTGCGGATCGACGCCCGAACCGTGCTGCTCGTGGAGCTGCTGGAGGAAGGACTTCGCCCCGGGTGCGCGGCCGGCCTGGGCCGCGAGCTGCTGCCGGCGCACGAGCAAGCCGCGCAGCTCGGCGGCGTGTTCCGGATGCGCGCGGCAGAGCCCTTCGAAGTCGGCGGATTCCAGGTGCGTTCCCCGCATCCACTCGAGGAACAGGATCTCGGCCGGCGAGAGGCGACCGGGATCCGACGAGCGTTCGGTCATGGAACCTGGACCAGGTAGGTCTTCGGCCAGGACAGTGTAGAGGGCGGCGGAGGTGCCCGTCAGGATCGAGGTCGGACGGACCGGTGGTGCCCTTCAATTCCCTCGATTGCCTTGAAACCACCTTGGGCGACGCGCGGTCATGGGAGACGTTTCCTGCTACCCTCAGAACCACCATGAGAAAGCGAAGAATGGGCACGTTCACCATCAGTGCGGAGTTCGCGAGCATCCGAACGCCTCAGCGCTACGTCCCGGTGCCGAAGATGCTCGTCGACTCGGGCTCGGAGTACACATGGATCCCAGAGGAGCTGCTCCGGGAAGCAGGTATGCGACCGGTGAAGAAGGACCTGGATTTTCAGATGGCCAATGGCCAGACCATCACGCGCGCCATCGGTTACGCCATCATCCGAGCCGGCGGGTTCGAGACGGTCGACGAGGTCGTCTTCGGGCAACCGGGTGATCTCTCGCTCCTGGGCGCACGCACTCTGGAGGGCTTCGGCGCCCGTGTCGACGCCCGGCTCAAGCGTCTGGTCGCTTCCGGCCCACATCCGGCCGCGCAGGCTCTCGTGGCCCTCTGAGGCTGCGCGAGAAGCTTGCGGATCGATCCTGCCGAACTCGCGCGCTCGATCGCCGCAGGCGAGGGCAAGAACCTGGAGTTCAAGCGTGGCCTGCCCGGCGACGCCAAGGTCGCGCGCACGCTGTGCGCCTTCGCCAACACGCGCGGCGGGCTGCTGCTGATCGGAGTCGGGGACCGGGGCGAGATCGTCGGCGCGCCCCGGCCGCGCGAGACGATGGAGCGGCTGCGCTCAGTCGGGCGCGAGCGCGTGGAGCCGGAGCTCTCGGTGCACGTCGGCACGGTCCAGCTCCTCGAGCGACGCGTCGTGTGGTGCTCGGTGCCGCTCTCGCCGCACCGCCCCCATGCGGCGGTCGACGACGAGGGCGAGCGTGAGCTCGTGGTGCGCGTCGGCGCGAGCAACCGCCGCGCCACGGGCGCGACGCTGGGCTCGATCCGCGCGAACTACTCCTCCGGCGCGAAGCTCGACGACCTGCAGCGGCAGATCCTGGCCTGGGTCGCGGAGCAGGACGAGCCCGTCACGGTGGCGGTTTTCTCGCACGCTCACAACGTGGGTGCGCAGCGCGCCCGCAAAGCCTTCACGCGCCTCGAGCTGGCGGGCCGGCTCGTCGGCCACGGCTCGGGCGCGCGGCGCGAATTCGCCTTGCCGTGAGCGGCGGAGTACGCCCTGGGCCCCGGCACGTCTCACCCGTTCCTCGCGCTGGCTCCGCGCCGGCGTGCTGGTCGCTGCTCGAGGTCGGCTTCATTCCTCCGGCCGACTCCAGTGCCCCGGCATCTGCCAGCAGAGGCAATCGGCGACGCACGTGCAGGAGAGCGGGGGCTCGTACCTGCCCGGACCCACCACGCACAGGCGCTTGCAGCGCCGCGGCAGGTCCAGGCCGGCGCGCGGGCAACCGTCGGGGTTGCTCATGCAGCCGAGGGTCAGAAGAGCGGTCGCGGCTGCGAGCACGAACTCGCGGCACCGCACTACCGAGATCGCTCGAGGGTTGTCCAATCGCGTGTTCTCCGGCAGGGGACAAGGGCAGCCGGATGATACTCGGACCGTCGGCGAATTCCCGGCGGGCCGCGGGGACGATCAGTCGCCTCCCGTCGCGCGCCGCAGCTCCTCGGTCCAGTGCAGCACCACGTTGACGTGCTGGACCACGGACTCCTCGGCTGCGTCGCGGACTACCAGGAAGCGGCCGTCGGGCGCGACGGCGCCGAGGATCGAGTAGTGAGAGAGCGTCGAGCCGGGAGCCAGGGTCATTCGCGCCCGAGCCTATCGGAAGGGCCGGAGGCTCGCAGTAACGGGAACTCTCCGGCGCCCGGTCGCGCGGCGTCCGCACGCTTCATTCCTGGCGCGCGAGCTTCAGTTCTTCTTACCGCCTGCGAAGCAGTAGAGCGCCGCGTCGGTGCGCACGAAGAGCGCGCCGCCGCCGATTGCGGGCGTGGCGTGGATCGGCTCGCCGAGGTCGCATTGATGCAGGACCTTCGCCTCGGGGCCCGCCGCGAGCACCGTGACGCGTCCCTCCTGGCTGGCCAGGAAGACCTTGCCGTCGGCCGCGATCGGCGAGGCGTCGTACTCGCCCGCGGCTTCCTCGAGGCGCTGGAAGCCGAGCTCCTCGCCGCTCGAAGCGTCGAGCGTCGTGAGCATCCCGCCGCTCTTCACCAGGTACAGCACGCCGTCGTGGAGGAGCGGCGTCGCGATCGACGGCAGGCTGCGCTTGTGACGCCAGAGCTCCTTCGCCTCCTTGGCCTCGAGCTGGAACGCGACCAGGCCGTAGTCCTTCGACGACATCCCGTCGGAGATGAAGGTCCACTCCGCGGCCTCGATGAAGCCGTCCTGGTTCCCGTCCGCCCAGCCGAAGTGCTCGGCCATCTCCGAGCCGGCGAGCTCGGACTTGGTCAGCTTGCCGTCCTCGTCCTTGTCGCTCTCCGCGGTCAGGGTCTCGAAGGGCGGCATCGCTCCGCCCTCGGCATGGAACGGGACGCTCGCGAACAAGACAGCGCCCTCCGGGCGCTCCCACAGGACCGGCGAGCACACCGGCGTGTAGCCGACGCTGCCGTGGCGCCACAGCTCCTTGCCCGTCGCGAGCGAGTACGCGCACACGAAGAACGTCCCGAACACCACCACGTTTTCGGGCTTCTCCGCGGGGAAGACCACCGGCGTGGTCCAGCTCTCGATCAGGCCTTTGCGCTCCGTGCGCCAGCGCTCCTTGCCCGTGGCGGCGTCGACCGCGAGGAGGAACGAACCCTGCTGCTGGTCGCACAGCAGCACCAGCGTGTTTCCGGCGAGGATCGGCGAGCCGGCCATGCCGTAGAAGCTGACGAAGGGTCCGAGCGGGAGGAGCCAGCGCTCCTTGCCCTGGGCGTCGAAGGAGATGAGCCCGAGCTCGGGGAAGAACGCGTAGACGTTCTTGCCGTCGGTGGTGGGGCTCGGGGTCGCCGAGCCGTTGGCCCGGAAGACCTCCTGCTTGCGCGCGCGCTCGAGCTTTCGTTCCCAGCGAACCTTCCCGCTGGCCTGGTCCACGCATGAGACGACGAGCCCCTTCTCGTCGGCGCCGGTCACGAAGACCATGCCTTCGCCCAGCACGGGCGAGGAGTGCCCGGCCACGAGCGGCGTGCGCCAGCGCAGGTTCTCCTCTGGACCGAAGGAGCTCGGGAGACCGCTGGTCTCGGCGCACCCGCTCCCGTTCGGCCCGCGGAAGCGCGGCCACTCCTGGGCGCTCGCGAAGGTCAGCGGGCAGAGGGCGGCGAAGGTCAGGTGCGCGGCGAGAGACTGCATGGGGCCTCCGGAATCCGGGGGAAGCCGCGCCAGTGTAGCTCCGCGGGGCGTGGGCGACTCGGCTCCTTCTTACTCCTTGCGCTTGCCCGAAAGCCACGTGTGAGCGAGCAACGCCACGCCGATGGCGAACGGGATGAAGCCGAGAGCGCTGAGGTCTCGCAGCCCCGCTCCCACGTCCGCGGGGATCAGCTCGAAGGCGAAGAAGAACGCCACGCCCGCGAGCGCGAGCACCGATCCCGCCAGCGACAGCGCGCGGCGCCGCGCCGCCAGCGGGCGCTCGGCCTCGGCGCGCTCGAAGGCCGTGAACTGCTCGAAGTTCATCTGGCCGTGGTCGACCAGCTTCCGCGCCGTCTCGTGCCGGTACAATGCCTCGCGCTCGCGCCGGCGCTCCCGGGCGTAGCCGAGCACGGCGAGCAGCGTGAAGATGCCGATGACGCTGGCGACGGGGATCAAGAACAGGACGGCGCGCTCGAGGTTGGAGTCGTTCATGGCTGGTGTCCTCGCGGGTTCGCCGGGTTCGTCGCCTGGCTCGGTCGAGGGGTTGCGTTTTCCAGCGGATCCCGGGAGGAGCCAGAAAAAGCAACCTGGGGAGCCCTCGCGGAGTCTCACCACGAGAGCCGTGGAGCCCGACGACACCGCCGGAAGTGACGCCGATGCCGAGGCCGTGCGGCGCGTCCGCGCCGGCGACGTCGAGGCCTTCACCGGGATCGTCGAGCGCTGGCAGGGCCCACTCTTCCGGCTCGCGCTGCGCTACACGAACGAACGCGGTGCGGCCGAGGACCTGTGCCAGGAGGCGTTCCTGCACGCCTTCCGTGGCATGAAGAGCTGGCGCGGCGAGGCACGCTTCTCGACCTGGTTGATCGCGCTCGCGACCAACGTCTACCGCTCCCACGCGCGCCGCGCGCCTCCACCCGAGCCCATCGATCTCGCCGGCCCGCGCGACCCTGCCGCGCCGCTTCCCGCCGCCGACACCGCCCTCGGCGAGCGCCTGCGCCGCGCCGTGAACGCGCTCCCCGCGCGCTACCGCGACGCGCTCCACCTCTACTACTTCCACGCCGCCGACGTGCGCGAGGCGGCCGCGAGCCTCGCCCTCCCCGAGGGCACGCTGAAGGCGCGCCTTGCGCGCGGCCGCGAGCTGCTCGCGAAGCTGCTCGCCTGACGACCCGGAGACGACCATGGATCCCATCGACCGTGAACTCCTCGCCGACGACGGCGCGCAACCTTCGCCGCGCTTCACCGCACGCGTGATGTCCGCCGTACGCCGCGAGGCCGCCACGCCGCCGCCGCTTCCGTTCCCCTGGCGGAGGCTCGTGCTCGGGCTCGCTGCTTGCGCCCTGTGGCTCGCCTTCGGCTACCGCGCCGTGCGCGGTGGGGATGCAGCCGAGGTGATGGCGCTCGCTCGGAGCTGGCCGCTGTTGCTCGGCTACGGGCTGCTGCTCGCACTCGCCTCCCTGCGGCTGGTGCGCTTCTGCGTCCGCTCGTGAGCGCGGAGGCGAGAGCGTCGCTGGCGGGCGAGAAGGAGGCCGGGGCCTGGGCTGGGTCGATGTGCATCTGTTGGCGTCCGCCCGCTCGGAGGCTTGCACACTCTGGTCGTTCGATCGCGAGCTGACTCGCTGCGCGGAGAGTCTGGACATCGAAACGGCCTGATCCCCGCCCGATCGCTCACGCCAGGCCGGCGTCAGCGGGATTCTGCCATGCGGGGCGCCGCTCCGGCATCCTCCTCGCTGGCGGGCCCAGCCCATATCGAACTCTGCAGCAAGAACCCGAGCAAGGACAATAGAATGCGAGCATCACGGAGGTGTTCCTCATGCAGCTATCGCTCTTCGCCCTTTCCTTTGGTGCTCTCGCAGCCGGTCTCTCGGCCGGCTTGCAGCTCACGGCCCCTCGCAACGCGCAGTCCACGGCACCCGCGAGCGTCGCGAGTCCTGGCGCTGAAGCGTTCCGACCTCTCCCCATCGCTTGCGCCGATTCGATCCGCGATCAGGCGAATCCGGGCTCCTGCTTGCAGGCGACCTCGGTTCCGACGCCGGGGATGCTCTTTCCCCCGCCCCACGACGGAGGCGTCGACAACGTTTCCGGCGGCAAGAACTCCTTCATCGGCGGGGGGAGTCAGAACACGACCTCCGGCAGTCACGCGACCATCGGCGGCGGCCAGTTGAACACGGCTGATTCGCTCTCGACGGTCGGCGGTGGCTCCTTCAACCATGCCAGCTCGCTGGGCACGATCGGCGGAGGTCAGGGGAACACCGCCGCGGACCTCGGCACGGTCGGAGGCGGCGGGCTCAACACGGCCAGCGGTCCGTGGAGCACGATCGCGGGCGGCTACTTCAATCTGAGCCTTGGCCAATGGTCGTTCGTGGGCGGAGGCTACGGCAACACGGCGAGCTCCGACGGCTCCGTGAGCGGGGGTCAGTACAACTCGGCCGGAGAACGCGCCTCGG
>Ga0247727_10014594_pt1 | contig 13022 bp, 14 predicted proteins | sample WisWelCaveWW1625_FD_202498 | JGI IMG/M metagenome (GOLD analysis project Ga0247727, IMG submission 202498) | Biofilm microbial communities from Wishing Well Cave, Virginia, United States - WW16-25 | ecosystem: Environmental > Aquatic > Deep subsurface > Groundwater > Cave microbial mat | place...
TCGCCGCCGCGATGATGAGCATTCCCGCGATGAAAGGCGTGGAAATCGGCGACGGTTTTGGCGGCGCCACGCGATGGGGCAGCGACGTGCATGATCGCATTTTTTATAACGACAAACACGGTTATTTTCGTGATACGAATAACGCCGGCGGACTCGAAGGCGGCGTGACCAACGGCCAACCCTTGGTTGTGCGTGTCGCGATGAAACCAATATCGACGCTGATGCAGCCGTTGGATTCCGTCAATATTCGCACGAAAGAAGCGACACCAGCGCATATCGAACGCTCGGATGTCTGCGCACTTCCCGCGGCAGGTGTGATTGGTGAAGCGATGTTGGCGCTGGTGGTGGCGGAAGCGGTTTTGGAGAAATTGGGTGGAGATTCGATGGAGGAAATGCGCCAACGAATACTCAAACATATAGCATAATTTTGTGTTAACAAGTAATTCTGACACATTCACAACGAATTATTACAAGAAGGATTCTTGATATGAAAATTTTACAATTTGGCTTTGTCGAAGTTGGCGAGTGGAAACTTGATAGTCGTTTAAAAAGTGGCATTCGCTACAAGTTGCGTAAACTTCAAGATGACCGCGTTATTTATGCTTATGCAGTTAACGAAACAATAAAGTATATTGGGGTGTGTGATAGTACCTCCACTTCATTGCAAAGTAGGATGAGCAGGTACCAAAGCATGACTGCGGGAGGTACAAATAAAAGAATAGCCAATTTAATTAGAAAAGCCATTGAAGTTGGAAGTAAAGTTAAAATTTATGCTTTCAAGCCTGATGTCGAATTACAGCTTTGTGAATTAAATGTTGATCTCGTAAAAGGTCTTGAGAATCCACTAATTCAGGAAGAAAAACCGGAGTGGAATATTAAATCGTGAAGGACATTTGCAGTGGTTAAATCAGTAAACAAAATTTTCCTCCTCGGCTTCATGGGTTGCGGGAAAAGCACCATTGGCCGCTTGCTGGCGAGCCAATTAAAATGGCACTTCATCGATCTCGATGAACAAATCGTCGCGCAGACGCAAATGCCGATCGAGCAGATTTTTGCAACATATGGCGAGCCGTATTTTCGCAATTTGGAATTGGCATTGCTCGAACAAATGCGTTCTTCACAAAATGTCGTGATCGCGCTCGGCGGCGGCACCGCGGCGCAGGAACCAGCGTGGCCGGTTTTGCAGCACGGCCTGTCGATTTACTTGCGCTGTCATCCCGATGAGCTGTTTCGCCGTTTAAAAGATGATCCACATCGCCCGATGCTCGGCCACATGCCGCCCGCAGAGCGTTTGCTGGTAATAAAAAATCTGCTCACCGCGCGTGAACCGTTTTATAATCGTGCCAATATTACTGTCGACAGTTTCGCCGAGCATCCTCCCGCTGAAACCGCCGCGTTTGTGGCGCAGCTTATTCGGGAAAGCGTTTTACAAACGCAAGAAATTTAAAATTGTAAAAAAGAATAAAAAAATTTCCCCTCAAATAAACCGGAGAGCCATGCTTCAGCATGGCAAACTAAAGTTTGCACTCCACATACTCTTTGACCAATGAAACCACCAAGCACGCTCATACTCACCCGCCGCGATGTCGCGGCTTTGCTCAGTCTTGAAGAATGTATTGCGGCGGTAGAAAACGCTTTCAAATTATACGGCGAAGGCAAGACCTCGCCGCCCGGCGTTTTGGGAATTCATGCACGCGAGGGCGGCTTTCATATTAAAGCCGGTTTGTTGGCATTGCAACGAAACTATTTCGTTGCCAAAGTCAACGCCAACTTTCCGCAAAACATGCAGCGCCACGGTTTGCCGACGATTCAAGGAATTATCGCACTCTGCGACGCGGAAAACGGTTACCCGCTCGCGTTGATGGATTCCATCGAGATCACCATCATCCGCACCGGCGCCGCTACGGCCGTCGCGGCAAAATACCTCGCGCGGCAGGATTCCTACGTCGCGACCATTTGCGGCTGCGGCAATCAAGGGCGCATTCAACTGCGCGCGCTCGACAAAGTGTTGCCGATTGAGCGCATTTACGCCATTGATCACGACGCCGGCCGCGCATTACAATTTGCGGATGAGATGTCATCGGCGCTGCATATGACCGCGCAAGCGACCGATGATTTATCCTATGCCGTGCAGGACAGCGATGTTTGCGTCACCTGCACCCCATCGAAAAAATACTTTATTAAAAAAACCGCTGTCAAGCCCGGAACATTCATCGCCGCCGTGGGCGCGGATAATGCGGACAAACAAGAACTCGAACCGAAATTGTTGGCCGGCAGTAAACTCGTCGTCGACATTCTCGAACAATGCGCCGCCATCGGTGAGCTGCATCATGCGTTGGATAGCGGCGTGATGACGAAACAAAATGTTCACGCGGAACTCGGCGAAGTGGTGGCGGGCAAAAAAATGGGGCGCACTTCACAAGACGAAATTACAATTTTCGACAGCACCGGCATGGCGTTGCAGGATGCGGCGGCGGCAGCGTTGGCGTACGAAAAAGCTTTGGAAACTAACAAAGGCACGTTCATTAATTTGGCCGATTGATCATCGCGAAATGAGCGGCTATCAACTGATGATCGCCAACGAAGTCATGCGCGGACGCTTTCGCAAAAGTTTTGAAACGCCGGAAGCGATCACCTCCAATCAGGTGCATGAATATGCCGTTGATTTGCACGGCGCCGATCATCGTTTTCTTAGCGGACACAAAATCATGGTGCAAGTGCAAAGCACGTGGTTCCCGGTGATTGATCGCAATCCGCAGAAATTCGTGCCGAATATTTTTGAGACGAAAGCCGCTGATTATCAAGCCGCCACGCAACGTATCTTTCGCTCGCAGCAATTTTCGTCACATGTGACGCTACCGGTGATGACGCGGTGACCGATAACTCAAATTCTCCGTGCTTGCTTTCCGGAAAAGATTTGTGTATTTTCTTTTATCATGAATACCATTGAAAACAAAGGGCGCAGCCCGTTTTTTCCGGATCAACCGGTGCCGGTTGAATTTTTTATTGGAAGATCAGCACAGCTCCAACACCTCATGACGCGCGCGGTCGGTCAAGTGGCTGCGGGAAAACCGGTATCGGTTTTTCTTGAAGGCGAGTACGGCATCGGCAAGACTTCCGTCGCGCGTTTTGCGCAATGGTTGGCGGAACGGAATCACGGGCTCTTGGGAATTTATGCGACGCTCGAACGCGCCGAAAGCATGGATGACGTCGGCGCCGCGGTGTTGGAAGCGACGTTTCGTTCCGGCGTTTATAACCCGACGCTCGGCGAAAAAATTCGCGCCGGCATGGCCAAGTTTGTCGGCGAACAGAGTCTTTTCGGCGTCACCATTCACGCGGAGTCTCTTCGCAAAGAAGCGCCCAATGCCACACGCGGCCTTCTGCCTTTTTTGACCCAAACGCTTGAGCGCGTTCGTAGCGACGGTGCGCGCGGCGTCTTTTTAGTTTTGGACGAAATCAATGGGATCGCGAGTAATCCCAAATTTGCTTTTTTCTTAAGAAGAAATTCAATAATTTTTTGCAAAAGATGAAACGGCTCGGGGTTTTGCATTCCGGCGAATTGCAGAGTGAATACACTTTCAATATCCGCATGGTGCGGCTTTATATTTGGCTGCAGAGCTTGCAAATAGAGCAATGCTTCAGACGTGGGGGAACGCAGCGCAGGCGTCCTCGCCTGCAGACAAGATGCCTGCGCTACTCTCCGTGATTGAGGCATGACGAAATAGAAATGTCGGTGCTTGCATGAAAAACTTATTTTGTGCATTTTAAATGCGACATCATATTAGCGGCTCCAAACGCCTGAAGGCGTAACTACGAACGTATTGCAAAGAGGCAAAATCATGATTCCATCCCTGCGTGAACGCTATAATGCGCAATTCACCGAAGAAAAATATCGACAATTTTTGCAAGCGCTCGACGACGCCGTGGGATCGCAAATCGATTTCCGCGTTTGCGAAACGCCGGTGTTTCTGCCAAACGAGTTATTGCAGGAGATGCGGCACTCGGCAATGGAAATCATCAGCCAGCTCGATACGCCGGCCTATCGTAGCGAGTCGGAGCGCGCGATACCGGAGCGCTATCGCGTTCCCAATGGCACGCCGCATCCGCTTTTTATTCAAGTCGATTTTGCGATCACGCGCGACGCCAGCGGCAAACTCTCGCCGAAGCTGATCGAGCTGCAAGGATTTCCCTCGCTTTACGGTTTTCAAATCGTACTCACGCAAACGTATCAACGCCTGTTTGATTTGGGGCATTTAGAATATTTGCTCAACGGCCTCACGCCCGATCGTTATGCGGCTCTGCTCAAACAAGCGCTGCTCGGAAAATATGCGCCGGAAAACGTCATTCTCATGGAAATTGCGCCGGAGCAACAAAAGACGGCATGCGACTTTACTTGCACGGAACGCTTCACCGGCGTCAAAGCCGTCTGTATTACTACGATCAAAAAGCGCGGCAATAAATTGTTTTATCAAAAGAATGGAAAAGAATTTCCGATTCATCGGATTTACAATCGCGTCATCGTCGATGAGTTTGTCAAAAAAAACATTACCATCGGTTTTGATTTTCGCGACGATCTCGGCGTCGAATGGGCGGGACATCCGAATTGGTATTTTCGGATGAGCAAATTCTCGTTGCCGCATCTGCAGCACCGTCACGTGCCGCGCGCATATTTTTTAGATAAATTGGAACGCTATCCGGAGGATCTCGAAAATTACGTCTTAAAGCCGCTCTTTTCGTTTGCCGGCAGCGGCGTTAAAATCGATGTGACCGCGGCCGATCTCGCGGCGGTTCCTGCGGCAGAGCGGCCTCATTATCTTTTACAGGAAAAGATCGAGTACGGCCCGGTGATCAAAACGCCGAATGCCGCCAGCAAAGTGGAAGTCCGGATGATGTTCATCTGGATTGATCAACCGTTGGCGGCAACCACTCTGGCTCGTTTGAGTCAGGGCAAAATGTTGGGCGTCGATTTTAACAAAAATAAAACCTGGGTGGGCGCGTCGTGTTGTTTGTTTGAGAAGTGTTAGGTTTCATTTCTTTAATACTTCCTCTCCCCCTGCAAAACTTCCCTTAATTTTCCTCCGCAAAAAGCTGCTTTTCCGCCTATATATTGTTGTTGATAGCACGCCATTTGCATTCTATATGTATATTTGTAAATAACAGACGAGGAGGTCTGTTCTCATATCTTTTTCAGCGTTAAAGGACGTTTATGAATAGGACGAAACAAGTTTTACAAACCATTCAAATAGCCGCCGCTTTGATGTTGTTGATGCCATTGATCGTTTGGGCTAATTCGAGTAAAAAAGATTCATCTAAAACAAAAGCAAAATTGGAGCGTTTGTTACTAACGCCGCAAACCCATCTGCAACTCACGACGCAGCCGATTTGGGGCGACAGTGTCGAGGCGATCGTCAACGTGGCGGTGCCGGATTCCTGCAAGACGCAGCGCCACATTTGCTGGTTCGAATCGAATCTCGCCGTGCGCTTGTCCACCGTGCCGCGTTTCAAATGGGCCTTGCGGCGCGATTCGTTGATGGTGCTGTCGTCGATTCCGCTACAAATTCGTTTGGCACGGCAGAATTTTGCCGCCGCCATCGCGCCATTTAAGTTAAAAATTCATTATCAAAATTTGGATCATGCCGCAAAACTCAGCGGCGTCGCGACGATAGAACTTTTACCGGACCAAAAAATCATTACTGTCGCGCCGACGAAAAATGATTCGGCGTTCGTCTTGCAAACAAAGGTTGATAACGCACAGGCTACATTAGAGCTTCCTTCCCGCACGGCAACAGTCCAAAATGATTCGGCGGCGACGGCCACCAACACCGATTCTTTTGGACTTTTTTATGTCGCCCTCACGATTGTGTTGATTGCTATGTTTGGCGGTTTGGGCTCATTCATCACGTGGTCGCAACGCCGCCGGTTCCAGCAAATTGCCGCTAAAAGGACAGCCACCGCGGTTCCACATTTACAAAAACCGGAATCAGCAGCCGCGGAGACAACCATCGAGGACACTCGCCCAAGTCCGGAGGAGCAGGTTTCCGTAAACTCGCCTCAGGAAATTCAAGAAACGGCGAACGCCGAAACTGCATCCGCCAATTTGCCGGCCGTCGTTTATCACAACAACGGCGATGCGGCCGCCGCAATTTTGTCACAATTACATGATTTGAAATTGAGCGTGCTACATGTTCTCAACAGCCAGCAAGAAGCGAATCAGCGTCTCGCGCAAATGGCCGCGAACACGGCGTTGCTCGCGGCGCGCACGACAACCCAGCTCGCGTTGTTTGATGTTTTAAATGATGATTCGACACTTCCGAACGGCGGTGGGAGTCACCGTGGAAACGCGCAATTACGTTTGCAGCTTGCCGATGAAAAATCTGCCGCAAATTTAGAAAATAGAGCGGCAACCGCGTCATCACGGCTCCGAGAAGAAGCTGAGAATTTTCCGACTTCAAGATTACGCCTCTTATTTGCGAACGCGGAAGAGCATGATGAGGCACCTATCCCGATCAATGGAAATGGTTATCATGCGGCGGGTCAAACATTTGCGGGAACTGCAGCAGGCGCGGCGAACGATTGGGTGTTGCATTAACGGCAGGATTGATGGAGCAATGGATTGATGGAGCATTGGAACCCCATCAATCCATTACTACTCCAACGATCCATCACTCCATCGATCTTGCCTTTATTGCACCGCGCAGCGATTCGGGCCGGCTTCCAAATCAGCAGGCGACATCATTCCCTCTTCCGAAAAATCAAACTTCGTTTTGCCTTCATTGATCGCAATAATCATCTCGTGACTCGGCGGCTTCGGCGGCAACGACGCCACAATTGTTTTGACAAAGTTATCTTTATCAACTTTGAGCAAACTAATTTTTCCGCGCAGATCGCCGAGCTGCGCCATCAACGGCGCGGTGTTGTATGGAATCGCGCCGCTGTAATGCGCCGGAAAAATTTTAAGATCGTCCGGCAAAGTGAGTAATCGTTGATGCAAGCTGTTGAAAAGAACCTCCGCGCCTTGCATCGCGCCGGCATCGCCTTTTTCTAAATCCGGGCGGCCGATGCTTTCCACAAAAAGCGTGTCGCCGGAAATCAACGCTTCGTCGTTCACGAGATAACACGTGCTCTCCGTCGTGTGGCCGGGCGTCGAAATCGCGCGCAACTCGATTGACCCAAGGTGAAAAATCTCGTGGTCTTTGATCGGCTGAAAAGATTTGGCGGTGCGCAGCGAACTGGTTGCCGACATCACCAACGTCGCGCCGGTTTTTTGCAGCAAGCTCGGCGCGCGCGAAATATGATCGGCATGGATATGCGTTTCAAATATCCAACGGATTTTTAAACCCGCTTGCTCCGCTAATGCCAAATACACTTCGTCTTCCACGTTCGGATCGAAAACTGCTGCGCTGCCATCAGAACCAAGTAAATACGAAAGACAACCTTTGCCGTCACGGCGAATTTGCAAAAAAGTGCGAGCCGGATTTTGTAATTGCACCGGCGCGACGCTCCACGCATTGCTCCAATCAAACATGCCGCCGCGCAAGCTGAGCGCTTTGTAACCGAGCTGCGCCGCCAACATCGCCGCTTTCATTGACGTCATGCCGCGCCGACAAACCATTACATATTCGCGGTCATTGGGATACGCCTGCATTTGGTTGATGAACGGCTGAAAATTTTGCGTGTTGATCGCCACGTAAGCCGGCAAATTGTGCGCGCCGCCGATATGCCAATCGCCATACTCATTCGCTTCGCGGATGTCCACGATTTCGAGATTGTCGCCGGCGTGCAGCCGTTGCAGCAGTGATTGCCGGTCAATTTCGGGAATGTTCATCGTCTTTTCCTATAATTCTTTTTGTCTTTTTTTCCTTTTATCCGTGTTGACTTATTGCATGGTCATGCGCGGTCCTGGCGGCTGCGGTTTCGGCATTTGCTCGCGCGGCAATTTTTCTTCGCGCATGGCGGTGTGATACACGAACGACGCCATGATCACCGAGGCTTGCATCAAATCGCCTTTGAGGGCGTGATCGAACACGTCCATATTGGTGTGATGCGTGCGCGTGTCGTAGTCGATTTCATCCTGGATGAACTGGAAACCGGGCAGGCCGACGGCGTCGAACGAGAGGTGATCCGTGCCGCCGGTGTCGCGAATCGTCAGCGTCTTCGCGCCGAGATCGTTGAACGGCTTCAACCACGCTTCAAAAATCGGCCGCACCATGTCGTTGCCTTGCAAATACACGCCACGAATTTTGCCGGTGCCGTTGTCGAGGTTGAAATAGCCGGCGAATTTTTCATGCTCCGGCTTCGGCTGCATGTTGGCCGGATCGGCGAAATGCTGTTTCACATAACCGCGCGAGCCGAGCAAGCCCTGTTCTTCGCCGCTCCACAACGCGACGCGAATCGTGCGCCGCGGTTGCACGCCGAGCGTTTTCAGAATGCGCACGGCTTCCATCGCCACCGCGCAACCCGCCGCATTGTCCGTCGTTCCTGTGCCGGAATGCCATGAGTCGAGATGGCCGCCGAGCATGACGACTTCGTCTTTCAGCTTTTTGTCCGTGCCGGGAATTTCGGCAATGACGTTGTAGCCGAGAGAGTCTTCCTCAAAGAAACGATTTTTAATATTGACTTCTAATTTAACGGGAATGCCTTTTTCCATCAAACGCCAAAGGCGCGAGTAATGCTCTATCGCCACGACCATCGTGGGAAAGCCGGGTGCCGCGCCGATATTGCGCGAGCCGGCGCCGCCAGTGAAAATCGTCCCATGCTCGCCGCGGCTCGGCTGCAAAACCACGGCGACGCCTTCTTCGCGCATAAACTTCGCCATCTTCTCCCGCAACGCCGCTTGTGCGCGAAACTCTTGCATGCGCGCCGCAAAAGGATTGGCTGCGCCAAGTTCCGGAGCTTGCGCCATTTCATCGAGCTTCTTTTCGTCGTAGCGTCGAGCATCGGCTTCAAAATGCGTGTCGGCTTCGCGCGGCTTTTGCGTCAACACAATTGCGCCGCGCAGCTTGCCTTTATACTTCGCCAAATCCTCTTCGGTTTTGACGTCCATCATCACGGCCGTGCCGGACACAACGCCGTCCGTCCCGGCGGTCCAGGCTTGCGGCCACGCGATGAACGGTTGATATTGCGGCTCTAACATTTCAATAGAAAACCGTTCCGTGGTCCAGCCGCGTCCGAAGGCGCCCCACGGCTCGAGCTTCGTATTTTCCAGGCCCCATTTGGCCATTTGCTCGCGCGCCCATTCGCTCGACGCTTTCATATTCGGCGAGCCGGTCAAGCGCGGGCCATGCCGATCGGTCAGCCAAAACAGCGTTTCCATCACTTGCGAATTTTGAAAGCCTTCCGCGCGAATGCGTGACACGACTTGCAGATTCACCGGCTCCTGCGCCCACGCCATTTGCGCCAACGCGAACAACACAAACACCATTGCAACACGTCTCATTCTACTCCTCCTTAGGTTTAGAATAAAAGATGGGGTTATTTAGCAAAATTAAAAGGACGCAATTTATTGGGCTTTATTCAATCGGCGCAGGCCCAATTTTTCGATGAGACGATTGATGGCCGCGACGATTTCACGAATCCGAAATACATAGCCGACCGCGAAAAAAGCCAACAGAAATATAACGCCAATTATGGAACAAAGCAACAAACTTCCGCGAAAAGTTGTGGGATCGAGACGCTGCAAAAAATTAATTTTGAATGCATGAACGAGGAGACCGAGCGCAAGACTCAATAAAATAATCTTGCCAAAAAATCGATACACGGCGCGGCTCTCGACATTGGCCGTCCGGCGATTCCACAAGGCGTAGAGCAGCGTCGCTTGCAAAACCGCCGAGATCGCCATGCTCAGCGCCACGCCGTTAATGCCCATTTGCTGCATGCTAAACCAATAAAAAGGCAGACTCACGAGCACGGCGATGCTGCCGAAAATGGTTGGGAAGAGCGTGTTTTGCATCGCATAAAAACCCCGCATCACCACGGGTTGTCCGGCAAAAGCAAACGCGCCGAGGAGCAGATAAAGCAAAACTTCCGAGGTGCGCGCGGTCGCGGCTTCGTCAAATTTACCGCGTTGGAAAAGCAGGCGGATGACTTCGTAACGCAGCACGATCATCAAAACCGCAAACGGTATGACGAGCGCGATATAACGCCGCAACGTTTGATTCAATAATTGATTCATCTCGCGGAATTTATTTTCCGCCACCAAACGCGAAAGATACGGAAACGAGGCGACTCCGGAGGCTTGGCCGAAAACGCCGACGAGCACGAACATCGTGCGCAACGCGTAGTCTAACGCCGCAATGCTTCCTTCCGGCAAATAGGAGCCAAAAAACTTCGAGAAAAAATCCGTGGAAAACGCGGCGGTCAAGCCCACCATCAACGGCAGCGTCAGCCCAACATATTTTTTGAAATCAGGATGGCGGAAATCAAAGACCGGGTGAAATTGCAGGCCGACGCGTTTGGCGCCGAAATATTGGATCAAAAAATTTCCCAGAAAAGCGCCGGCGAGCACGCCCCAAGCGAATCCTTCCATGCCGATCCAGCGATGCAACGCGATGCCGCCGAGAATGATGCCGGCATTATAAATTAGCGGCGCGAGCGCGGGCCATTTGAATTGCTCTTTGGCAAATTGCACCGCCATCAACATGCTGCCGGCAAAAATAAAAAACTGGCCGGGCAAAATGATGCGCGTCAAGCGCACCACCCGCGCCAATTGCTCCGGCGGTTGGTCTTGCAAGCCGGGCGCGGCGAGCAGCATCACCTGCGGCGTGAAGAAAAACGCGAGCATAATGAAAAAAAGCAGCAGCGCGCCAAACGTGGTGAAGATCATCGAGAAAACGCGCCAGCCTTCTTTCTCATTATCCTGCACGAGATAATGCGAGAAGATCGGAATAAATGTGACCGAAAGAAAACCGCTGGCGATAAAATGGTTGACGAGATCGGGAAGCGCAAACGCGATGCGATACGCATCCACCGCGCTGCTGGCCCCGCCGAGATGCGCCACCGCCATCTCGCGCAGCAAACCGATGACGCGGCTGAGCAATATCGAGGCCATCATGATCAGCGAAGCGATGCCGACTTTCTTCGTGAGGGAGGCGGGCAAATATTATCCTTGATTGGGGCGTCGTGAATATGTCAATGGAATCTTCTTGATTTTCATCATATGATCCATTACATTTTATCAAAGCTGTTGAGCAGATAAAAGATACGAATTTGAGGGAGGAATAGCAATGGCGCTTAAATTTATTCAACAAGATGCAACGACTTTGCACGAAGCCTTTCACGAACGCAAGGCGGAGTATGAGGCTTTGCGCGCAGCAGGAAGATGGTCTGGCGCCGTTTTACACGGCGGGACATTGCTGGAGTTGGCCTTAAAGCTGGTGATGTGCAACCATTTAGGCATCACAAACCTTCCGACCATTTTCCAAGTGCATGATCTGGATTTGTTACTTTGTTGCAGTGGACAACTGGGCCGTTTTAAACCAGGCATGGCTTTAGAAACAAATTTTTCACTCATCCACAACAATTGGTCGATGGCGCTTCGCTATGAAGGCGCCATCAAAACTCAACAAAATTCCGACCAGTTTAATCAGGCTTTGTTTGATCCTGCCAATGGCGTAATAACTTATTTGTCGCAATATTTTTGAGGTGCAATGATGAAATCGTCAATAATTTTAAAAGAGGTACGCGCTGCGATAGAAGAGTGGGCACGCCTTCACAATGTCGAAACCTCTTTGATTGATGTGAAACATACGGGGATGGGTTCGATTGTGCATGTGCTCGTCGTTGCCCGCAAGGGCTTTGAAAATTGGCCGTGGTATGAGCGGCATGATAGTCTTTTTGATTTTCTGAATGCCAAAGTTGATCGCACCGGCAGCGACGTTTTTATCAGCCGTTTGAGCCCAATGACCGAGGAAGAATACGAGAAGTACGAAGGCGTTGAAGCTTGATAACAAACCTGCCTGAAGATGAGAGCCGCGCTATTAAAAAAACTGTATGTCACTGTTGAAGAATGGTTGCAAGAGCATAGTATTGCCCCCATTTTTATTGACGTCAAGTTCACCGGCCTTGGCAACAATGTGGAGATCATAGTTGTCGCTCATAAAGGCCTGGGAAATTGGCCGGATCGTGAGCGCGATAAGAGTCTTTTCAATTTTTTACATGCCAGATTCAACAGCAATGACGGCCTCGGCCTCACTTTATTAAAAATTATGACGGAAGACGAATACGAGAAATACGGCGGCGACGAAGCCTGCAATCATTTAGCGAACTTGTGGTATCAACAGCGGTTGTCTAAAAATGTTGTTCAAAAAAATCTTGATTTTTGACCTCGCTCTCGCTATTTTGATTCGGCACAGTTAAGAGTGGGCTTGGCACTAGCCGAGTTCCAGACGATCGCCCTCGATTGTGCACTTTTATTTTGTAGCTCAACCTTTCTCCCCATCTCCCTTTCACCTTCTCACGTTGCCCCCAGCCGCTCCAACGCCGCCAGCGCCTCTGGCGTATGCTCGCCCCACGGAAAGCGGTCGAGGTATTCTTCATAACGCTGCCGGGCTTCGGCGATGCGACCCAATTGAAGCAGTAAAACAAAAAGGCCTTGATTTTCAACTTGTGATCTGTTACATTTAGCAACGTCATTGAACATGAGAAAGCCGGACAAAGTATAATTTTCCGAGTGAGGATATAAATGGCTCTGAAGCTTATACCACAAGATGTTATCAAGCTACGGGAAGCCTATGATGAACGCAAGGCCGAGTACGATGCTCTGCGAGCGGTAGCAAGGTGGCCAGGCGCCATTCTGCTCGCCGGCACGCTGTTGGAATTGGCGCTCAAATTGGTTCTCTGCAAACTTTTTGGCGTTGCGAATCTTCCAACCATTTTTCAGGTTCACGATTTGGATTTATTATTTTATTGCACAGGTCGATATAGCCAGCTTGCAGCCAATTCTCTTTTGCGCCAAAATTTTTCGTTCATTTTCGAGAATTGGTCGATGGCGCTCCGTTACGAGGTTACCATCAAAACCAAACATG
>Ga0247727_10014595_pt1 | contig 13022 bp, 9 predicted proteins | sample WisWelCaveWW1625_FD_202498 | JGI IMG/M metagenome (GOLD analysis project Ga0247727, IMG submission 202498) | Biofilm microbial communities from Wishing Well Cave, Virginia, United States - WW16-25 | ecosystem: Environmental > Aquatic > Deep subsurface > Groundwater > Cave microbial mat | place...
CAGCCGCTCGGTGGCGCTGGCGGCGAGCGAGAAGGTGCCCAACTCGCTCGGGCCGGCCGAGCTCTTGCTGCACTACGGGACCGAGGAGCAGAAGAAGCACTACCTGCCGCGCCTCGCGAAGGGCGAGGAGATCCCCTGCTTCGCGCTGACCGAGCCGCACGCCGGCTCGGACGCGGGCTCGATGCGGAGCTCGGGCGTCGTGTGCGAGGGCACCTTCAAGGGCAAGAAGGTGCTCGGCATGCGGCTCGACTGGGACAAGCGCTATATCACGTTGGCGCCGGTCGCGACCGTGATCGGGCTCGCCTTCCGCCTGTACGACCCGGACAAGAAGCTCGGCGACAAGGAGGACCTCGGCATCACCTGCGCGCTGATCCCGGCCGACCTGCCCGGGATCGACATCGGCGAGCGCCACGACCCGCTCGGCATCGCCTTCATGAACGGCCCGACGCGCGGCAAGGGCGTATTCGTGCCGCTCGACTGCATCATCGGCGGGAAGGACATGGCCGGGCGCGGCTGGATGATGCTGATGCAGTCGCTGGCCGCCGGGCGCGGCATCTCGCTGCCCTCGATGGCTTCGGGCGCGGCCATGCTCGCAACGCGCACGGTCGGCGCGTACGCGGCGGTGCGCCAGCAGTTCGGCCTGGAGATCGGACGCTTCGAGGGCATCGAGAAGCCGCTGGCGCGCATCGCGGGTCTCACCTACCTCATGGACGCCACGCGCCGGCTCACGGCCGGCGCGGTCGACGCGGGCGAGAAGCCGTCCGTCGCGTCGGCCATCGCCAAGTGCTACCTGACGGAGGCCATGCGCCAGACGACCAACGACGCCATGGACGTCGTGGGCGGCGCGGGCATCTGCCTCGGACCGCGCAACATCCTGGGCGGCGGCTACGCGGCGCTGCCGATCGGGATCACGGTCGAGGGCGCGAACATCCTCACGCGCTCGATGATCATCTTCGGGCAGGGCGCGATCCGCTGCCATCCGTTCGTGCAGGACGAGATGCGCGGCGCGTTCGAGAAGGACCTGGCGCGCTTCGACCGCGCCTTCTTCGGGCACGTCGGCTTCGTGTTCCAGAACGTCGCGCGCACCCTGTGGCTCGCGCTCACGAACGGCGCCTTCGCTTCGGTGCCCGTGAGCGGGCCGGCCGCGCGCTATTACCGGCGCTCGACGCGCCTCTCGGCGGCCTTCGCACTGTCCGCAGACGTCGCCATGGGAACGCTGGGCGGCGCGCTCAAGCGCAAGGAAGCGCTCACCGGACGCCTGGCCGACATCCACGCCTGGCTGTACCTCTCCTCGGCCGCGCTCAAGCGCTTCCACGACGAGGGTTCCAAGGAGCGCGACCTGCCGTTCCTGCGCTGGGCCTGCGAGCACGCCCACCACGAGGCCGAGAACGCCTTCCGCGCCTTCCTGGACAATCTGCCGCTGCGTCCCGCGGCGTGGTGCCTGCGCTGGCTCGCCTTCCCGCTCGGCCGTTCCTTCCCCGGCCCGAGCGACGCGCTGGTCCATCGCGCCGCCCGCAGCCTGACGGAGGGCGAGGGCCTGCGCGAGCGGCTGACCCGGGGCATCTACGTGCCGCCCCACGACGAGCTGGGACTCGGCAAGCTCGAGGCCGCGTTCGAGAAGACGCTCACGGCCCAGGGCCTGCACAAGCGGATCCAGGCGGCGCTGAAGGAGCAGAAGCTCGAGCGCAAACCGACCGAGACACTGCTCGAGCGCGCCGTGGCCGCCAACGTCCTCACCGCCGCCGAACGCACCCAGATCGAGGAGGCCGAACGCGCTCGCGCCCTGGCGATTGCGGTCGACTCCTTTCCCAAGCGCGGAGCGAAGGCGAAGAGCGCCTGAGGGCCCTGGCGCCACTCAGAGTCTGAGCAAGAATCGGAAAGGGCGCGCGAGGATCGCGCGCAAAGACGCTCCCTCGAGCCCGAGCAACAATGCCAAGGGCATTGTTGCTCATGCTCTCAGTCGCCGCCGCCGTAGCCGAGCGCGTCGAGCTGACGCTGGATCTCGGCCTGGTTGGCGGGTGAGAGGTCCTGGAACTCGCCCGGGCGCAGGTCCTTGGCCTGGACCGCGTAGGCGGCGAGGCGCGCCTCGAGCTCGTTCCGGAGTCGCGTCGCGAGCTCCGGCTCGGATGCAGCCAGGTCGTGCTGCTCGAGCGGATCGGCGCGCCAGTCGTAGAGCTCGAGCGGACGTTCGGCGCGCGGGTCGCGATCCAGTATCAGCTTGTGGCGCTCGGTGCGCAGCGCGACCTTGTCGCGCCCGTAGAGCGTGGAGTCGAGGACCAGCGGGCGCGCGGCGCGATCCTCGGCGCGGACCGGCAGCAGCGACTGGCCCTCGAAGGTCGACGCCGGCGGCAGGCCGAAGAGATGGAAGATCGTCGGCATGAGATCGAGCGTGTGCACGGGCGCCCGAACGACGGACGAACGCTCCTGATCCGCGCCCGAGGCGATGACGAGCGGCACGTGCACGAGCTCGTCGTACAGGCTGTGACCGTGCTCGAAGGCGCCGTGCTCCCAGAACTCCTCGCCGTGGTCGGCGGTGAGGAGGATCGTCGCGCGCGCGCCGCGGCGCTCGAGCTCGCCCACGAGGCGCCCGATCTCTGCATCCACGAAGGCCACCTCGGCGTCGTAGGCCGCGCGCACCCGCGCGGCGTGCTCGGAGCTCACGTTTTCGCGCTGGCCTGGCAGCACGGTGCTGCAGTCCTCCCAGCGCAGCGGCCGGCGCGCGTCGCCGAGACCTTCGACGTAGCGCCGCGCGAACTCGCCGGGCGGGTCGTAGTCGAGGTGTGGATCGAACAGATGGATGAGACAGAACGTGGGCCGGCCGTCGGCCTTGGCGAGCTCGGCCAGCGCCGCGTCGATGGTCGCGTCCGCGCGGCGGATGTCCTGGTTGTAGGCGAGGTGATGGCTCTCGAACTCGAAGCCGCGCGTCAGCCCGAGCAGGGGATTCACGAAGGCCGCGTTGGTGAAGGCCAGCGTGCGCACGCCGGCCGCGGAGAGGAGCTCGGCTCCCGTGGGCACGTCCGGGCTGATCGGCGTCAGGCGCGTCTTCTTCCCGCGCGCCTGGTGCACGGGCGGCGCGACCCCGGTCAGGATCGAGGCCGCGGCCGGCAGCGTCCAGCCCGACGAGGAGATGGCCTGCTCGAAGCGCGCGCCCCGCGCCGCGAGCGCGTCGATCGCGGGCGTCGGCCGAGCGCTCCCGTAGCAGCTCAGCGAATCGCACCGCAAGGTGTCGACCAGGATCAGCACGACGAGCGGCGGCTCCTCGTGCCGCGCCTGGGAGCATGCTCCGCCGAACAGGGAGCAGCAAGAGAGATACATTGCGGCGATGCCGCAACCAAAGAGTCTCCGGGTAGGGCGACCGCATAGCGCCTCACCGGGCCCGGCGCATGAATCCTTCGCGCTCCGACAAGCTTCCACTGCTGAGTAGTACAGAGAGAGCCGTGCCCGTCGCATCATCGCCTGTTGCGCCCGGGAGTATAGGCGCGGTCACGGTGAGCGCGGGGCGCTACTTCGCGCCGCACTTCTCCAGGATCGAGCGCGCCTGGGCCTCCGTGCAAAGCTCGCTCGCCGGCAAGCGCTTCAAGAGCTCGACCCAGCGCGACTCCTTCGCGAACACGCGGCGGAAGAGCGGCACGGCCTCGTCGAGGCGCTCGTTCGTCGCCAGCGTGAACGCGCTCCAGAAGACGATCTCGAGGTTCTCGGGCTCGAGCTCGGCCGCGCGCCCGTACTCGGCCAGCGCGCGCGCGAGGTCCTTCTTCTCGAGCGCCAGATCGCCCGCGTTCATGTGCTCGTAGGCCTGGTGGACGCGGTAGACCCGGCGCAGCTCATCGAGCGGATGCGCCGAATCCTCCACGCGCAGGTCGATCGTCCGGTCCTCCCAGACGCGCCCCGTAGGCTGCGCACGCACGACGAGCAGCGCCGCCGACTGCTGACCACGGATGTCGCCGCCCTCGCGCTGCGCGGCCTCGAGCGCCGCGAGCAACCGCTCGGCGAGCGGACCCTTCGCCCCCTCGTAGGCGCGCGCCATGGCCGGGACGACGCGCTCGTTCTCCATCATGTTGGCCTGCACGCTGTAGCCCTCGCCGACGTGCTCGGCGGCCGAGGCGATGCAGTTCTTGCCCGTGTGCGCGGCGGCTCGTCCCTGCACGTCGACGAAGGCGACCTGCCGCACGGCCTCGCCCGGATCCTGCGCGACGAGCTGCGCCAGCGCCTCCGGCGCGGCGACACCCTGCTGCATGAGTGCCAGGCCGTCCGGGCCGTAAGCCGGGTTCACGAAGGACTGCGTCGCCACGACCCCGACGCCCGCCTCCGCCCACGGCACGACCGAGCCCACGCTGAACCAGTGCGACTGCACGGCGACGCCGAGCTCGCCGGTCCCCGGATCGCGGGCCACGATCGAGAAGGTGGAGAGTGGCCTGGCGGGAGCGGGCGTCTCTCTGCTCGACGCACAGGCGACGGCGAGCGCGAGGACGACGGGAAGAGTCTTCATCGCTTCATCGCTTCTTCGTTCGCGAGTAGACGCCGAAGAGCTCGCCCTCGGCCAGCACGAGGCCGCGCATCGCCGCGCGCAGGTCGTCCGCGTCGGCGGACGAGGGCAGCTCGAGCTTCCGGTCGAGCGCGTACACCCTGAAGAAGTAGCGATGCTCGCCCGAGGGCGGACACGGGCCGCCATAGCCGACCTTGCCCCACGAGTTCTTGCCCTGGCACGTGCCGTCAAGGAGGCGCTGCTCGCGCGCCACGTTCTCGGCGAGCTCGGTGCGCGCGATGTTCCAGGCGACCCAGTGCACCCAGGTGCCGGCCGGCGCGTCGGGATCGTCCATGATCAGGGCGTAGCTCGCGGTCCGCTGCGGGCCCGCGGTCCAGACGAGCGGCGGCGAGACGTCGCGGCCGTCGCATGTGTACTGCGCGGGGATGCTCGCGCGTGCGTCGAAGCTCGTGCTCTTCACCTGGATCTTGGCGGCTCCCATGGGCAGACAGGCTACCTGGGAGCGCCCGGCTCCAGCCTGGCTCTTCTCCGGCTATCTCGGCGCGCCCGCCGCGAAGGCCGCCAGACGCTGGCGCGCGACCTCGGCCGGCGGCGATTGCGCGGCCTCGTCGATGGCCTGCTGCCAGGCGGCGCGCGCGTCCTCCAGCCGGCCGAGCGAGGAGCGCAGGTCCCCGAGCTCGAGCAGGAGATCGGCCCGGGCGTGGTGGAACTCCTCGAGCCGTGGAGTCGGGACTGAGAGCGCGAGCCCCTGCTCGCAGGCTTCCTCCGCCTGCGCGAGGAACCCGGCGGCGCGACACCAGCGGCTCGTGCGCGCGTAGGCCTGCACCATGTCGGCGCGGATGCTGCGCTCGCGCATGTCGAGCACGGCGTAGCGCGGCGAGAGCTCGAAGGCCGGTGGGACGACGGGGAGCACGCGCTCGCCCTCGGGCACGAGCCGCATCAGCAGCCCGCTCGGTATCTCCTGGAATCCGCGCACGTCCTGGACCCGCGGATCGGCGTGGTAAAGGTGCGCGCGGTCGAGATTGGCGCGCGCGATCCCGGCGACGCCGGGCGCTTCCTCGCTCAGCTCGAGCTCCGGGAAGCGCGCGCGGAGCTGGCTCCGATACCACGGATGCCGCAAGAGGCCCGCCGCGACCAGCGTGACGTCCGGCCGCGCGCCCTCGACCATCTGCAGGTACGCGAGCGGCATCCAGGCGTTGTCGCCCCAGGTGAACAGCAGCGCCGGCCCCTCGGCGGCCGAGAGGAGCGCGAGCCCATACTCGCGCAGCAGGTGGTCCTCGCTCTTGTCGAGCCGGCGCGCCTGCTGGAGTGCCCACGGGGCGAGCGCCGAGCCTAGCAGCAGGAATCCGAGCGGCACGAGCACGCGCACGCTGCGCTCGGCGCGCGCGGCGACGAACGCGAAGCCCAGCCCGCCGAGCACGGCGAACACGAGGTAGGCCGGCAGGAACAGGAAGCGTAGCTCGTAGAGCTGCTCGTCGACCAGCGCGAAGTTCGCGTTCGCCAGGATGCCGGCGTAGTCGAGCGCGACGATCGCGGCCAGGGCCAGAGCGATGCGCCGCGGCGCGCCGCGCCCGGCCAGGCTCGCCGCCCCCAGGCCGAAGAGCGTGAACACCCAGGCCGGCCACTGCTCGCCGCACAGTCCGGCCACCGCCGCGATCTGCTGGAGGAGGATTGCGAGCTCGCGTCCGATCGCCTTGCCGGTCGGCATGTCGGCCAGCGTGAGCATCCGTCCGAAGCGCGCGGGCGTCTCCGGATCGCCGAAGTCGAGCGCGGGATCCGCGAGCGAACGCAGCGGCAGGTAGAGGAAGGTCGCGAGGCCGAGCGCGAAGGCGCCCGCCAGACGCAGCGTGCCGCGCGAGCCGAGCGCCGCGCGAGAACGCCAAGCCGCTGCGGCCACGAGCAGGGCACAGGGGACGCCGACGTTGTAGTGCACGCCGAACGCGAGCCCGGCCGCCAGCGCGGCAGTGTTCATCCCGGGAACGCCAGGCTCCAGCCTGGCTCTTTGTCCGAGCGTCTGTGAGGAGGGAGGAGAAGAAGAAGAAGAAACGGAGCGGGGCTGGAGCCCGGCGCGCCCGGCTGAGGAGGAAAGGCGTTCGAGGCACAGCGCGAGGAGCGCGGTGCTCAGCGTGTACACCTCGGCGCTGAGCGCCTGGTTCCAGAACTCGGTCGCGCACGCGAGCAGCAATCCCGCCAGCGCCGCCGCTCCGCCCCGGCAGGCCGGGCTAGCCCGCGGGAACGTCCGGCGCGCGAGGCGCAGCACGAGGAGCACGACCAGCGCGACCGTCAGCGCGCCGAAGAACGCGCTCATCAGGTTCAGCGCGCGCGCCAGGTGCGCGGCCGGGACGGCGAGCCCGACCAGCGCCGCGAGCAGCACGTAGGTGGGACAACCCGGTGCGTGCGGGATGCCCGCCACGCGCGCGGCCACGACGTACTCCGCGCAGTCGCCCTCGGCCACGATCCCCGGCGCGGCGGTCCGGACGTAGGCGAGCAGTGCGGCCAGGAACAGCACGGCCACGAGCGCGCGCTCGCCGCGCGAGAGACACGGAGACGGCTCGCTGAGACTCGGGGACGGCTCCGCCACGCAGGTGGGAAAAGCGTACTCACCTGGGACCGCCAGGCTCCAGCCTGGCTCCTTTCCGAAAGGGAAGAGCCAGGCTGGAGCCTGGCGGTCCCAGGGTGAAGCGCTACGTCATCGCGAGCTGCACGGGCTTGCCGCTGTGGCGCGCCTCCAGGGCGAGCAGCGCGCGCTTCTTCTCCAGTCCGCCGGCGTAGCCGGTGAGCGAGCCGTCGGCGCCGATCACGCGATGGCAGGGGACGACGACGGCGATCGGATTGGCGCCGTTCGCACGGCCGACGGCGCGCACGGATTTCGGGTCGCCGACGCGCCGCGCGAGCTCGAGGTAGGAGATCGTCTCGCCGTAGGGGATGCGCTGCAGCTCCTGCCACACGCGCAACTGGAAGGGCGTACCCTCCGGCGCCAGCGCGAGCCGGAACTCGCGCAGCTCGCCCGCGAAGTAGCGTTGCAGCGCATCGATCACCTTGCGCGCGCGCCGTTCGTCGGGCTCGAGATGGCGGAAGGCCGAGGTGCGCTCGTCGAAGTCGAGCGCGACCAGAGCGCCGCTCGAATCGACCACGGCCAGGAAATGGCCGAGCGGTGTGGGAATGGGAGCGATGGTGCGGGCGTGCGAGTCGTTCATGATGCGAGCGTCCTCCAGAGGTGGGCTGTGGCGAGGCTTCGGTAGGGTGCGAAGGGTTCCATCAATCGCGCCGCGTCGTCCGCCTCCGGGCGCGCGGGGAGTTCGTGGAAGCGCTTGAGGGCTTCGGCCAGGGCGACGTCGCCGATCGGCGCGCAGTCCTCGAAGCCGTAGGCGCGCAGGCACAGGTACTGCACCGACCAGGGACCGAGCCCGCGCACGGCGGAGAGGCGCTCCTCGACCAGCGAAACGGGCTCGAATCGGCCGCCCTCGAGGTCGAGCTCGCCCGCGTCGATCGCGCGCGCGGCGTCGATCAGGTACTCCGCCTTGCGGCGCGAGAACTGGCGGCACTCGAGGTCGGCGTAGTCGAGGCGCGCGACCTGTTCGGGCGTGGGATGCGCGCGCGAGTCCGTGCCGACCGGCGTCCCGGCGAGCTCGATCAGCGCCGCGCGACAGACGGAGGCGAAGCGCACGTTGACCTGCGCGCCGACGATCACCCACACCAGGCCCTCGAAGATCGAGCCGGAGCGCGGGATGCGCAGCCCCGGCCGGGCGCGCACGAGCCGGGCGATGTCGCGCGAGCGGCTGCCGCGGCGCTCGAAGGCGGCCGGATCGGACTCGAGCCCGAGCCAGCGCCCGACGCGCTCGTGCGCCGCGCGCCAGGCCGAGCGCGAGAGGCGTCGTTCGGCCGTGACGGTGACGCGCGCTTCCGCGGCGCCGAGCTCGAGCTCGATGCGCGCCGGCGTCCCTTCCAGCAACACGGCCTGGCCGAGCGTCGAGCCGCGCGCTCGTTCGGTCCGGCCGTGCTCGTCGCGGCCGAAGAAGCCGAGCAGCTCCTCGGCGCGGAAGCCGGGCGGCAGCGCCACGCGGAACCCCGGTGTCTCTCCGAGCTCGCGGTAGGCGGCGGGTGTCATGCCGGTGAGCGCGCGGAAGTTCTCGTGGAATGCGGACGCGCTCTCGAAGCCGCCGCCCGCGGCCGCGTCGAGCACGCTGGCGCGCTGGCCGAACAGGAGCTCCTCCGCCGCTCGCACACGCGCGCGGGCCAGAAAATCGGCCGGCGTCAGGTGGTAGCTGCGCCGGAAGAGCGCGTTCAGCTTGGTCGCGCCGAGCCCGGCGTGCCGCGCGAGCGCGGCGGCGTCGGCGAAGCGCGCCGGGTCGGCGCGCACGGCCGCGGCCAGAGAGCGCACGCGCTCGCGGTCGGGATCGAAGCGCCGGTAGAAGTCGTCCGGGCGGCAGCGCTTGCACGCCCGCAGTCCCGCCGAGCGCGCCGCGCTCTCGTCCGGGAAGAAGCGCACGTTCTCCGGGCGCGGGCGCCGCGCGCGACACGAGGGCAGGCAGTAGATGCCGGTCGTGAGCACGCCGACCAGGAACTCGCCGTCGTGCGCGCGATCCTTCTCCTGGAAGCGTCGCAGGCACTCCTCGCGCTCGAGAACCAGCTCCACCATCGCGCCCATTGGACTCGATCCCCGCGGATCTCGCCTCCGGTTTCCTTCGTTCGAATCCGGTTCTGGTCGCCCGGGATGGCGAGACCCCGGTTCTTTCCCCTGCACTCGGTGCTCCCTAAGATCCGACTCGGTGGATCCGCTGCGCCGGGAATTGCTTCTCACGCTCGTGTTGCTCGTGGCCTGCGGAAGCAGGAGCACGTTCGGCGCGCCCGAGGGCGCGCCGAACGTGCTCCTGATCACGATCGACACGCTGCGCGCCGACCGGCTCGGACTCTACGGCCATGCGAAGCCGACCTCGCCCGAGCTCGACGCATTCGCCTCCGGCGCGATCGTGTTCGAGCACGCCGAGGCCAGCGCGCCCTGGACGCTGCCGGCGCTGGCCTCGGTCATGACGGGCGAGATCTCCTCGACGCACAACTGCTGGAACTACGGCTCGGTGCTGGACGATTCGTTCCGCACCCTGCCCGAGTGCCTCGTCGCCGCGGGGTACGACACGGCCTGCGTGGTCAGCCACCTGTTCGTGACCACGCGTCACGGCCTGCAGCAGGGCTTCGTGCACACCGACGATTCCTTCGCGTACCCCGAGATCGATCCGGCCGAGAACGTCACCTCGCAGGTGATCTCCGACAAGGGCATCCGCTTCCTCGACCAGAAGAAGGCTTCGCCGGACCGCTCACCGTGGTGCCTCTGGTTGCACTACTTCGATCCGCACAAGGAGTACATGCCGCACGCCGGCATCTCGGAGGGCTTCGTGACGCCGGGCGAGCGCGCGCGGGGCACGATCCTGGGCGACGTGTACGACGGCGAGGTGCGCTACGCCGACCTGCACGTCGGGCGCGTGCTGGCGAGCCTTTGCGAGCTGGGCTTCGAGCGCGACACCGTGGTGGTCGTGCTGGCCGACCACGGCGAGGAGTTCTACGAGCACGGCGGGCAGGGGCACGGTCACTCGGTGCACGACGAGGTCGTGCGCGTGCCGCTGGTGATTCGCGCGCCGGGGATCCCTGGGCGCCGCGTGAACGAGCTCGTGCGGCAGATCGACGTGCTGCCCACGGTGCTGGAGCTCGTGGGGCTTCCCCGCCCCGCGGCGCTGCCCGGGCGCAGCCTCGTGCCGGCCATGCGCGGCGAGCCGATGGACCCGGTCGGAGCTTTGTCGGAGCTCGACATCTACGACCTGCGCTTCGACTCCTGGCGCACGGCGAAGTGGAAGCTCATCCGCCCGGGCGCGGGCGGCACGCCGCGGCTCTACGATCTCGCCGCCGATCCGGGGGAGACGACGGACGTCGCTCCGCAGCATCCGGACGTGACCGCGGCGCTGGAGGCCGAGCTCGAGCGTGCCCGAGAGCTCGGACGTGAACGTGCACGGCTCTTCGGCAGCGCGCGCGAGCTGACGCTCACGCCCGGGATCCAGGGCGACCTCGAGGCCCTGGGCTACACCGGCGACGAGTCCGACCTGCCGGTGGACGACGCGCCCGGGGAGAACGGTGAGCGATGAGGACGCGCGTGGTCCTCGCCGCTGCGCTCGCGCTCGGCGCCTGCCTCGACGGCGCCGAGACACGCGCGCTGCACTACGGCAACGGACAGGTCTGGTCCGAGATCCGGCTGCGTGACGGAGAGGCCGACGGACGCTGGCGCACCTGGTACGAGAACGGCCAACCGAAGTCCGAGGGCGAATACGTGCGCGGCGAGCGCGACGGCTCCTGGACGACATGGTGGGAGAACGGCCAGAAGCAATCCGAGGGGCGCTTCGTGCGCGGCCGGCAGGCGGGACCGTGGACCTACTGGTTCGCGAGCGGTCAGACGGCCAGCCGCGGCCGCTTCGAGAACGGCGTGGTCGCCGGCGAGTGGATCGACTGGTACGGCGACGGCAAGCGGCGCGCGCAGGTCACCTATCACGACGGACTCGCCGATCTGGTCGTGCGGACCTTCCATCCGAGCGGCGCCCTCGAGCACGAATGGACCTACGACAAGGGTGTGCTCGACGGCCCCTATCGCGACTTCCGCGAGGACGGCTCGGAGCTGGTCATGGGCGAGTACGCGAGCGGCAAGCAGCACGGACTGTGGATGGTCTTCCGGCCCGACGGCAGCGTGAACGAGAAGCTGTCGGGGTACTACGACAACGGGACCCGCCTGCGCTCGCTGGAGCACGAGTAACGCCTCCAGCCCGTGAACATCCTGTTCCTGTCCCAGCGCGTTCCCTACCCGCCGAACCGCGGGGACAAGATCACGACCTGGCGGCTGATCGAGCGCATGGGTCGGAGCCACCGCGTGCGGATCGCGGCCTTCGCGCACGACGCGGGCGACCGGAAAGCGGCCGAGGAACTGCGCGGGAAGGGCTTCGAGGTCGCCGTCTTCCCGCCCACGCCGCGCTGGAGGGCGCTGCCGTTGCTCCTCGGCTCGACCCCGCTCACGCTCGGCGTCTACGGCTCGCGAGCGCTGCGTGCCGAGGTCGACGGCTGCATCGGCGGCATGGATCTCGCCTACGCCTACTCGTCGTCGATGGGCGCGTTCTTCCTGCGCCACTCCCTCCCACGTGTGATGCACTTCGCCGAGCTCGACTCGGACAAGTGGCGCCAGTACGCGGACAAGACGCGCTTCCCGCTCACCTGGGTGTACCGGCGTGAGTGGCGCACGCTGCGCGCCTTCGAGAGCGAGCTCGCCCACGCGGTGCGCGAGAACGTCTTCTGCACACCGCTCGAGCAGCGCGTCTTCGAGGCAGCGATCCCAGGCGTGCCGTCGCTCGTGATGCGCAACGGGGTCGATCTCGCGCACTATCGGCCGAGCGCGGAGCCGGCCGAGCCGGGCCTGCTCGTCTTCGTGGGCGTGATGGATTACTACCCGAACGTCGAGGGCATCGCCTGGTTCTCTCGCGCGATCCTGCCCGAGGTGCAGCGGCGCGTGCCGGGCACGAGGCTCGCGATCGTCGGCGCCCACCCGACGGCCGAGGTGCGCGCGCTCGCACGCCTCCCGGGCGTCGAGGTCACGGGCTTCGTCGACGATCCGCGCACCCATCTCTCGCGCGCGGCGGTCTCGGTGGCGCCGCTGCGCATCGCGCGCGGCATCCAGAACAAGGTGCTCGAGGCCATGGCGATGGGTCTCCCGGTGGTGGGCACGCGTTCGGCCACCCAGGGCGTCGAGGGCCTGCCCGAGCGCGACTACCTCGTGGCCGAGAGCGCCGAGGAGCAAGCGGCGGCCATTTGTGGTCTACTGCGCGAGCCCGAGCGCGCGCGCGATCTCGGCCGCCGCGCGCGCGCCTTCGTGGAAGCGAACTACGACTGGGAAACATGCCTGCGGCCGCTGGACTCGATCCTGGAGAAGCACGGAAAGCGATGAGCAAGGTCGTCGAGACGTTCGACAGGTGGGCGGAAGAAGGGCGCGACGCGGAGCTCGAGCACGAGCACCAGGACGTAGCACGCCAGGTGATCGCGGCCATGCAGATCCGGCCGGGCGAGCGCGTACTCGACCTCGGCTGCGGCAACGGCTGGGCCACGCGCTTGCTCGCCCAGACCAACGCCGGCGTGCAGGCGATCGGCGTCGACGCCTCGCCCAAGATGATCGCGCGCGCCGAGGCAGTGCACAGCCTGAAGATCCGCGCGCGCTACGAGGTCGGGACCTTCGAGAAGCTCGACTTCAAGGACGGCCACTTCGACCGGATCTTCTCGATGGAGGCGCTCTACTACGCCGGCGACCTCGAGCGCGCGATCCGCGAGTGCTTGCGCGTGCTCAAGCCCGGCGGCAGCGTCGAGACGCTGGTCGACTACTACGCGGAGAGCACCGCCAGCGAGCCCTGGGCAAAGGTGATGGGGCTCGCGCTCCATCGCCTGAGCGAGTCGGGCTGGCGCAAAGCCTTCGAGCAGGCCGGCTTCACGTGCGTCACGACGGCGCGCGTGATCGATTCGCGAG
>Ga0247727_10014596_pt1 | contig 13021 bp, 12 predicted proteins | sample WisWelCaveWW1625_FD_202498 | JGI IMG/M metagenome (GOLD analysis project Ga0247727, IMG submission 202498) | Biofilm microbial communities from Wishing Well Cave, Virginia, United States - WW16-25 | ecosystem: Environmental > Aquatic > Deep subsurface > Groundwater > Cave microbial mat | place...
TTTTTCAGGAGGCGGATAAATTGGAAGAACAAATCTTCCAGCACTGCATTTATGAAGCCCGCAAGGATCGCCAAAATTATGCGCAAAAAGCCCTGCCCTTAACTTGACGCGAAAACGCCTGGCGGGACTCGTCTCTGAATTTGGGATCGGCCAGCGTGTTGCCCTGCATGATGAGCGCCGTGGGGTTATTGTGCAGGATCATGTTCATGCGTGCGAGGCCGGAAGTGGCCGCATCCTTTTCCTGCCCATAGAGCGTAACTCGCGTGCGCGCTTCCTCCGCGACCTTCAACAGCAAAGAGCCCGAGCCGCACGTGGGATCATAAACGGTGGTGTTGTTCGTGGTGCGGGCCTGGCGAATGCCGATGATCTGCGCAATGACGCGGCTGACTTCGGCAGGCGTGTAAAACTGCCCCTTGCTCTTGCCGCTATCCACGGCGAAGTGGCGCATGAGGTATTCATAGGCATCGCCGATGATGTCATCGTCATCCGCGCGGTTTTTGGAGAAATCCAGCGCCTTGTTTTCAAAAATGGCAATGAGGGTGGTGAGGCGATCCACCATCTCCTTGCCCTCACCGAGTTTTGCCGGATCATTGAAATCGGGAAAGTCGGACTGCGAAAGTTGCTGATTGTGTTTGGCCAGCGGCGCAATGATCTCTTTGTTAATCCGGTCGCCGATGCTGCTCTTGCCTTTGAGCGCGACCATATCCTTGAAGCTCGCGCCCTTGGGAATCTTGATCGGGGCATAGCGCACGCCCTCGTATTTATCGCTGACGTACTTGATGAAGAGCAGCCCAAGGACGTAATCTTTGTATTGACTGGCGTCCATGCCGCCACGAAGCTCGTCGCAGCTTGCCCAAATGGTAGAGTAGAGTTCGGATTTTTTGATCGCCATGGGGATGCTTTGCGGGTGGAATACGATTCAGGAAAAACCCATGTATCGGCGTAGGAGTGGCAAGAAGATATAAAATCGTTCGTGCTGTCGCAACAGAATTTTCCGCTTGCTTGTGTGCACGCAAAGTTGCAGAATACGCGCGGAAGAAGAAGGCCCGCACACATGATCAACTCGCCCAATACCGCTTGCATATCCACTGGGGCACCTCCACGTGGACGTATCCCGAATGGCAGGGCATCGTTTATCCCAAGCCCTATGCCACGAAAACCATCAAATCCGAGTCGCCGGCGGAATATGCGGCCGTTTTTCGCGCCGCGATTTCCCAAGTGCCTATGATGAATATTGCCGCTTGCTCGCGCAACTTCGACCTTTGCTCATTGGTGGAAAAGTGGAAGAGAATTACGGCGCGGTGAGTGTGAATATTGTACGGATGCGCAGTTTATCGGAAGAGTGGTGAGCACGGCTCGCACACAAGGTCGTGTTGTGGAATAATGAACCCACGCGTGTGATGACAAGCGCAATCACCAAACGTGAGCGCAGTGCCCGCCAAACAAAAAGGCCAATCCCATTCGAACGGGACTGGCCTTTTCTTTAAACCGAAACACGACTCAAGCGAGCAACTTATACTTTGCTCAAGCTGGCCTGGTAGTCTTTGATATTCGTAAATCCCGCTTTGCGTACTTTCGCCCACAGCTTCTTCATGGCAGAAGAAGTCTGCGCCTTCTGTGCTGCGGTACGCACTAGCGTGGAAGTGGGCTTGCTGTTCTTCGCTGCTTTTGCTTTTGTGTTGCTTGCTGCGCTCTTCCCTCCCAACTGCGCACGCAGTTCGGCAATCTCAGCGTCAATGCGGCTTTTCTCCCCCTCCAAATTTGCTAGTGCAAGCGCGATGATTCGTTTCTGATCAACAGGCATGTTGGGCTCCTTTGCGTTAATCCTGGTATAGTTGATACCGTGAGTATAAATACCGTGATGCTGGCACTCGGGAAGAAACACCACTTGTGCCAGTATCAATATACAACCTCACACCCGTATTTCCAACGCCAATATCTCGCTTATGAGGCCATGACTTGCAGTGAAAGACAATTCCTGGCGTAGAATAAGGATATCCCCTCGGTGAACCGAGCTTTCATCTCTCGGATCGAATTCATACATGTTGCCGAATCGAAACGGAGAAGAGATGGAACAACGTCACCGTGAACACACGCATGCGCAGGAGATGCTTGCAAAGGTCGAGCGATTTCTGGCGAGCACACTTCCGCAAGCAGAGTTCCGCCAGCAGGAAGGTCTTGCTATTGGACCTTTCGTTATTGGTTGAAGAAGTATCGTTTCAATGAAGCCCTGTCATGTCCGCCGGCCCAAGCTCCAACCGATTTTATTCCTCTGCGTGTCGTGCTCGCCGAACCCGCAGCGCAATCCTTCGAGTGCGCCATCGAATATCCCTCCGGCATCATTGTTCGTTTCAATGGCCCGGTGAACGCTGCTGTGGTTGCACAACTCATTCCCGAGACAGAGACATGATGAAACTACTCTTCTGGGATCGCAATGGTTTCTAGCTCTTCTATAAGCGCCTTGAACAGGACAGGTTCAACTGCCCGCCAATCTCGCCCCGAACATTCTTCTCCGGAACTGCGCCATGGCGAGTTTCTGCTTATCCTCGAAGGCATCAATCTCGCTTCGATCAAAGGTTGTCGCCGTTATTCGCTTTCATCAAACGTCACCAGAAAAAATCTTCCACCACTAAACTCCCTTGCCGCAATCCCCTGTCCGCGCATCTGCGTCGCGAAGAAATCCGACTTGAACCTGAAGGCGATGTGAGTGGTTTGAAAAAAATCGGCAACGAGACCACTGAAGAGTTGGAGTATGTTCCACCCGAGCTCTACGTCAAAAAATATATCCGTGCGAAATATGCGAAGCTCGAAAGTGAAGGCATTGTGATCGCCGCGCTCCCCAAGCGCCCGATTGATAAAGGCATTGTCCCGCAAAGCAGGATGGATCATCAGCCGCTGTATCGCCAACAACAGCAATTTCGCCGACAGAAAGTTGAGATTGCAGAGCGCACGCTTGGTGGTTGGGTCAAAGCATGTGGCGAAGCGTTGCTGCCATTGTATGAAATCCATCGCGCACTCATGCAACAAGCTTTTTATTTGATGGTTGATGAAACCCCGCTTCCCGTTTTAAATCGCATCAAGCCGGACAAAACGCATCTGGGTTATCATTGGGTGTATTATGATCCGGTTGCAAAGTTCGTGTTGTTTGATTATCGTTCGGGTCGCAGCCGTGCCGGGCCGAATGACATACTCAAAAATTTTCACGGTTATTTGCAATGCGACGGCTACACGGGCATGATGACATCATTGCGCGACCGGCAGTTTTGGCTTGGGTTGCTTTGCTCATGCGCGACGTTATTTTGAGCAGGCGCATGACAGTGATGGCGAGCGCGCCAAGTGGATACTGATCAAGTTGCAAGCACTCTATCGTCTCGAGCGGCAAGCGCGTGAAGCACAGATGTCGTTTGACGAAAGGCACGCGTTACGGCAAGAGCACGCACTGCCCATCTTGGCGGAGATCAGAGCTTGGCTTGGTGCCAACAGTATCGCGGTGTTGCCGAAAAGCGCAATCGGCAAAGCCATCGGCTATATGCTCGGGCAATGGTCGAAGCTTGAAGCGTACACACGCGACTGGAAGAGTGAATTTGCAAAACTGGAACTTCCACCATTCGTCTCCAATATAGGTTCACCGAGGGGATACTTTTTACTTGCCTTTTAAAGAATAAATCCGCAACTGTCAACTGCAATAGCAGCAGTTCCTTCCGACTCCTATTTATTCGAATCCCGAACGCTCCGCCGATTTTGCCCTACTGTGACGATTAGGTTAAGAGCCAAATAAATCTGAATTTTGTGTGCATACAGATAATTCGCGGATTGAAATTCTCTCATAGACACGAATCCGGTGACATGGGAAGATCATGCACTTAACGTTGGCCAGAATTTTTCCCACCCAGCGATATCCCAATTTGTTCGACAAGTGCGCGTAGCGCTTTATGTAAGGCGATACGCCTACCGTTGCGAAGTAGTGTCTACGTGTAGTTCAAGCGTTTCATCATTTTTCACCGCCAGCTCTACGCTCGTGAAATAGGCACAGCAAGCGTGGGTCTATTTCTTACGTGTCTTGTCACTGCATGACGCATGGCTCCTTGCGTTTTCGTTATCGGTACCGATCAAATGAAGCCTTTTGCATTAAACACTTCCCTAGTGCGCACGGAAAAAGCTCCGTCAGCTTCAATAAGTGTGTTTGCTCTTCCACGAAAAATCGCTTCGAATTTTCCAGGGATTGGCAATGAGACCTCAACACAGATTTTTAAAGCCATTTGTGTTATTGTTTATCTTCGGCGGGTGCGCTTCTTCTTTTAACAGAACCGCCGCCTGCCTGGAAGAAACCTCACAAACAGGAATCGCGCGACAAGATACTGTATTGACCAGACCCTCGGGGCCGCCCTCCAATTGTCCCTTCGAAAATGCCTTTACTTTTTCAATCAGCGCTGGCGTTCTGAGCGAGATGAGGTATCATGTCGAAGACTTCCTCTATGCCAAAAAACTTCTGATCATACAAAATGAGCTCAGAGCCGACTCCCTTCAGGCCACTATCACGACGGAATACAGCAAAGTCGATGATCGCATAAAGCCGCAAAAAAATCGGCTTTTCGAATTGGCGCTTCGGGTTATTCTCACCAAGGAATCTCAGCGCGTCAAAGTAGAAGTGCAACGAAGCTGCGGCGCCGCCCGCATACGCGACCCGGAATGGACCTGCGAGCTCGATCAGTATCTGTTCGGCCAGTTGAGGAATTACTTGACTGCTTTACAAGCGGAGATGCGGGCGCATTTGACGAAAGGAAAAAAACCATGAACCGTTTTTCCCGCTGGGCGGCGATCATCGCTTGGATTTGGCTGGGCGGTTTTATTCTCATTTCCGGAGGGTTCATCAGCGCATTCTATTTGCCCTTTTCGCCGGTTTATAACAGCCGCGACCCGGCCGCGGTCCTCAAGATTTTTCAAGAATTGCTCAACAACTACCTGCCTTTCCTGGGCATCATCCTCGGAGCCTATTTTGCCTCCCGCCGCAATGCCAACCAACAACACGGCCCAGGGCAAAACCAGGGTTATGGAAAAATCATGGGCATGATCCTGGTTCTGAGCTTATTCTTCAACCTCATGGTCTTGTTTGTTTTGCTCGGCCATTTGTGGGACCGCGAGAATACCATGGACACGTTCAAGGATTTTCTCGGCGTGTTGAACACCGGCTTTTCATTTTTGATCGCTTACTTTTTGACGCAGTTCTTCGAGCGTGAGCTGCACGTTCCGGAGCAGAATGAGGAGGCGCAGAACAACCAACCGCCCCAGGAATGACTAAGACTGCGCTTCCCGGTTGCGCTCTTCACGGAGTGAACAATGACGAAACTGGCTTGGTTCGCACATTCTTCGTTTTTCCTCTTCACTGCATTGTCCTATAGCCAGCAATGGGATTGTCAAATCACGGCAAAGGATTCGGTGAAGTGGTCCGGCAAGCAGCTTCCCGCGGGCATGCTGGAGAATCGCGGCGGCGCTTACGCCCTCTTGGTCGGACTTGACCATTACAACAGCGCCGATCTTTACTTCAAAGACTTGCGCGCACCGGTCAAAGAAATTACGGCCCTGAGCGAGATGCTCCAAAGCAATCATTATGTCGTCAAAACGTTGATCAATGAAAACGCAACGGCTGCCGCTCTCAACCGCTGGCTAACTTGCTTCAGCAAGAAAGCGCTGCCGAGCGACCGGGTGCTCTTTTATTTTTCCGGGCACGGCGGCAATTTGCTCGCTTTGCAGCGCATGATGGACGACACGACCAAGGACAAGCATTGGGAGCGCATCGTACGCGCGCGGAAAAATGCCGCACGCAAGGCCGACACGACCGGGACGGACGAGCTCGTGCTCGTGCTGCACCAACCCGAACCGAGCGCACTCTCCGAATTTGTATTCGTCAACGATCTGGTCCAAATTATTTCCCCTAGCGATGCCCATCAGCAAATCATCTGGATAGACGCCTGCTATAGCGGCAACGCGAACAAGATCTTCGCATTGCCCTTGAGCTCATATTCATATCGCATCGTGAACGAAGGCTTCTTCGCCCTCACCGGACTGAAAGCGAGAACCTACGACGGCCTTTATGGCAAGTATATGCTGCTGGGAGTGTGCGGCCTGGCGGATCGCAAAGATTTCGGCAATGAGGACGGTTTGGTCAGTTTGAGTGAGATCACGGGATATATCGATCATCACGTGCGCGAAGAAGTCGTCGAGACCAGCGGCATCTCGTTCCGGTCGCGGTATATTTTCGTAGGCTCCGGGTCGGTTTATCTGACACGGACGCAGGAGAGGTAGCTTATGAGACATTCAAACTTCTTCAGCTTTTGCCTTTCGTGCAGCCTGATAATTTTTTCGGCAGCAAATAAAACCTTTGCGCAAACGACCGATGGGGATAAAGCGCTCGAGGAGGTTTTGAACGAGGCCTCGCGATTTTTAAGAAGCAGCGATTGCAAGACGAGTCCGTCAGATACAGCAAAGATTGAGAATCTCATAAGCCGGATTCGTGATCATGAATCGAACAAAGAAATCTCAGCCGAAGCTTGGGCTGCCAGACCGGCCGTCATTTTGGAAAGCTTGACGAAGTGCCGAAACAAACTCAGGCGCGCTGCCCATGGCATTAAAGAGCCAATCCCGCCGCCGGGCGGATACGAGTATTATTGGTGCAGTAAATGGCTGGAAGATTACTTGAATGATCCCAAGCCGACGTCTTTTGGCAAAGCTGCAAGCCTCGCCGAAATCAAGGCTCAGAGAGAATTTATAAAAAAACTCAACGAGTGTATCGCCTGCTTCACTAGCGCGGACAGTTTGTTCAAGCTCGCCGGGCCTTTGTTGACACGATTATTTGTTGCCAAACGCTGCACACCCGAGATTATCAAAAATTATGACTCGGGGCAAATAAGAGAGCTCATGGAAATTGCGAAAAACGATTCGCTTGTCACGGCATTGGAAAAACTCATTGCTTCCGGTGACCGGGCACTTGCTGCTAAGATCATGACCGCCATTCTCGAGCAGAGCAGAAATGATCAGCAAAGGCTTCTCACCTTCGAAAAGGTGGTGCTCAACTGGCCGCGCGGCTCCGGAAAATATTCCGATCCGCTCCTGGCGTTATTGCAGCACGTGCGCGATGAAAACGTGCTGGCCGAGACTTTCCGCCAGCTCAAAGACCGGATTCCCTCCGCGGATACGCTGGAAGCATATAAGAAATTGCGTCTCATTCAAGACCACTTGTTTGCCAATAAAGAGCAGTACATCGAAGCCGGGCGTTTGCAAACGTTGGTCGAGCGCGCGAAGAAGCTGCAGGCCGATTCCAGCGCGCTAAAAGAAAAAATGGGGGTTCTCCCTTTTCATCAAGTCGGCGACCTCGATATTGAATTGAATATTGCTTTGTTTGCGACGACCTTCAAAGCGGTGTTTGAGCAAACCTACCGCGTGGGCATTGGCGATTTCACCGCGCCGGACAGCTTTCAATTGTGGGAGAGGTGGCATCACGCCGCCTCCGGCGATAAGATTCCCTGGCCGGGCGGCAAGCCCGATATTTATGTTACTGGCACGCTGGCAAATTTGGCCTCGGGCAAAGGGTTCGATCTGCACCTGCGTTTCTTCGACGGCAAAGATGACTTGCTGCTCGCCGGTTTCGAGAAAAGGCTCCCCCGCTCAAATCACTTGAAAGAATTGGAAAAAGATCAACAGCTCAAGAAAGCTTTGGGAGATTTTTATCGCGAGGCGCTCGCGCATTTTTTCGAGGTGCTCTCGGCCTATGCCGGCTTTGAAATCACCGGGACCGGGCTGGTGAATCGCGAAAAACTGCGCTCCTACTTGACGTTGAACAGCTATTTCAATTTGAACGTCAACCCGGCATATTTCGACAAGCGTTGGCTGCCGGTCGAGGCGATTTATTTTGAGGCTTTCGAGCACAAGAACACGAAATTCCATGCGTTGGAGGAACACTTACACACGCGCATTGCCGAAGCCTATCCCAATCTCTTTACGGAGTCGCCCCAAGGCAAGAGCAAAAACCTTCTGATAATTTCCGGCAATGCGCATGTTTCGCCCCAAAAAGCTTATGACATAAAGCTCAACTATCGCGGCTCGGCACCCGTGCCTGAAGAAGTGCTCACGGTTACGCTCAATTACCGCCAGGATTATGCCGCTGATCCGCTCAGTCTGCTTCAACTGGAATCTTCGGCGCGCTTCGTCATTCAGACGATCAACTCCTATATTGGTGTGAATTATCAACAAGTGCAACAGACCGAGTTGGGTTTGCTCGTCGGCAAGCTGACAACGGAGAATGATTCGTTAAAAGAAGAGAAGGGCTCCTTGAGAACAGAGGCGAGCAGTTCACAACAAAAAATCGAGATAACAAAAACCGAAGGCAATCACGGAAAGCCTTCGTGGACCGAGGCCGCGCCTTCCCTCTTCCTTGCGGGCTACTCGCAATTCCTCATTGCCAAACAGCATAAAGGTTCGGCAAAAACGTGGCGCAATGTGTTGGGAACGACGTTGCTCGCCGGGCAGGTTGCGGCCCTGGCGAAAGCCGCTGATCTCAACGGCAAAGGCATCAAAAGCGCAAATGACCACAACCGCGCCAATGACATGCTTGCGCAGCGCGACGATTATTTGCGTTTGGCAATAGGCTCAGTTGCGGCCAGCGCACTCATCGCGGCGCTTGATCTTTGGGTGTTTTAGCGGCCTGGTTGTGGAAAATTTTAAGCGCGAACCTCAAACGATTTCGAAAAGAACATGCATAATTCGGTAATGCCTCAGTCACCGATGGAAAAAGTAGCGCAGACCTCTTGTCTGCAGGCAAGGATGCCTGCGCTACCACACGTATGGCTCGGTTTGGTCGCGGCGTGCTGCTTTTGCATGGCGCTTTCCGGCTGTGACAAGCTGCCGCCAATCACCAATGGAAACGGCGATGCGCCATCGGCCGAAGTCGCCCTCGTGCCCAGCCCGATAACGGCGCGATTCGATTCCGCTTTTGTTTGCTCGATCAAGGTGTCGAAAGCGCCAAACCTGCTCGCTGCAAAGTTTCATTTGCACTATCCCACTGCGCTCATGAAGCTTCAAGCCGACCCTCGTTTGTCCGATTCGACCGACGTAAGCTTTTTGGAATTTACTCGGAATGATACCACCGGCAGCTTGACGCTTTTTCTCGCGTCTCCGGATTCGCTGCCGAATGATCGGGCTTTGTGCACGTTGTCCTTTCAGTCATTGCAGCGCGCCGGCATTGACAGCATTTACTTCGCGCGCTCCTCCGGCTTGACCACTCTTCGAGATACTTTAAACAATACCATTCCCATTGGACGATTCGGCGCCGCACGAATCGAGATTCGAAGCACTCTTGCCAAACGCAAATAACTCCGATTGGCCATGAACCTGATTCGGCTTAATTTTCCGCGCGTCCTTTGTTGCCTGTCGCTGCTCTTCTTTAGCAGCGCCGAGCTCGAGGCGCAGGTGACTTTGGACAGCGTCGAAGCGCTGCACCGCGCCGCGCGGCTGAATTGGAGCATCTTTGGAAATCAATCCCCGGCTTCCTTTCGCCTCTATCGCAGCACAAGCGCCACTAGCGGCTTTCAAGCCGTGCAACAATCGCCCGGCGCGGACCGCGTGAGATTCGACTATTGGCTCACGAACGAGGTCACCTATTATTATCGGGTCGCAGCCGTGGATGAAAACGGCAACGAATCCAGTCCCTCGAACACAAAAGCGGGCACACCTTCGGCGCAGCCTCCGGCAATTTATTCCATCACACCTGAAGCAGCGGCAAATGACGCCATTGTGCATATACGCGATATTTCCGGGATCAACTTTGCGCCGGAAGATACGGTGAAACTCACCCAAGCCGGCAGCCCGGATATTCTCGGGCAAGAGACTCAAATCCGTGGCCCGGATCAAATCGTTTGCTCATTCGATCTGCGCGCCCGCGCCCCGGGAAAATACCATCTCACAATCGTGCGCTCCGATACCGCAACGGTTTTGGAAAACGTTTTCACGATTAATCCTGCGCGCCTTCGTTTCACCGAGGTGAGCGAGGCCGTTGGGCTGAGGCCAAATAACTTTCTGTCTTTTGGCAGCGCTTGGGGTGATTTCGACAACGACGGTCGAATAGACCTCTTTGTTGCGAATGGTACTTTCGACAATCAACTTTTTCACAATCAAAGCCGGGATGAAGTCGAGGTTTTCAAGCCCTTCGTCAATCCCGGCGGTTTAGGCCAAGGCGACGTTGCTGGTGTCGCTTGGATTGATTATGACAATGACGGCGATCTCGAGCTGTTTCTGAGCAGTCTCGGCGGCTCGCAATCCTTGTTTGAAAATCTCCTGGCTATTCAAAACCAATTGCAATTTGATCCCATAGGCGAGCGCGTGGGCCTGCTCGACCCAGTTGGACCTTGTATTCACGGCGCTTCCTGGGCCGATTATGATCAGGATGGCCTGCTCGATTTGTACATCTCTTTGTGCAATAAAGATGGCGTGGATCAGTTGAATCGTCTTTACCGTCAACGAGATGGAAAACTCGCTCCGATCGACATTCTGACTTCCGGCATAGATACGCGAGGTGATGCCAGCTTCAGCCCAGTCTGGGCAGACTATGACAACGACGGCGATCCGGACCTTTACATGTGCAACGGCGGGAGCAATAGACTATACTGCAATCGCGGCAACGGGACCTTCGAAGAGATTGCAGCGCGCGCCGGCGTCGACTACGGGAATCATACTGAAAATGCCACGTGGGGCGACTACGACAACGACGGCAATCTCGATCTCTATTTGGTGAATACCAACGATGCGCCCAATGTACTTTATCGCAACAACGGCGATGGAACTTTTGCAGATGTAACCCCGGTGCCGTTGAACGACGCCGGTTATGGGTTTGCCGCGGCTTGGGGCGATTATGATAATGACGGGGATCTCGATCTCTTTCTCGCGCGAGGCGGTTACCGCGAAGAAGAGCTTGGCAATCTCAAAGGCCAGCCCAATCGCTTGTTTGAAAACCGTGGCCTCGACCAATTTGAGGACGTCGCCGAAGAACGAGAAGTGGCGGATTCACTCGTGGCGGTCGCGACGATTTGGGGAGACTACAACAACGACGGTTTCCTCGATTTGTTCGTTGCGGTCAGAGATACGCGTTCGGTATTCATCTCGGCCAACAAACTCTATCGCAATTCCGGCGGCAATGGCAACAAATGGGTGAAGGTTCTTTTGGAAGGCGTGATCAGCAATCGCGCCGGCATTGGCGCAAGAATCGAGCTGCAGACCGGCGGCAAAAAGCAGATCAGAGAGATAAACGGCGGCGATGGCCGGTCGCATGGCGGCGTGATCGCGCACTTCGGTTTGGGCCAAACCGGCTACGATGCCGTCAAGGTCAGGTGGCCAAGTGGCGTCGAGCAAACGCGCCGCACCAATTTGGATCTTAACGACACGCTTTGGATGAAAGAGCCGAGCTTGCCCGCGCCGGACAGCTTGCGCGCAGAACCCGGCAACGGCCAGATTCATTTGCGCTGGGCCGACAATCGCCGCGCAACCGACATCGTGGCTTTCCGGCTTTATCGCGGCACGCGCCCGGATTTTCATCCCGATTCGGTCGAGCTTGTGGCTCCGCCAATCAACGGCGTCCAATTCACTGACGCGCCGGTACAGAACGACGTTTTTTATACCTACTGGATCAGAGGAATCGATGCGAGCGATAACCTCGGCCAGAGAAGCGCCGGCGCAACGGCAAAGGCGTTGACGCTCTGCAGTGGATTGGTCGGCGACTTCGTTCCGCCGTGCGAGGTGATTGACGTGGAAGATTTGACGAAGTTCGCAGAGGCTTTTCGACAAGCCGGCAAGGGCGCTTTTACGAACGCGCTGCTGCCGTTCGACATTGGCCCGGCCAGCGGCGCGCCGCCTCAACTCATTCCACAACGCGACGGCAAAATCGATTTCGAGGATTTGGTTGTGTTCGTGCAAATGTGGCGCTGGTCTTTGCAGCAAAGCTCTCCCGAGTTCTCGGATCATGAGGAATTTGCGGCGTACGATGCGACGGTCGAAATCGCGATCACACATGAAGACCGGCAAAAAGGGCTGCTCGAATATGCGCTCAAACTCAAAACGCCGACAGCGATTCGCGCGGCGCAGTTTGATCTTCATTACGACGAAGCGGCCATGGCTTTGCAGGAGCTCGCGCTCGGAAAAGAGTTTATTGCCGATGACGCGCCCGCTCTTCTCTTGGAGCATCGGCAGAATGACGCGGGAAGCGCGAGCGTCATGGCTTATCGGAATCGCTCTGCTCCTTTGGAATGGCGTGTTGCGCCGTTTGATTCCGGAGCAGTTCTTCTGAAGGCGAAATTTCTTCGCCGCCCCAATGCCAATCCGAGGCTCACGATTGCGTATAAAACCCTTGATGAGCGCGGCGGCGCAAAGAGACAAGGGATGGTGACGGCCATGCTCGAAACCGTTCCCGATGAAATCGTGCTCTTGCCGAACTATCCGAATCCGTTCAATCCTTCCACCATAATTCAGTTCGGACTTCATAAACGCCTCAAAGTCCGGTTGACTGTTATTAACCTGCTCGGGCAGGAAGTTGCAACCCTGGTTGACGAGGAGAAACCGCCGGGTTTTCATCGCGTCACATGGAATGGGAAATCAGACAATGATGTAATCGTAAGCGCCGGAATTTATCTTTACAGATTAGAAACGAGTGGGTTGCTCTTGAAAAGAAAACTGTTATACCTTCGATAGTGTCAAATGGCCGCTTATTTTGTCTAGCAAACTCTGAAAATGACGCTAACTTTTTCGCATTGATCTCCAGAACAAGAGCTTACGCGCGAAAAACTCGCAAGACCGTCGGCCTCATAACCCAAAGGTCGGAGGTTCAAATCCTCCCCCCGCTACAAATGTAAGCACATGGTTTTGAATAGAAAGGGAATCCCCGTGATTCCCTTTTTTATTTGGTGGCCGGGACAAATATGGACATCGGTGACACCCTTTGACGCTAAAATGACGCTTGAAGCCCAAAGGGCGAGATTTCGCC
>Ga0247727_10014597_pt1 | contig 13021 bp, 16 predicted proteins | sample WisWelCaveWW1625_FD_202498 | JGI IMG/M metagenome (GOLD analysis project Ga0247727, IMG submission 202498) | Biofilm microbial communities from Wishing Well Cave, Virginia, United States - WW16-25 | ecosystem: Environmental > Aquatic > Deep subsurface > Groundwater > Cave microbial mat | place...
GAACTTATTGCTGGGTCATCACTCTCCTTTATTACGTCGTCTAAGTTCATATCACTCACTTTACCTTCATACTTATTATTTTGCCTTTTATAAGGATTATGACATAAATTTATAAGTTAAAGCAGTCACAACCCAGTCATGAAATTGTATCCAAAGCGAAAGCCATACAGAAAAGGTTACTTTCCAGTTTCTGATGGTCACGAATTGTACTATGCACTGTACGGAAATCCGTCAGGCACTCCTGTTTTGTTCGTCCATGGAGGCCCTGGTGGCAGTTGCAGGGATGGCTATCGTAATTTTGACCCTAAAAAATTCAACATTATTCTGGTCGACCAGAGAGGTGCTGAAAAGAGCAAGCCGTTTGCCAGGTTGAGAGGCAATACGACACAAAAACTAGTCAGAGATTTCCGCAATATTCTCAAATTTTTGAAAATCAAAAAAACTTTCCTGTTTGGCAGGTCTTGGGGCTCTTGTCTCTCTTTGTGCTATGCTATAAAATATCCAAAAACAGTTTTAGGCATGGTTTTGCAAGGCATTTATCTTGGCAGCAATTTTGAGACTGATTACATGCTCAATGGTAGCCCAAAAACGCATTTTCCTGATGTTTGGGAGAGATTTACAAGCATTGTTCCAAAGAGAAAGAACATTCTAAACTTTTATTGGAAGATGATGAATTCAAAAAATAAGAAGACTGCGCTGAAGTTCTGCAAAGAATGGGCGTTGTACGAAATAAGCTTGTGCAAGTTGAATTATGATGCAAAGGCAGCGCTTAAAGAGGTTCGCGGCAAGTGGGTAATCGCAATTGCAAGGATTGAAGCGCATTACTTCCGCCATAATTGCTTCCTTCCAAACAATTATATCCTCAGGAACATGCACAAGTTAAGCAATATTCCTTGCAGCATGGTGCAGGGCAGGTATGATTTTGTCTGCTCGCCCGACGCTGCCTACAAATTGCATAAGGCTTTGCCCAAGTCCAAGTTATTTTTCGTAACAGCAGGCCATGCTGCATCCGATCCAGAAATAAAGGAAACGATGATGAAGGAAATTCATGAAATGAGAAGAAAGTATGGAAGATAAAGCAAAAGAAATATTCAAAAGGCTCCTGGAAGAGAATACATTGTGCGTATTGGCAACTGCTACCTTAGACGGCAAACCCGAGGCTGCCACGATTGAATACGTTGCGGATGCAGATGGCAACTTGTATTTTGAGACTTTTCCAAAATATAGGAAATATGCCAATTTGAAATCAAATCCCAAGGCAAGCGTTGTTATCACTCAAGACCCTCATACAATTCAGATGGATGGTAGTGCGACAGAGCTTCAGGGCAAAGATGCGGATGAAGCTAAACGAAGAATATTAGCCCGTCACGGTAGCTCTGGATACTATGATGACCCTCAGATTAAATTTTTCCGCTTCACACCCACTTGGATTCGTATGTTAGTCGAAGCGAAATGGCCGCCTAAATATGTTATGATAAAAGGTGAAGGGCCAAAAGGCAGCCATACGCTTCATGAATCCTAAACTTTTTTAAATAGACGAGTGCAATCTAGTGTCATGTCAAAAAAAGAGGCGCATGGTAATGGCTCTGCTGTTATTCGTGATGTTATTCTTGGCGGTCAGGATGGATTAGTTAACGTGTTTGGTGTTGTGCTCGCTGTTGCTGCTGCAACGCAGAGCAGGTATATTATTTTGATTTCTGGTCTTGCTGCTACTTTTGCTGAATCTATTTCAATGGCCGCTGTTGCTTATACAAGCGGCAGGGCTGGTGAGGAGTATTATAGGAAAAAACGCAGGGTTATTGCTGAGGAGTTTGAACATCCTGTCAGGGATGCGTTTGTTGTAGGCTTTGCTGCGATTGTTGGCTCTTTTATTCCTTTGATTCCGTTCATGTTTTTGTCTGTTCAGAATGCGTTCTGGGCAACCATCATTGTCTCAACTCTGATTTTGTTTATCAGCGGAGCCATTAAGGCAAAATATACTGGCGCTAATCCTTTAAAGTCTGCTGTTGAGATGGCTGTTGTTGGAATGACTGCTGCAATTGCTGGTTATCTTATCGGCGCAGCTTTGGGGGCGTTGCCGATAGCATGAGGCATCCAGAATCTACACGTGTTTATTTTCTTGAAAGAAAGCCAGAATGGCTGAAGATTAAGCTTTATTCCGGCGAGAAATTTGAAAAGATTAAGAACGCTTTGAGAAAGAGAAATCTTTACACAGTATGCGAAGAGTCTCACTGCCCTAACATTCCAGAGTGCTGGGCAAATGAAGGCACAGCGACATTTCTTTTGATGGGTGATGTGTGCACGAGAGCCTGCAAGTTCTGCCATATCAAGACTGCTTATCCTGCAAAGCCGTTGGATGCCGATGAGCCGACAAAATTGGCTGACGCTATTACTGAAATGGGGCTTGATTATACTGTCCTTACATCTGTTAACCGGGATGATTTGGCTGATGGTGGGGCTGCACATTTTGCATTGTGCATTAAGGAAATCAAGAAAAGGCATCCTACTGCCTTGGTTGAAGTCCTGACACCTGATTTCAAGGGCGACAAGGAAGCAATTAGAACTGTTGTAGAGGCAGCGCCAGACGTGTACGCACACAATATAGAGACTGTCAGAGAGCTTCAAAGAAAAGTTCGCGATCCAAGAGCTAATATGGACCAGAGCTTGGCTGTTTTGAAGCACGTTAAAGAGCTTAATCCCAATATTATTACCAAATCTTCAATTATGCTTGGAATTGGCGAGACTGAAGAGCAGGTTATTTGCGCTATGGATGAGCTAAGAAGTGCTGGTGTTCAAATCTTGACCATGGGACAGTATTTGCGACCTAGCTCCTGGCATCTGCCTGTTGAAGAATATGTTCACCCCGATAAATTTAATAGCCTGAAGGGCATGGCTGAAGAAAGGGGGTTCCTTTTCGTCGCAGCAGGACCTTTTGTGCGAAGTTCCTATCGCGCCGGAGAGTTATTTATAAAACACATATTGCATGGTAAGCACCCTGGAAATGATGGCAAACCAGTTGTACATTCGGGTAATTCCTGAAGTTCTCAAATTAGACGGCGCTACAACCATGGCTGCGCACGAATTTCTCACAACACTTCGTGACCCCACCTTGATGCTTTCCCATTTTGAACCTTTTACTGTAACAATAGGAAAAGGCATTAATTATGAGACTCTTCCGGATTCCTGCAGGAATGGAACGCCTGTTTTTCGCCGTCCGACAGGTGGAGAGATTTTACCGCACGACCAGCAAGATGTAACTTTTGCATTTTCTTGCATAGATGAAGATTCAAAAATTGACATCATGCGCGCAACGCTGCTGGCAAAGAGCTGGGTTATGGATGGCATTGATTCTCTTGGAATTAAAACACTTTCCAATTTGGGCACCTCGATATTTGTGCCGAGCAGAGGAGGGCAGTACCGCAAGATTGCAGGCACTGCTGTTCAAGCCCAGGCAAAACCTGGAACACCATACTTAATTCACGGCAGTATTTTTTACAATCCTGATTTTGGGATTTTAAGGAAACTTTATGGCATGCCAAAGAAGGAGTTGCAAAAGCATTTTACATTCTTGCATAAATTAATAGATAAATCACCACAACAGGTTTGTGATGCAGTTAAGCAGTCATTTATGGACAAGTGTGCGTATTACGAGAAATCATTTACAGAGGAAGAATGGGCAAAAATCAGAACGCTGGCTGAAAACTACAGGAAGATTGAGCATCTGAAAGGCACAGGTGAGGAGCGAAAGGGCGAGCTTTGCGCATTTACTTGGGGCAAGTATCCCGAACGACTGAAGCATGCTCCTGACAACCTTAAAGGTAGGACTATTTACGATTTCCCTTCAGCGAAAGTCTTATAAACGATTTCTCGCTTAAAAATACAAAAAGAGGTATTATGCAAAAGACTGTTGCAAACTTTAGTGTTAAGTACGTTCAAATTCTGGACGAGAAGGGCAATGTTGACAAAAAGTTAGAGCCAAAACTCACGCCGCAGCAGCTGAAAGACTTGTATAAGTGGATGATTGTTGAGCGTACTTTTGACAATACTGCTCTTGCTTTGCAGAGAGAAGGCAGAATTGGCACATACGCACAAAGCTTAGGGGAAGAAGCAGTGCATGTTGGCTCTACTTTTGCCTGCAATGATGATGACATGGTTTTTCCTGATTACAGAGAACATGCCGCCTTTATCATGAAGGGTGTTCCTATCAAGAATTTGTTCATGCACTGGGGCGGCTCTGAGGATGGCATGAAGATTCCAGATGGCTGCAATATTTTCCCTGTTTGTATTCCTGTTGGCACGCAGACTTTGCATGGTGCTGGTGCTGCAATTGCGATGAAGTTGCAGAAAAAGAAGTCTGCTACTTTGACTTTTGTTGGTGATGCTTCTACTAGCACTGGCGATTTTAACGAAGGCTTAAACTTTGCAGGCACTTATGTTGCCCCTGCTGTTTTTGTAATAAGAAATAACCAGTGGGCAATTTCTGTTCCAAGAGTTTGCGGCAAATCAGATTGGGGCGGATGCCAGACAAGAGCTGAGACGTTGGCGCAAAAGGCTATTGCTTTTGGGTTTGAAGGTATACAGGTTGATGGCAACGACGTTCTTGCCGTATACAGCGCAGTTAAGGAAGCATTTGATAAGGCGCGTGCTGGTAAAGGTCCTACTCTTATTGAATGTAATACCTATCGTCTTGGTCCTCATACTACGGCTGATGACCCTACAAGGTATCAGGATCCGAAAATTTTGAAGGAATGGCAGGCAAAAGAGCCGATTAGCCGTTTCAGAAATTATCTGAAAAAGAAAAAGTTGTGGAACGAGCGTTTTGAGGCAGCAGTGCAGGCAGAAGCCAAAAAGATGGTTGACCAGGGTGTTTTGGAGGCAGAGAAGCACAAGCCCAAACCAACTGACATGTTTGACACTATGTACAAAGAGCTTACTCCTAATTTGAAAGAGCAGAGGGATGAGTTTGGCTAAGTTGACTATTGTTGAGAGTGTGCGTGATGCCTTGGATAATGAGATGGCACAGGATGAGCGTGTTGTTGTTCTAGGCGAGGATGTTGGTGTTGATGGCGGCGTCTTTAGAGCAACAGACAGTTTGTACAAGAAGTATGGAGACCATCGTGTTGTTGATACTCCTTTGGCCGAGTCAGGCATTGTTGGCGTGAGTATTGGAATGGCTGCCATGGGTTTGCGTCCTGTTGCTGAAATTCAGTTTGACGGTTTTACTTATCCTGCTCTTGACCAGCTTTTTTCTCATGCTGCAAGGCTTAGAAACAGAACAAGAGGAAGATATACTTGTCCTCTTGTTGTCCGTTTTCCCTATGGCGGTGGCATCCGTGCTTTGGAGCATCATAATGAAAGTCCAGAGAGTTATTTTATTCACACTCCTGGGTTGAAAGTAGTCATTCCAAGTAACCCATATGACACAAAAGGTTTGTTGATTGCTGCTATTCGCGATCCCGACCCTGTTATTTTCATGGAACCAAAGAGAATTTATCGTGCTATTCGTGAGGAAGTTCCTGATGGAGCTTATACTGTTGAGATTGGAAAAGCAAAAATTTTACGGGAAGGCACAGATGTTACTCTTATCAGCTGGGGTGCTATGATGCGTGAAACTTCGAAAGCTGCCGATGCTGTTGCAGCGCAAGGCATTCGTGCTGAAGTTATTGACGTTCGCACTTTAAGCCCTTGTGACTGGGAAACTCTTTTTGCCAGCGTTCAAAAGACTGGCAGAGCGATTGTTGTTCACGAAGCTCCTAAAACCTTGGGTTTTGGTGCTGAGATTGCCGCCCGCATACAGGAAAAGTTATTATTGTACCTGAAAGCACCAGTTATGAGGGTGACTGGCTACGATACAATGTTCCCGTATTTCAAATTGGAGGATGCCTATTTGCCTAATCCTGAAAAGATTGGCAAGGCAATTGAGAAGGTGATGAAATACTAATGGTTACAAAAACTTGTTTTTGGAACTCCCAAAAATCACAAGGTGATTTTTGATGAGCTACGACTTCAGACTGCCGGATTTGGGAGAAGGAATTGCAGAAGGCGAGGTAATCAAATGGCTCGTCAGCGAAGGCGATAAAGTTGAGGAACATCAGCCTATTGTTGAGCTTGAAACAGATAAGGCTGTTGTGCAGGTTCCGAGCCCTAAGAGTGGAACGATTCTTAAAATAAACTATAAAGCAGGCGAAACAGTAAAAGTCGGTGACGTTTTGTGCAGTATTGGTGAAGCTGGAGAAAAAGTTGTAGAGAAGGAAGTTAAGCTTGTGCCGAAAGCAGCGCCAAGCAAGAAAGTTTCTACAACTGTTATTGGCCAGCTTGAAGAGGCACCTGAAGAAGAGGAAAAGGTTACACCAATGCCGCCCAAGAAGGTTGCTGAGCCGATGGTTGCAGTTCTTCCGGCAGTAAGAAAGCTTGCACAAGAGATGGGTGTTGATGTCACAAAAGTGCAGGGTTCTGGTGCTGGCGGCAGGATTACAGAAGATGATGTCAGAAGAGCTACTGGGCAAGTTGCTAAAGAAACTCCAAGAGCTCCGACTGTCACATTTGAAAAGTTTGGCAGAGTTTTGCGGATTCCATTGAAAGGCATTAGAAAGACCATTGCAGAAAATATGACAAAAAGTTTGAGCACTGCTGCACATGTTACACACATGGATTATGCTGACGTTACAAAGCTTGCTGATTTCAGAGAAAAAGAGAAAGCAGCGGCAGAGGAAAAGGGTGTTCACCTGACATTCCTGCCTTTCATTGTTAAGGCATGCACGCTTGCTTTGAAAGAATTCCCGTATGTTAACTCCAGTCTTGATGATGAGACAGGAGATATTGTTATCAAGCAGTATTTTAATGTAGGAGTTGCTGTTGACACAGAGCATGGTTTGATGGTTCCTGTTATCAAGAACGCAAATGAAAAGACAATTATTGAAATTGGCAGAGACATCTGGCGTATGGCAGAGTTGTGCAGGACAAGAGAAGTTGAGCTAAAAGACTTGCAGGGCGGCACTTTCACAATTACAAACATTGGCAGTATTGGAGGCGTTTGGGCAACTCCGGTTATCAACTGGCCCGAATGTGCCATTCTCGCTTTGGGCAAAATCTGCGAGAAGGCCATCCCCATTAATGGCAAGATTGAGATTAGGAAGATGCTTCCAATGTCGCTTTCTTTTGATCATCGTATTATTGATGGTGCCATGGCTGCAAAGTTTGTAAGCGAGATTAAACGTCATCTTGAAGATGTTGATGCGCTATTAATGGGCTATTAATGTAACCACTGCAGAGTAGAAACCTTTTTAAATAAACTCTGCTATTAGCCCTATATGGGCGGGCTATCATCCAAAATCAATGCACTTGAACGCGCTATAGGGAACTTAAAAAGCTCGTATGACGCAGCAAGTTCTCAGAAGCGTCTCGAAGACTTGTGGCCTGCTGTGACAGCCGGTGACATCTCTGTTCTTAAGGAATATGGTAAATTGGAAAATCGCCTTGGCGAATACAACGAATTGAAGGGTGATGCAGAATTTTTAATAGACTACGCAAAAGATGTAGAAGCGACAGCCAACCAAACCGATGCTGCAGTAACTTCTAAAGAAATGACTAATTGCTTGTTAAGAATGCGTGATTTCATTCTTGAACAAAAGTTTACAGAAAAAGATGATGACCGCAATGCGATAATTTCCTTTCAAATTCATCAAGGATGGGATCAGATGACTCAATACATGGAAGATTTGCGAACAGCATATCGTAAGTTCGCAGAAAAGAAAGGCTTCCAGATAGAATACGTTGATGTTGGCGATTCTCGAGAGTGCACAATTCGTGTTTCTGGCGAATATTCGTATGCTTTCTTCCGTGGTGAGAATGGCTTGCACAAGTTTTACTATATTTCTGACAATACAACAGGACACAGCAGCGCTAAAAAGACTCATACAGGATCATTGACAGTAAGGGTTAGACCTGAAGTTGAAATGCCCTCGGTTGAATTGAAAAAAGAGGATTTGGAAATTAGTCATCTGGCTGCAAGCACTCCAGGAGGCTCGAATGCAAATACTAGTAACACTGGTGTTCGAATTACCCATAAGCCAACTGGAATAACTGTAACATCACGTATGCGCTCTCAGCATAGAAACTTGGAATTGGCAAGAGAAATTTTAATTTATCGTGTAGCTGAACGCCTAGAAAATACTGTTAAGAAGGATGTCAGAAGCTTGTGGGGTCATTTTGTGAGAACATATAAGCTTGCCACAGAACGTATAATTTCAGATAACCAAACTGGTATGAAAACGTATGACATTGAAAGTTTTTTTAACGGGGAAATTGAAGATTACATTCTTGCGTATCACGGCATTAGCTTTGAAATTCCTAAGAACGGGAATGGCAAATAATCAGTATTTGATGTAAAAATTGTTGAATTTTCCAGTAAATTCTCCCCACTCGTAATCTACATTGTCAACTTGCGCAATAGCCGGCCCTTTCTTGCATTTTACTATTAATTCTCTTAACTTGCCTTTGTCCCCTTCAGCCATAATTTCTACTGTTCCTTCACTTGTATTCCTCGCCCAGCCTGTTAACTCTAGAGAATCTGCCGTTTGCTTTACAAAATGCCTGAAAAACACTCCCTGCACTTTGCCGTGCACTTGCAGGTGTACGCGTGACCTTTCACTGAACAGCTCTTCAACTTCTTTTTTCTTGAGCTGTTCTTCTTTTTTGCCTTGCTCAAGCTGCCTGTCAATCATCCTCTTTAATCCTTCAACTACAGGCATTTTATCTCCCGCAGCAGGATCTCATTTCCTGGAAGTCTGAGAACACAGCGCAAAACATTCTCAGCCCGTGGTCAAGTTCTTCTTTGCCTTTCTTTGTCAAAGAATAGTGCTTTTGCTTGTTTGCAGTAATTAGTCCTTTGCTTTTGAGTTCTTTCAATGCAGGATATATTGTTCCCGGGCTTGGTTTTGTTCCTTTTCTTTTTTCTATTTCTCCTGCAAGTTCCGCTCCAGTCATACTTTTCTTGCTAAGTGTCCAGAGTATGAAAAGCGACAAAAACCCTTTCATTTCACATTTTCCATGCATGAATCTCCTATAGGAAGTCCGATATTTAAATGTTGTTCCGCAAAGTTTATATAGAAGTATCGCATTTCCGATATCGGACTTCCAATAAAGTCCGGAGATGAACAAAAATGGGATGCATGACAACGTGTGGTCCATGCGGGCCAGAAGCAAGACAATTCCTCACAACTGAGGAAAAGGTTGAAAAACTGAAGCAGTACAAGGAATATTTGGAGAATGAAGCCAAGGGTGTTGAAGAGGCAATCTCCAAAATAAGGAAGGCCAAGTAATTCTTGGCTTCTTTTATTATCATGGAGGAATAATGACAAAAATTATTGAAAATTTAATGTGGAGATACGCAACAAAGAAGTTTGACAAAACAAAAAAAGTTTCTGATGAAGATTTAAATGAGCTTCTGGAGTCCTTGCGCTTGTCAGCTTCGTCATTTGGTTTGCAGCCTTGGAAGTTTATCGTCATTACTGATCCTAAGTTGAGAGCAGAGCTCTATAAGCATTCGGAGCAAGCCCAAGTTACTGATGCATCACATTTAATTGTATTATGTGCGCGAACTGATATTGATGAGGAGTATATTAAAAATTACATAAGAAGTGTTGCAGAAACTCGCAAAGTTTTATTGGATTCACTAAAAGGTTATGAGCAGATGATGCTGGATTTTAGGAAAGAGCATTCAACAGCTTCGTGGCTTGAATGGACGAAAAACCAAGTCTACTTGGCTTTGGGCTTTTTGCTTTCCGCAGCCGCACAGAAGCGCATTGATGCCTGTCCTATGGAAGGTTTTGACAGCCAAAAATTTGATGAAGTTCTAAAGCTAAAAGAAAAAAAGCTCACTTCTGTTTTGCTGTGCCCTGTTGGCTATCGTTCTGCTGATGACAAACATGCAAAGCATGCAAAAGTTCGTTTCAAGAAAGATGAAGTGGTTATTGTAGACAGCACCTAATCTCGCTTCTGAATAGCTAGTTGTGCTCTCTGCATATTCTAAGGTCATAACTTTTTCTTTAATTCTGGGTCTTGATATATTTCTTTGATAACGTGTTCCAGTCTTGGTTCGTGCACTGCAAGGTCAACTATTTCGCTGTTGCACATAAGCTGGCCTATCAGTTTTGGAACATTTACTTCTTTCTTGTTAAATCTTATTGATTTGAACCATTTCTTGTTTACCTGCACAATGCCTTTTTTCAGTATTGCTGCAAATTTCCTTTTGTTCTTTATTTCTGTATGCTCAAAGTCGACTGTTTGCCATACGACGTATTTTTGTTTGACTTTCTGCAAATCGCCATCGTAAATTATTGTTCCGCGGTCAATGACTATCATGCGTTCACATAATTCCTCTATGTCATCCATGTCGTGAGTAGTTAGAATTATTGTTGTTTTGTATTTTCTGTTTATTCTAAGTAAAAATTCGCGTATTTCCTCTTTTGCAAGTGCATCCACTCCTATTGTTGGCTCATCTAAGAATAACACCGGCGGATTGTGAAGTAAGGCCATTATGAATTCGCATTTCATTCTTTCTCCTAAAGACAATTCTCGTGTCGGTCTGTGCATCACTTTGTCAATTTTCAGCAAGTGTACCATTGTATGCAGTCTTTGCTCAAACTCTTTTTCTGGAATGTTGTAGATGCCTTTTGCAAGGTAGAATGAATCTACAGGCGGTAAATCCCACCAAAGCTGTGATTTCTGTCCAAAGACCGCGCCTATGTGCTTAACGTATTTTTTGCGGTCTTGCCACGGCGTGTAGCCCATGACGTGCACATCTCCTGACGTTGGGTACAATACTCCAGTCATTATTTTGATTGTTGTTGATTTGCCAGCGCCATTTGGCCCTACAAATCCCACTATTTCCCCTTGGTCTATTGAAAATCTTATTTTTTTGACTGCTCGCGAATAAACGTATTTTGGCGCGATTAAAGATTTGAATGCTTCTTCCAGTCCTTTGCCTCTTTCTGTGCCTTTGTATGTTTTTTCAAGGTCAACAACTTGTATTATTGGCTTCATTTATCCCCCTGCGCTTTTGTATTTTTTTAAGGCAGTGTGCCAGACTAATAAACCTATGGAAACAAAAATTATTGTTGAAATCATTGCTGCTATGCCTTGCTCATATGCAAAGCCAAGCAAAGCAGATGCTGGATAGTACGATACTACAAACAATGGAAGGATTACTGAAAATGTGATTGCAAGACCTCCTGAAAATACTGTTTTTGGGTATGCTGCGAATATTGTAATAAGGTCGACGAATTCGTATAATCTATGGGTGTTTACAAATAGTATGCTCGCTGCCGAACTCAAGAGCGCCAGCCCAAAGAAGAACATTACTCCAAACAACATGAATAGCAAATACAGCAGCACAGACCCCTGTACATCAGGCAGGAAATAAAGCGCGACAAGTGTCACAGTTAAGCCACCCATCACTTGTCCTACGTCTTCTTCATCAAACGAGTCCATGACTAAAAGCCAGAGTGTGCTGACTGGCTTCAGCAGAAATAAATCAAAGGTTCCGCGCCTTACTCTTTGTATGGTATTCCACAATATTCCAAAGAAGAGCATAAATGAAATTCCTCTTGAGAGGTTTAGCGCGCCCTGAAGCAATAGCACCTGAGGGTAGCTCCAGCCGGGAAATTCTCCGCCTGCAAGATATATTATGCCTACAAACAATGGTGCAACTAGCTGGAATGTGAAAAATGCTACAGCGCTGACTAAAAAGTCGAGTCTGTAGGCCATTCTTGAAGCTATTCTCATCTTCATGAATTGCAGGTGGAGTTTTATGTTGGATATCACGTTCCCACTCCGCAGAATTTTTTTACTGATATTCTCCAGAAGAGCAGAACAACAAGATAGAGTATAAACACCTGGAATGCTCCGTATAGTAAGGTTTCAAGTGGCTGTAAAGTTACACCTGCCAGTTCATAGCGTCCGATAAATGCCTGTGCAGGCACGTATGCTACAAACTGAAATGGAAGAAAGAAAAATATTTTTTGCATCGCAAGCGGAAAGATCGACAGTGGTAGGATTCCGCCGTACAGGAATCTTGCTGCCATTCTGTACATCCAGACTATGCCTTTTGGTCTTATAAACCAGAATGCAAACATTCCAAGGAGCATGTTTACCAAAAACAGGGTTATAAAGCCAATAATAACCATCAGTGCATACCATAAGACGTTGCTGCTTTTGAATATTTGAAAGCCGAACATTAGTCCAATGATGATCAATACTGGAAGGTATTCTATGAATAATGCCCAGGTTCTGTGTCCAACTTTTTTTACAAAAGCAAATCGTATATATGACAGTGGCTTAAGCAGGTAAGCAGTGAAATTTCCTTCTCTGACGCCTTCTATTAGATCGTCTTCTGTATCGTCCCATACAAGATACCATGTTACATGCGAAATTGCAATGTACGTTAGCATTTGTTCAAATGTAAACCCTCCAAATACTGCTTTGCCTGTTGAAGCAAAAATTGCTTTCCAGATTACGTAATTAACAAGGACTGTTAATGGTCCCGTGATTAGAGAAAACAGCATGACTATTCTGTATGCTGTTGTTTCTTTGAGAGTTGCAAAATATATGCTCCAATTAGTTTGCATGAACCCCATATAACCTCTTTTTCAGTAAATTTGCAGAAACTGTTAATAAACGTATCGATATAGCATTACTTTACTGGTTTTCTCTTTGCTTCTCTTAATTCAATTTTTTCAACAAGAATTTCGTACAAGTCGGGCTCTATTTTGAGTATGTCTTTGAGCGTTACCAGTCCTACAAATTTTCCTTGGTACATCACTGGAAGATGTCTTATGTTATAGTCTCTCATTATTCTTAGTGCTTCAAAAATATCTTCTTGCGGGCTTGTTGTCACAAGGCCTGTTTCCATTACTTCTTTTACTTTTTTCAGTGCAGTGTTCCCTGTTGACGCTATTCCTTTTCTGACCATATCCTGCTCTGTCAGTATGCCGATAACCTGCTCATTTTCTTTCACAAGCAA
>Ga0247727_10014598_pt1 | contig 13021 bp, 14 predicted proteins | sample WisWelCaveWW1625_FD_202498 | JGI IMG/M metagenome (GOLD analysis project Ga0247727, IMG submission 202498) | Biofilm microbial communities from Wishing Well Cave, Virginia, United States - WW16-25 | ecosystem: Environmental > Aquatic > Deep subsurface > Groundwater > Cave microbial mat | place...
ATGAGGTTGTTGGCTTGCTTGCAAAGGGCGCTGCGTTCATCAATAATGGTTTTTTGATGAATAATGATGACTTGCAGGCATTGACTGGTGCTGGCGATGAGCTTAGTGCTGTTGTTGCTCAGGTTGTGCCTGGTGAAGTGCCTTCTGATGTTGCTGATAGGGTGTTGAGGGCAATTCGTCGTGACCGTCATCAGAAGGAAGGTTTTGAGGATGTTTCAGTTGATACTTCTGAGGACTTGATTTCCAGCATTAACACGATTTTGGGTGTTGTTCAGGCAGTTTTCATTGGCATTGCAGCCATAAGTTTGCTGGTTGGCGGTGTTGGCATCATGAATACGATGTACACTTCTGTTTTGGAGAGAACTCGTGATATCGGCATTATGAAAGCCATTGGCGCTCGTAATAGTGATGTGCTGTGGGTGTTTTTGTTTGAGAGCGGTTTGCTTGGAATGAGTGGTGGTGCTGTTGGCATCCTGATTGGTTTTGGATTGAGCAAGATTGTTGAGTTTATTGGCCAGGGTGTTGTTGGCGACGTGTTGAAGGCTTCATTTCCTTGGTATTTGATTGTTGGCGCGTTGTTGTTTTCGTTCTTGGTTGGCGTGATTTCAGGAGTTTTGCCGGCAAGGCAAGCAAGTAAGCTGCCGCCTGTTGAAGCGTTGAGGGCTGATTGACATGCTGACCGAATACTTCAAGCTGGCAGTTCGTAATGTTGGCAAGCGCAAGAAACGTGCAGCTTTGACCATGCTTGGCATTTTTATTGGTATTGCTGCTGTTGTTGCTCTTGTTAGTCTTGGTCAGGGCTTGCAGGGTACTATTAATGCTCAGTTTGAGAAGATTGGCGCTGATAAGATTATGGTGCAGGCAAAGGAGGTTGCTTATGGCGGCCAGTTCGCGCCTGGCCAGCTTAGTCGTCATGAGATTGATGTGCTTGAGGACGTTAATGGTGTTTCGAGTATTGCTGGTTTGCTTTTCCGTTCTTCTCTTGCCGAGTTTAACAATGTTCAGCGTGCTGTTACGTTGATGAGTATTCCTGAGAAGGCGAAAGAGGCAGAGCTTGTTTCAAAGTGGATGACTTTGGAGGCTGCTGAGGGAAGGTCTGTTACTCATAAGGATAAGGGCAAGGTGATTGTTGGTTGGAATGTCGCGAAGAAGAACTTGTTTGGCAAGGAGGTTCGTGTTGGTGATAAGTTGTTGCTTGGCGGCGTGTTGTTTGACGTTGTTGGTGTTGCCAAGCGTATTGGTGATCCTTTGATGGATGGCGGGATTTCTCTTCCTGAGTCTGATGCCCGTCTTGTTTTGGATGAGGATAAGGCGTATTCTCAGATCGTCATTCAAACAGGCCAAGGTGTTAATGCAGATGATGTTGCTGAGCGGGTTGAGAAAACTCTTCGTAAGGACCGTCATCAGAAAGAGGGCAAGGAAGACTTTTCTGTGCAAACTTCTACTGAATTGATTGCTTCTTTCAACACCGTGTTCAATATTATTCAGGTTGTCTTCGTCGGCATTGCAGCGATTAGTCTTTTAGTCGGCGGTATTGGAATTATGAACGTGATGTTTACCGCAGTTCTTGAAAGAACTCGCGAGATTGGCGTTATGAAAGCCATTGGCGCAAGAAATTCAGATGTTTTGTGGCTTTTCCTGATAGAAAGCGGTCTTCTCGGTCTTGCCGGTGGCATCATCGGCATAATCATTGGTGCCGGCATCGCGAAGGGCGTCGAGTTTGGCGCAAACACCGCATTCGGAGCCGGAACAATCACCTCAGTCTTCCCAATCTGGCTGATTGTGGGAGCGCTGGTGTTCTCATTTGTAGTGGGAGCACTGAGCGGAGTCTTGCCGGCGAGAAGGGCGAGTAAGTTGAGGCCGGTTGAGGCGTTGAGGTATGAATGATTATTTCCAATATCCATAAAACATTTATACTCAGGTCTTTTATCAAAACAAGGGGTGATGTCTGCAATATGAACTTTGTTGGGCAATCTTTTCTAGCTGGTAATCCTTACAAACAGGCGTGGAATCGCCAATTCTTGAATCTCGATTTTCTGAAGTTTGAAAAAAAGAGAATCAAAGATGTACAGGAATGGTATGCAAGTTTCCTGAAAGCTCGCTGCGGTGATAAACTTAGTGAAGTTTGTTTCTACTCGATTCCGATTGATTTAGACAGCTCGATAAAGGCAGCCATAGCTTTAAAAGGAAAGTATTCTTATATTGGGCTTTCAGCTTTGAGGAACAATGCACAGTTTCCTCTTTTGCTGTTGATTCCTGATGGCAAATCAATTTCTCAAGAATATTCTATGCTTAGAATTATTAATCCCAGAAAAGACTTTATTCACAATGAACGTAACAACAGAGTAGAATATGTTTTGATTGCAGATGACTTTGAAGAGCTCGATTCTTCCTATGTGTATGTTGATGTCCCGTATGAAAAACGAAGCATCACTCAGTTTATTAAAGAAAATTTGACCAGGGATGTAGAGCTTGCCAAGTCTCTTCAGCCAACAATTTCAGGCGCTCCTTATGTGATGAATGATAGAGGAGGTATATCCTTGTCTGCTTTTATGCAACAAGGCACATTCAGTCGAGAGTTTTTACGAACGTTAAAAATGATGCAGCCTCCTGAATTTACTGATCTATGCGAGGAGACCTATACTTCCGGGAAATTTTCTGTCAGTAAAGGAATGAATCTTATTCTATCCAATAAGGCCCTACCGAGTAAGAACTTCTTCACCGCATTTTCCTCGGCAAACTATTCTTTACTTAATGCGGAGTTAGTAAAGCGACAGTTATATAATGGAGAATATTCGATAGCATGCGGTCTCATACCAAAAGGAGGAAATCCGTCAGAACTGCTCCAGGATATCTTATCGAAGTTTGTTAAGACTGAAGTCACCAGGTCTTCTAATTTCGAAGAACTAAATCAAGCGGGCATATTGTTGAGTTCCGCGCAGGACAATATTGATGAAAACTTATGGTTGCAAATCGTAGATCAACGGCAAAACCAGCCAACAATTAATTTGAGTCCGAACGAAGAATCCGAATGGCTGAGACGCGTTAGAGTGCAATGGAGTGCCATCATGGAGGCGCTTAACTTAAAGGATGCGTCGCACGAAGCAAGAGTTTACACAACTGCTTCAATGAAGAACATAAAGAAGGTGGCTCAAAGTATTTCACGGGAAAAGCATAAACAAGTAGTCCAAGAAGCCGAAATTAGAGAGTCATTTGAAATTTTTGCAGGAAACTCATTACAGTTGACTGAAAACAATCTAATTCAGCACGCAGCCATTACCCGTCTGCCGCAAATGTACGAAAATGCAAAATTCAAGGCAGTAAGAGCAGAACTTAGCGTAGATAAACTCAGTATAACTGAGTTATTCCAGAACGTTAAAGAATATTTCAAGAACCTTGAGGAACTACAAACATTCACTGAAAAGCTGAGGCTGAGTGGTTTTATCTTTGAGCCAAAGCAGGGCACTTATTACTGGGTTTATTGATATTATGAACCATTTTCATCTTTCAATTCTCTCCGCAAATTGAAATGGTGCGGTAGTTTTAGACCGGTGGAAGCGTTGAGGTATGAGTGAAACCTAAATTTGTCCTTGGTTTCCACTGTATTTTCCGGTGAAAGTGTTATGTGTTTTGTTTTTCGTGTAGCCTAAAACAAAACCGCAAGACTTACAATACCTTTCATTTGCTTCAACAATAAAAAAATGTCTGCCGTTGTTCTTCGGACATTTTTCTTCCATATCTTCCATGAGTAGATTAATGAACTGAAATTATATTAATTTTGTGTTTTCATTATATCTTCGAGCAAACGTTTTTATTCTCGAGAATGTTAGATGATATATGCGCAGAGTCTTTAAATGTCCATCATGTCATAAGGAGCTAAATGAAGAAGAACTACATCTTCTACCGGGAAAGCTTTTGCACTGGAAGGATGGCGGAAGTTATGACACTGGGCAGAATTATTGTGAAAAATGTTTCAAGGATCAACTCATCTCATCAACTGAGCTTGTAGATGCTAATCAAGCAATAAAAGATGCTCCGTCGTTCAGGCAAGCAGCAGAGCAGTTTCAGAAAATATTCACGAACAATGAAAAAGGTGAATTTGCAGAAAAGCTCGTTAAATTCTTACTCGAAAGCACAGGATGGTATGTGGTGCCATTCGGATATGAGAAAAATTTCAATATGCTTGCTAAAAAAATCGATTTCTTTAAGATTATGGATAATTCGTTAAATAGGGTCAGATTCATGCCTGACTTTTTCTGCATGAATCAAAACACGAGCACTAAAAATATTACTTATTTTGTTGAGGTAAAATATAGAACTGACAGCAATGGTCAATTCGAGATGAAAAAATTGGAGTATTATAAGAAATTCTGGCCTGAAACTATTATTGTAGTTGTTAGAAAGACGTTTCCATATATTTTATTTCAACAAGTTTCACAACTTCAAATTAAAGAAAAATATGCTGTGGAAGATTTCCAAACTGATGGACTGAACTGGTTTTATAGGTTAAGTAGATGGACCATAACTAAACTATTGAATGATTTTCACAAACAAAGTTTTGAAGATAAAAGTATTGTGGAGCAATTGAGCATGTTTGAAAAGGTTGAAGGGAAGTATTTCTATTCCTATAAAGAACAACGGTACTATGCATATGTTGATGAAAAAGGAGTGGAAACAATAGTCAAACCCGGCGAGAAGGGCGAGTAAGTTGAGACCGGTGGAAGCGTTGAGGTATGAGTGACTATTGTATTCATTCAAGAAAGGTTTTAAAAGGGCTTGAGATTGTTCATACATGAGAATAAAATGATAACAAAAGAGCAAGGAAAGGGTATAATAAAAAAGCTCATAGACACTTTCCGTTACAATATTCAACAATATTCGCAAACAAGCTATAAGGAAGCGCATGTCAGAAAAGAGTTCATAGACAAGTTCTTTGTTGCATTGGGATGGGATGTTAATAATGAAGAGGGCGCATCTGAGAGATATAAAGAAGTCATTAATGAAGACGCCATAAAAATTGGTGGAAAGACAAAAGCTCCAGATTATGCCTTCAGAATCGGTGGAACTAGGATATTCTTCGCAGAGGCAAAGAAGCCCTCAGTTAACATTAAACAAGATAGCGAACCAGCTTTTCAACTTAGACGATACGCATGGAACTCAAAAATTCCCATCTCTATCTTAACAGATTTTCAAGAATTTGTAGTCTATGACTGTCGAATCAAACCGGACCCCAAAGATAGTCCTGTTGTAGGAAGGCTCTTCTACATTAATTATGAGCAGTATCTAGACAGATTTGAAGAGATATGGGATATTTTCTCAAAAGAAGCCGTACTGAGGGGCAGTTTCGACCGATATGTTGAGTCCAATAAAGGAAAAAAAGGCACGTCCGAAGTTGATAGTGAGTTTTTGAAAGAGATTGAACAATGGAGAGAGGATTTAGCAAAAAATATTGCTTTAAGAAACCAAGTATCTATTTCAGAGCTTAACTTTGTCGTTCAAAAAATAATTGATAGGATATTATTCTTGAGAATATGTGAAGATAAGAGCATTGAGCCATATGAAAAATTAAGAAATATTGCGGAGAAGCCCGAAATATACCGAAATCTTATGACTTATTTCAAATATGCTGACGATAAATATGACAGCGGAATATTTGACTTCAAAAAAGATAATTTAAGCGGAAAGATAATCATCGATGATAAGGTGTTGAAAGATGTAATAATGAATTTGTATTATCCGCACTCTCCTTATGATTTTTCTGTATTGAGTATAGAGATTTTAGGAAATGTTTATGAGCAGTTTTTGGGGAAAACAATTACTCTGACCGCATCTAATAGAGCGAAAGTTGAAGAAAAGCCTGACGTTAGAAAAGCGGGCGGAGTTTATTATACTCCTGAATATGTTGTTGATTACATTGTTGAAAATACAGTTGGTACGTTGATTGAAGGCAAGACGCCCAAAGAGATAGAGAGAATAAAAATATTAGATCCTGCCTGTGGTTCTGGAACATTTTTAGTAAGAGCTTATTCTTATCTTTTAGAACACCATCTAAGTTATTATTTAAAAAATCCGCAGAAAAATAAGAAAGAAATTTATCAGGTTAAGGAAAATCAGTGGTATCTTACAACCGAACTAAGAAAGAAAATTCTTTTGAACAACATTTTTGGAGTGGATATTGATTCTCAAGCAGTTGAATTAGCTAAATTAAGCCTCCTTCTTAAGGTGTTAGAGAATGAAACGAAAGAAAGCGTTAATCAGCAGTTAAAATTATTCCAAGAAAGAGCATTGCCTAATCTTGATAAAAATATAAGATGCGGAAACTCATTAGTGAATTCTTCTTATTTTAAACAAGCAACTTTAACACCAAATGCCGAGGAAATTTCTAAAATCAACCCCTTTGATTGGGATGATAAAGAAAATGGCTTTGGAAACATCTTGACAGAAGGAGGTTTTGATGTTGTAATAGGAAATCCGCCTTATGTTAAAGAATACACGAATAGGGAGATATTTGAGACTTTGAAAAAGACCGACATGGCCAAATATTATCAAGGTAAAATGGATTTTTGGTATTTGTTTACTTGCAAAGCAATGGATATTATGAGGGAAAAAGGACTGCATAGTTTTATCGCTCAAAATAACTGGATAACCAGCGCAGGAGCTTCCATTTTAAGAAACAAGATTTTGGCTGAATCTAAGCTGCTGTCTTTTTTTGATTTTAATGACTTTAAAGTGTTTAAGGATGCAAGTATTCAAACAATGGTTTTTGTCATTGAGAAAACAAAACCTCCAAAAGCCTATAATGTTAATTACTATAAAATAATTAATAAAAAAATTTCAAAGGAAGAGTTAAGAAACTATCTTCTAACAGGAAAAGATGGCAATTCAATAGAGAAATTCAAGGCGAAAATAGAACCTCAAGAGATACGTGATAAAACAATCAGCTTTGTCAATACGCCGATCGGGGATATTTTCGAAAAGATGAGAAATTCCAGAGTGTTTTATTTAACAGAAAAAGAGATAACGAACGGCGTGCAAGTTCAACAAGAGTGTGTTAACAAAAGCCATTTGAAGATGCTGGGAAGTGGGTTTAAACTAGGCGAAGGCATTTTCATTATTTCTGATGATGAGAAAAACAAATTACATTTAACAGAAAAAGAGAAAGAGTTAATTAAACCTTTATTTACTCCCAATGAAATAGACCGATATAAGATTGATAACAAAAATAAATACTGGGTGATATATACTGGTTCTAAATTCAGGAATCCGGCAGAGATAAAGCCCTACCCCCATATAAAAGAACACTTGGATAGATTCAGGAAAATAATAACAACCGATTTTAAACCATATGGAATACACAGAACAAGAGATGAGCGGTTTTTTAAAGGGGAGAAAATAGTATCAATCAGAAAATGTCCCGTGCCAAGTTTTTCATTTGTGAATTTTGATAGTTATGTGAATCAAGTCTATTATGTTATAAAAACAGAAAGAATTAATATGAAATTCTTAACAGGACTTCTCAATTCTAAACTCCTGCATTTTTGGTTGTATCATAAAGGTAAAAGACAGGGCGAACAATTGCAAGTGGATAAAGCGCCGCTTTTGGAACTGCCTATTTACAAATTAGAAGATAGTAATAAGCAAGAAAAGAAAATCAAGGATGAAATTATCAAGTCGGTAGAGGCGATAACTGAAATTAAGAAAAAGTTGGAAACAGTCAACCTAAATTCTGAAAAGTTACTTCTTGAAAAGCAGATAAACGCATTAGAAGAGAAAATAGATGATATGATTTACAAACTCTATGATGTTTCAGATGATGAAAAGAAAATAATTGAAGAAAGTCTAAAATAACTTTATTTCATCAACTGTTCCTGCCTCTCCGCCACTCCTTCTTCCGTCACTTTCACCGTGACCCAATCCAGCGCATCATTCTTTATTGCTTCTTGTATGCTGTGCTGTATCTTCTGATGTAATGTATTTGTAGCAGGTGAATCAAGCAGCAACACGCTCTTGACATTTCCTGCAGTCATTCCGTGGAATGCGACAAAATCTATTGGATTCAAGATTGTCTTGATATCCTGCGGATATATTCCTCTTTTTGCAAAGAATGGAACTGCCCGGTTTAGGATTTTGGGTAGGACTTTCCTTCGCGCTTCTTCAATTGCTCTCATTCTAATCTCTTTCTTCCTTTCCTCGAATCGTTCAATGGAATTCTCAATCTTTTGCTGCAGTTTTTCAACTGCGTCAAGCCAGTCAGGCTTGTACTTTGCCTTGTAGGAGAGCTTAACGTCGCTTAGCCTGAAAACGTCATTGCAGCAGGGGCATATTCCGAATATGTGCCTTTGCTCTTTTATGTAATCAGTGATTTTGATCATTTGAGCACCTGCAGTTCGACATTTCCTTTCTCTACTGCTTTTTTTATTTGTTTCTGGTGTTCGTTTAGGCCTGCGTTGCCTGTTTTAATGTCAACAAATGTTATTCTGTCAATGTGCATCTTATTCGTGAGCCCTTGAAACACAAGATAGTCAATTGGCTCCCAGATTGGCCTGCAGTCATTCTTGTTGAACGGAAACCCTGTTAGAGAAGGCGCAACCTTCTCCAGCACCTTGCCAACATTAACGTATCTTGCGCGCTCTGCCGCGCCGATTGTTGCCATTTTCTTTGATTTAAGCAGTTTCTTCTTCATTTCAGCAATATCTTCGTTTCTTCGCGTTAAGTATTCTTGCGCGGCTTCGTTCAGCTCGTTGCCATAAAACAAGCCGGAATCTTTTAGGCTGAAGTTCCCAGCACAGTTTGGACATTCAGCTAGCAAATGCGGGTCAGTAGATAAGAGTGCTAGAATTTCTCGAACGTGAGCGGGTACTGCCACAATTTAACTTATTTTGCAAGTCTTATAAACATTTCGGAGAAATCCACAATACAAAATAATCGTCATTAGAATGATTTGTATCCCTGCTGATAAAATAATATACTGGTTAGCAATAGGATGATCTTTGTATTGAAAGATTGGTGTATTTCCTTCTCGCCAATCGTCAGTCCCGCCAAATAAGACATCTCCTATGATGGTTGTAGCAGAAACAGATATTATGAAAAGAACCAATAGAATAACAAACGCTTTCTTTGGAATCAAGCATTCCTTGGCCGATTTGTAAATAAGAAGTGCGATAACCACTGAAAAAATAATCATCGCTGTTGGTCCAGCTAATGCAACGATGATGTTGATAGGTGCGCCGCCATATATCGTATCAAAGGTGGTATTCTGAGGGACAGGAATAAAGAAGATTTTTGGCCAGTTTCCGATGTGAAAAGTGGGAATTCTTCCTAGTAACGCGTTTGTGACATACCCTGTCAATACATGGCCTAGGAATTCATGCACGTAAAAGTGCAATGACACTATTACCGTGGACCCTAAAAATGACAGTAAAATCATCATAAAATTGGCAAAGATTTCTGTGCAGGTTCTTGATATTTGCAATGGTCTTTTCATGGGCATATTGATTTTCTTTCTCCCGTCAAGACAAATGTTTAGCTCCAGTATATATATACCTCCCTGGCAATTTATTTTGATTGGAATTCTCATCAACTCCGACGAACTCGCGCGACTGAATGGAATTCAGAGCGCAGAGTGAGGAGTCTCCTTGGCGCCAGCCGAGTTGTGCTGTTTTTCACCGCAACCTTCATAAATCCCATTCCATTCTCTCCTTGCAATGAAATTAGGTGATGTTTGGGAGGATGTTGAGTTCTTGCAGCGTTCTTTGGAGTTTGCTCCAAATAAGGAGCTGCGTGTGAAGTTTGCTTCAACAATAAAGCGAGCAAGGCAGAGTATTGAGGAGGACGTTGTAAGAAATTATGTTGATGGAGTGCTTTCAGAAGAAGTGTTAAGAAGCATTACGGGCGGAATCATCACTAAACTGCCAAGGCGCAGTGATTATCAATATCACGCTTCAACATCAATAGAGAACGAATTTACAGCTTTCGCAAGAAAGGCGTTCAAGGATATGGGCTCTCAGTAGTACCAAACTTTTTTATACAACTTGTAATTAACCATCGTTATGTCATCAATAACTATGTGTTGTTGTTAACTTCTTTCTAGTTTCAAGTCTTTTTCCGTCGTGCTGTTCACTTTCTGGAGCACTAAAAATAAAAAACATTCGAGGTGTTAAAATGTCTGAAACAGTATTGCTAACAAAAAGCAGTAGGTACATAGATTGGAGTGAGAAGGAGTATGAAGGGACGCCGTACGTGCAGTCCTTGGATAATAAGAGGATTGCGTATGAGATTAAAGCGAAGTATGTGGAGCTCACGTGGGTGAGAAGTGTTGGTGGTAGCGGCCCGCACCAGTGGGAGTCAACGCTTGACTACGTCAATAGAAGGCTTAGAGGTCAGGCAGAAAAGAAAGACGTGAGAAACTTGGCAGCTATCTTAAACGTCTTGTCAGCGCAGTATGGGAGGCGTTAAGGATGTCGAAGTCTGTTTTGAGTGATTGTTCGTAAAATAAAAAAAATTATGGCGCGTTGTACGTTGTTGCTGCTTGCGCGTCTACTCTGCCGTAGCCGAAGTTGTTGTCCTTGCCTGCTTTGCCAAGGTCTTTGGCAGTTTTTGTCAAAGATGTTTCAGTTTGTGAAGCGCTGTAGCCTGGATGTGCTGCTTTGATCAAAGCAACTGTTCCGGAAACAACTGGTGTTGCCATACTTGTTCCTGAATAGCTGGCGTAGTTTGTGCCGAGCACGCTTGACCAGAGGCTTACTCCTGGAGCAGTAACATCTACTGAGCTTCCTCTTCCTGAGAAGCTTGCTATCTTGTCTAGCTTGTCTACTGCGCCAACAGTTGTTGCTGAGCTGATGCAGCCGGGAATTGAGACTCCTGCGTTTCCGCTGTTGCCTGCTGCTACAACGACAAGTACACCTTTGCTTCTTGCGTAGTCGATTGCCGTCTTCATGTCAGGCATGACTGTGTCGCAAGTGCTTTTGTATACGTATGGTGAAGAGCTTCCAAGGCTCATGCTTATTGCATCAACGCCGGCCTCGTCTCCAGTTCCGTAAACTCCATCTGGGCCGTCAACTGCCCAATAAATGGCTGCTACAGAGTCAGAGAAATATCCGCTGCCCTGCGCGTCAAGTACTTTTGCTGAAACTATGCCTGCATTCGGCGCTGCTCCTTTTGCTTTCGGATCAATGCCGTCTGCTGTGATTATGCCTGCGACGTGGCTTCCGTGGTTGTTGTCGTCCATCGGATCATTATCATTGTTTACAAAGTCTTTTCCGCCCAGATAGCTTGAACTTAGTTCTGGATGGTTGTAATTGTAGCCTGAGTCAAGAATTGCTATTTTTCTTCCTGCGCCTGTGTTGCCTGATGATTGGACAAGGCTTGCCTTGATTTGCGTGTTTGCTCCAGAATCCATTGCGAACATGAGGATATCTTCCTGCAGGCCGAGTGCTGTTGCAGTGCTTTCAGGGCATATGAGTGCTGTCATGCCGCGTGTTTCGCGTGCGATTGTGCAGCCTTGTGCAAGTGCGGCTGCAACTTCTTCTGTGCTGTGCGCTATTACGCGTTTGCCTTTGTCTTGCTTGGCTGTTGCCACAGCAGAGAATACTAGAATTGAAGATATAGTTAGTAAAATAATCCAGCTTAGTTTAGTGTTCATGGAAATTCCTCCTTTTGAACACTTAGCTAAAGTTCGTTATTTAAATGTTTCCGCTATACTTTACTTCCACATCTTGGCTACCCATGGCCATGTGGTAACATTTTTAACCTTCCATATCTTCTAAGCCTATATGAACAAAGTATTTTGCCTGCTGTTATTCCTTCTTGCATGTACTTCTGTGCAAGAGCAGCCAGAGCCAACAGTCGCTCCGGCTCAAGAACCAGAAATCACACCTTCTCCCTTCACACCATCAAAATCTCAAGAAGAAGTCAAGCAGATTCCTGAGCTTGAACAGCTTCCTGAAGAAGATGACAAATGTTATGCGCTTGGCTGCCCGTTTGGCTCAATGTTTGTTGGAGATATGAAAAATGATCTCTATTATGCCTGTCATTGCACATTCTCCAAATGGATCAAGCCGGATGATCTGCTCTGTTTCGACTCGGAAGCAGAGGCCGCAGAGCGCGGCTACAGGCCAGCGCAGAGTTGTTAACGAATCAGAATTATGAATACTTATTCCGTAAACCTTCCGGATTCTCATTCGATAGAAATATAAAGCAGTTGATCTTCAAGCTAATCATGGAACAGATATTGGAAAAAAAGAAGAAACTAAGTCCTGAAGCGCAGGCAGAAGTAGACGAGTTTATGGAAAGCTTGGAAGATATCAAGCACGGGCGCGTTCGCAGAGTTGTTTGATATATTCCTGATAATATCGCAGTTGTTTCTTTATCTCTTTGATTGCAGTCTGCTGGTCTTTCTTCGTGCTGATGCGAATCATGAAAATTCCTTTATGCGTGTCATTTATGACGAAATAAATCCTTTTTCCGTCTATTTTCTTTTCTCGAAAGAATGGAGTTCCAAGAGGGTCGCCAAGATATGGTCTTTCAGATAGCTTTCTTTCGAAGTCATCAGTTTCTGTTTGCTCGTGCGCTGATAGTAGTTTGGCAAATTGCTTATCGTATTTTTGTGTATGAAACACGGAGTACATGCCCTACACAAGACTTTACTCATTAAAGGGTTTGTCGTAGAAAAAACCGTAAGTATTCCAATTTAGCATGGAAAATTTACGAAAAAAAGAAAATATTCCGGAAATTTACTTCTTCCTAACTTCCTTCCACAGCTTAAACACCCACAGCCATACTAACAACACTAATCCTATCCAGAATACAGTAAACAGTATGGACCCGAATGTTGTGCCTCCCATCATTCCGCCTGTTGACATTGCTCTTCCCCAGTCTCCTGTCATCTGTGCGGACACAGAAGCTGCTGCCAAAATGCTTGCTAATAGAATTTTACTTGAAAACGCGGTTTTCAAGTTCCCAAAAAACGAAGTTTTTTGCGATTTCATATGCGTCACCTCTATTGTAGTGTAATGAAGCCGGT
>Ga0247727_10014599_pt1 | contig 13021 bp, 9 predicted proteins | sample WisWelCaveWW1625_FD_202498 | JGI IMG/M metagenome (GOLD analysis project Ga0247727, IMG submission 202498) | Biofilm microbial communities from Wishing Well Cave, Virginia, United States - WW16-25 | ecosystem: Environmental > Aquatic > Deep subsurface > Groundwater > Cave microbial mat | place...
CGGCCAGCCCGGCCCAGGCCAGGGCATAGTTCGGATCCTTGTCGATGGCCTGTTGAAAATGCTCGGCCGCCCTTTTGAGGGTCTCGGCGGTCCGGCGGTTCCAGTAATAGCGACCCTTCAAGTAGAGCTGATAGGCTTCGATGTTCTCGGTGTGCCGCCGGGTCTCGACCGGGTGCGGCCGGAGTTTCCCGGAGACCTCCCGGACGATCTGCTCCTGGACCTGGATGAGGTCTCGGAGCTTGCGGTCGTACTGGCGTCCCCAAAGCTGCGCTCCGTCGGCCACGTTCATCAGGTCGGCCTGGATGTTCAGGGTATCGCCGCGCTGGAGCACCCGGCCGGTGACGACTACGGCGACATTGAGGTCCCGGCCGGCCTTCTGCGGGTCCACCTCGCGGCCCTTGTGGCGGAACACCAGGGTGCGGGCGCTGACCCGCAGCCCGGGCAATTGCGCCAAGCTGTTGATGAGGTTCTCGGTAATCCCGTCGCTGAGGTACTCGTTGTTCGGGTCACCCGAGGCGTTCACAAAGGGCAGCACGGCCAGCGAGTCAATCGGCGTGCGCCCCGGACGCAGATAGAGAGCCGCGGCGACCGCCAGCAAGGCGGCCACGGCAAGCGCCGCGTAGAGACGGACCGACCGGACGGCGCGGGGATGGGGCGGCGTCGTGACCGAGTCGCGGTCGCGCTTCAGGTTGCGCAAGTCCACCAACAGCTCCCGCGCCGACTGGTAGCGCCGCTCGCGGTCCTTCTCCAGGCACTTGCGGATAATGCGCTCGAGTTCGGCCGCGGCGCCCAGGGCTTCCGGCTGGGCATGCACGATGCGGTCGATCGTCTCCGGGCCGGTGGGACCGGCAAACGGCAGCCGTCCGGCGGCCATCTCGTACAGCACCACTCCCAGCGAGAACAGGTCCGTGCGGTGGTCCACCTCCCGTCCCAGCGCTTGTTCCGGGCTCATGTACTGGACCGTGCCCATCACCACCCCCAGGGCGGTAGCGGCGTCCTGGGTGGAGTCGCCTGCCGGAGAAACCGGGGCCATCTTGGCCAGGCCGAAATCCAGCACCTTGGCTTGCCCGCGCGGGGTCAGCATGATGTTCCCCGGCTTGATGTCGCGGTGGGTGACGCCCTTGGTGTGGGCCTCATCGAGCGCGTCGGCCACCTGAATGCCGATGTCGAGGATTTCGCCGGCCTCCAGGGGGCGGCCCACCTTGGCCTTCAGGGCTTGGCCCTCGACCAACTCCATGGCGATGTAGTGAATCCCGCCGGCCTCGCCGATTTCGTAGACGTGGGCCACGTTGGGATGGTTCAGGGCGGAAGCGGCCTTGGCCTCCTGGACGAAGCGGCGCATCCGATCCGGCTGGCGCGCCAGCTCGGGCGGCAGGATCTTCAAAGCGACGGTGCGGCCCAGCCGCGAGTCCTGCGCGCGGTAGACCTCGCCCATGCCGCCCTGTCCCAGCAGGGCCTCGATGCGGTAGGGACCGAGCTGCGCGCCGGAGCTCAGAGCCATGGCCGGTATTGTCGCCTATTTCGGAGGCGGCGGCAACAATCGCTTATGATAGTGTCAGGAGGGAGAATGAAGTCCTACATCTTCGAGATTCACATCGAGGAGGACGCTTTCCCCGGCGGCGACCGAGCCTACCATGCCTCCTGCCCGGCGCTCAAAGGGCTCTACGTGGAGGATCTTCGGGAATCGGGAGAGCCGATTCCGATTGAGCCCGGGCGCGGGGTGGAGAAACGGCCGACGCCGTCGGTAGCCGTCAACGTATGACGGGGATTCCCCGCGGGATCAGCGTTCGTTCTCTCGTTAAGGCGCTGAACCAAGACGGTTCGTGCTGAGCCGAACGCGCGGAAGCCACCGAGTCTACCGGCACGCGGACGGCAATCATGGGCAAACATAGAAGCCGTCTTACCACCCGGGGGACGGCGCTTTGTGGGAATGGGGGAACGCGGCCACCATTCGTTGATGGATCGTTGGAAGCCGAGGGGTTCGAGCGTGTCTCGGAAGTGCGTGTGGGCGTTCGGGGGGAAGGCGCTTGATCTTTGGTCGCAGCGGGGGCGCATGGTGGGATGGGGTTAGAGAAGGTCGAGAAATTGCTCGGGGGTGAGCGCGGCCTGTTTCAGAATGCGCTTGAGCAGCGAGGGGGGCAGGTCGCCGGGGTGGACGGGCACAGTGACGCGGAGGTCGGAGCGGGTGGTGTGTAGCAGCCGGGCGTGGCTGCCGGTCTGGTGATGCACATAAAAGCCGGCGCGTTGAAGCGCCCGGACTGCTTGTTTGGCGGTTACGACCGGCAGCTTTGCAGCCATGGCGGTTTAAGGAAGCGTTACGGCAATCCGTTCCGTGGCGGGCTCGATGTCTTGGGGTATCGGCTCTCCGGCTTTCCGGGCACTCTCCAGAAAGCACCGAAGGGCGTCTTGGGCCATCTCCCGGGCTTCTTCCATGGTGCGCCCGTAGGTGATGATTTCAGGGATTGCCGGGACGATGACCTGGTAGCCGCCCTCGGGCAACGGCTCGAACAGGACGGTGTAGCCGTATTCGGTCACTGGTTCCTCCTTGGTGCTGGGGTGGAAGCGTTGGGTTGCGAACGGGTCGTTGCTTTGAGGCTAGCATGAGCAGCCGCCCCTTGGAGATGACAGCCATCGGCAAACCTCCGGCACAAACGCGGACGGCCTATTGTACTGGAAAAACGCCCGGCGCGGTCTACTCCTTGCGGGCGATGAAGCGGACAATGGGCATGTCCTTGCCGCCGGCCCAGTCGGCGGGCCCCACGCGGTCCTCGTAATAGACGATCCGCAGGCCGTCGAAGACGCGCAGCAGCTCATTGGTCCGGAGGCCGAAGGGCCGGCCGCCGGCGACCTTGAAGCGGTCCTCGTGGAAGCCCTCGGCGACCACGATCCCGCCGGGCTTGAGGCCGTGCCGGATGCGCTCGGCGTTGTGGCTAAACAACTGGTGCATGAAGATGCCGGACACCAGGTCCCACTGCTCGCGGCCGAAGTCGAACTCGTAGACGCTCTGCTGCACGGTGTTGAGCTGGAGCCCGAGTTTCGCCGCGGTCTCCTTGGCGATACGAATGCCCTCGTCGGAAATGTCCACGCCCGTTACGTCCCACCCCTGCTGGGCCAGGAAGATGGAGTTGCGCCCCTGCCCCAAGCCGATGTCGAGGGCCTTTCCCGGCTTGCGGCCCTTCACCGCCTCCACCAACAGGGCGTTGGGCTTGGTGTTGAAGGCGGGATTGGGGTTGGCGAACGTCTTGTTCCAGCGCTCCCTGTCGGCTGGCAGCGGGGCGGGCGCCTGGGTTTGCGCGAGCGCCGCAGCGGCCAGCAACAAAGGAAGAAACAGCCTGCGGTTCATACAGCCTTCACCGGGGTAGAGGATAACCTGCCTCGCCTCTGCCATAATGTCTGAGGTTAGCATGGTCGGTCAGACACTAGGCCACTATCGCGTCGTCGAAAAGATCGGCCAGGGCGGCATGGGCGTCGTCTACCGCGCCCACGACGAGCGGCTCGATCGCGACGTGGCGCTGAAGGTCCTGCCGCCGGGACTGCTCGCCGACGAGACCGCCCGCCAGCGCTTCCGCAAGGAAGCCCTGGCCCTCTCGCGCCTGAATCATCCCAACATCGCCACCGTCCACGACTTCGACACCCAGGGCGGCGCGGACTTCCTGGTGATGGAACTGATCCCGGGCGCGACCCTGAGCGAGAAGCTCGCCGGCGGGGCGCTCAGTGAGAAGGAGATCACGCGGCTGGGGTCGCAGATGGCGCAGGGGCTGGCCGCGGCCCACGAGCAGGGCGTGGTGCACCGTGATCTGAAGCCGGGCAATCTACGCGTGACCCCCGACGGGCGGCTCAAGATCCTCGACTTCGGGCTGGCCACGCTACGGCGTCCGCAGGGCGACGACGCCGCCACCGTCACCGCGCTTGAAACCGAGGGCGTGGCCGGCACCCTACCTTACATGTCGCCGGAGCAGTTGCGCGGCGAGAAAGCCGACGCGCGCAGCGACATCTATGCGGCCGGCGTGGTGCTCTACGAGATGGCCACCGGGCGGCGGCCGTTCGCCGAGAGCGGCGGGGCGCAACTGATCACCGCCATCCTGCAGCAGACGCCGCCGGCGCCGAGCTCGATCAACCAGCGGGTCGCGCCGGCGCTGGAGGCGATCATCGTCAAGGCCCTGGACAAGGAGCCGGAGCGGCGGTACCAGTCGGCGCGGGAGATCGCCGTGGATCTGGAGCGGATGACGGCGCCGGTAGCAGCAGCGGCTCCCGGCCGGCGGCGCAGGCCGGTCGTCCAGTGGGCTTGGGGGTCAGTGGCTGCGCTCGTGCTGGCGGTATCACTCTACCTCGTCACCAGGCGCGGCGAGGCGATCGACTCGCTGGCCGTGCTGCCGTTTGCCAACGCCGGCGGCAATCCGGACGCGGAGTATCTCAGCGACGGGATCACCGAAACCCTGATCGACCGCCTGTCGCAGTTGCCCAAGCTGACCGTTCCGTCCCGCAACTCCGTCTTCCGCTACAAGGGCAAGGAGACCGACCCGCAGGCCGCAGGCCGCGAGCTGAAAGTCCGGGCCGTGCTGACGGGCCGCGTCACCCAGCGCGGCGACAGCCTCGCGATCCGCGCCGAGCTCGTGGACGTCAGCAGCAACCGCCAGCTCTGGGGCGAGCAGTACAACCGCAAGCTGGCTGATATTCTCGCCGTGCAGGAGGAGATCGCCGGCCAGATCGCGGACAAGCTGCGCGTCCGGTTGACCGGGGAAGACAAGAAACGGCTCACCAAGCGCCATACGGACAACGCCGAGGCCTACCAGCTCTATCTCAAGGGCAACTTCTACGCCGCCCAGGCGACGAAAGACGGCTTCAACAAGGGAATGGAACATTTTCGTCAGGCCATCGCGCTCGACCCGAACTACGCGCTGGCTCACGCCGGCATAGCCCTGGCCTACGCCTGGACCACCGATTGGGTACTTCCTTCCAGAGAGGCCATTCCGAAATCCGAGGCGGCGGCCCGGAAAGCCCTGGAACTGGACGAAACACTCGCCGAGGCTCACACCGCGCTGGGCTTCGCGCGCGCTTTCTACGATTGGAACTGGACGCAGGCCGAAACAGAATTCAGGCGCGCCATACAGCTCAACCCGGGCTACGCCAGGGCCCACGGATGGTACGCCTGGGTCCTGGCATTCCAGCGGCGTTTTGACGAGGCTCTCGCCGAGGCCAGGCGGGCCCGGGAGCTGGACCCGCTCTCCGCAGAGGCCAACTGGGGAAGCGGAATCATCTTGTACCTGGCGCGCCGACACGATCAGGCGATCGAGCAACTGCGGGCCACCGTCGACCTGGAGCCGAACTACTGGCCGGCGCGTGTCTGGCTGGGCCACTGCTATGAGGAAACAGGCCGGATGCCGGAGGCGCTAGCGGAGTTTCAAAAGGCCCGGCAGATCGACAAGGTTCCGGAGATTGTCGCGTCTCTCGGGCGATTCCATGCTTTGTCGGGAAGCCGCGCTGAGGCGCAGCGGGCCCTGGAAGAGGTCGAACAACTCGCCAAGGATTATCCCGTCATGTCCTACGACGTCGCCCTGGTCCATCTGGCCCTTGGTGACAGAGACCAAGCCTTCAAACGCCTCGAGAAGGCGCTCGAGGCGCGCGACGCCTGGGTAGTATTGCTGGCGACAGACCCCCGGCTGGACCCCCTGCGGTCCGAGCCGCGGTTCCAAAACCTCGTCCGCCGCGTCGGCCTGCCGGCCGGACCGCCATGAAACTCGCTCGCCTATCTCCCCTCCGCCGCGCCGACGACGGCTCTCGCCTTCTGCGCTTGCAGAAACGCCAGCAGGTCGTTCAGCTCCTGCCGGGTCAGCTCCTCGGCGAAGCCATCGGGCATCAGTGAGACAAGCGCGGGACGCATGGAGACGATCTGTTTCCGAGGGATCCGGACGCGGTCGTTCGGTCCGCTGAGAATTACCACCGCCTCCGGCGTGCTCTCGCCCTGAACCCCGGTGTGGACCTCGGCGGCCGTCTCCACCCGGTAGACCTCGTGGCCGGGAACGAAGCTGGCGCTGGGGAACACGATGGCCTCGATCAGGTCCAGGCCGGAGCGGACGGCGCCGATTCCGGTCAGGTCCGGCCCGACCGCCGCGCCTTCGACCAGGATGGTGTGGCAGCCGGAGCAGCCCGCCTTCTTGCCGAAGAAGAGCAATCGGCCGCGGCCGGCGTCGCCTCCGGCCAGCAGCGGCTCGAGCGCCTTCAACCGCTGTGCCCGGGCTTCCTTTTGCTGGCGCACGCGCTCGAGCAAAGGCGCGGCCGCCGCCTGCGCCGCGCGGGGAAGCGTCTTGACCAGCTCCGGAATCCTGTCCCCGAGCAGGCCGTCGACGGCGCGCGGGGTTCGGGCCAGCCCCGCCACCAGCTCCGCGGCCGCCTGCTCGCTGCCCACGCGGCGGAAAGCGTCGAGAAGATTGGGCAACACGAGAGCGTCGGCGCGGGGAACCGAATCGCGGGCTAACACGAGCAACTGCGACTCGCTCAGCTTGGCCCGCCCTAGAACGGCGGAAGCGTGCAAACGCAGGTCGGCCTGGGCCCCGGCCTGCAGCAGCCCGAGCAAAAACTGAAAGCCCGGCTCCGCCAGCGCGCCTCGGCGAGGGACCAACGAGCCCAGCGCCAGGAGCCGCAGCGAATCCGGCTCGGCGGCGTTCCCCGCGATCCGCTCCAGCTCGTCATCGAGGGTCGAAATCTGGCGGGAGCGGATCAGCACCAGCGGGCGCGCCCGTGTTTCCGCGTCCCCGGCGCGGATCAGCTTTCGGATGGCCTCGGCCCAGACGCCCGGAAACGGCTGCGCCGGGCACTGCTCCATCACCTCGAGCAAGAGCTCTCGCTGGGCCGCCGGTCCGGTCACCTGCTCGGCGATCAGGGCCTGCGCGCCAGCTTGAGAACAGAACGCCGACAGGGTTTGCCGCAAAGCGGAGGACTCCTCGGCGGAGAGGCGCGGAGAGCGCAGCCGGGCGCGAAGGAAGGGCAGGGTTTCCGCCGACCAGTCCGGATGGCGGGAGGCGACCCACAGCGCCGCCCGCCGCAGCCCGGCGTCGGCGTCTCCGAGCATCGGCGCCAGGCGCGCGCGCTCGAACGGCGCGCCATCCATTTGGTCGAGCACGATGAGCGCAGCCTTGCGGACCTTGGGGTTGGCGTGGCCGAGCGCCTGAATAGCCGGCGCCGAATCCCCCAGCACGATCAGCGCGTAAATGATCGAGTGCTCAACGAAGCGATCCTCGGGATCGGCAGCCGCGGCCAGCAACGCCGGGACGGCGCTGCGGTCGCCGATCTGGCCCAAAGCCGTGGCCGCCTGGCGTCGCGCCGCCGGATGGTCGCGTCTGACGATCTCCATCAGGCGAGGGACCGCCTCGCCGTCCCGCGCCAGTCCCACGGCGCGGGCCGCCGCCACCCGAACCAGGAACCCCGGATCGCTCAGGGAAGCCCGCACCGCCTGAGCGGCCTTTCCCCCGCCGTTCCGGGCCAGACCAAACACCGCCGCGGCCCGCGTCTCCGGCGCGCGGGCGCGCTGCCGAACCGCCTTCAGCGACTCGACGGAAGCCTCCCCGGCCCGGACCATCCGGTCGAGCGCTTGTTCCCGCACCGCTGGCCGGGCGTCCTCGAGTAAACGCGTCCACTCCGCCGGCGCCACTGTGTTCCAGTCGAGAGCCTTGCCCCAGGGATCCTGGACCGGCGCGGCCCCGCTTTTTCGCACCCGATACAGCGCCCCTTGGAACTGCGGCTTGGCCACTCGCGACACCGGACAACTGTGCAGGTACCAGGCGCCGGTGTCGACCACCAGCAGGCTCCCGTCGGCGTCTTCCAGCACGTCGGTGGGATGGAAGTCGGGATCCTCGGAGGTGAGGAAGTCCTGGTCCTGGGAGCGAAAGGTGCCGCCGTCCCGCTCGAGAACGTGCCGCTGCACCCGGTGAGGATTGAACTGGGCGCTGAACAGATTCCCTTCCCAGGCCGGCCCGAAGCCGAGGCCGCTGTGGCGGGCCAGCCCGGACGGCGCGATCCGCGCGAACTTGGTCAGCGCGGGCATCATCTCGCCCGTGCGCTTGTACTTCTCGACGATCGGACGCCACTTCGGGTAAACGCCGCCTTCGACGAAGTGCAGCAGCGCGTCCCGCTCGCCCAGCTTGGGCTCGGAGTAATAGGTCATGGTGCCGATCGTCTCCCCGGCCGGGGTGAAGACGATCTCGATACCGTTGTCGAAGCCTCCTCCGACGAAGGATTCCAGCCCCGTCCCGTCCGGCCGGCAGCGCCAGACGCGTCCGCCCGGCCCTTCGAGCAGCGTTCCTTCCTTGGTCCGGATCTTGTAGGGGCCCAGATTGTATGTGAAATACATCCAACCGTCCGGACCGAGATAGGGCCCGTGGAAGGTGGTGCCGTTCGAGCGCAGGGGCCAGCCGGTCAGGATCACTTCGCGGCGATCGGCCACGCCGTCGCCATTCGAGTCCTCCAGGCGCAGAATGTCCGGAGGGGCCGTCACGTACAGGCTTCCGCGATACCAGAGGGCGCCCATGGCCATGGTCAGCCGGTCGGCGAAGATACGGCTCTGATCGTACACCCCGTCGCCGTCGGTGTCCTCCAGCAGTCGGATGCGAAACTCCGGGCTCCCGCCCATCTCCTCGTCGGAGATGTTCTTCCCGGCCGACTCGCAGACGAACAGCCGCCCGCGGTCGTCGAGCGTGGCGAAGACAGGATACTTCACCAAACCCGCCAGGCAGGCGCGTTCGACCTGGAAACCGGCGGGAACGCGCATCGCCTCCACGCCTTTCGGACCGCCCGGCGAGTCGAGCAGCAGCCGGCTCACCCAGTCATTGCGCCGCCAGTAGGGTGGCCGGCGGTTCTGGTTTTCCTTACGGCCAAACAGGGCGAACCCGCCCCAGGCGAGCAGACCCAGGGCTACCAGGACCCCCAGGGACCAAGGGAGGAACCGGCTCAGAGGGCGCGTCATCGCCGATAGTGTAGCTCAGACCGGCCGCTCGAAGCGCTATAATCCTCCTGGCCTTCCGCACCGCGAAAGGCGAAGATCGTTCCATTGGTCAAGGAGGGTCCGCTGTGAACATCATTTCAGCGCGGCGAAAGAGTTTCGTGTGGCTGGCAGCTTCACTCTGGGCTTGCAACTGGGCAGTCGCCCAAAGCGGAGAATCGCAGGTAACGGCGGAGGCGGAACAGGCGTGCCGGGCGTTGGCCAGCTCCCGCCCTCCTGGCCGGCCGGGCGCGGCAGCCGTCAATCTGACCATCCTGTCGGCCAGCCTGAGGAATGCTTCCGGATCGGGCGCGGCCTATTGCTACGTCCGAGGGTTCATCCCGCCGGGGATCCAATACCACGTCCAGCTTCCTTTGCCGGGAAAGTGGAACGAGCGCTTTCTCCATTGGGGCGACGGCGGCAAGGATGGGAACCTCAACTTTGCCGACCACCGCGTCGCCCAAGGCTACGCAGTAGCGAACAGCAACATGGGACACGACGCCGGCAGCGAACCGGGGGCGTCGTTCGGCTTCCACAATCGCCAGTCGGAGATTGACTTCGGTCATCGCGCCGTGCACTTGACGGTGAACGCAGCGAAGACCTTGATTCTGGCCTACTATGGCCAGGCGTCGAAGTATTCCTATCACGAAGGGTGTTCGACGGGCGGCCGTCAGGGGCTCATGGAGGCGCAGCGCTATCCCTACGATTTTGACGGCATCGTCGCCGGCGCGCCGGTGAACTATTACCAGCAGCTCAACGCGAGCAGCGCATGGCTGCTGCAGAGAATCTACTCGGACAGGTTCGCCGGCGCCCCGGCCTTCGATGCCAACGGCGATGGCCGCTTGGACAGCCTCACCAAGCTGAAGATTCTGGAACGGGCCGTCCTCCAGAAGTGTGACGCCATCGACGGGATCACCGACGGCGTGATTGACGACCCTCACCGCTGCGCGTTCGACCCGGAGACGGATCTGGCGGGCAAACTATGTCCGGGCGACGCCAACGCCGACGAATGCTTCACCCGCAAGCAGCTCCAGACCATCAAGGATTTCTACCGGGGCGCGCATGACAGCAAGGGCGTCCGGGTGTATTGGGGTAAGGCGCCAGGGTCGGAAATGGACTGGGCGGCACGGTTCATTCCCCATCCGGGGAATCGGTTCGTTCCAGGGTCGTTGGCCACTTCGGGAGATCACCTCAACTACATCTTCTATGAGAACGATCCCGGGGCGGCTCCGCCGGACCTGGGAGACGTGGCCTACAAGCTCGACAAGCGGGCGAATCCGCCGGAATGGGCCTGGTGGGAATTCGACATCGATGATGTCACCGCCGGCAAGGGCAGACTCATGATGTCCATTATGGACGCGACCGATCCGGACCTCACCAGATTCCTCCTCAAGAAAAACGGGAAGCTGCTGCTCTATCACGGCTGGTGTGACGCCGGACCGGCGCCGGATGGAACAATCGAGTATTTCAAGGATGTAGTCAAGACCACGTTTGCCGGAAATCTCGACCAGGCCCGCCAGCGGATCCGGCTGTTCATGGTTCCCGGCATGGGGCACTGCGGCGGAGGACCGGGACCCAATTCCTGGGACAGGCTGGCGCCGCTGGTGGAATGGGTGGAAAAGGGCAAAGCGCCCGACTTCCTCGTGGCCACGCACAGCACCGGCGGAAAGATCGACAACGAGCGCCCCCTCTGTACCTATCCGCAGAAGGCGGTCTACACCGGCCCTCCCGGCGGCCAGAACAACCCCGTCAACTGGGTCGCCGCTAACTTCACCTGCCGATGAGGCGCGGCGATGACCTCTCTTCCGCTCAACCTGGAAGACCTGATCCACGCCCGCGCCGTCGAAGACAACCGCCGCGAGTTCCAGGCTGCCTGGGACGACCATGTCAAGGTCGCCGTTACCCGAACCGTCTGCGCTTTCGCCAACGACCTGCTGAACCTGAATGGCGGCTACCTCATCCTCGGGATCGAGACCGACGCCAGCGGCGTCCCGATTCTCCCGCCGCGCGGGATGGAGGGCGGCAACCTGGATCGCATTCAAAGAGAGATTCGCGGCCAATGCCGGCGTCTGGACCCGCAGTATCAGCCAGTGCTGTCGGTGGAGACGTACCAGGGAAGGTCGATCCTGGTGATCTGGGCCCCGGGGGGCGACAACCGGCCGTACCAAGACATCATCGCGGATCTCGAGCAGGCCTTGGCGCGGTGAGCCGCGCTACCACAGTTCCACGACCGCCTTGCCCACCCCGTCCGCATAGGCAGCTACGGTAGCGAAGGCGCGGTCGGTCTCGGCCAGGGCCAAGCGATGGGTCACCAGGAGGTCGGCCCGGACCTGGCCGGATTCGATGAGCCGTAGGGCGGCGTGGTCGTTGCGGTTGGACCGCTTGACCACGTGCAGGGTCGCCTCGCGGATCATGGCGGTGTGGAGATCCAGGCCGGTGCTCGATTCCGACGGGATGCCGATCAGCAAGATACTTCCGCCGGGACGCAGGGCCCGCAGGGCCGGGTTCAGAGAGTCGGGCTTTCCGGCGGCGTCGACAATCACGTGGGCGCCCCGGCCGCCGGTCAGATCCAGGATGGCCTCGGCGGGCGAGTCGCGGCAGATATCGACCACGTCGCTGGCGCCCATCTCTCTGGCCAGCGCCAGGCGGTGAGGAACGCGGTCGGTCACGATCACCCGGCCGGCCCCGGCGGCGCGGGCCACCGCCGCGGCCAGAAGTCCGACCGGCCCGGCGCCCATCACTGCCACCGTCTGTTCCGGCTGGACCGGGGCCAGCTCGAAGGCGTGCAGGATCACCGCCAGCGGCTCAATCACCGTGGCCGCGGCGAAGCTGACCGAGTCCGGAATGGGGACCGCGTTCGCCGCCGGGATCACCGCCCATTCGCGCAGAAACCCCGGCGCCTCCCGCCCGCCCATGAAGAGGATGTTCTCGCAGAGGTTGTGTCGGCCGGCGCGGCAGAACTCGCAGCCTCCGCAAACGATCGCCGGCTCGATGGCCACCCGCGCGCCTGGCCGGAGATGCTCGACCGATGGTCCGGCGGCTTCGACCTCGCCGGCCGGCTCGTGTCCGAGCACGCAAGGATAGTCGGCCGGGAAGCCCGCGCAACTCCCCTCCAGGTAGTAGTGCAGGTCCGAGCCGCAAATCCCCACCGCGCGCACTCGAATCAGGATTTCCCCCGGACCCGGTTCCGGCGGGTTCGGCATAGGGCGTAGCTCGATGCGCCGCGGCGCGACCAGTTGCGCGGATTCCATCCAACTATTCTAGCCAATGCCGCGGCGCCCCTATGGTATGTTTCCCTTATGCGAACGCACGGACAGCTTCGAGCCCTGGCGGGCCTGGGATTTGCGGGCGCCTTGTTGTGGTCGAGCTTCGCCCCGAGCGCCCAAACCCCCGGCGGAAACTGGTACAAGGGCAATCTCCACACCCACACCACGAACAGCGACGGGGACAGCTCCCCCGAGGAGGTGGCCCGCTGGTACAAGGAGCATCGCTATCAGTTCTTGGTGCTGACCGACCACAACTACCTGACCGGGGTCGAGAGCTTGAACGCCGGGGCGGGGGCCGCGGAGGGTTTCCTGGTGATCCGCGGCGAAGAGGTGACCGACCGCTTCGGCAAGAAGCCGATTCACGTCAACGCCCTGAATCCGGCTTCCTTGGTCTCGCCGCAGGGCGGAACCAGCGTGATCGAGGTGCTCCAGCGCAACGTCGACGCCATCCGCCGGGCCTCGGGGCTGCCCTCCATCAACCATCCAAACTTCGGCTGGGCCATCACGCCCGAGGAGCTGGGCCGCGTGCAGAACGACCGCCTGTTTGAGGTTTACAATGGCCACCCGCAGGTGAATAACCTGGGCGGCGGCGGGTTCCCCAGCCTGGAGCAGATGTGGGATTTCGTGCTCGGCTCCGGCCGCGTGCTCTATGGGATCGCGGTCGATGACGCTCACCACTTCCAAAAGCTGGGGCCGCAATACTCCAACCCAGGGCGCGGCTGGGTGTCGGTGCGGGCCCGGGAGCTTTCCGTCGCCGCGCTGATGGAAGCGCTCGAGCGCG
>Ga0247727_10014600_pt1 | contig 13020 bp, 11 predicted proteins | sample WisWelCaveWW1625_FD_202498 | JGI IMG/M metagenome (GOLD analysis project Ga0247727, IMG submission 202498) | Biofilm microbial communities from Wishing Well Cave, Virginia, United States - WW16-25 | ecosystem: Environmental > Aquatic > Deep subsurface > Groundwater > Cave microbial mat | place...
ACTCCGCGGTTTGAAAAAGCGCCAAAGGCAAAAACAGCGACAACGAACCGATTGCCAGCTTTCTCCACCAACCCGATGATTTTAATTCTGCCGCTTGCATATGAACTAGACTCCCGTTAATGCTGTTCCTATTTTGGCCCTCTTACTCTTCCGCCGGCCGGCCGGCCTTTCCCTTTTTTGGGACCGCTGCGCGTTCCATCCGACGGTTTTTTCTTTTTTGCCGGCGCCGGTTTGGGGTTGCGTGCGCCGGCCTTGCCGGTTTTAGTTGATTGACGCTTCTTGCCCGCTGCTTTTTTTCGCGCCATGGCTTTGGTGGGGGGGTGGCTTTCACCTACCGTCTCAGACATTTCTTGGTAATCTTCCATAGCTTCTCCTACCTTTCGTTAAATGGCGCCAGCTCGAGTTATTGATTAGGGATGCACGAACCAGCCCCATCTATTATAGACAACAAAATTAACGGGAAAATCTCAAGGGAAATCTGAAAAATTTCGCCGGGCGCGGCGGCGATTATTTTTTAGATTGCGGCGACCAAACGGTTGTTTATTTCAAAAATTTCCGCCCCGACGTTTACATCGCCAGTGGATGGGTCTTGGCTGGATCGCATACCCACCCACGGTTCGGCTTGATTGAGATGTCGATTCAAAACCGTGATCAACATTTCGAAGCAACCGTCACAAACGCATAAATGTTGCTCGAAGGCCGCCTTTTGATCGCCGTGGATATGGCCATTGAGGTAAGCCGTACAGTCAAAACGGCGCTGACACATTTGCTCTTGCCGATTCTGCATGATAAATTCCTCCGCGAAATTTTTGTTGTTTGCCGGTTGAAAAATGCCGCCCTGCGAAAGCACTGCACGCGGGCCAGAAAATTATACATTCAAACAAAGCCTGGAACGGCGCTAAAATCCCAGCGTCGCGCGCGACTGGCTTTGGTGTTGTCTCAACCATTGTCGCATGCGATTAATGGTATTGCCGATGCTGCGTTCGCTCAACCCGAGTCCCTGCAGGCAGGAAATCTCTTCAGCTTTATAGCGATAAATGAAATGCAGCTTGAAAATGATAAAATTGCGATCGACGTTCGCCTCGCGAAAAGCGTGGCGGAAATTTTTTAGCATCAGCGCTTCGAGCGCTTTACGCTCCAGGCGCCGGTCCGGCACGGTGATTTCGTCGGTAGCGTGCATGATGACGTGGTCATTGCTTGCCGCGATGATTTCATCGGGAGGTTGCAAGGTCTCCGGAACATTGTGCCGGGCCTGATCGCGATAAAGGGTGCTGATGACACGATACGCAATGATGCGGAGATAAACAAAGATGGCATTGGGATGACGCCCTTCAAACTTGCGCAGGGCCAGAGCGCTATTGCGAAACAAGCGCAAATAGGTTTCATTCACCGCATCCTCGAGGTGAGGATGCATCGTCTCCCCGCCGCACGGTGCCTTCCTTTTATATATTTCGCGCGCGACGGTGTGCCGAATCACTTCGTCGTAGCGGCAGACAAATTCAGCGGCCAGCACCCGATTCTGCGGATCCGCCGCTAACAGGCGAATCAATTCATCGTGCGGAATGTTCTCGAGCGGGCGTTTCGCTGCAAACATTTTCATAGGCCTCAACCTTCCCTGTGAGTTTTTTGAAGTTTCCTGGTTGCTTCATGATTTGAACGAAAATTTCTTGCAAATGAGTAACACAAAAGGCGTTCCAAACTTGGAAATGGCAGCCGCGGAAAAATGGATATAAAAATCAATAAGTTGGGAGGTGGCGAATGATCCCCCAAAATGCGTTTTAGTTCTTGGAAATGGCGGAATTTCCAAAATTCCAGATACCCGTTAGAAAAGGTTTTGCCCATCCAGCTTAGATTTTAGTAGACTTAACCCCGCGGCGTCTTTAGTTCGGATGATGAATTTGGAAATTTTCTTTGGCCGCAGTTTCCGGATTTCCATATGCTCGTTGCCGTGGAAATCACGCTTTTTATTATTTCAAAAATCTTGCGTGCCGCTCGACGCGGTCGCCTCGTTTTAGCGTTATTATCTTTAGGGAAATTATCGACATAAAGTTTTTGCGGCACATTTCGCAATCTCGTTGAGATTTGGAAATTGTTTTTTGCCAACGATTTCGCGCGGAGGAGTGGTGCTGCCGGTTTTCGCGCCATAGCATTTTGATATTTTACGTTTTAAAGCCGCATGCCAAAATTTGGCAAATCGGCTGGCATGGCGTTTGAATAAACTGTTGCGCGACGATGGCAAGGAAAGAGCAGCGCAAGTTAGAAATCGCCGCTTTCCAGGCGCGACAGAAAAACGGAAAATAAGAAACGCATAAATATTTTTAATGTATATAATAATGAATGTAAAATATGTTTTTACTTATTTATCAAAACATGGGATATTTATAATTTTTATGTGTCTATATGAGTAGAAATAAAAGTTGTAAAAAAAAGTAACTCAAATTAATTGTAACCTTTTAACTGTAGGAGTAACATCATGGCGAATAAATTCGCGGAAAGCGCCGGCGCCGAAGAGCTCGTCGTCAACAACGGCGGCCACGGCGGTCACGGTGGCCACGACCAAGGCCACTATGGCTCGAACAAACCGGGTTATGGTTCGGGCAAACCAGGTTATGGCTCGGACAAACCGGGCTATGATTCGGGCAAACCAGGTTATGACTCGGATAAGCCGGTTTATGACCATGACCATTATCCGACGCCATATCCCAAGCCGACGCCGGATCCGTATGCGAGTTATCCTCCCGAAGAGCCGGCTTATGTTCCGGTCGTTAAGAACCGCCCTTTGAAAGCGAAAGGGTATTTTGAGACGCCGATTCCGGTTGCCGGATTGTTTGACGGCGAGATTTTCGCTTCCGTCCATGAGGAAGGCGGCTTGTCGCCCACGAACATCATTCGGATCGACCAGGACTGGGGCGTGTTGGTGAAATGGCGGACCAGTGGCGCGCTGACGCGCATGATTTGCGGCACGTGGTGTTTGAATGTGTGTCTCGAATCCATCGGGCCCGGCGAAGAGCTTAGTCTCCCGCTGAAACCGGTGAAAGTCGAATTGGATCCTTGCTCTGCAAAGGGCAAACCATTGACTTGCAATTACAAATGCTACATCGAGATTCCGCGCGGCTGCGTGAAACCGCGGCATTGCTCCACGCCTTACAAGATCGTGACGACCCTCACGTATCTCGAGCCGTGTGGCACGCCCGGCCCACTCGCGGGCTTCGTTGAAGGTCAGATCCTGCAATTCTACGAGCCGTAACCGCGGCTTTAACCTGGCACGATTGTCGTGCTAGCGATGATTGGCCCCACCGTGACGCCACGGTGGGGCCGGCATCGCCACGGCGGCCGGGCGGTTTTAAAAATAAAAATATTTTATTAAAACATGGTATAATTAAAAATGTTTTTGTGTCTGTAAGAATAGAAACAAAGTTGTAAAATCAATTAACTCAAATTAACTGTAACCTTTTAACTGTAGGAGTAACATCATGGCGAATAAATTCGCGGAAAGCGCTGGCGCCGAAGAGCTCGTCGTCAACAACAACGGCGGCCACGGCGGTCACAGTGGCCACGATCAAGGCCACTATGGCTCGAATAAGTCTGGCTATGGCTCAGGCAAACAAGGTTATGGCTCGGATACGCCGGTTTATGACAATGAAGATTATCCGACGCCGTATCCCAATCCGACGCCCTATCCCGGCCCAATGCCGTATCCACCGCCGTATCCACGCCCGACGCCGGATCCGTATGCGAGTTATCCTCCCCAAGAGCCGACTTATGTTCCGGTCGTTAACAACCGCCCTTTGAAAGCGAAAGGGTATTTTGAGACGCCGATTCCGGTTGCCGGATTGTTTGACGGCGAGATTTTCGCTTCCGTCCATGAGGATGGCGGCTTGTCGCCCACGAACATCATTCGCATCGACCAGGACTGGGGCGTGTTGGTGAAATGGCGGACCAGTGGCGCGCTGACGCGCATGATTTGCGGCACGTGGTGTTTGAATGTGTGTCTCGAATCCATCGGGCCCGGCGAAGAGCTGACGCTCCCGCATAAACTGGTGAAAGTCGAATTGGATCCTTGCTCCGCAAAGGGCAAACCCTTGACTTGCAATTACAAATGCTACATCGAGATTCCGCGCGGCTGCGTGAAACCGCAGCATTGCTCCACGCCTTACAAGATCGTGACGACCCTCACGTATCTTGAGCCGTGTGGCACGCCCGGCCCGATCGCGGGCTTCGTTGAAGGTCAAATCCTGCAATTCTACGAGCCATAACCGCGGCTTTAACCCGAGGCGATTGTAGTCATGCCGGCCCCATTGTGCATAACGATGGGGCCGCTTTTTCAACAGGACGAATTTATTTTTTACCGGAGAGAAAAATGGGCGTTAGAAAAAATCAAGCGACGCTGACCGCCAACGAGAAGGCGCGCTTTGTGGCCGCGGTTCTGCGATTAAAGGCCGATGGCGTTTATGACCGCTACGTGGCGGAGCATCGCGATGCGATGAATATGCCGCAGATGATTGCGCACCGCGGCCCGGCGTTTCTGCCGTGGCATCGTGAATTTATTCGCCGCTTCGAGCTTGATCTGCAGCGCGTTGATGCGAGTGTCAGCATTCCGTACTGGGATTCGGCGGTTGATCGCACGACCGCGAGTTCATTGTGGCGCGCCGATTTCATGGGCGGCGACGGCGAAGCCGGCAGCCAACGCGTTACCACCGGGCCGTTTGCCTTTAACGCTGGCCGCTGGAATATCACGGTGGGATCTGCCGGCGATGCGGGGCCGGCGCTGCGACGCGCGCTTGGACAAGGTGACCCGTTACCCCGCACTGCGGAGATCAATGCGGTGCTGGCGCGCGTTCCTTATGATAGCGCGCCGTGGACGGGCACGAGCGCAGGTTTTCGCAACGATCTTGAAAACACGCCTCACAATGTCGGGCATCGCTGGGTTGGCGGTTCGATGTTAACGGCAACTTCTCCCAATGATCCGGTTTTTTTCTTGCATCATGCGAATATTGATCGGCTGTGGTCGCGCTGGCAGAATTTACACCCGGGCGAGCGATTCTATCTTCCTATCACCGGAGGAATGCTTGGATCTAATTTGAACGATCCCATGTTGCCGTGGGGCGGCGCGACGACGCCCGCGAGTGTAATCAATCATCGAACGTGGGGATACTCTTACGACGATGATCCCCCTGTGCGCGACGACTCTCAACCGGAACTAATCGTGGGCGCAACGCCGTTTGCAAACGCCATCTCTCGCGCGGGCGAGGTCGATGTTTATCGTTTGGTAGTCCCGGCGGCCGGAGGAACTTATACTTTTGAAACGCAGGGAACGACTGATGTTTTCATGTCGCTTTTCGGGCCGAATAATCGTGACATGCAGATTGCGGAAAATGATGACATCGACGGGCAAAATCGCAATGCGCGCATCGTTCGCCAATTAACCGCGGGAACTTATTATGTGCGCGTGCGGCATTATCAGACGACGGCAACGGGAAATTACAGCATCACGGCGCGACGCCATGAAACAACGCCGGTGCCACCGAACGTCCCGGAACTGCGCGTGAATGGAGCAGCGACTGCCGGGATTATCGAAGCCGACGCCGAGAGCGATCTTTATACCTTCACCGCCGGCGCCACTGGACGATATATTATCGAAACGGCCGGAAACACCGACACGGTGATGATGTTGTCCGGGCCGGCCAGCCCGACCCGGATGATCGCGCAGAACGACGATATCAGCAGCACCAATTATAATTCACGCATCGCCGCCAATCTCCTGGCGGGAATTTATTTTGTGCGCGTGCAACATTACAGCAGAAACGGCAGAGGTTCTTACCGGATCGTTGTCACGGCTTGAACTCAGTTAAAATGGAAAACAACATGAATACGTTTCAACAAAACTCGAAAGCGCTGCGGCAGAAAAAAAATGCTGCGCACTCGCCGGCGCCGGAGCAAGCCCGGGCGGAGATGCCGGCGCCAAAGTCGGTGATGCTCCCGTTCAGCGGCTTTGATGAGCTGGTCAATATTGCCGGAATAGATTTCACCACGGAGCGAGCGCTCAATGTTGTCGGCATCAGCAAATTTTCTAATTTTAGCGGTTACACGCCGGAAACACTCGCGGAAAAGTTGGCGAGCACCGGCGTTGAAATAACCGCGGCCACCATTGCGGAACAAGATTGGATTGGACGCGCCGCGCAGCTTGCGGCGGAAACGCCGGCAGTGGCCGCGGCCGAAACTGCCGAAGAGCAGATCACGACGCCCGCGGTGGAGAATAAACCGGCTGAACCTCAACCGGTTAGCAAGCCCATTGCCAAGCCGCAGTCAGCGCCGGCCGCTGTTGAGCGCGGCGGCAGCCGCAAGCCAGCCCCGGCAGAAATGAAGAATAAGCGCCCGGCGCCGCCGGAGAATGTAACCGAGTCCGAAAAGCGCGAGGCCATTGCCTTGCCGGAAAAATCTAATGCGGCCAAGCCGAATTTGGCGCTCGTGATTCAAGAGGTTAGCTTCACGCAATTTGAAACGCAGCTTAAACTCAACCGGCCGGCGGTAAAAATGCTGCGCGGTGAAATTCATTGCGCGCTGCATGGCGCCAAGGCTTTGCTGGCCACCATCGACGGCACGCCGCTCTGCGCGCAGGTTCATGCGATGAACGAGCTCACCGGCGAGCATATTTTGCTGGCTTCGCAATTTGAAGCGCTGCTGCCGGCGCAGGCGAGTTATCCATTGCAGCTCGAGTTTGCCGTTCCTCAGCGCGGGCGTTATCAGTTGCAGGTCGTTGCCTTTTTGCTCAACGCCGATCCGAAAATCGCTTTGCGACCGGGACCGCTTTTGCGCGTTGAGTTGTGAGTTTGCTGGCGTAAGTCAAAGACCAAGTTAAACACATTTTGATCGAAAATAACTAAACCCTTTGCTCGCGACGACAAACCATTCATGATGACTCATGATGCTGATTGACTCCACAACCTGGCGCGCGGCGCGCCGAGCGCTCGAACGCGCGGTGGCGCTTTATGTTGCAGACTCCGACGTGACGTTTATCGATCTGGGCTTCATGACGGCAGCGCCGCAAAACGCGGAACTTGCCGTGCGCATTCACCGCCGGCATCAGCCCTCCGCCGGGCGCGAATTGGCCGCGCCGGATCTCGGTTTTGCCGTAGAGTCCGTCGAGAGCAATTTTCGTTTTCATTTGCGTCAGGCCATGACCGAAGCGGCAGCGCCGATTTGCCGGGAGCTTATGGGTGGAATTGCCATCACGAATGAGGCCGGCCGCGCTTTTACATTGGGCGGCAAAGTGCGTGATCGCCAAACCGGCGAAGCCATGTTGCTCAGTAGCTGGCATGTGTTGGCCGACGCATGGGCGCGCGATGAGAATGTTTTAATTTATCAACCGGCGGCGAATGAAAATCATCCGCAAGCGATGCTTGCTGAATTCACCCGCAGCGCAATCAGCCACGGTCTTGATGCGGCCGTATTGCGTTTGCACAACGGCGCGGATTTGCGGAATGAGCAAGAGGGCATTGGGGCGGTCACCGGCGTCGCGTTGCCACAGCTTGGGATGCGCGTGCAAAAATCCGGCGCGGGCTCCGGCGTGACCTCCGGTGTGATTACCGGCATACTCGGCTATTCGATGCAGCGTTATGCCAATCGCCAGCAGCTCATTGGCCCGCTCGTTTGCATCACCCCCGAAAATCCGGCGCAAAAAATCTGCGCGACCGGCGACTCCGGCGCCTGGTGGTTGGAGAACGCGACGCAACGCGCGGTGGCGCTGCATTTTGCCGGCGGCGACCAGCCGAATTTTGCGCTGGCGTTTTCCATGCCGGAAGTGCTTGGCGCGCTGGAGGTTGAAATCGATACAACGCTGGCGCCCGCCACAGCAGACCCAGCTCCGCTTACGCAACCAGAAGCGCCGGAAAAGATCGCGGCCGTTCTCGTTGCGCCAGAAACGCAATCAATGACAACGACGGCAATACAAGTGGCTGGCCCAAGCGACGAAACTTCCGTGATCGATTCGCCAATCAAGGATGTTATTCTCGCGGCTGATTTTGCAGTGATCGACAAGTTGGCGCCGGAATCGGCAGAGCCGTTCCGTGATTTTATCTGGAACACGCTGAAGTCGAGGGCGCCACGATTGGCGGGTTTGGCTTTCCCTTCGACCAGGCGCGCCGCTTATCGTCTGGCGCAGGCGATGCTCGTGGTGGCGGCGGCGATGACGATGATTGGCTTTGATCGGCGCATGACGCATGAGCAGGATCAACGGGAAGAAGAAATCGCGCAGTTGCACAAACATTTGCAAAGTATCAAAGTGATCGCGAAGATTGACAGCGCCCGGCAGAAAGATATTTTTCGGATTATGGGAATTATCGACCGCTTCAATCCGGAAATGAATTCCGCATTGAAGCTGAACCTCGCCGCGGAAATTTGCGCGCTGAGGCTCCGTTATCATCAGCTTGAGGTCGAGCTGATTTGCGCCGTCATCACCCATGAAAGCGCCAAAACCTGGAACCCCGAAATCGTTTCATTTGCCGGCGCGATGGGATTGATGCAAATGCTGCCCTCGACCGGAATCGGCGTGGCGCAGCAAGAGGGGGTGGCGTGGACTTCGGCGGAAGATATTTTATTTAATCCGATTTACAACGTGCGGTTGGGCTGCCGTTATCTCGCCGGCATGATTGCGAAGCACGGCCTGGAAGCCGGGCTGGCGGGATACAATGGCGGCGACCGGCAGGCCAAAAATTGGAAACAGAAAAATGAGCAGCTTCATCCGGAAACGGCGTTTTACGTTCCGGAGATTTTGAAACTCTATCGCGGCTTTCAAGGCAGCAAACAAGCGGACGCCGTGGAAGCCGGCGATGTCATTAATTACCGGAGATTCACTCACAACCCCAAGGAGAAAGTATTATGAAAAGAAATTTTTTGATCCTCACCCTGGCATTCGCGCTTTTTGCCTGCAATGAAGAACGCAATCAGGCCGAGACGGTGGAAATCAACGTGCCGACGCTGCAATGCGACAAATGTATTGCTCATGTGGAAGCGGCGTTGAAAAGCGTCGCGGGCGTGAGCACAACCGCGGTTAATCTGCAAACCAAAATCGCGCGCGTCGGGTTTGATCCTGCGAAGACCAATCTGGCGGCGCTGGAGCAAGCCATCACCCAGGCCGGTTATGATGCGAATACGACCAGCCGCAGTCTCGACGCGTATGCCGCGCTGGAGTCCTGCTGCAAATTGCCGGAATAACGCGACAACTAAGGCGTCGGCGTTTATTCTTCCAATGGCACACCCTGCCGTCTCAGCTTCTTAACCGCGTGCTGCTTCTTTCCTTCTAGGCGTTTGGCCTTGGCGGCGCGGGGAGGTTGGGTCGGCACGCGGGGCTTGCGCTTCTGCCGGCGGCGGGCCAGTTTTTCCAGCAGTCGTTCCCAGGCCGCTTCGCGATTTTTGAACTGCGAACGATGGTCGGCGGCGACGACGATGAGGCCGGTGGGCAAATGTTTGAGGCGCACCGCAGACTCGGTTTTATTTTTGTGCTGGCCGCCGGGGCCGCCGGATTTGAAGGCGGTCATCTCGACTTCGTCTTTCAACGCGGCGATAGTGAGCGGGGTCGCAGCGCTTGCGTCTTTGTTGAATTCCTGCATGGTGCGGTTCCGATTTATTCGTTTGCCGGTCTCATCAATTGGGAGAACCACTCCATAATAGCTAAAACCGGCAATAAAGTCAACACCCCTCTCGCAAAAATTCCCAACGGTGCAGACCCGCGGCTGCAAGCAGCCAGCCCAGAGGAGCTGACTGGCGCAACGCTGTTGTTGCCGGCTTTGTCCGTTGGGAATATTTAAAATTTGCCAGTCACCTTTACATATAAAAAAGCCGGGACCCGGCGGCGTTGGGTCTCGGCTTTTGTTTATTTTGGGGTGGTACTGATCCGGATAAACGACTTATTTTCACGAACATCATCGGGAGTGTCAAACTTCAGTTTGACGACAGCCAAAGCAAAGCTGGTGGTGTCAAGCTGAAGCACTCCGTTCGTTTATTTCACATAAAACAATTGTTGCTTTCTTTCAATCAGCGGTGCGGATGAAGCTGGCAACTCACTTTGATAGCGCAACACGGCAAAATAAACGCCCGAAGTTAGCAGGCTTGCCGTGCGGGATTGCGCCTGCCAGGTCCATACATGTTGTCCCGCGTGAAATGAACCTTCAGCCAGCGTTGTCACCTCGCGGCCTTGCAGATCATAAATTTTCAACGAAATCAGACCGGCGCCCGGCAGATCGACTTCGAAACGAGTAAAGTCACGAAACGGATTCGGATAGTTGCGCAGCGCCAGCGTCGTCGGTTGTGCCGCAAGCCGCGTTTCGATCCCGGTCGTTGGCGTGAAAGTCGCGGTGAAGAACGTCGCCAATTCTCTTTTTTCTATAAGCGTAACCTGAACTTTTTGCGAATCGGTTTTGCCCAATTTCCACTTGATACTCGCGAGTCCCAATTGGTTGGTGACCGCGGCACAAACGATGCTGTCGCAATTGGCTTCGCTGCTCACGCGGCCGCCGCCGGCGATGACGCGAAATTCGACATTGGTGTTGGCCGTAACGTTACCGGCGGAATTCACCACGCGCACGACGAGCGGCAGCGGTAAAATCTCGTCCGCGCGACCGCTTTGGGCATTACCGGAAACTCTCGCGAGTCCCGCCACTGTCGGCAACGTCGTGAAATTCTGCTTCGTTCCAGTCCGGCTATTTCCCGCGCGGTCGCGGGCGATGAGGCGAAAATAATATGTGGTGAACGCTTGTAGATTAACTAAATTCAACGTGTGTGAGGTGGCAAAACTCGTATCGAGAGCGGAATTGGCGAACGTCGTGGAATCCGGGCCGTACTCGATGCGACCGTCACTCGGCTCGTCGGCGTTCCATTGGATTTGCGCCGAGCTGGCAGTGATCGCCGTCGTGGTGATATTCGAAATCGTTGGCGCCTGGGTGTCGCGCCCCGTGGTAAAAGTAAAATCGTTGGAAATGGCGAGATTACCGGCGGCGTCTTTTGAGCGCACACGAAAATGATAGAGCGTGTTCGCCGTTAAATTCGACAGTGTCGTTGCATGCGCCGTCACCAGATTGCTGTTGAGAGAAGAGAGGCTGCCGTAACTCGTTGTGAGGCCGTATTCAACTTGCGAATCGGCGTTTTCATTCGTTGTCCAACGAACCGTCGCGGCGTTCATCGTGATGTTATCGACGGTGACACTTGAAATGCTCGGTGCGGTTCGATCCGCCGGCGTTTTGCCCTCGATGAGCACGAGCTTTTGGTTAGCCGCAAGATGAGAATATTTATCCACCGTGCCGGAAGGCCATTTCACCACCAGGCTGTCCAAAACCTTATTACTGCCCAGCCCAAAATGCGCCGATAAATCGCTGCCGGTGCCGACGTAGCCCTGGCCGGAAATGATCGCCTGCGCCTGCGGCCGGCCATTCGACCACGCCGTTAAAACCGCGCCGATACCATTGGCATTGCATTTTGTGCCGCGCAGCCGAAAATCAATGCGGTTGTTATACGGCCCCAAATTGGTCAGCAACAGCGTCGGCTGCCCGGTGTTCGTGAAAAAAATATCGAGATCGCCGTCATTGTCGTAATCGGCCATGGAGGGCGTATAAGCGTCAAGATTGCCCGCCGCACCGGCCGCCGCCGCCACCTCGGTGAAAGTGCCGTTGCCGTTGTTTTGAAACAAGCGATTGGCGCCGGTGCGCACCACGTAAATATCCGGCCAGCCGTCATCATTGAAATCGCCAAACAGCGCCCCGCGGTTGCGCGTGCCGCCGATGCGAATGCCGGCCGCGGCGCCGACTTCTTCAAAGTGATCGCCCATATTGCGCAGCAACAGATTCGTATTCGCGAAATCGCTGAACAAAACATCGAGATCGCCGTCGCGATCATAATCGCCCACGCCCGCGCCTTGGCCGTTCGCGGTCGTATACTCAACGCCCCAAAGCTTGGCCTGCTCTTCAAAGTTGCCGCCGCCCCGGTTGATATAAAGCAAATTACTTTTCCCCGGCTCGCGCGTCACCAGCAAATCGAGACGGCCGTCGCCGTTGACGTCGAAAGCAACCGGTTGAACACTCGCACCCTGTGAACTGAGAATCCCGGAATCTTCAGTAAAACTTCCGCCACGGTTGTTGATATAAAGCCGGTTGTTGCCGTCAGTCTGCGCAACGAAAAGATCGAGCCAGCCGTCGTTATCGAAATCTCCCCAGGCCACGCCCTGACCCTGGCCGTTTAAAAATGTATTGCTGTCGGAGGTATAATCGCTGAACGTGTCATTGCCGTTATTCCGCCAGAACACATTGCCGGTATAGCCCGCGGCGATGTAGATGTCGAGGTCGCCGTCGTTGTCGAAATCGGCCGACGCCATGCCGCGGTCATGATCGGTCCCGAATTTCACCCCCGCGGCTTCGGCAATATCACGAAACCCCCCGCCGCTATATTCAAAAAGATTGTTGGGCGCCCCGTAAATCATCACAAAAAGGCTAGGCTGACCATTGCGGGTGAAGGTGCCAAATGTACCGCCGTGCCCGTAACCCTCGGGTGCGAGCGGGGTTGGAAATGCTCGCTCGGAAAATCGCATCGCTTGACCGTAGCCGGCCTGGGTCGCGAGCAATAAAACGAGCATGGCCAATACGCTCCGTCGCCAAAACCGTAACATCGTCATAGCAGTTACTCCTTAACTTAAACTTAGTTGCTTTATAAACAGTTTTGATAAAAGTTGCCGCCGTAATTATGAATTATAACAATGCAACAACGCACCATCGCTGAGATGAGTTTTCTGGAAAGCTGCGGAAGGAGAGAAGGCTTTCTCGCGAGAATATTACCTGCACGACGAGAACCTTGCAGAGATGATTTCTAAATTCCATGCAACTTTGTATTCCGGCACCCGTATTATATCTGGTTCATCCGACTAAAGCGTACTTAGTTTCGTGGAGAGCGTAAATTTTTAGTTTAAAAAATTCCACGTCTCTGAATCCATACGCCTGTTTGTTCATGGTTTTGATTTTATTATTTGTTCCTTCCAAG
>Ga0247727_10014601_pt1 | contig 13019 bp, 5 predicted proteins | sample WisWelCaveWW1625_FD_202498 | JGI IMG/M metagenome (GOLD analysis project Ga0247727, IMG submission 202498) | Biofilm microbial communities from Wishing Well Cave, Virginia, United States - WW16-25 | ecosystem: Environmental > Aquatic > Deep subsurface > Groundwater > Cave microbial mat | place...
ACCCAAGCACGATTTTTCTGCCATTATTCTTCAGCCATGACTATCACTCAGGCTGTCCTTAACAGCAGTCGATTTTCCGTTTGTCCAGAAAATCTGCAGTTTTCGATTCGATTCTAACGAGGTCTGCTTTTACTCTTTTAATCGTTTTGCCGGAAATAGTTTTGCCTTTGTTTTTTGCTTTAAACTTTTGAGGAAGGGATGGATATGAAACTCGATGCGAAAACTCCTTCGGGCCCGCTCGAAAAGAAATGGGAAAAACACAAGTTCGAATCCAAGCTGGTAAACCCGGCGAACAAGCGCAAGTTCGACGTCCTCATGGTCGGCGCCGGACTCGCGGGCGGCTCGGCTGCGGCTTCACTCGCGGAGCTGGGCTACAAAGTCAAATGCTTTTGCTTTCAAGATAGCGCCCGGCGCGCGCACAGCATCGCGGCGCAAGGCGGCATCAATGCCGCGAAGAATTATCAAAACGACGGCGACAGCGTTTATCGCTTGTTCTATGACACCATCAAGGGCGGCGACTTTCGCAGCCGCGAAGCGAATGTGTATCGCCTCGCGGAAGTCGGCGCGAATATCATCGATCAATGCGTCGCGATGGGCGTGCCCTTCGCGCGCGAATACGGCGGCCAGCTTTCGAATCGCTCGTTCGGCGGCGCGCAAGTTTCACGCACGTTTTATGCGCGCGGCCAAACCGGCCAGCAGCTTTTGTTAGGATGCTATGCCGGCCTCTCTCGCCAAGTCGGTTTGGGCGCCGTGCAAATGATTCCCCGAACAGAAATGCTGGATTTGGTTGTCATTGACGGCATTGCTCGGGGCGTCATCACGCGTAGTTTGGTCACGGGCAAAATCGAGTCGCACGTCGCCGATGCGGTCGTGCTCGCCACCGGCGGTTATAGCAACGTCTTCTTTCTCTCCACCAATGCAATGGGCTGCAACACCACCGCGATTTGGCGCGCGCACAAACGCGGCGCAGCCTTCGCCAATCCGTGTTACACGCAAATTCATCCGACCTGCATTCCGGTGAGCGGCGATTATCAATCCAAGCTCACGCTCATGTCGGAATCGCTGCGCAACGACGGTCGCATTTGGGCGCCCAAGAAAAAAGGCGATACGCGCGCGCCGCAAGACATTCCCGAAGACGAGCGTGATTATTATCTCGAGCGCAAGTATCCGAGTTTTGGCAATCTCGCGCCGCGTGATATTTCCTCGCGCGCGGCAAAAGAAGCGTGCGATGACGGCCGCGGCGTGGGCGAGAGCAGGCGTGGTGTGTATTTAGATTTTGCCGACGCGATCAAGCGTCTGGGCGAAAATGTGATTCGCGAGCGCTACGGCAATCTCTTCGACATGTATCATGAGATCACCGGCGAGAATCCTTACAAAGCGCCGATGCGCATCTATCCCGCGCCGCACTACACGATGGGCGGCTTGTGGGTAGATTATAATTTGATGAGTAACCTCCCCGGCTTGTTTGTGATTGGTGAGGCCAACTTCTCCGATCACGGCGCGAACCGTCTCGGCGCGAGCGCGCTCATGCAAGGCTTGGCCGACGGATACTTCGTGCTGCCCTACACTATCGGCCATTACTTCGCTTCATACAAACCGCAGAAGATGGGCATAGACCGCGCGGAATTCAAACAAACTGAAAAAGAAGTGACGGAGCGCATCAATCGCTTGCTCGCTCTCAAAGGCAAACGCACAGTGGATTCGTTCCATCGCGAGTTAGGATTGAAGATGTGGGAGCGATGCGGCATGGCGCGCCATGCCTCCGGTTTGAAGAAAAATTTGGAAGAGATTCCGGCATTGCGCGAAGAGTATTGGAAGAACGTCGCGGCGCTCGGCAACAACGAAGAGTTCAACACCTCTTTGCAGAAAGCACTGCGCGTGGCGGATTTCTTCGAGCTGGCCGAGTTGATGTGCCACGACGCGCTCGAACGCAAAGAGTCGTGCGGCGGCCACTTTCGCGAAGAATATCAAACCAGCGAAGGCGAGGCCCAACGCGATGACGCGAATTATAGCCACGTGAGCGCGTGGGAATATCAAGGCGAGGGCAAGCAACCCGTGATGCACAAAGAGCCGCTGCACTTCGAGTTCGTGCATTTGGCGGAGAGGAGCTACAAATAATGAAAGTGACTTTGCACGTTTGGCGGCAGCCCAATGCTCGAGCCAAAGGCAAAATGGCGATCTATCAATCGCCGGAGATTACCGGCGACATGTCGTTTCTCGAAATGTTGGACGTGTTGAATGAGACGCTGACGGTGAAAGGCGAAGACCCGATTGCGTTCGATCACGATTGCCGCGAGGGCATTTGCGGCACGTGTTCGTTGATGATCAACGGCATCGCGCACGGCCCGGAGAAGGCGATCACCACTTGCCAGCTTTACATGCGCAGCTTCAAAAACGGTGATCACATTTACGTCGAGCCCTGGCGCGCGAAGGCGTTTCCGATCATCAAAGATCTCGTGGTCGATCGCAGCGCGTTCGACCGCATCATCGCCAAAGGCGGATTTATTTCCGCCAATGCCGGCGGCGCGCCGGATGCGAACGCGATTCTGATTCCGAAGGACGACGCCGAGACCGCGATGGACGCCGCCGCGTGCATCGGCTGCGGCGCATGTGTGGCTTCGTGCAAGAATGCTTCGGCCATGCTCTTCGTCGCCGCCAAAGTTTCGCACATGGCCTATCTTCCGCAAGGCCATCCCGAGCGCGCGCGCCGCGTGTTGAGCATGGTGCAGCAAATGGACGAAGAAGGCTTCGGCAATTGCACCAACCAATACGAATGCGAAGCCGTCTGCCCGAAAGAAATCAGCGTGAAGTTCATCGCGAAGATGAACCGGGAGTATGTGCGGGCGAGCTGGGCTTCGTAATGAAATATCCGTGCGTAGGTCGAGATTCAGAGGGTGCGATGATGCGGCGGTTTGGGATGGAGTGTGTGAAGTGTCCCCACGGCGTAGATAAGCGGTTTATAACTTTCTTCCCGTCGCTACGATTTCCTGCCAGAAACGATTCTTGCCATTTTCCATTCTCTCCACTTCCGCCAACGTATATGGAAAGACATCGACCGGTGCCTCCACCTCCATGAAGTAGTCGAGGAAATCGGGGATGCGATCGATGACACGGCGATCATCTTGCCGCAAAATGATCGCCACATCCGCGTCGCTGCCTGGGCTATAATCACCGCGCACCAGCGAGCCGAAGAGATAGATATCGGCCACCTCGGGACGTTGCTTGAGCGCCTCTGCGGCTCGGCAAAGCTGCACCAAAATCGCGCTACCGTTCAGAAAAATTGAACAAGGATCGAAAATGAAGAAGAAGCGCGATACGTTTTGTATAGCATTCGCCAATTTGCAATTAAAAAGTGGATTGCGCCAATTGTTCCGAGTTCAGATAAGCCAGCAATATAAAAAATCATTGATTAAATAAACCCTGTAATGCCATTGCTTGTATCGCTTCGTTGAAAACCACTGTGGTGCCTTTATAGAGTCCAGGATTGCCGTCGGAATCAATAGAGCCGCCTTCGATGATCTTCAGGTTTGATAAATAGATCGAAATACTCTTCGAAGCTTTTATATCAAAAAAACGTAAAAGCTTTCGCCTGCGCAAGATGAGAAAACCCGACCATCCAAATAAGATTGTCAGTATGAAAAAAATCGCGTTTGCAATGACCTCAATAACGATTGCATCAAACATAGAAAACCAAGGATAGGCTTTTACTGCTGACTTTAGTTTGGCTCAACGCAGAATGAACCCTAAAAAATTGGCAAAGCCGACATGGTTGCATCGCCTGAATTGGCGCGAAGTTAACAGACGAGGTCAGCCAGGCGTCAATATTCGCCAGCAGTGCAAACTCGGAAGGGAGAGGTAAGCCTTGATCTTGCGGCGGGTATTTGCGAAAAATCGCTTCGAATGACAAGTGCGAAGTTGGCGAGGCAAGACTGTGGTTATGCCTCCAAAACGTAGCGCAAATAAAAAACCCTTGCGTAGGCTCGAAGCCTCCGCAAGGGTTCGCTGGAAATTCCAATCGGGTCACTTCATCAACATCATACGCTTCACGCTCACAAACTCGCCGGCCTCAATTCGATAGAGATAAATGCCGCTCGGCAACATTATGCCGGTTTCGTCGCGGCCGTCCCATTGCTTCGAGTAATAGCCGGCCTTTTGCGTTTCATTCACCAACTCGCGCACGGCTTGGCCGAGCACGTTGTAGATCGTCAACTTCACGCGCACGTCGCGCGGGAGTTGATAATTGACGTTCGTGGCCGGGTTGAACGGGTTCGGATAATTCTGGCTGAGATTGAACGTTACCGGCGCGAGCACCACCGCCTCGACCGGGCCGTGCAATCTCGCATTGCCGTTCACATCGAGCTCTTCGAGCTTGTAATAATACCGCGTCTCGACTTCGACCTCGTGATCGACGAAACTGTAGCGGCCGTCGCGTGCAGGCTTGATCAACTCCGCATTGATGCGCTCGTACGTGCCCGCGCGGCTGCGGCTGCGCAGCACGTTGAAGCCTGCATGATCGACCTCGCCGGAGGTTTGCCAATCCAATTGCACGTGGTTGCTCGCGGTGAGCGTGGCGCTGAAGCTTTGCAATTGCACTGGCGTTTTGATGACCCAGCTCGTGCGCACCGTGTCTTCGCGATCAAACACCCACGCTTCCACCGTGTTCCACTTCAACTCGCTGCCGAACTCGAACGTGCTCGCGATGTTCGTGGTCATTTCATTATTCACGAGCCAGCGATAACTGAGCACGTCGCCGTCGGGATCTTCCGCACGCACGCGCATCGTGATCGTGCCGCCCGCGAACGAGGTATCGGGATAGACGCCCGGCGTGCCCACGGGGTTGCGGCTGATAATAACCGGCGCGCGATTGCGATTCGCCACGTCGATGATCACCAACTCTTCATCCACACCGCCGCGCATATCATACACAAAGAAGCTCGCTTCGAAATGGCCCGCACTGTTTTCGTCCGTGGTCCACGTGAACTTGCGCGTGCCGAGCGAATCGAACACTGCGCCCGGCGGCAGGTTCGCTGCGCCGTATCGAATCGGATCGTTGTCCGCATCTGTGGCTTGCAAGATGAACTCGATGCGGTCGCCTTCGCGCACGCTCTGATCGGGCACGTCCACGAAGATCGGGAAGTTGTTGCCGGTGACGCCGGTCGCCACGAATTGCAGCGGTGAGCCGGTCAAGCCGAGCCCAATCGCTTCGGCTTCGTTGCGGCCCGCTTGCACGCTCCATCTCACCTCGGCAATGCCTTTGGCATTCGTGAAGGCCGAGGCCGTGGGCGCGCCATTAAAATTGCCGCCGCCTTTTTTCACCACGAAATCAATCGACACGTTGCTGATGCCGTTGCCGAATTGATCGCTGACCTTCACTTGCAATGGAAAGTTCAGCGGCAAGCCGGCCGTGCCGTTTTGATTGTTCGTGCGCGTTATGGCTTGCATGCTGGTCGCATTCGCCGGCCGCGCGGTGACTGTGAACAATTGCGGCGAGCCTTGTAATTGGCCGGCACTCGCACGCAGAATGCGTGCGCCACTTTCTTGTCCGAAAGTAATCTTCGTCGAAGCAAATCCGCCATTCGTTGTATTCACAACGTTATTCGAAAGCTGCCCGCTGCCTTGAAGCAACTCGAAGATCACGGGCACGCCGTCGATGCCGTTGTTGTTCGCATCGGTCACGCGCACGGTGAGCGGCGTAGCCAATTCTTGATTGACGATGCCGCTCGCATTGTTGCCGCTGTGCATCACGAGGTGCGCAGGCGAACCGGATTGCGCGGAGGCTTGAAAATCGAAGGGCGAGCCGGTGAGGCCGCTGCTGCTCGCGCGCGCGACGTTGGTTCCGGCATTGGGCCCGAGCCGCCACGTTACGCTCGCTTCGCCGTATTCATTGCTCTTCACGACAGCTTGCGCGCCGCTATTCACTTTGCCGCCGCCGAACGTCACCTCAAAAGTCACCTCCGCGCCGAACACGATGCGGTCGTCGCGATCAACCACGCGCATGACCAGCGGCTTCGCCAAATTCTCCAACACCACGCCGACTTGATTATTGCCCGACACTGCGATCAACTTGCGCGCGGGACGGTTCGTCGCATTCAATACAAAGATATACGGCGAATTGCGCAAGCCCGGCGCGGTCGCGCGCACGCGATTTTCTTCGGCGCCTGCGCCCAGCACGTACGTCACACAAGCCTGGCCCACGGAATCGGTGACGACTTCACTCTGCCCGAGGAAACGGCCGCCGCCGGCCTCGACCTCGAAACTCACATTGAAACCCGGCACGCCGTTGCCGTATTGATCTTCCACCATTACACACAATTGCCCCGGCAATGCCGTGTTCACGTTTCCAATTTGGCCGTTGCCGCGCAAATACGCCAGCTCTTTCGCCGCGAGCGCCGCGAAACGAATCTTCGCGCCGTTGCTCAAGTTGTATTGATTGTCCACTTTCGCAGTGACGATTTTCAACTCTGCTTTCGTGGAAGCCAGCGAGCCAACGGCTTTGCCGTCGCGATCGGTTCTGCCCGGTTGCTGCAAATCATTCAAGCTGCCCGAGGCGAGGAGCAGCACGGTTTTATCCATAATGGGATTGCCGAATTTATCTTTCACAAACACGGTGATGGTCGACCGCGCCTGTCCATCGGCCGGAACCGGACTGTCACCCGCAATCGTCGAAGTGATCGCGCTCGGCAAGCCTGCAGTCGCGAACGCAACGAACTTCACGGGCGAGCCTTGCAAATCTTGCAAGCCGTCGTTCGCGCTCGCTGTGACGGATTGGCTATCCGGTAAAGTTGCGCTGCCGAGCATCCACGTCACTTGCGCAAAACCATTCACATCAGAAATCGCGGTAGTGTCGCGCGTGGCCGCATTGCCGAACGAACCGTTCGTTGCCGCGCTCGAACGAAAACGCACCGCGTGGTCTTTGATGGGATTGCCTTGCGCATCCGCCACACGCACGCGCAGCGCATTTGCCAACGCTTCGCCCGCTGGTCCGGTTTGACGATTGCCCGCAGAGAGCACCATCGCACGCGCGCGGCTCGGCGTGATCGAGGCCACAAACGTGAGCGGCGAGTTATTCAATTCCAGCGTGCCGTTGAACGCGCGCGCCTGTACTTTGTTGTTATAGAGGCCCGAAGTCGAACCCGCCGTCAGCGTCACTTGGGCGAGGCCCTGTGCGTTGGTTTTGATCGTATCTTTCGTGACGCCGTTCAAATTGCCGCCGCCGGCCGTGACTTCGAAAATCACCTCGACATCGATGAGCGGATTATCCACTTTGTCCGTGACCTTCACGATGAAAGGCGCGGGCAGCGGATTATTCACGACGCCAGAGAGACTATCGCCGGAAATTTCTTTGAGCACGAACGGCGCTCCGGCGCGCGCACTCGCTTGAAAAATGATCGGCGAGCCGTTCACTGCGGCCGCAGAAGCAGCCTGAACTTTGTTGTTGTTCGCGCCGGGGAGATTGCCCAGCGTGAGCTTCACGCTCGCCGTGCCCGTAGAATCGGTTTTCACGGTGAGTGCCGCAACGGCGGCATTGAGCTTGCCGTTGCCTTCGAGAATCGTGAAGATCACGTCTTGTTGCGCGACCGGTTTATCGAGCGTATCGGTGATCGTCACTTTGAACGGATTGACGAGCGGATCGCCGGCAACGCCGTTTTGATTATTCCCGGAAACCAGCGTCATCGCTTTCAAACTCGCGGTGTTGACCGTAAAATTTCTCGGCGAGCCTTGCAGCGGTTGATTGTTGTATTCCGCCGTGGCGCGCACTTGATTGGTCGCGCCCGCGACCGTGCCGGTGACGTAAGGCGCGGCCGCTTCACCGTTCGCATTCGTATGAATGACCGCCGCGCTCGCGCCGTTGATCGTGCCATTACCTGCAGTCACGGAGAAATTCACGGCCACGCCGGAGATCGGCGCATTGCTCGCATCCGTAACACGCACGGTGAGCGGCGTGGCGAGCAACGCGGCCGCGCTCGTCAATTGATTATCGCCCGCGGCTTTCACCATCTTGTCGGGAATCGCGGCTTTCGCAGTGAACGTAATCGGGCTGCCGGACAGGCCGTTCGCACTCGCGCTCACGGTGTTATCGATGCCCGTGTTCGGGCCGAGCGTCAACGTCACGCGCGCGAAGCCATTCACATCCGCAGCCACGGTTTGCGCAGCGGCGCCGTTGCCGAGTTTGCCGCTGCCGCCGGTCACTTGAAATTGCACGCTGACATTGCCGACGCCGTTGCCGAAATTGTCCGTTACTTTCGCAACGAATGGCGCGCCGAGCGGTTGCCCGGCGGAACCGAGCTGGTTGTTGCCGCTCGCTTCAACCAATTTCGCCGCAGCCCCGGCATTCGCTTGCGCATTGAACACAATGGGTGAGCCGGTCAATGCTGCACTCGCGCCGAGCGCGACCGCTTGCACTTGCTGCGCGCCCGCAGTATCGCCGAGCGTCCAGCTTGTCGCGAGCTGGCCGTTGTTGTCCGTGGCCGGAATGATTTTCACGTCATCGATATAGAACGTACCCTTGCCGTTCGTTCTGAAATAGAGATTGCGTTTGCCCGCCAAGCCGTTCGCGGCTTGCAGCGTGAAGCGTTGCCAATTCGGCCCGGTGGCTTCCGGGCCGATGTCGAAAATCTTATCGACAAAATTACCGTTGACGTCATTCACGCGCCACAGCACGCGCAGCAAGCCGCTGTCGATCTTCGCATAGAAAGAAAGATAATACGTCACGTTCGATTCATACGGCACGGATTGCGTGACGCCGATATTCGAGCGGCTCGAATTGATCAACAAACTCTGCGCGCCGCTGTGCTTGGCTTGTGTGGCGGCTTGCACTTCTTGCGGCGTGGGCGAGCCATCCAAGCTCCAATCATTCGGCAAAGCGTTCGTGTCAAATTCAAAGCCGGCGTTGAGCACAATATTGTGCGCCAAAGTTTTGCCGCCGCCGCGCACTGTTTCAAACTCAACCGGAAACTTCGCAACGTTCGCGTTGTTCGCGTCTGAGACTTTCACGGCCAATGGATTCACCAGCTTCGCGCCTACTTGGCCGGTTTGATTGGAGCCGCTCACCAGTGCGAGCTTGTTGCCAATACCGGAAGCCGTGGTCGCAGTGAAGTTGACAGCTTGTTGCGTGAAGGCCGCCCGGCCTTCGACTTTGTTGCTCGCGCCGTCATTGCCCAAAGTAAAATTCGCGGAAGCTTTGCCCGTGCTATCGCTCTTTGCGCGGAAGGTTGAAAGCGTACCGTTGCCTTCGGTCACCACCCACGCCACGTCCGCATTCGCAGTGGGATTGCCGAAGCTATCCGAAACGATGACGGTGAAAGGCAATGCGAGCGCTTGCCCGGCGGGCCCGGATTGATTATTACCCGAGGCCAACGCCATGGCATACGGCAACGCCGCTTTCGCGGTGAGATTGAATATCGCAGCCGGAACTCCGGCGTAGCTCGCTTCCACCACGACCGGGCCGACTTGATTGCCGAGCGTGACTTCGGTCGCTGCGATGCCGTTGAAGTCCGTGATGCTGCCGCCTTCTTCTTTGCCTTGCGGCGTGTAGTTCGGATCGCTGGTAATGAGAATTTTATCCAAGCGCGTATCGTGCGCGCGGCCTTCGAACACGAGCGTGTGTGTGGCGATCGCGAGGTTGTAAGTTTTGGGATCGAATTGCGGCAGATCCGGTGTGCCGCTGCCGCGCTCGCTCAACAAGTCCCACGCCCACGTGTTCGAGCGCACGTTTTGAAAAACGTCGTAGGTGAAAGAGGCCGCGCCATCCACACTCACGGTCCACGAATTGTGGCCGGTTTGGCCCGGCGTCAAGCTGCGCGTCCACACGTAATACGTGCCGCTTTTCTTTATTTCAAAAGTATAAACCGTGGAGCCCGCAGCGGCTTGCGGATTGGGATAGACCAAATACGCTCCGCCCGAAGCGGAAGTATCATTGCGCGTAATCAACGGCGCCGTGATTACGCCGGACTCGGCTTCAATGCGAATGTGATCGTCAGATTTCGTGAACGTCGCTGCGCCGAGCGTTGCAGTGAATTTGATTTCCGCGTCCGCGATGGGATTGTCGAACGCATCATTGAGCTGCACTTTGAGCGGTTGGTTGAGCTTCCCGCCCACGCGGCCGCTTTGATTGTTGCCGCTCACCACGAGCAGCGCTTTGGGCGCGGCCGGCGGTGCGCCTGCTTCGAATTGCGTGATCGCATTCTCCGCGAACAGCGTGCTCTCCATGACAAAGCCGGAGAACGTGCCGTTCTCGCGCTTGGCAAGATCGATGAGCGTGCGATCGAATTGGCCGTCGATATAGACGTCGAAATAATGTCCATCGCTTTCTTTGCGAATGACGACCTTCATCTCGCTGCCCGCCTGCGGCGCGGGTCCGAACGACGCGCCTTCATTGACCAACGCCGCGCCGTCCACTTGGCCGTTCTGCACGTGATATAAACGTGTCTTGCCGGCTTGCGTGTAATGCTGAATGAAGTAACCGTTGGGCATGGTGGAAAAAGAATCGGCCATCACCAAAACGCCGGCGAAGTTCGCGCCGAAAGTCGTCGCATTCGCGCCATAGGTGATCGCGACTTCCTGCGCGTTGCGGCGTTTCTTATAAACCGCGGTGCTCCAAATATCGAGATTGGCCGTGTGCTGCACTTCGTTGTTCACGATTTGAACGCGCGCATCCGCGGCCCAATCCGGGCCGAGGCCCGGGCCGGCGCGATTGAAATCATCCGAAGAAGCGCTCAACGCGGAAGTCGCCGTGAAGATGACGTTGGAGAGATTGGAAACATTGTTCGCCTCGTCCGCGGATTTCACCGCGAAATAATACGTGGTATTGCTCTGCAAATTGCCCACGATCACGGTTTCAAGCGCGCCGGCGACGTTGGGAGCGCCGATGCCCGGCACGTTCGTGGCCGCGTTGAAATTGCCGCTGTTGATGGAAGAAGTGGAATAGCGCAAATCATATGAGCGCGCCGTGCCGTTGTTGCCGTCGTCGCCGGGCGCGGTCCAGCTCAACGTCACGCTCGCGGAAGTCGAAGAAACCGTGCTCAAATCTGTGATCGCTGCCGGCGGCGTCGTATCGGAAGCGCGCGCGATATGCACGTCATCAACGCCGTCGTTGGTGTTGCCGTGTACCAACAAGCCCGCGTATTGTGTTCCGGTGTTGCCTTGCAGCTTGTTGATGTCCGTCAGCGTCGCATCGAATTGGCCGTTGATATAAGCCGTGAAGTGATGGCCGCCGGCATCGGAAGCCAATTCCACGCGGAACACGTCGCCCGCTTGTGGCGCGGGACGTTGCCCGGCGACGCTCATGATCTCCTGTCCCGGCACGCCGCTCAACAACGTCCACAAGCGCACGTTCGCGCCGTTTCTGAAAACCATGTAGCCGCTCGCCGTCGTGCTCGCGTTATCCAGCATCACGGCGGCGGAAGTGAAATCGCGCGCAACGGCGTCGGAGAGGCTGCCATATTTGAACTCGAGCACGTTGGGGTTGACGATGACGTTCGGCACCGCGAGATGATTGTTCCATGCGTCGGTCGTGGAAGTATTCACCAACTGATTGCTCTGCACCTGAAAACCGGGGTGCGTGGACCAGCTCGCGCTCAACACGCCGCTGTTGAAATCATCGAAGAAGTCATTCGTGCCGTTGCCGCCTTGAATGGCGTTGAACCATTCCTGCGCCATGATTTCATAGCCCGCATCGTTGGGATGCTTGTCGTCGTCCATCAACGTGGTTTGCCAATTCGGGTCCGCGAGAATGCTCGCCGCAATATCGACGAGCACCACGTCTTGGCCGCTCGCAACTTTGCTGCTCACCAAAGCGGGCAGCAATGCGTTCAAGCTCGCAGTGACGGGTTGTTTGTTGTCACGCCGGGGAATCGTAGTGGAGAGATAAGTTCGCGCCGAAGGGTTTTGCGCGAAGATGGCATCAAGAATTGCTTCGATATCGTCGCGCACTTGCGTGGCGCTCTCGTTGGAGGAAATATCGTTGGTGCCGATTTCGAGCAGAATCACATCCGCCGGGTTGGCGCTGAGATAGTTGGCCACTTGCAGATCATCGGCCTTGAAGCCCGCGTGGCCTTCGTGATCTTTATCCGGCAGAACATTGCCGTGCTGCAAGCCGCCCACAAAATCGAACGTGACGCTCGCGTTGGTCAGCAGATTATACAGCGGCAAACGATAGCCGGAGCCGTCGGTGGAACCGACGCCTTCGGTGATGGAATTGCCCAAAGGCATGATGCGCGTTTGCGCGAAGGCGCTGCCGGCGATCATAAACAACGCCAGCAAAGCGAGCGTGAAAAATTGCGTCCTGCGCCAAGGCTTCATCCTCAAGCCGCGAAATCCATTTGCGAAAGTAACCACGATATGACTCCCGATTGATTGTCTGTAACGAAAATGGGTTGGCCGATAACGCTCTTCAAAAAATGTCATTCTGGAAGAACCAGCCTGTGTGAAAACTCAAAAGCATGTCACCCTGAGCGAAGTCGAAGGGCGCTAAATTCAACGAGACGGGCTTCGACTCCGCTCAGCCTGACGATGAACCAAGCATTTCCGCACAGGCTGAACCTTCCCTAGTGCTCGATACGCCTCCCGTTTGAGAGATTTGCCCAGCGCGAGGGAAGCTTCTTCCAGAATGACATTGCGAGGTGTTGCTCAGTCGAATAATAAGTGATATGGCAAATAACGCGAGCGTTTTACGCAAAGCCGATGCCATGCCGTAGCGGTGTGACACAGAAGAAATGGCGCGCCAATAATCAGGCCTTTAGGCGGGAGTTATGACGGCATTGTTTCAACTTGATCTGATGAAGCGTGGGCACACTGTTTCAGGATTGAACATGGGGAGACGGAAGTGTGGGAGGAAGAAAACCTTCCTAAACTTTGAAAGTTTAGGAAAGCTGTAACATCGCACTTTTGAAAATTTGAAATTCAGACCTCGTTAGAATCGAATCGAAAACTGCAGATTTTCTGGACAAACGGAAAATCGACTGCTGTTAAGGACAGCCTGAGTGATAGTCATGGCTGAAGAATAATGGCAGAAAAATCGT
>Ga0247727_10014602_pt1 | contig 13019 bp, 11 predicted proteins | sample WisWelCaveWW1625_FD_202498 | JGI IMG/M metagenome (GOLD analysis project Ga0247727, IMG submission 202498) | Biofilm microbial communities from Wishing Well Cave, Virginia, United States - WW16-25 | ecosystem: Environmental > Aquatic > Deep subsurface > Groundwater > Cave microbial mat | place...
AATGGCCGACAAAATTTCCTCGAGCGGCTCCTGCTGAAATTCTCCGGTGAGGGCCAGCTTTCCCAACTCCGGATCGGCCAATCGTATCTCAAAATCGTAGAACCGCTGCAATTCTTCGGCGACCTCGTGCAGAGGCATTTTATCAAAAACAAATTTATTGCGCAGCCAGCCCAGCCAATACTCCGCGTTCACGCGCTCCGGCTTTTGCGGCGGCAAATTATCGAAACAGAGGCTCATCTCGTTGGCGCGCACAATGACGCCGCTTTCTGCCGCCGGCGCAGCCGATCGCAAAGCCACCACGCCTTCTTTAACAATGAGCTGCGTTTTGCGCCGGCGCGCTTTGAGGTCGAATTTCGTCCCCAACACCCGGACCTGGGCGTTTTCGGTTTGAATGATGAACGGGCGACGATCGGGATTGACTTCAAAATATCCCTGCCCGGCAAACGAAACCACTCTGATCGAATCCGTGAAGGATTTGGAAAACTTGATCTCGCTGCCGGCATTCAACTCAACCTGCGAGCCATCGGGAAGCGATACGCGCAAGCGCTGGGCGTTTTGTGTGCTGTAAGTTTGCAGGGCATCGCGGTTAACGATGGTTCGATAAAGCGCCGCGCCGCCAATCATAATGATCAACACGGCGGCGGCGGCCAGCCAACGCAGTTTCCTTTTGTCATCAAAAACCCAGGCTTTGATTTCCCGGGCCGAGGGCCGATTGAGCGGAATAACGCTCGCGCGTGGCGGCAATTCCTGCGCATCAAGCCGCGTTTCCATTTTCCGCCAAAACTCATTAAACTCCGGGACGTATGCCGGCTCGGGGGCCCTGGCATTTTGCCAGAGCGCCTCGGCCTCGGCAAAAATTTGCCGATGCTCCGGCGAAGCTTGCAGCCAAGCCTCAAGCTCCTGGCTTTCTCGCTCCGTCGCCTCACCGGCAAGAAAGCGATTGATGAGTCTGTCGTATTGCGCTTCTGGCATAACTCAACTCAACCGGAAAAGGTTAAAATGCCGTGCGGACGAAAAATCTTGGCTTGAAATATCCTTTTCAATTTGCTCACCTCGCCGTTTTAGCGGTTGTCTCCTCTTGCTACTACAAACAAGGCCGGCAAAAACCCTATCTCCCTTCGTAAAGAAATTTCGAAAATTTTGTAGCGCAGGCATCCTGCATCCTGCCTGCTTACTTTGCAGACTGGAAGTCTGCGCTACGATTTAATAACTCATCAAGAAGCCCGAATGAGAGGCCTGAACTTTTCGCGAAGATGTTTCAAAGTTTGGCTCATGCGGCTTTCAACGGTCTTGATGGAAATCTGCAGCGTTTCAGCGATTTCGGCGTATTTAAGGCCCTCGAAACGATTGAGCATGAACACGGTTCGCAGCGCCTCCGGCAGATCTTGCAAGGCCTCATCGAGGCATTCCTGCAGCTCACGTTCTGCATCGGAATGGCCGGCGTGCGCGTTGGCGAGGTTATCGACAAAATACGCTTGTTTAAGAACTTTTTTGCGCAAATGATTAATCGCCAAATTGTTCGCAGCGCGGTAAAGATAGGCTTTGATCGAAAGATTTTCATCCAGGCTCGCGCGCATTTTCCAAAGGTTCATGAACAGCTCTTGCACGAGATCCTGTGCGGCCTCATCGTTGCGCGTTTTGCGCCAAAGAAAACGATACAGCGGGTCATAATAACGCTCGCAGAGCTGCTTAAAAGCCGCGTGATCGGATAAGTTAATCGCTCTAATCAGCTCTTCGTCTTTTGGAGGAGGCGCCGATTCCTGCATAATTCGACCACGTTAGTTCAACGGCTGGAGCAGTGGCTTATCAGCTTGCACTCCATAAATTATGAAAAATTTTCCGGAAAAACAACAACGGGATGAGAATAAATGCATCTATTTGGCCTAAAACGACAAGCGCCTCGGCGATTGACCGAGGCGCTTAGTTTTGCTCCTCAGTTTTTTCCAAAAAATCAAGTCGCGATTGTTCGGCTTGGGAGTTCGGAAGAGATCGCCCGCATACAAAACTAAGGTTATTTCTCTGTAAGGAGAAATGGAGGGATTGGTTTCGGCAACTGCTCAAAAGATGGGGGGTCGACTATAGGAATCTCGTGGGTAGTAGCGATAATCGCACCGTCTTTTCCCTTCTGAAATTGGTAATTACCAAAAAGCAAGACCACGATGCTCATAGAAGTTTCAATACCCCAATCGGGCTACGCAAAGCACTCTGACCTCTGAGTTCCATTCACGGCCCGAGAATTGCATAACAGAAACCAGACATTTTTTAGGAGAACATTGTCATGAAACAGTCTCTCGCAATTGCCGTCACATTAGGAATCGCTTTGGCTTTCTCTCTTGCCGGCTGCGGCAAAAATCCCCAGTCAAGCAATCCGGGCAGCATGAAGCTGAGTATCAAAGTCATGTCCGGAAGCCCTGGCCTGCCTGGAGCCTTTGGCAGGGCAGGCTTGCGCAAAGCCACAAGCTCTCAAGCTCAGCAAGTTACCATTACTGCCGCCAAGGTGGTGTTGGATGAAATCGAGATTGAAAGCACCAACCGTGATAGTCTGGACTTCAAGTCCGATAGCGCTATGGTGGTGAATCTCAATCTTACCGGCGCGATGACCGAAGTCGGTACCGTCGCGCTTCCTTTTGGAACTTATGATGAGCTCGAGTTTGAAATTCATAAACTGGAGCCACAAGATGGTGCGGTCTACGCCGCGAACCCGGATCTCCAAAATCGCAGCATCTACGTCCGAGGTTACGTGGACGGTGATACGAACGCCGTCTTTGTGTTCATGGGCGCCATCGAGGTGGAGCAAGAGCAGAAGTTTTCACCGCCGCTGGTGATCAATGAAAACTCGCCCACAACCAACATCGTGCTCGCCATTGATACTAGCGTCTGGTTCAGTGATGGCGCTGGAGGGTACCTTGATCCTCGCGTGAGCCAAAACCGGGATGCCATCGCAAGGAACATCAAAGCCTCCATCAATACCTTTGAAGATGAGGATGATGACGGGGAAGAAGATGATGATTCTGATGACGATTAAGAGTCGTAAGTAAATTTTTACTCCTTCCCAGCGGTCGTAAACGTGGTCTCGACAAACGAGATGTTGCCCTCCTCCGTCACGGCGCCGATGCCAAGCATATATTCCGTACCAGGAAGCAGAAAGCCGTCGGGCACGGTAAACTTGGTCACGGCCCCGGGCAGTTTTGCGGTGAAGTTGACATCCAACTCATCCTGTTCGATATAGATGATGTAGGCCGCCAGATTTTTGACCGGGGCCCAGGTGATTTTCAGATTCTTGGCGTCCACGCCCCGGGCCTCGGCCTTGGGCCGAAGAAAGGAGGCCGTGGCTGGCAACTTGTGACTCAACGTGGACTTGCCGTGGAGTTTGTCGCCGGCGGCGGTAGCTCCGGCAAAGGTGTATGCTCCTTCCGGGTAAGCCGATTTTAGGCTTTTGACATCTCCCGGCTCCGGAGATTCGAAACGGAATTGCCGCATCCCCAATGTGGAAGCGTCGGGAGCGGTGAAATCGATGACCGTCCGGCCGTCCGGAGAAACTACAGTGAGCTTCGTCAACCCTTCATCACCGCCTTTGACCTCGAACACAACTTCGACATCTCCATCCGTGGCATTCTGTTCGAAATGAACGCTCACCACGGCAAAAGGCTCGGATGGAACGGATTTCTTGTCGACCATCGGGGCCAGGGCATGAGAACCCAACAGGAAAGTTATCCCTGTGAGAATCTGTATTCTTCTTTTCATTGCTCCGCGTCCTGTCAAAAGTTTTTATCTTGCTTTTGGATTAAGCCACATAAAGATGGCGTTTAACGCGAGGATTCCGCCGGCGATCAATCCCGCATCGATTGCCGTGGCCGGCGTATCGAATGAGCCGGCGTCGAACCATTCCTTCAATTGCAGTACGACGAAGGCGACGACTGCCGTCATCACGGCGCGAACGAATACATCAGTCCATCCATTGGGGACAGCGATGCTCGACTGTTTCTTGACACTTTCCATCACTCTTCTCCTTTCAATTTATTTCTTTACGACCGCCTCGGAAGGCGGCTTCTCTAAAAATTTTGCGGGGCTCAACAGAAACTGGTCGAACCCGACTCCTTCCATTCCCGCTTGCAAGCGGATGGTGACTTCGCCATCATTCCGGAAATAGATCAGCGACTCAGACGACTTGGCGTTCTCCACAACGCACTCCACCCACGTCCAGCCCTCCTGCTCCGGTCCTTGCGCCGTCAGGTAACTCCCGGAACGCGGCCTGAAGACCTCCTTGTTGGCCTTGTCGACCGCGTCGGAGAATTGCACCCAGAACTTGTTGGCCTTTGACTTGCCCTTCGGCGCTCCCACCTTCATGTGAATCCAGCAACGATAGGGAATGCCGCGTTGAACCTTTAGCTTGAAGTTAACATGAGGATCGTTCTCGGGAGGAGGGTCAAGCTCGTCACCGGAGTTGGGCGTTCCGATCATCTTGCCGCCGGGCGAGGCCGCGTCTTTCCAAAAGTCGAACTCGTAGAGGGCGTCATCATTCAGGTCGGACGCGTAGACAATGACCTCGGACGCCGAAGATTCCGGCTTCTTGTCCTGGGTCTCAGAAACAGGAATGGTGTTAAGGGGCGTGAGTTTCAACTCTCCCGCCGATGCCGAGACGATGATCGCAACAAGGCCGATAAAGGCAAGGGTTCCAACGGCGATAGCGACCACCATCTGCATTTGGTATTTGCTGCTTAAACTCAACTCTTTCTTCATCATGACCTCCTCGATCCGTTAGAAATCCAATTGTAATTGCGACTGAAACATATTGTTTTTGACGGCTTTCCCTTGCTCCCTCTTGAAGGTATAATCGGTTTGGATCTTCAAATTATGCCCGCGGAGGTAGATATTGAACCCTACAGAGGTCCATCGCAATCTATCGTTAAAAACATTTTTACGTTTGCTCATTTCCGAGCTGATTGCCGCGGCATTCAAGACCAACGCGGCTTAAAACGAAAACATCACGCCGATCTCGGGAGCAAAGTCCGTCGCTTTTGAAGTCACGCCAAAGCCGTTGTTCGCTTTCACAAAAACATTGCTGCCGAGATGCCACTGGATTTCCGGGATCAAAGCGACTTCGTCTTCTGAGCCTTCCAGCATGGCAAAAAAACGGAAATGTTTTGACATTTTTTTCAGGTATTCGAAAGCATATTCGCCATGTCCGAAGGTCTTCTCGGCCGCCGAATACTCCACCGCACTTCGAATCGTGAGCGTGCCCCACTTGAAACCTTTGATGAGTCCGGTGCCGAGTTTGAACTCCCAGTCGCTGGTTCCAATCAGACTATGTTTTTTGCCAGTCGGGAAGACGGTCTCAAAATAGCTGAAATATTCCGGCTTGTCGGCGCCTTCCTGATTCCAGCGCCAGCGGATTTGTCCTTCCACATCGCCGAGACCTGAATCTTCAATTCGTGCCGGCACGGGTGAGAAATCAATTTTGGACTTGTCAAACTTCACGGAAATAGCTGCAATTTCAAATTCAACGGCAATGCGGTCGGAAATGCCATAGCCAATAAAAAAAATGCCCTCATTGGCGCGATAGCGGCCACGATATTCCTGAATCGAGCGAAAGCCGAAGTCAAAGGGCTCGTATTCCAAATTGTTGTCGTGGTAGTATTCATAAAAAGGGTAAAGCAACAATTCGCCTTTGCGAACATAAGTGCCGAACTGCGATATCGAAATTCCAGTTCCACGGTCGCGCCAGTAAGCAGGAAGATCTTCCTGCGCGAAACTACTTGCTGGCGGCAGCATCATGGCTGTCATGATGAGCAGCAACGCTACGATGACTCTTTGGGGTTTCATGGATAACCTCGCTCTTACGTGAATTCAAACCTTGCAACACCACGCCTCGGAGGGCGCAGGCACCTCAGCGCGATGTGGTGAGCGTAAGCTTGGTCTTGGTGACGACAACCTCATCAATGAGGTCGCCGTTTTTGCTCTCCCACGTGCGGATAGTGGAGGTCGGTCCGTCGACGAAAACCTGCGTCCACAACAGAGTTTCGTCGCGGAAAAACGCCGTCGGCCCGCAGTATGTCGTCGGCTTGCCTTTCTTGTACTTGCCGCCCGCTCCGGAAACGATATAGATCGTGCCTGCCGGATCTGTGTAGTGCGGATCTTGCTCTTTGTTGACCGGGACGCCGTGGTAAATCGGATACAGCCGCTCGTAAGTGTGAGCGTGCCCGGTGAAGACGACATCGACACGGTAGCGGTCGAACAGCGGCAGAAAATTGTTGATCACCGCGTCATTGTCCTTCTTGTACGTGCAGGTGATTCCCGGATGGTGGTAGTAGACGAAAATCCAGTCTGCACCGACGTTCGCCGCCAGGTCTTGTTCGAGCCATCGGACCTGTTCGGCGGGTTCGTACAGGTCGCCGTCGCGGGTGTCGAGCGCGATGAAGTGAGCGTTGGCGTAATTGAAGGAATAGTAGTGCTCGTTGTTCGGCAAATACCACTCCTGTTCCCAATTGTCCTCGGGCGGACTTTTCCAGTCGTGATTGCCCAACGCCGGCCACACCGGGATCGTGCATAGAAGATCTTTCCAGGGTCGCATCAATCGCTGATCGTAGTGGCGAGATAGTCCATCGCTGTAAACGATGTCACCGCACAGGATGCCCAGTTCAGGGCGCGAATTCGCCTCTAAGATGGCCTCGGCTGTGAACTTCTGTCTCCCGTCATCGTCACCAATGTCGCCCGTGACGAAGAAGTTGAAGCTCCGGTCTGTAGGGCCGGCATCCGTCTCGAAGCTATACTGGGTTCCTTCTGCCAGAATGCGATCACCGGCGCGCACACGGTAGTAATACCGCGTACCAGGCGTTAGGCCACGCAGCGTCGCGACTCGCCGATCATCACCATCTACGCTTGCCAACACAGTCTGGCCGTACTCGAGAGTTACGCCATAGTCGATAGCGGGCTGGCCGTGATCAGAGGCCATCCATGCTACCACTACAGAGTCCTGAGACAGGCCCTGGAGATAGGGAGCCCGCATATAACCGGGGGCAATTTCTGCAAGCGGTACCGAGTCCTTCTTCTTGCTCTTCTTCTTTCCGGTATCGAACAACTCGGCCGCTCCGGCCGTTACAACCGCAGTGCCATTGGCGGGCTCGATTTTGCCTGGCGTGTCTGACTTCTGTGTGCATGCCGAAAGTTGTAGACCGGCAATGATCAGTACCACAACCATCCATTGTTTACCGTGCTGCATATAGTTTCCTCCTACCATGATCAGTACCACATCATCCATTGATTACTGTCACCAAAGGCAGGAGGGCCAGTCCTGTTTTTAACGTCGTCATCAAGATCGGTGACAGGCGTTCGCGCGCCCCGCGCAGGACCAGCCCGAGACCAAAGGTTTCACCTTCATACCGTTCAAGATCAGGTATCTCCTCTAAAAATTCACCAACGCATTCATACGAAGACGCGAGAAGAAATCATTTTCAAAGCTATTAGGCGATTTGATATCATGTCTGCGATAATGATACAACGTCACGTTGAGTGTCGTGTTTTCAACAACGACATAATCGAGGCCCAGCGTATGCTGCTCATAATTGGTGGCGAGGGTGGTATTGTCGTGAGAGAATGCAGCTAAGACGGCGTCGTTCTCTGCCAGCGCATAGCCATATTGAAGTCGCCAGTCATTTTTCTTTGAGACCTTTCCGATATAGAGGTCTACTGAGAAGCCTTCATTCTCTTCTAACACGGCGCCGTGGTTCTTCACAAAATCTCCAACGAGCCGAACGGGGTAACGCTCACCAAAGCCGCGATAGTCGATCGTCGCGATGGCATCGAGCAAATCGAAGTCGGAGAGGTATGCTTTGCCATCGGGAGTCAGGAAATTGCTCTGGAAATCGCCGGAGTTGGCATTGGTCAAGCTCTTGATGCTGTAATCGTAATAAGCGCCCGCCAACGTCAAGCTCAAATCCGAGCTGGGGTTCATGACAAACTGCATCTGTCCACCCAACATATAGCTATCGGGATTGCTCGTTTGCTCATCGACGACATAATACACTCCGGTCAGCTTTGGAATGATTTTCTTAGAGCCTGAAAAAGTGTAGCTCGCGCCGAAGCCTTGCGGGTTCACATCTCCGTCCCACACCAACTCGGTGGTGCGGAAAGGATTCGCGAATTTGCCGCCGGTGAAAAAGAGGTTTTTGTAGGCCAGCTCCATATAAACGCGATCCAAGCTGATCGTGAGATCATTGACAAAATCACCCAGCGTAATATCGGTCGTGTTGGGGTCATCCGGCGAGCCGGTCGCCAAGCGCGCGCCGAAATTAAACAGCCCGTTGATCTTTTTGTTCATGCCGAATCGAAAGCGCACCACTTCGCGATTGCGCGGGTCCCGAATGTCGGGCCGCGCGCCGGTTTCCTGCCTGGTTGTCCGTTCATGCCGCAGGCGGAAATCACCGGCGAAATTTAATGGATTGGTTTGCGCTTGTGCTCCGTCCCAGGACGAAGCCATAAAGAGCGCCAAGGTAGCCAGCAATATGTTGATGGGGCGGCGGCAACACCTCACGATTGGTCTGTGTGTGTTATTCATGGTAGTTTTCTCCATAAATTACAAGCAGGGAAGACGTACTCGTAATCTGCTTTATGCAAATTGCGCACTCGCGATGCCAGATTTACTGCGCCCAAACTTCAAATACAAACTGGGCACGAGGAATAGGTTGAGCAGCGTCGAAGTGGTCAAGCCACCGAGAACGACGACGGCCAGCGGGTGCTCGATCTCGTGGCCGGGAAGATTGCCGGCAATCACCAAAGGCACGAGGGCTAATCCAGTGGTCAGCGTCGTCATCAAAATCGGCGAGAGCCGTTCCTTTGCTCCGCGCAAGACGAGACCGGGACCAAAGGTTTCGCCTTCATACCGCTCGAGATGCTGAAAGTGTGTGATCATCATAATGCCGTTGCGCGCGGCGATTCCCAAGATGGTGAGAAAGCCGACGATCGAGCCGAGCGAGATGATGCCGTCACCTAACCACGCCGCCAGCACGCCGCCGACCAAGGCCGAGGCCAATGTCAGGAAGGACAGCGTCGTCAAGCGGAAGTTTCCGAAGGAAGTAAACAGCAGAATGAAAATCCCGGCCATTGCGCCCACCGACAAGTAACGGATAATGCTTTGGGCAGCCTGCCGTTCTTTGTACTCGCCGACGATTTCCGGGAAGTAGCCCAACGGAAACTCGACCGTCGCAAGACGCGTTTCCACATCGGCCACGACGGAACCGAGATCGCGACCTTTCACATTGGCACGCACATCCAAACGGCGCTTGTGGTTTTCATGTGATACGACATTCGGCGTGGGTGCGACGCTGATGTCGGCCACCTCTTGCAATTGCACGTGACCACCGCCCGGTTTGTCGATCAGCATCTCACGAATATCGGTCAGACTATTGCGCGCGGATGGGACGCTCCATACATTCACGTCATAGGTTCGGTTGCCGATGTGAATGTCACCGACTTCTTCGCCGGACATCATCACGGCCGCGGCGCGGCGCACGTCACCAGGTTTGAGGCCATGCTTTTGCGCCTTTTCGAGATCGACCCGGACTTCAATCTGCGGGATCTTCTCATGAAATTCCACGTGCAAATCAACGATACCGGGAGTTCCGGTGAGGGCTTCCTTGATCTTATCCGCCCGGTTGCGGAGGGTGTCGAGGTCGTAGCCGTAGATGCGCACGACGATGGCTTCGGAAGAGCCGGTGAGCACCTCGCGGATTCTTTCTTTCAGATAAGTCTGCACGTCGCGATAGATGCCGGGGTAACCGTCAACCACCGTCTGAATTTTTTCCAAAGTCTCGTCATAGTCCACCTTCGGATCGACGCTGACCCAGTGTTCGGCAAAGTACATTCCGACCACTTCATCCATAACTATGGCTTGCCCGATGTGGGAGCCGAGATTCTGAACCCCGGGAATGGCGAGCAATTCCTTGGCGCTCTGAATGCTGATGCGCTGCATTTCCGGCCACGAGGTGCCGGGTTTGGTCAGCCAGTGCATCAGGAAGTCTCTTTCCTTGAACGAGGGTAAGAGCGACTGGCCGAGCCGCGGCCATATCAAGATGCCGGCCACCACCAGAACGGCGGCAGTGATGAACACCGGACTCGGCCTGCGGATGACGCGCGTCAGCACTGCTTCATAGCCACGCTTTAACCACGGCACCACTGGGGATTCGCGCTCCTCAAACGACTTAGCCTTGCGCAAGAGAATATAGCCCAACGCCGGTGTGACCGTCAACGCGACGACCATCGACGCTAGAATCGACAAGGAATAAGAGATCGCCAGAGGCTTGAAAAATGCGCCGGACAAGCCTTCCATGAAAAAGACCGGCAACAACGCCACCACTTCGATCAACGTGGCATAGACAATGGCGCTGCGCACTTCCAGCGAGGCCTCGAGAATGATTCGGGCTATCGACTTTTTGCCGCCCTGCTGGCGATGCTCACGCAAGCGCCGCACGATGTTTTCGATGTCGACAATGGCATCGTCCACCACGGCGCCTAAGGCAATCACCAACCCGGCGAGCACCATGGTGTTGATCGTCGTCTCGCGCACGTAGAGCACCATCATGGCGGCCATCAGAGACAACGGAATCGCCGTACACGTAATCAATGCGACCCGCCACTCGTAAAGAAAAACGACGAGCACGAGAATCACGAGAACGGCGCCGAGCAGCATCGCATTGGAGAGATTGTCGATCGAGGTCTCAATGAAAGTCGCGGGCCGGAAGATGGCCGTGTCAATGTCCACGTCCGGAAGGCCGGGCTTCAATTGCTCGATCGCGGCTTCCACGCCTTTGGTGACTTGCAGCGTGTTGCCCCAGGGGTACTTTTCCACGATGAGCAGCAGGCCGACGCCGTCATTAACAATGCCTTCGCCCACCATGGGTTGATGATCGATCACGACCTCGGCCACGTCTTTCATGAGCAATGGCTTGCCGTTTCTGACCGCGACGACCACATTGGCCATCGCGTCCGGCTTGACTTCGTCCGACTTATAAATGAGAGGCAGAACGTGCCGGACCGGGAGCCTTTGATTGGGCGTTTCCACCCAACCGCCGGTGCCGATAACGTGGGCATCGACAAACTGCAACAAGCCCACATCCAAAGCGCCGGATACGGACTCCATGACCTCATCCAGCGTCACTTCGTGCTTCTTCAACAATTCCGGCACGACGTTCACTTGCATCATCTGAATCCGCTCGCCCCAGATGGCGACATTGGCGACACCAGGCACGCGCAACAAGCGCTGCCGGATCGTCCAATACGTGATCATCGACAAATCGATCACCGAGCGGGTCTTCGAGGAAATGCCGATCTTCATGCACCGGCTAGTCGCCGACAAAGGCGGCAACATCACCGGCGGCGCGGCCCAAGTGGGCAACGTCGGCACGACCAATTGCACGCGCTCTTGCACCATCTGCCGCGCCCGCAGCAAGTCCGTGCCCGGCTCGAAGATCATTTTGACTTGCGACAAATCGGGAACTGACTTGGAACGCATAACGTCCAGCCCGGGCACGCCGGCGAGCGCCTGCTCCAACGGAATGGTCACCAGGTTTTCCACTTCTGCAGCGGGAAGCCCGAGACTTATGGTTTGAATTTCCACCAGTGGCGGCGCGAACTCGGGAAAGACGTCTACCGGCATTTTGGCAAGTTGCCCGATGCCGAAGTACATCATTCCCGCGGCGATCGCGATCACCAGGAAACGAAATTTCAGGCTCGATCCGAGAATCCAACGCATCATGGTAGTATCTCTCTTTTCCAGAAATAAATTTCTGGGTTATTTTCATGTTGTCCCTTCGGGACAGAAACGAACTAATGACATGGAATAACCGGCATCCAGCATCAAGTCTCCAGCATCAAGTCAATGCCCAACCTTGAATTCGGCGCCGTACAATTCCGCCACGGCCACTGATGCGATGACCGTGCCGGTCGCAGGGCCGTCGTTCAGAACCGCGAAATCACCTTCGATGTAGTCAACGTCGACTTTGCTCCGAACGAAAGTGCGAGGTTGGGGGCTGGTGTAAATCCAGGTTTGGCCTTTCTGATCATAGATCAACGAAGAGTAAGGCACAACCCGGCGCGGCGAGGTTGATCGCTTCACCATCGCTTCACGCACCTGATCGGTTTTGAGATCGATCCGTTGCATCGCCTTCTCGGTCAAAATCACGCGGCTGAGCTCCGTGCCTGCGATTTTCGCGATCTCGGCTGGGTGCTCGGCGTGGTGCGCTTCATGAGGTTTTTGGCAAGCTGCAAGCTGCAGCCCGGCGATGACCAGTGCCGCAACCATCGAACGAATACTGTGCTTCATTGTTTGCTCCTTTGCGTGAATTAAAATCATTTATACTGATTTTGCCAGCCCTTTAAGCCTGACTAAGGTTTAACTCGCTCATTGTATACCACATTATGACCCTTTTTTTTCCGGGCGTGTTCTCTGCCATAAATTTGAGCATTATACTTGGTATCTAACCACTTGGTTAGTATATACTCATAGCCTTCATGCTCCTCTTTGGTTAAGCACACGGCCATATATTGGCGTGGCGTTTTTTCTGGTTCCGGTGCAGCATTTGCGGCGTTCGGCTGCAGAGATGAGTTGGTTGCTTCTTCCGTTTTATCGGTGGCTTTGCAACCAATAAATGCGCCGATCAGAAGGACAAACAAACAAGCAAAGGCAAATGACTTATGCATAAAACATCTCCTTTGAGGGGAGTGCGTATCGCGGACAAGAAAGTCCGCGCTCCCTGCAAATACGATATTCACTCGGACTCAGCCGCGGCGCCACCCATGTCGATTTTCCGTCGTCGGATCCGGTAGAGCATAACGATGCCGAGAATCAATACGACTGGCCCTCCGATCGCATACGGAAGAATGCCACTGGGATTGAGTCTCGTAAACGGCGTCACCGTCAAGTGGATAGCCGAGCTGGCGACCGGCTGGCTGGTGGTCTCTTTGCTTTTGGGTTCGGGAATGAGGACCATGTACACCAAATAGTCGCCATCCAGAATCGCGTTTAC